>Ga0114916_1001281_pt1 | contig 14624 bp, 13 predicted proteins | sample MalvirAntarct_66_FD_83501 | JGI IMG/M metagenome (GOLD analysis project Ga0114916, IMG submission 83501) | Marine viral communities from the Global Malaspina Expedition - Malaspina viral metaG Antarct_66 | ecosystem: Environmental > Aquatic > Marine > Oceanic | place: West Anvers Island... | reverse complement strand
CTTCGGAATCTACGATGCCCGTTTCGAATGCTATTATTGCTTGATAGTACATATTTTTATCCTTTAAAATTACACGATTTGTGAGTTCCGTCACACATCGGTTGTTTATGAGTCTGACCACATCTACATAATGCGTACTGCTCAGATACTTCTAATTTTTCTCCATTTCTAGTTACACTAGTTTTTCCTTTTACTAACATAGGTCCATTCTCCACTATGTTTATTTCTACTTTTTCCATAATTTATTTTTTTATGATTTTCTTATTAATTCTCTATACCATTCAGCCCTTTCTGTGGTAACCGTTTTTAGGGTGTACTTAGGGAAAACGGTTTCGTATAAACGTTCACCCAAATCCTCAACTAAAGCAGGACTATCAATCAGTCTCTTTAGGTGTTGGTACCACATTTTGTGATTTTTTATTTTAGGTACTAATAGAGCGTTACCATGTTTATTTATAGACCCACCTTTATCAAAAGCATTTATACAATCGATAGAATAAGGTCCGTAGTCCTGTAACACCAAAGCTTTTTTATGAAACCCAGCCTCAATTACCTTTAGTTGTGACTTAACCCTATTAAAAACGTGTTCCTTTAAAGGGGCGATACTAATATCAAAGTTATTATAGTTTGACGCGTATGTGGTAATTGGTTTGGTCCAAACTCTTCTATAGTTAGAGTCTAAATTACCACTAATTTGTTTCTTTTTAAAAGAAAGGAGTTCTTCTTTGTATGAGTCGTCAGATAAGATTTTATAGTTATCTGTCATTATCTGCTCATATTTATACCAGACTGATTCTTCTGGTTTGATTGGTCTTTGTGTTTGTTTACCAGTTTTTTGGTCGAATACTGTCATTGAACCACGTAAGTCATACCCACACAAAACAACTTGAAATTGGTCTTTTCTTGAACTATACAATTTACCAGCAACACCACTAAGAATCTCCAAATCTTTAATATGTGAAGAACCACCTAACCAACCAATCCTAACCTTATTAGACTCTATAGGTTTTGGTACATATTGTTTTTCTTCGTGGTCAATAGCGTTAGGGTATACGTAAACATTTTTATTAAGTTTAGAAATCTCTTCAGCAAAAATAGTTGTGGTTGTTGTTACAGCACCAGCCAGTTTTACATTAGCTTTTATTTTTTCGTCAATCTTATTTTCTTTTACAATCATATGAGCTGGATGGTCCTGGGTTGGTAACCAGTAATCATCTAAATCCATAATGTGTGGAATTCCCCACTTGGTTAACTTTTTTGCGATTACCTTAGAGGCGTCATAGTCTGGACCTATACTCCTATGATAGTGTACCAGGTCAAATTGTTTCCACCAATTATCATCATGGTAAGGAGGCTCGTAAACTATATCAATCCAGAAATCCTCAGGGTACATATCTTGTAAGTATGTGTGTGGGTCTACTGACCTAAATTTGGATACACCAGTCCTATCACTTGGGAGTACTAAAATTCTGTATTTTGCTTTTTTCATAAATTAATTATAAAGCAAAAAACTTAATATGTCAAAGGTCAGTTATATATTATTTTACCGTTTTTGTTGAAGTGATTTTTCCGTAGAATACTTTGTCACCGACACGGAACTGAAAGTTCTCACCCATATCAGTTCTTAAACCGATACTTTCATTAATCTTAGTACTTACAACCTCGTCTAAAAGTTCTTTGACTGATTCTTTAATTATTGATTTTAGGTTTTTGGATGATAATTTTTGTGTTTTAGGGGTAATAGATTCGGATACCAGGTTGACAACTTGGGATTGCTGATTTTCGGAATTACTAATACCTTGTTTATCCATTTGTGTTCTCACCCCACTTAAAAAATCCTCACTTAAACTAGTACCACCACCATTAAAAGGGATGTCTGGTATTGGTGTGGATATCATTGCTTGTTTAATGGCGTCAGGTAATTTTGAATTATTGATTCTTTCCTCACTCATATTCGCCTTAGGTTTTAAGTTAGGTGTACTATTACTTAAAGTTGGTTCTTGCATATTAGGTAATGTTGGTATGTGTTGTTGTACACTTTCCATGTTAATATTTTGTGTTGGGTGTGAAGAAGTTAGGTTATTACCACCTGTAGTAAAACTGTTACCGTCTACTTTATTCATAACCTTTTTTGCGTTTATTAACGATTGTTGTAATGTTGATATGTCTGCCATAATTTTAAAATTTTGAGTTGTACATTAGTCTGTCCATAGAATTATCTCCCACAGGATTATATAATGGGGGTTCCTCGAAAGTTAAGAATAAACTATCCTCACCCCTCTTAGGTTTCATACTCTTTATCCTATCTACCCTGAATAACCTCCAATCAGGTAAAGGTACACCTTTTTTGTTAACTTTTAAAGAGGGCCCTGAAGTTTGGTACGCTCTAATTACCGGGTTATTTTTTTTAGAATACCCATAAGCTACTGGTTGTATGGTTCTAGACTGTGAACCATTGGGTAGTTTTTCGTCATCTAGATATTTTAAATCACAAGTAGTTTTGTTAGTTACGCAATCTTTAATTACTTGATTAGAAACATTTTCAGTTAATAATCGTATTAATGACTTTAGTAGTTTCATTTTATATTATTGTTTTGGAGCGTACCCGTTACCAGAATCTATATTTCCAGAACCATATGTGTTATTTTTACCGTATAGGTTTGTTTTTAGGTTATTAATCCTTCCAGTATTAACTTCACCATTACCCATAATATCGGTACGTGTACCTATATCGTCACCGTACACACCTAAGTATATAGAATTACCCCTACCCTTGTCGTCACCATCTGATAACGCGTTAGGGTGGTTAGGACTATATCCATCACTATCACTTATTTGGTATGTGTTTTTTACCATCATTTGTTTTCTGAATTTTTCTGACTCATCAGTTAGTTTTTCTCCTGGTTGTTTTTGATTAAAATCTGCCATAATTATTTATTTTATTAATTGTTTTATTCTGCCTATTTCCTCATAAACAGCTCTATTATTATTTATATCATCACTACTTGTAGCTACTTTTATTTTTCTTACTTTAGTTGGGTTTTTAGACTTGTCTTTTGTGTGTGTTTTTTTAAAAACGTTTTCTTCACCAGTATTCTGTCTGATTTTTTTAGAACTGTGTACACTATCTCTTCTTCTGGTAAGTGAGTCGTTTATAAAATCTAAAATGCCATCACCACCGACAATCTCATAGTCGTCTTCTTCTAGGTCATTTTCTAATTCGTGTTTAAACTTTTTTGCTTGGGAATAAGTTAAACTACCATCACTTACCATAGTATTACACCTATCATACCCTTTATCACCAGGACTAAGAGATTGTAAGTTGGATGTTAAAGTGTCCACCAAAGAGTCAGGTAATATATATTTATCATCTTTTAAATCACTATTCATTATACGACTTAATTTTTTTTAATAGTTCATCTTCGGACACCCCTTCTGCGGAAGACAACCTAATTAGTTGTTTTATTTTTGTGTCTAACAAAGAGTTTTCCCCATTAGAAATTTCCCTACCCGCTTCTTTATTAGAAAGAAGAACTTCTATCATATTTTTTGCTTTATCCTCTGACAGTTTTTTTAACTTTTCTTTTTCGGTTAATCGTTGTTGTCCATTATCATCTAATTTTGTGGTTTTTCCCATAGACTCAGCTCTTTCCGTAGCTTCAACCTTGTCCATATCATGTTCTTTTTCGAAGTACTCTATAGTCTCCTCAGCATCCTTAAATTCAGTATCCTCAAACCCCAAAACCTCACTCATGTCGTGTTCACCTATTTCTTCTATCGATTCACCGTAATACCTTTTAAAGTAATGCCCAGCACCAGTCCAACTACCAGCTTGTCTGGTGGCTTTCACCACATCATCAGTTGTTTTTCTAGAACTAATACTTTTTACATTATCAGCACCAGGAGGGATTTTACTACTTTGTATAGAGCCGTCAAAATCCAATAATTCATTTACCTCCTCAACGTCACCACCCTCACCACTATAACCTAACTCATCCATTAAAATATCATCTATCATTTTTAAACGTTCCTCATCGTCTTGGGTTTTTGCAGCTTCATCTAAACATACCGCGGTAAACCTATCAGACTTAGGTTCTATTTTAAATTTAAAGACCTCGGATAACGCCAAAAAGTCCAATGACGATACACTTTTTCCACCACCCAACTCCTCTTTTAGTGACCTAAGTTCTTTAATAACATGAGTAATTGCTTCAATTCTTTTCATTTTCTTTTATATATAAATATCTAAACCAATCAAATAGTATTTATTAATATATGGGAACACAAAATTTAAATAATTTTTATTTTAATAAACTAGATACCAAAATTAATTATAGCGAGTATTATGATTTATTTTTAGCGTCTGACGAGAAAGATTTTAATACGGATGTGGTGTGGTCTACAGGCATTACATCATATAACGATGAGGGTATACTACCAGTATGGATTGACCTTAATGATAGTAGGTGTTCCACACAACCTACAACAACATGTGCATTTCAATACCCAACAGGGAATACAGTAAACTATAGTTACAATACTGGGTATACACCCTTTGTTATTGTAAGTAAACATATTTGGCCTGAAGCAAAATCTTTTTGTGACTGTCCTTTTAATAACTATGGTTGGAGTGCTGCAACCCCTTGGTTTGAGATTTGTAACTCACAGTACACAGCTGTAGATAACGGTTTGTTTACTGAAGAACAGGTTCTTGATGGGTTCTGTTTCTACTTGGTAGACTCATTCTCAGCGGTGGGATGGACTAATGGTGTTTTTGAACCATGGACATACGACAAAAGGTTAAAAATGACACAAGTAAAAGCATTCGGACACCCAAACACTGGACTTACAAACCAATGGTATACAGACACTAGCATTTTAAATAATTCAGATAGTTCCGGGTACTACCAAGACCTACGAGGTGGGTTTTATCAAGGATTCTATAAGTTATATGGTTACCCATATGAAGTACTACCAACCAGACCTAAGAAAGGGTGGTCTTTTGAAACGTATTTAAAATTAAATACCATTGGTAATAGTCTTTGTAATGGTGGTGAAGATTTCATTAACCCTTGTTGTCAACCAGTAGGGGACCAGTCACTTATGTGTGGTGAAAATGGTAATTGTTATAATACTAGTGGTTGGAACAACTTAAACGTGGTAACAACAGCGAGTAGTGTTACATTTGGTTCCGCAACAAATGTTTGTAGTCCCACGTCAGCGGTAAATGCTCAACCGGGAGCTTTATTAAATTATAGTGTAGTAGAATCTAAAAGTTCTAACCCTTCTTTAGCACCCGATTTCGATGGACCAAATGTTATTGACGACCGGAAAAATGATAATGGGGGATTCTTCTTTTATAGAGGAATCAGAGCAGAAGACAAATACCAAAATAGAGGGGGGTTGTCAGCGGACACTCAATTAGATAACCTATCAGCTTGTACCACTATTGAAGGTGTTACGGGATGTTGTAATACAATAGAAGAACCAGTAAAGCTAACCAACCAAAATAAATCACCAGACCCAAGATACGACGTTTACAGTAACGCTTTTGGTGTGAGATTAACTGATGATATGAGAATAGGTTACCGAACCATTAGGTATACCGGTGAATGTATAACAACAGGGGACACAACTGGTACTATACCATTAGATTCAAACTATTGGGAGTCTGGAGGAACAACTGGAAACACATGTAATACAGGAAGTAGTTTTTCATGTGGGTATACTATAGAGGAAAGTTACTCAGACCCAATATGTCAATTCATAACACAAAGTGGTACTTGTGCAGAAACTTGGATTCAGGTAGATGTTGTTTTTGATAGAAATCTATATCTAGAAGATTGTGAGATATATAATAATGGTGGTATTAATGATTTAGTTAAGATTAGGTTGGATAAGTTTGAAAGGTATGGTAGTCATGTGGCAGAGAGTGGAGGACCTTTTGGGTGTCACCCAACACAACAGGCACAAGAAACAAAACCATGCAAAGACGAATACCCTAGATTTATAGAAGACGCTTATTTTGATTTTAATTGTCATGGAGCTCAAGTACAAAAATGGTTTGTAGAAAAAGAGTATAGGTTGGGTACATTATCCTTCTATGTTAATGGAAGGAGGGTACATAAAGTAGAAAATTATGAAGAAATAATACCTAGACAATTAAACACAAATAAACAAACACAGGTAGGTGTGGCCTATAATATGTCGTGGGGTGGTGGAGCACTAGGACTAAGAGAAAGTCTAATCCAACAAAATACCTTCTTCCCTTCAAATTCTAATGCACAATGCCGTTTATCTGGTGGTGGTGCATTTCCGACAACCTTTACTAGTTTAGATTTAACCCCAGATAGGAGATTAATAAGTGATAATTTTGCTGGTTCATTTGTGGGTGGTATATCACAAATGATGTATTACCTAAAACCATTAAGTGCTGATGAAATATATCATAATTTTTTAATTAACAAAGATAGATATGGCCTAATAGACTGTGAAGAATGTAAGAATTGTAATAATGGGTGTGTTGACTGTCAACTACCTGGTGATGGGGTACAACCACCAGTAGACCTTCCTATCCTACTACATACGTTTTTAGCTTGTTCAGGTTTGTATAATACTGTCCCTAATTATTTGGTGGATGGGGCATTTCCAGTTATTATGATATCGGACAGTGATACTTTATCGTCGGCGAACTTACCCAATAATGTGTCAAACGCTTCAAATAACTACTGGGTTTCTATCCTAGGGCAACCAAACGTAGGTAGTGTTGTAAAACGTAGTGTTTTACAAAATGACGGCATTACCTACATAAGTCAGTGTTTTGTGTATGTCGGTCAACAGAATCATTCTAAGATTGGGTGGAATTATTTAACAATCACCGGGGCTGTAAACGGGGTAAACCAACTGCAACTATTTGAAGGTAACACACCAAGTGGGGACCATTGTGGTGAGTGTTGTACGGGGTGTTCAGCACCATAACCAATAGGACTTATATTTATATTAAACAAACAAAACAATGGAATTCTTTATTAGAAAAAACTCACTAGAACCAATACTTAAAATGCAACTAGTCCAAGACGGTAGAAATGACTTTAAAAGTTTTAATGACAAGTTATCCAATTCTAGTATATATTTTTCTATGAAAGATGTAAAAACTGGCATACCTAAGATATTAAACGCAAAAGCGTATATAGTCGCGAAAAATAATGTATCGGTTAATTCCCCAGTAGAGTATTATATATACTATAAATGGAAATCAAGAGATGTTAATAAGTCTGGTAGATTTGAGGGACAGTTTATCGTATATTTTCATGAACAAAATTGTTCAGAACTAATAGTACCAATTAGAGAAGACTTATTCATTAATATTTCTGAATCTTTTGTTGGTGCCCCATGTAACCCACCCTGTTAATTTATTGATTAGTTAGACTTTTTTATCTATCTTTGTGTGTAATCACATGCAAGAATTAAATACAGATAAGATGATAGAAAAAGCTACTAGGAAAGAAATAGAAGAATTTTTACACGGAAGTGACCCCGAACAATATATTGTTGCTTTGGAGTATGGGTGGAGAAGTAGTAAAATCTATAAAATAAAAGAGTATCCTGGTAAGGGTAAGGTTATAGAAACAGACACATTCATACCTTTTTGTTGGGTTGGTGATTTAAGTAAGAAGAATTTTTATCGTGGAAATAAACAAGCCCAAAAAGAAGCTATAACTAAGTACGGAATATTAATAGAAAAGTTATATACTGGTGACGATATAAGATTAAATAATGGTCTAACATATTTAATAAAAACAACAAAAACTTATAGAGATTTAGTAAGCTTTTTTAAACAGGGTGGTTTGAATCCTTGGGGTGAAGATAATAGAGACGCTATAATGATTTTACCACCTATAGAACAATATCTAGTACAAAAAGAAAAAAGGTTATTTAAAGGTTTTGAATCTTATGATGACATACACAGATTTGTTTTTGATTTAGAGACCACATCCTTAAATCCAGAAGATGGAAGAATTTTCATGATTGGTATGAAGGATAATAGGGGTTTTGAAAAAGTAATAGAAATTGGGGACGATGATTTAGAAGAATCTGAGGCAATATATAAATTTTTTGAAACTATACAAGAGGTCCAACCAAGTATTGTGGGTGGGTACAACTCATCTAACTTTGATTGGAATTGGTTATTTAAGCGTGCAGAAATATTACAGATGGACACCAAGAAGTTTAAAACTTTAAATCCGAATGAAGGGTATAAATTTAAGGATAGTGTTTTAAAACTGGGAGCTGAAATTGAAGAATACCAACAAATAAAAATATGGGGGTGTAACTCCTTAGATATTGCTCACGCAGTAAGGCGTGCACAAACAATTAATTCAGAAATAAAGAGTTGGGGTTTAAAGTACATAACTAAGTTTACTAAGGGAGAAAAACCTAATCGGGTATATGTTGAGGGTGATAAGATAGCCTCAACCCATAGAGAGAATAAGGAGTTTTATTTGAATGTGGATAATGGAAAATATAAACCAGTTGGGTCTGAAGGTTTGTTTGATATAGATAAAAAGTTCCCTGATGTTTATAAAAAGGTTGGTGGAGCCAAAATAGTTGAACAATACCTAATGGATGACTTATGGGAGACCATGGAAGTGGATGAACAATTTAATCAAGGCTCGTTCTTATTAGCAAGTATGGTACCAACCTCATACGAAAGAGTATCTACTATGGGAACAGCTACACTTTGGAAAATGTTGATGTTGGCTTGGTCGTACCATAAAGGGTTAGCTGTACCACAGAAAGATAGTAAACGACCTTTTGTTGGTGGTCTATCTAGGCTAGTTAAAACCGGGTACTCAACAAACGTACTAAAACTAGATTTCAGTTCACTATACCCATCAATACAACTAGTACATAACGTTTTTCCAGAATGTGACATTACTGATGCTATGAAAGGAATGTTAAAATATTTTAGAGATACCAGAATTAGATATAAAAATTTAGCTTCTGAATATTATAGTAGTGATAAAAAGAAATCTGAGTCTTTTGGTAGAAAACAACTACCCATAAAGATATTCATTAATTCTATGTTTGGTTCTTTATCAGCTCCACAGGTATTTCCTTGGGGTGATATGGATATGGGGGAAAAGATAACTTGTACCGCTAGACAATACCTTAGACAAATGGTTAGGTTTTTTATGAAAAAAGGTTACGACCCTTTGGTTATGGATACAGACGGGGTTAACTTTTCATGTCCTTCAGATGTGGAAGAGAGGTCGTATGTTGGGTTGGGTGATAATGGATTGGTAACCAAAGATAAACAATACCAGGGTAGTGAAGCTGATGTTGCTGAATATAACGATTTATTTATGAGGGGTGAAATGGGTTTAGATACAGATGGGCAATGGCCTTCATGTATTAACATAGCGAGAAAAAATTACGCTTTATTAACGGTAGACGGCACAGTTAAATTAACCGGTAATTCCATTAAATCTAAAAAAATTCAGGGTTATCTAGAAACTTTTATAGATAAGGGTTTAAGGATGTTATTAGAGGGTAATGGTGCTGATTTTGTGGAGTACTATTATGAGTATCTACAGAAAATATATGATAGAGATATACTACTAGCGAAAATAGCAAATAAGTCTAGGATAAAACAAACAATCGAGTCCTATAAAAAAAGGTGCACAAAAAGAACTAAGTCTGGTAGTTTAATGGCTAGACAAGCACACATGGAGTTAGTTATAGCTAATAATGTACAGGTTTCTTTAGGTGATACCATTTATTACGTTAATAATGGTAAAGCTATGTCTCACGGTGATGTGCAAAGAAAAAAGAAAAAAGATGGGACGGAAGAAATCGTTTTGAATTCTTACTTAATATCCGAAAATGATTTAGAAAATGGGATGAAGGGTGAGTATAACGTACCAAGGTATATAAACACGTTTAATAAAAGAGTGGAACCATTATTAGTTTGTTTCCAAAAAGAAGTTAGGGACTCTTTAATAAAAAAGAACCCGGAAGATAGAGAATACTACACTAAAACTCAGTGTGCATTAATACACGGAGTACCAAGAAAAGACGGTGACCAAGATTCGTTAGAAGAAATACTTACGTTATCCCCAGAAGAAAAAATATATTGGAAAAAAATGGAATTAAGTGAGGACTCTTTTATGGAAGATTTAGGAATCCTTAATGCCGTCTGAACTAACAATTACCCAGTAAGATAATTCCTTAATAAAAACCAACTCTAGACAACTATCACCCCCTAAACTAATTGAGTTCCATTTACCATCAATTAATCCCTGGTCCGGAATAATTTCTATTTCTGATAAGGATTTGATTTTTATTTTGGTGTCTTTGTTTGAATTCAGAGTTATTTTAGATGGTTTAGTGACAACAATTAGGTATTCACCATTAGTGGTGTAGTCTTCCGAAACTACTTTAGTGGTGTTATCCACCTCTAAACCACTATTTGTTATGTTACTGGTTAGGAAGTTTACTGAACTTTTTTGTTCCTCAGACAATCTTAAGTTATTTTTATATATGAATTGTGTAAGATTTAATAAAGCAACAGATAGTAATTTATAGTGTACGTTATCTGGTTGTCCATCTAAATTATACGCCACTAATTCCGTAAAACCTAAAGCGTCTAATTCCTCAGCTATAAGACCATACCCCTTACCACCAGTTTCTTTGTAGGTAAAGAAATATGTACTTAATTCTAACAATTTAAGATACCTATTATCTGGAACTTTACGAAGGTTGTCCTTATACCTCTTAGATGAAGAAGCCGCTTTCGTCACATTACCCTTTACGTCAATCATAAGGTCAACACCAGCTCCCCAAATTACACCATCAGGTAATAATTTATCTCTAGATATTTGCAATGTACTAGCACTCATTCCTGGGTTATTAGTCCCACCAGATATAGAATTCATAGGTAGTTGACCTATAGCTATAACTGGGGTATAGCCTGTTACTGACGAAAAGGCTGTTATTGTAACAACACAAGACGCAGAGGTAGCGGAATACGCACCCACCACCAAAGTACTCGCGGTGGTACATGGACTACAGTTGGTGCAACCACTTGCTGCGAGAGGGGTCTCAAATAATAAAGGGGTAGAAACACTAAAATCCTTACCAACGCGTAAATCCTGTTCCATTGACGTGGAACCGGAAACCAATAAAGTGGTATCGACATGTTGTCTTAATTGTCTACTATAATCTACTTTTGTAAAAAATGCCATATTATATCGCGAATATCGAACCTGGATTCATTGGTCTATAACCCAATGATTTATTTAAGTTTTCAGCTTCTAAAGCTTTTCTTTCCAACATTTTGTCGTTTCTTAGTCTTTCTAATCTAGCCATTAATTCTTCTATTAATTTAGCCATCTCATCTTTAGCTTCGGTAAGTAAGTCTGAATATTCCATAGTTAATTCCGAATCAGGGGTCTTAAGGTTACCACTAAATTTACCCCTAACCCTACCCAACATTTCCTTACCTTTCGCAAAAAAGTAACGTCTAACCCAAGCTTGTGATGGTGGGTTAAGTCTTGTAAAAGTCATTTCATCTAAAGGGATATCACTAGGTAGTAAAACAACATCTTTATTCGCTTCTAAACAATCATCCCTATTTTCGGGACCAGCATCATAATACCAATACCACACCCTTTGTTGACGGGCCATAATACCACCAAAATCAAATCTTCCACCCGGAACGTTATATAAATGTAAGTACTTAGGTCCATTTTTACCCCCCGCTCCTGCGGTTATACGATAACTTAAGTCACCACCTATGATTCTATTTTTTAGGTTCCTGTCTTGCATTCTTAAAAGAATGTCAAATGCGGGCATCATAAAATAGGAACCTTGGACACCCATTTGAGCACCACCAGCACCCATACCACCACCCATACCACCGAAACCACCAAAAAACGGGTCTATAAATGCTTCATTTAGTTCTGCTCTAGAATACCACATTATTTCGTTAATTTCACGACCAGCGGGTATTTGGTATATCTGGGTATTAGCACTAAGTTCAATATAGTCTTGTTTTAGTTGGTATGGACCTCCAGCTTGTAGACCAACAATCTTTGAATACGCGTAGGTAAATGAAGTTTCAAAATCTAAGTCTCTAGTTAAAAAAGCGTTGGTTAAAGACACAACATCTAAATCTTGCCCATATAACGATGACCATTGGTTTTCAATTAACCAATCTTGAACATACTGACCATAGTCAAGTATGGCAAGTTCTAACGCGGTATCTAACATCGCGTCCTCTAATTCCACACCCCTAAGTGGAGCACCCAACATATGTCTTAGTTGTGTGAATAATTTTTCTCTTTTTGCTGGGTCTATTGTTACTGGCATAATATATCCTTTATATATAAATACTTGGAGTTGTACAATAAAAAAAGGTCCCGTAAGGACCTTTAATAAAATATGTTATAATATGTTAGTTTTTATAGTTTAACACCACTAATTGCACCTTGTTCACTAATAACTCTTTCCACAATTCTTTTTAAAGTATTTTCATTAATCTTAACAACCTTACTTTCCCTAATACCTTCTAATGCGTTATACATTTTTCCATAGCCTTCAGATTGTTCATTATCCTTCACTACTGACCCCTCCACACTTTCTTCCGTTTCTTTTTCTTGTATTTCACCATCAGTTATATTGTCATATAAATCTTCTATATATCTTTTAGCGTTCTTAATTTTTTTATTCATAGCTTTTGTTATCGTAACATCACCTATTTTTTGGCCTGTTGTAACCTGGTCTAATTTTTTTAACGCGGTAAATGAGTTCTTTAAATCTTTCTTGAGTTCACTTCCCGAACGAGAAGTCTCTTCTTCGGTTAATGTGTTTAACTGTGATTTAATTTGTTTTTTTGTAAATTCTTTTTTATTCATAACAATTGTTTATTATAAATATAGTGAAAAGTGGGTTTCTACAAACCATTAAGGATTTCTCCTAAAATATCCTCTTCATTTATATTATCACCCATAACGGTATCAATAACCGATTTCTTTTTATTAACCAATTCATAGATTGTTCTTTCTATGGTATTATCGTAAATTGGGTACAAACAAGAAACTTTTTTATCTTGTCCGATTCTAAAAGCTCGGTCCTCACATTGGGACATGTCTGATGGTACAAAAGATAAATCGTTAAATATTACCACTTCTGCTGCGGTCAAGGTAATTCCTACCCCCGCGGCTTTTACATTACCAATAAAAACTCTTACGTTATCGTCGTTCTGGAAACGGTCAACACTATCCTGACGAGATTCTTTTTTCATAGTACCATTAAGTATTACAGACTCTTTCTTAAACTTATTATGTATTGACATTAACGGTTCCGTAAAATTAGTAAAGACAATTACCTTTTTACCTTGTTCCAAACATTGTTCGATTAATTGAATGGTCTCTTTAACTTTTTCTATAGCTATTATTTGTCTAACTTTCATTAGTTTAGCTAACTGTATAGATAGACCACTACCTCTATGCTGTCTCTTCCAGTCAAGATATTCACCCATTTCATTTTCGTATAGTTTGGATTTGAGTTCCATGTGGATAGGGGTAATTATTTTGTCTGGTAAATCTAAAACGTCTTCCTTTAACCTCCTTAACACTTTGTCGTTAGTTTTATCCCTTAACTCCTCCAGGTTAGTTGCACCAAAAGTTAACCAAATCTTCCTATACCCACGGAAAATCTGTTTACCATCACAATACCTTCTAACATAGTTAATCCAATTATTAGCAACTCTAGACCCAACCAACTTCAATAAGTTATAATAATTCATAGGTCTAGAAGTCATGGGTGTACCTGAGAGTAACCAAAGTCTATCTATCCTACTAGTCAAGTTATTGACCAATTTAGTTCTTTGTGCTTTCCCATTAGAGACATAGTGAGCCTCATCTATTATCACCAAATCGAAGTCATAGTCTAATATGGTAGTTATTTTATTACTATCTTTAGGTAATGAGTGAAAGTTCTTAAGTACGTCATAATTTATGATAACATATTCCCCCACCTCCCACTTCTTACCTTCCACAATTCCAACAGGAGAATCAGAATAGTTTTCTATTTCTCGTTTCCAATTTACCTTTAATGAAGCTGGACAAATAATTAAAACTTTTTTTAATTTAAGACTAATAGAAGCCATAATAGCTGAACTAGTTTTACCAAGACCCATATCATCAGCAAGTATATACTTCTTGTTAGAAACTAATTTAATTATAGCTTTTTTCTGGTGTTCAAAAGGTGGTCTGTGTGAAAAAACATTAAAATTAACTTCTAAATCCGGATTTTCTCTAGGGACAATTTGGTTTTTAGGAACCCAAAAAGCGTTAAGTGGGTGAACATCCACCACTTTTCCCCAAACATGATAAGCTTTATCCGTTTCAGATAAAAGTTTTTCTATCCATATTGATTTAGGTGCGGATTGTAGAAATTTGGTGGACATAAGCTCTTTAGATAGGTAGTCATCTATCTCCATCCACAACCTCACAACTTTAGGTTTTTTAGTACTGTTTTTATTGATGTAGTCTACTTGGGACCTATTTAGGTTGGAGCCCTTATTATTAAGCATAGTATTTTTAAGACCTATAATATAG
>Ga0114916_1001279_pt1 | contig 14637 bp, 15 predicted proteins | sample MalvirAntarct_66_FD_83501 | JGI IMG/M metagenome (GOLD analysis project Ga0114916, IMG submission 83501) | Marine viral communities from the Global Malaspina Expedition - Malaspina viral metaG Antarct_66 | ecosystem: Environmental > Aquatic > Marine > Oceanic | place: West Anvers Island... | reverse complement strand
GTCATGAAACGTATAAACGAATATAAAAAACTCTTTCAAGTTGATAACGAAATCAAATTGAGCGAATTGAAGTCCACTTACAGAAGTCTTGTAAAGCAATGGCACCCCGATAAATTTCAGGATGGTGATCCAATGCAAGAAGAAGCAAAACTAATGGGACAAAAGGTGGTTGATGGTTATCATTTTTTGGTAAGTATTGCTCCTGAAACACACGAAGCCAACAAAGAAGAGTATAACTCAATCATCAATGAGTGTGGAATTGCAGATTTCAAACACAAAGGTCTTTTACTTGAAATCACTTTCACTGACGGGTCTGTTTACGAATATTTCGGTGTGAATAGAGGTGTTTTTCAAAAGCTTGTAAACTCAGATAAGCAAGTGCGTTTTGCGAAAAGAAGTATTTATAATTCTTATACATTTCGTAAGTCTAAGAAGGCGATGCAGGAGGGGTAGGTGAAATCAATCTGTGTAACTTTGTGAGTCCTCAGTGGCAGTCTGTGCTATAATTTGCACTGGTTATAGCATTAAGGACACTGAGAATCGCAGAGGTTCGCAGAGAAATTTTAAACCAAAAAAGCTCCATGTCGAAACACAGAGCTTTTTTGATTGAATTATATTCTTAAATACTAATCTAAATCAAACTTAATCCCTTGAGCTAAAGGAAGTTCTTTTGTATAATTGATTGTATTTGTTTGTCTTCTCATGTATACTTTCCAAGCATCAGATCCAGACTCACGTCCACCACCTGTTTCTTTTTCACCACCGAAAGCACCACCGATTTCAGCACCTGAAGTACCGATGTTTACGTTAGCGATACCACAGTCAGAACCTTCAGCAGAAAGGAACTGCTCAGCCTCTCTCAAGTTGGTTGTCATGATTGCAGAAGAAAGACCTTGTACCACTCCGTTTTGAAGTTGGATAGCATTGGTTACATCTCCTGAATATTTCATAACGTATAAAACAGGAGCAAACGTTTCGTTCTGCACGATTTCGTAATGGTTTTCTACTTCGATGATTGTTGGTTTTACGTAGCATCCAGATTCATATCCTTCGCCTTCTAAAACACCACCTTCAACTAGTACTTTACCACCTTCTTTTTTCGCTTTTTCAATTGCGTTCAGGTAACTATTTACTGCATCCTTATCGATAAGTGGTCCAACGTGATTGTTTTCATCTAGTGGATTTCCTATTTTGATTTGATTGTATGCACTTGTTAAAGTATCAACTACTTTTTGGTAAATGCTATCGTGAATAATCAAACGACGTGTAGAAGTACAACGCTGACCAGCAGTTCCAACAGCACCGAATACAGCACCTGGAACAACTACTTTAAGATCTGCGTCTGGCGTAATGATCATTGCATTATTTCCTCCTAACTCTAAAAGTGACTTACCTAAACGACCTGCAACCGCTTGCGCTACTGAACGACCCATTGGGATAGAACCTGTCGCAGAAACTAAAGGAATACGTTTGTCAGCTGCCATTGCTTTACCAATTTCAGCATCACCAATTACCATAGAAGAAACTCCTTCCGGCACATCATTTTTCTTAAATACTTCTGCAATTATGTTTTGACAAGCGATAGAAGTCAAAGGTGTTTTTTCAGATGGCTTCCAAACACAAGCATCACCACAAACCCATGCTAAAGCTGTATTCCAGCTCCAAACGGCAACCGGGAAGTTAAATGCTGAAATAATTCCAACCACTCCTAATGGGTGATATTGTTCGTACATTCTGTGTCCTGGACGCTCAGAGTGCATTGTAAATCCATGCAACTGTCGAGAAAGACCTACTGCGAAATCACAGATGTCAATCATTTCCTGAACTTCACCAAGACCTTCCTGGTAAGATTTGCCCATTTCGTAAGAAACAATTGCTCCTAATGGTTCTTTATATTCTCTCAACGCGTTTCCAACCTGACGCACAACTTCACCTCTTTGTGGAGCAGTCCATTTACGCCACTCTAAAAATCCTTCGTGCGCTCTCATGACTACTTTATCGTAATCCGATTTTGACGCTAACCTTACTGTTCCAATTACAGAACCATCTACCGGAGTAAATGATTCAATTTTTTCACCGTCTGTGTCTAACCAAATTTCTCCTGTCGAAGCACCTTTGTTTATTTCGTCTTTTATTCCAAGTTGGTTTAAAACTTGCTTAATATCAATTCCTGACATAACTTCAGCCATTTGTTTAAATTTTTGATTCATGCAAAGGTAAGGAGTTCTTTTGAGAATGAAAAGAAATGAACAAAGTCTCTTTCTACTGTTTAATTTTTAACTCTTTTTGAGGTTTGTGTTGGGTGACAAACAATTATACTTAATTAGCGAGCTGTTTCTTGACGAAGTTTTGGAATTAGTCTCTTTTCATTTGTTGAGCGATATGCTTTGGACTGAGTACTACGCCCGTCATCTGACGGGCTTGGAGAGCATGGGTGAGTTGTTAAGCATCGGGCTTTGCCCAATGTTAATATATTATGCCCTTTCAGGAGGTGTCAAATTATCCTTGTGTTTGGCACATTAGTTGACATAAACGTATTATTATGTAACTTTGTACTTGAAATTCAATGACAATGAAAACAGCGTTAATCTTAATTTTTACTATTTCGACACTTTTCTCTTTTGCTCAGGAAGGGGAATGGTGGAAAAGTAATGATTCTACTGCGGATAGTAGTAAAGCCGATACCATAAGAACCGACACCCTAGTGGAAGAGGATGTTGAGCCGGGAACAATCAAAATAATAAAAGACAAAAGAATTGATAAGTTAATTGAGTTTAAATCTACTACGGTGCCGCCAGCAACGGCTCCACAGATTGATGGTTACAGGGTTCAGTTATTTTTCGATCAAAGTAAAACGAAGGTGAATGAAGCAAGAGCCAAAGTTTTAGAAATCGATCCTGATTATGACACTTATATTGAGTATCATGCCCCCAACTACAATTTGTTACTAGGTAATTTCAGAACATCACTGGAAGCAGAAAAACTGAGATCAGAACTTCGAGAGCATTTTCCCGCTGCAATCATTGTAGATTCTAGAATTTACTTTCCGGAACTTGTTGAGACTAAATAAAATCGAATCCAGTTACATAGGTGGGTGATTCAAAAGGCTTTTTAGTATTGTCTTTTCGTCTTACAACCAAATCAACTTCGTGAACACCATTGATTTTATTTAAGAGTCCCCAATTCACGGCACCTTTTACATCATTGTACATCATTTCCTTTTGATCTACCCACCAAACCAGGGTGTTTTTTTTCTCTTTCTCGAGAATCCCTTCAAATAGTTCTTCTATGAGGTTTTTATCGTGATCAGCCGCCCAAACGGAATCCACTACTGTAAACTTGTGCGCATTCGGACGAACGACCTTCCTTACACCTGGCACATATGGAATTATGTTGACCAAAAGACTTCCTCTCTTTCCAGGCAAACGTTCGATCACCCATTCTGCTTGATGAGTTTTGGCAAATGCTACGGTTTCTCCATCTTTTATCAACTCATAAAAAGGAGTTTCTTTATTGAAAGTGTGATAATCAAAATAAAGAGGTTTGTTTTTGTTTATTTCTCTGACCTTCGACTGAATAAAAGCTGAATCAATTGAAGAATGAACATCACTTTTCCGCTTGGGCTTAATTCTACTAAACGTTTGAGTAGCAATTTTAGCAGCTGTATAAAACCCGAAGTTTTGACTCATCCAAAGTGAACGCTCATTTCGCGGGTCTATGTATGCGTAGAGTAATGGAGGAGCATTCTCTTCTTCCAATACCTTATCAAAAAATGAAGAAATTTTATTTTTCAGTGTATTCTTTTTTGATTTTGATTGTTTTTGGGCGGATTTCGGCGACTGAAAAGAAGTGTCCATTGCAAAATAACGGACATACCAACCCACATCTCTTCGGCACAACGTAATATTACCCAAAACGGATTTATTTCTTTCTATGTTTAGAAAAAGAGGTTTATATAATTTTGAAATTCTTTTTTCTATTTGTCGATGTCTGTAACGCGCACCATTTGAACCCAACGTAACCGTTTTTAGAAGTTGCAAAACTTCTTCAGAATAATTGTCACGTAAGACAAATGGGGGTTTTACATTCATAACTTTGTTTAAATACTTAGTTCAACAATCTTTTTGGCTTCAGAAGGAGTTAAATCACCACGTTCTCCAATACCGTCCCAATCTCTTTCTTCAAAACGTTCTTTTATAACCTCTGAAGAATCAGTGTATTCTGATGTATAATCCGAAATTTTAGTCTTAATTCCTAGAGATTCAAAGAAAAGTTTTGTTTTTTCAATTGCTTCCTCGGCACAATTGCCTTTAAGACTCCATACTCTCTGCCCATATTGGTTGAGTTTCTCTTTTTTGTTTTCAAACTTAACCTTGTAGAGGTTTGGGGCGATAATCGCCAAGGTTCTTGCGTGATCAATACCATGTAAAGCAGTTAATTCATGACCAATCATGTGTGTAGACCAATCATACGCTACACCAGCTCTTAGCGTTCCGTTTAACGCCATTGTTGCGCACCACATAAGATTGCTCGCCGCTTTGTAATCGGAAGGGTCTTTCATAACTGTAGGCGCAATTTCAATCAAAGTAGATAAAATTCCCTCTGCAATTCTTTCTTGAAGTAAATTATCAGTTGGGAAAGTCAAATATTGTTCTAACGTGTGCATAAAAGCGTCTGTGATACCATTTGCAATTTGTCTTTCAGGCAACGTACTCACAACAGTAGGGTCTAAGAAGGAAAACTTTGGAAATGTCATTGGTCCTCCCATCGTGCGTTTTTCTTTAAGTTCACTTCTCGAGATTACAGCGCCGGAGTTCATTTCAGAACCTGTTGCGGGAAGTGTTAAAACCGTTCCAAACGGAATCGCCTCAGTAAATTTACAACCTTCCTTTTGAGATAAAACATCCCAAGGATTTCCATTGTATTTTGAAGCGGCAACGATGAATTTTGTTCCATCAATCACAGAGCCGCCGCCCACCGCCAAAACGAAAGAGATGTTTTCTCTTTGAACTAATTCAACTGCTTTCATTAACGTGTTGTATTCTGGATTTGGTTCTATGCCTGAAAATTCGAACACCTCATAATCGGATAGGGATTTAATCACAGCATCATAAACACCATTTTTCTTAATGCTACCACCGCCATAAGTGATGAGTATTTTTTTGTCTTTTGTGACTTCACTAATTTGTTCAGGAATTCGTTCGTAAGTATTTTTACCAAATACTATTCTTGTTGGATTGTAGTAATCGAAATTATTCATTTGTTTGTTTTTTTTAATTGTTTTTTAATCACTTTATTTCTGTAAAAAGATCTTTTTTTAGCCTTCTAACTTTATTTACCCTACTGTATTTATCTTCATCTGAACGAAAACCAATCGGACACATTACAACGGCATTCAAGTTTTTTTCTGGTAGTCCGAGGAATTCATCCAATTGTACACGATTAAAACCTTCCATTGGACAAGAGTCAATTTTTTCGGCGGCGCAAACGGTTAAAAGATTACCCAGTGCAATATAAACTTGATTTTCCATCCATGCCTGCTGCTGTTCCATCGATAAATTTAAGCTGTTTCTCAACATTTTCTCATAGCTCTGAAGTGTGGGGTGTTGGTTATCAAGTTCTCTTACTTCTCCCGTTCGTCCAACAAATGTCGTGATATCATCTTCCTGAACATGAGTTTTTCTACACAAGATTAAAAGATGTGAACAATGCGCGACTTGTTTCTGGTTATAGGCAAACGGAACTATCTGATTTTTTAAATCTTGGTTTTCAATGATAATAAACTGCATTAACTGCAAACCCATAGATGTAGGTGTAAGCTGCAGTCCATCCTTGATTCTATCAACTTGTTCAGCAGTTAATTTTTTATTTGGATCAAAGCTTTTAACCGCATATCTCCAATGTAATGATTCAATAATATCCATGCTTTGTCGTCTATCTTTGGTGTAAATTGTAAAAATAGTTTTTCACAATTTATAAATACTATTGACAGAAAACGAATTTCACTTATATTTGTTCAAATTCAATAAGAACAATACTCATAATTACATAAAATATGTCAAAAGAAAAAACAAGATTTACAGATGAAGAACTTAACGAGTTTAAAGAAATAATTACTGGAAAGTTAGAAGAAGCGCAAGAGGATTTGGAACTTTTGAAAAATTCTCTCTCTCATAAAGATGACCATGGTACGGACGATACAGGCCGAACATTTAACATGATGGAAGATGGCTCTGAGACATTGTCACGAGAAGAAATGGCTCAATTAGCTTCAAGACAAGAGAAGTTTATTCAGAGTTTAAATAATGCTTTAGTACGTATTGAAAATAAAACATACGGTATTTGTCGTGTTACTGGAAAACTTATTCAAAAAGAGAGATTAAAGTTAGTTCCACATGCAACACTTAGTATTGAGGCTAAAAACCAACAAAAGGATTAAGTCTTGAAAAAAAGATATTTGATCACCTTTGGTGTCGTACTCCTTGTTCTAATTCTAGATCAAGCAATTAAAATTTGGATGAAAACGAGTTTCTCCTACGGTGATTCAAGTATTAATTTGATTGGTGACTGGTTTAAGTTAAACTACGTTGAAAACCAAGGTATGGCTTTCGGAGCAACGCTTGGTGGAGGAATGTGGGGAAAATTACTGCTTTCTATTTTTCGAATAGTCGCTATTTCTGCAATAACCTACTACATCATTAAGCAGATAAAGCAGAAAGCAAAAATTGAATTTCTAATTGTAACAGGTTTAATTTTGGCTGGTGCAACCGGAAACTTGATCGATTCAATGTTTTACGATTTTATTTTTAGCGCAGATTTTGATCCATGTGTTCCTTATAATCATCTCGAAGGTTCTGGAAATTGGGCGGAATGTACTTATTATGGTTACACAGAGTCAGTGGAGGTTAGGCATCGTGGATTTTTATTTGGAAACGTAGTTGATATGTTTCAATTTGACGCAGTATGGCCTAGCTGGGTGCCTTGGTTAGGTGGCTCACAAGTTTTTCCAGCCATTTGGAATGTTGCCGATGCTGCTATTTCAGTTGGGGTCATCATGGTTTTAATAAGACAGAAGGCGTATTTTCCCAAGTCAAAAAAATAATTTCTAAGGGAGATTACATCCACTCATCATTTTATAGCACTACTAGTAAAGTTATTATAGCCACTCTTTCAGTTCTTTTCTATTTTTCGAAAAAAATAGACCATGAAAAAAACGATACTATTTGGAACTTTACTTTTATCATCTTCTCTATTTGGACAGGACGTAAGTGAAATTGAAAGATGTTATTCTCATAAAGCGATAGAATATCAGGAAAGTCTCACGCCAGGTTATGCAGATCATGTAGACGAGCAATTTCAAATTGCAAAGGCATATCAGCAGACAAAAACAAATAAAAGTCAGCACTTCACAATACCAGTTGTGGTTCATGTTGTATACAATACTCCAGAACAAAACTTAGCAGATAGTGTGATTTACAAGCAAATTGAAACTTTAAATCAAGACTACTTGCGTTTAAATGCAGATACTATAAATATGCGTGGTGACTTTAACATTGTTAAAGGAAGTCCTAACATTCAATTTATGTTGGCGCAAATAGACCCTTCTGGAAACCCTACTTCTGGGATAACCAGAACGCAAACATCGGCGACATCATTCGGTGATATCGGCGCTTTCACGGGAGACTTCTCTACTTTAGAAACAGTAAAACAAACGGCTGAAGGAGGTATAGATCCATGGGACCAAGATCACTATTTGAATATTTGGGTGTGTAACATGGAGGTTTTTGGAATACCAGCATTACTAGGTTATGCAACACCACCAAGCGGATTACCAAACTGGCCTGCAGGAAGTGTGCCTAACCTAAGCGATGGAGTAGTGATACAATATCAGGCGTTTGGAAGTAACAATCCAAATGATTTGGACATGGGGCAAGGACCTTTAGACGTAAGAGGGCGCACAACAACGCACGAAGTTGGACACTATTTAGGTTTGCGTCATATTTGGGGTGACGGCGATTGTACTGAACAAGACGGAATTGATGATACTCCTAATGCCAGTGATCAATCTCAATTTGATTGTGACGATACGAAAAATACATGTACGGATAATATTCAAAACACTGATTTGCCGGACATGATCGAAAACTATATGGATTATTCTTCTGAAGTATGTCAAAACAGTTTTACACAAGGACAAGTAGACTTAATGCGTGGTGTATTAGAAAATCAAAGGTATGATTTGGTGCACGACAACCCAGCTTCGCTTGAATCAGAGAACATGATTTCTGCTTCTTTATATCCAAATCCAGCAGATAGCAAAATTACGATTCAATTGAATAATGGAAGTGCAGATGAGGTTGTTATTTATAATTTGAATGGCGCGAAGTTGAACTCAATTGAACAACAAAATGAAGCTTACACTGTTGATGTGAGTCAGTTTGAAAAAGGAATTTATTTTGCTAAGATTTTGAAAGAGGGGGTTTTAATTAGCACACAGAAGTTTGTGAAATTATAATGCCTTTTGGTTTTATAATTTAAAAATGCAGGGACGCACGGCCGTGCGTCCCTGCATTTTTATTTTACGAACGGATCTTGTTGTATTGATGTTATTTTAGATCCTTCAATATTTTCATCGCCTCAGAAACGTGTTTATCAAAATGCATTTGAGAATTGAAAACACCTTGAACAGTCCCTTTTTTATCTATCACATAAGTTACACGACCAGGAATCAAACCCAACAAATTTGTCGGTACCCCAAACATTTTGCGCACTTTTTTCTGACTATCAGCCAGCAAGGTAAAAGGCAAATTATGTTTTTCTGCAAATTTTTTGTGGCTTTTTTCATCATCACTTGAAATACCGATAACTCGAGCTCCTATCTCGACAAAATCTTCAAATGCATCCCGAAAAGAACACGCTTGCTTCGTACAACCTGGAGAATCATCTTTTGGATAGAAATAAAGCACTAAATTCTCTTTACCCAACACATCTTCTATATTAAACTGCTCACTATTCTGATCTTTCAGCGTGAACATTGGACATTTGTCTCCTTCTTTTATTGCCATTCCTCTTAATTTATTGCGTTTTTGTATGTTTTGATCGCTTTCTCCCGCGCTTCCTTATGATTTACAATTGGTTCGGGGTATTGTTCAGTTCCAAACTCTTTCACCCACTGCTTAATGTATTTGTAATCCTTATCAAACTTCTTTTGTTGGCTTTCGGGATTGAATACGCGAAAATAGGGCTGTGCGTCTACTCCTGAGGATGCAGCCCATTGCCAACCGCCGACATTGCTGGCGAGTTCATAGTCGAGTAGTTTTTCTGCGAAGTAAGCTTCTCCCCACCGCCAATCAATAAGAAGGTGTTTTGTGAGGAAGCTGGCGACGACCATTCTAATTCTATTGTGCATAAAACCAGTTTCGTTGAGCTCCCGCATCCCTGCATCCACGATTGGATAGCCTGTTTTTCCATCACACCATGCTTTAAAAAGACCTTCATTGTTCTCCCACGGGATATTGTCGTATTTTTCTTTGAACGCTTTTGTGGCGCTCTCAGGGAAATGTTGAATAATCATTTGGTAAAAGTCTCTCCAGATTAATTCATTTAAATATTTTTCGTTTTTTTGAGCTTTCCGCGCTAACTCACGAATGGAAACCGTTCCAAATCGCAGGTGTAAACTCATCCGAGTGGTGCCCTTTACGCTTGGGACATCTCGTTTTTCGTGATATTCTTTTATGCGCTTCTCATCAACTTCTCTGGAAGGGAACTCAACTTTTTGTTCATCACCAAAACCCATCGATTTTAACGTGAGCAGTTCTTGAGATTTTTCCACTTGATTTAAATGATCAAAATACTTCTCAGTAGGATAAGATTTTAAATGAAAATCGGTACAAACGGATTTCCACGTTTTCATGTAAGGCGTAAAGACACGATAAGGGTCGCCATCATCTTTGAGCACTTCATTTTTTTCTAAAATCACATGATCTTTTGCTCCTATGAACTCGATGTTTTCTTTTTCCAATAAAGTATATATATTTTGATCTCGTTCTTTTGCGTAAGGTTCGTAATCGCGGTTGGTAAAAACTTTAGAAAAGCTGTTTTCTTGAACAAGTTGTTTAAATATCTTTTCGGGTGTTCCATGGTAGACCCATAAGTCACTACCCGCTTTTTGATAGTCTTTTTTAAGTTTTTCGATTTCTTGGTAAATGAATAAAACACGCTGGTCGTCTTCTGGGAGTTCTTCTAAAATATTTTTATCAAAAATAAAAATAGGCTGAACATCCTTTTCGTTTTTTAGCGCTTTATAGAGCCCTGCATTATCAAAAGTGCGTAAATCTCGTCGGTGCCAAAAAAGAACCATGAATTATAATTTTTTAAGTATTTGGTCTGGTTTAGCATAACTATAACGACCCACTTTTTTCGTTTGAATATACGTGTCGAGTCCGACTCCACCGACAATTGGCAGGTCTTCTAGAGCAAGGTGACCGTCTTCCTCCAAAAAGGATTCGTCAATATGTAAATGCTCCACTTTTCCAACGATAAGTTTTGTGTCATTGGTTGGGATATGAATCACGTCTTCTAAATGCAGACCAAATTTCAGAGGAGAATCTTTTACAAAAGGAGCGTAAAAGTCATTTAAGTATTCATGTTCGATGGAAGTTTCATCAAACTCGCTTTCATCTTGACCATATCTCGCAGAAGTTTGGTGCGCTTGCATTGTTATCGATTCTGTAACTGCATTTATCGTGTAATAGGAACTTTCCATAATGTTTCCAAAAGTATGCCTAATCACAGTGGTTGGACGTTGTATAAATCCTACGAGTGGGGGGTGTGACCCCAAGTGAACGACTGAATTAAAAATCGCGACGTTAGTTTGTCCCTTTTTGTTTTTCGTTCCTATGAGGTTAACACTTTTAATTCCAGTTATGCAATTAATCAGTTGCGTTCGATAGCGTTTATCGAGATGTTGTATATCATCGAAGCTCAGTGTTTTCAAAGGCTTAATCTTTTGTGTATTCAACAAAATTGTTTTCCGTTTCGTAAAGTCGAACCACTAATTTGAATTGATTCAAGCGCGGTTTTAACTTTTCATAAATCACTTTAGCTATATTTTCAGCAGTAGGATTTAAGTTTGCGAACTCCGGAACATCGAGATTAAAATTTCTGTGATCGAAAGGTTCTTCAACCTCGTCTTTGATTATCTGTTTTAGTTCTGATAAATCAATAACATAACCTGTATCAGGGTCGATGGGTCCTTCAACCCAAGTTTCTAATGTGTAATTGTGTCCGTGATAATTTGGTGAATTACACTTTCCAAAAACAGCAGTGTTTTTTTCATCTGACCAATTTGGATTATTTAATCTATGAGCCGCGTTAAAAGTTATTCGTCTTCCTACTTTAACCATTTGAAGTCTATATTATCTAAATGTTCGGTAATTATATTCTTAAACCAAAAGGTATATAAATCTGGTTGTTTTTCAATGTCTTTTTTAATTTCATTTATTGAAACATACTTCCAGTCTTCAACTTCTTCTGGATTAGGCTCAAAAGAATCGTTGTATTTTCCAATGAACATATGGTCGAATTCGTGTTCTGTTAAACCATTGCTAAACTGAACTTTGTAGATGAAAGAATCAACATATTTCAGGTCACAAGTGAACCCCATTTCTTCAGTAAGTCTTCTTTTTGCTGCATCGATGGGTTTTTCATTTAGTCTGGGGTGAGAGCAGCAAGCGTTTGTCCAAAGTCCACCACAATGATATTTATCTGAAGCTCTTTTGTGGAGAAGCATTTCACCTTTATCATTAAATATTAAAACCGAAAACGCTCTATGAAGAAGTCCCTCGCGATGTGCCTGGATTTTTTCCATAGTTCCTAAGACCTGATCGTTTTCATCGACTAAAACAACTTCTTCCATCAATTATACCATGTTTAAACTGTGTCTAACATAAGAAGAGACAAATAAACGATATTTTTTATTGTCAGGAATTCTAACTCTTTGATTCAGTATAACATGAGCCGGAGTGTCTTTTATTTTTTTGAAAAGCTTGTAATAATAGATATACGCCATATATGTACCAAACCTCGCGTTTTTTGGGAGTTGTTTTATTCCTTCATAACCTGCTGCAAAATCAGATTCTATATCTTGTTCAATAGCAATTTTCACTTCATCGTTAAAGTTGTCCATAACAACACCTGGGAAATATGTTCGCCCCAGTTCGTTATAGTCAGCCTGCAAATCCCTTAAAAAGTTGATTTTTTGAAAAGCAGAACCCAATTTCATTGCGCTTGGCTTAAGTCTTTGGTATTCATTTTCGTCACCATTTACAAAAATTTTAAGACACATCAAACCAACTACTTCGGCCGAACCGAGAATGTATTCTTCATAGGATTCTTGGGTATATTTGGATTTATCTAAATCCATTTCCATACTTCTTAAAAAGATTTCTGTAAGCTCTAAAGGTATTTTATATTTGTTTACCGTTTCTTGATAGGCGTTTAAGATTGGGTTTAATGAAATTCCTCTATCAATAGCTTTATAAGTTTCTTCTTTGAACTCTTTTAAAAGGGTTTCTTTATCCTGATCATGGAAAGTGTCTACAATTTCATCAGCAAATCGAACAAATCCATAGACGTTATAAATAGGTCTTTGAAGTTCTTTATTCAAAAATCGAATTCCAAGAGAGAAGCTAGTACTGTATCTTTTGGTAGTACATTTACTTATTTCGGATGATAAATTGTCAAACAGTTGCCTCATTGTTTTTCTTTTGTTTTTCATTAGAGATTGATTTCAAGATCTCTTTTGCTACCACCTCTCCAGAGATAATACTTGGAGGAACCCCTGGTCCTGGAGTAGTAAGTTGTCCAGTATAAAACAAGTTACTGATATTTTTGTTCTTTATTTTAGGTTTTAAAAATGCTGTTTGCCTCAAGGTATTGGCCAAACCATAAGCGTTCCCTTTAAAGGCGTGATAATCATCTTTAAAGTCTTGTAGACAATAACTTCTTTTATAAATCACAGCGTCCTTGATTGATTCCCCTGTACGTTTTTCTAAGCGATCCATTATTATATTGTAGTATTTTTCGCGCATTTCCTCACTGTCCTCGAGATCTGGAGCTAAAGGAATTAGTAAAAATAAATTTTCTTTTCCTGTTGGAGCTACAGAATCATCTGTTTTTGAAGGACAACAAGCATAGAAAAGTGGAGCAGATGGCCACTTAGGTGTTTTATAAATTTCTTGAGCATGAATTTGGAAGTTTTCATCAAAAAATAAATTATGATGGAGAAGGTTCTTTACTTTTTTGTCAATCCCGAGGTAAAATAAGAGTGAAGATGGAGCCATGAGTCTCGAGTTCCAATAATCTTTTGAATAATTGGAATATCCTTTTGCTAATAATTGATCTGTGTGCTCATAGTCGGCACCAGAAACAATGTAATCCGCTTCTATAGAAGTTCTATTTTTAATATTAGTACTGATAATTTTACCTTCTTGTATGTTAAAGCCAGCCGCCTCTTGTTCTGTAAGAATAGTAACACCCTGTTCTCGCGCTATTTTTTCAAAAGCCTCGATGAATTTGTGCATTCCACCCATGGGATACCAAGTTCCGAGTTTGATATCTGCATAATTCATTAATGAGTAAAGGGCAGGAGTATCTTTTGGCATTGCACCTAAAAAAAGTACTGGGAACTCTAGTAATTCAATAATTTTCGGATGAGAGAAATATTTTCGAATGTACTTCGCGAAAGATGAAAACAGATGCATTTTGAATGCTCCTTTTGCTATCCGTATATCGGCAAACTCAGTAATTTTCAAACTAGGCTTATGCACTAAGTCGTTTATGCCAACCTCATATTTATAAGCCGCTTCTTTTAAAAATTTATCTAACTTTTCAGAGCTGCCTGGCTCGAGTTTTTCAAACCATGCGTAAAACTCATCTAGATTAGAAGGAACATCATCAAAGGTGTCATCTTGCCAGAATACCCGATAGCTTGGTGACAACCTTTTAAGCTCATAAAAATCCTCCGTTTTATATCCAAACTGATTGTAAAATCGTTCAAAAACATCGGGCATCCAATACCAGCTTGGACCCATGTCAAACATGAATCCATCTGCCTCAAACTTTCTGGCTCGCCCTCCTATGGAACTGTTTTTTTCTATGAGCGTAACGGCATGTCCCTCTTTTGCTAAAAAGCTTGCGCAAGATAAACCAGCTATGCCGCTTCCTATGACGGTAATTCTTTTTTTCATTAATTGTTAGAATAACGATAATCAGGTAATAAATCCATTAATTTTTTTCGTGCTATGAAAATACGACTTTTTACCGTTCCAATTGGAATTTCAAGTTTATCGGCAATTTCTTTATACTTAAATCCTAAATAATGCATTTCGAAAGGCTCTTTATATTCTTCACTTAATTTGTTGAGCTGATCAGCAATTTCTCCGCTCGCCATGTGATTGTAAGGAGAGTCTCTTTTTTCTGTAGAACTATTTAATAGAAATAAATCGGTTGAATTATCAAAAATTGTTTTTGATTTTACTTTTCTACGATATTGATTAATGAAGATGTTACGCATGATTGTAAAAATCCAAGCTTTAAAATTTGTTTTTGGAGTATAATAATCCCTATATCTTATCG
>Ga0114916_1001278_pt1 | contig 14644 bp, 9 predicted proteins | sample MalvirAntarct_66_FD_83501 | JGI IMG/M metagenome (GOLD analysis project Ga0114916, IMG submission 83501) | Marine viral communities from the Global Malaspina Expedition - Malaspina viral metaG Antarct_66 | ecosystem: Environmental > Aquatic > Marine > Oceanic | place: West Anvers Island... | reverse complement strand
GCTGCACGCTTTTGGCTTAATGCTTGCGTGATTTGCGCAGCTGCTTCTATCAAGGCAATAGACGATAAGCTGCTACCAGAGACAACCAATGGCTTGTCCGCTTGGATCAAGTCATAAGCGATTTGCTGTGCCAGCGCTTGCATAGGATCAACATTGATATTGGCATTAGCTTCTTTTTCAGCTTTTTGCGGCTCGACTATTTTTACTAAATTATTAGCAAATTTAGCAATTTCATCCGCAACTTTAAAACCAAGTTTAGTGATGTCTTCAGGTGTCGCTACGACACTAACTTTACTGATATCTTCAAGTTTGGTTTGAGTTACATCGATGACATATACTGGGCTTTGTGCACCTTGAGCAATACGTTTGACTGGCTCAGCCAACCACGATTGCGTTTTGGTAGCAGCCGCCATTTTTATGGCTTCATTTTTCGCCGCTTGACGGATAGAGAGTGCCACACGTGATGACGTTTGAGTGATATCTTCACCCAATACCAATACGGCATCATGGCTTTCAATATCAACCATACCTGGGTTATAAATACCCTCAGTACTCAATACTTCAATGCATTTATTGACCAATGCTTGCTGCTGATGATTAAGACCCGTTGAAAAATTATCAAAACCAACAAGGTTTTTCAGCGCAAAGTTGGTCTCTAAACTGGCACGTGGCGAACCAATACCAATGACTTTTTTATCTTTAATACGCTTAATGGTTTCATCAAGAGCATAGTCAATATTGATTTTGACGTGTTTATCATTGATACGTTCAAGCGCTTGAGTCGGGCGGTCTTCACGATTGACATAGCCATAGCCAAAACGACCACGGTCACATAAGAAGTAACGGTTTACCTCGCCATTATAGCGATTTTCGATACGGCGTAACTCACCATAGCGCTCACCGGCAGAGATATTACAACCCGCTGAGCAGCCATGACAGATGCTTGGCGCATACTGCATATCCCATTTACGGTTATAACGATCCGAATGCGTCTTATCGGTAAATACACCTGTTGGACAGACTTCCGTTAGGTTACCTGAGAACTCACTTTCAAACTGACCGTCTTTATCACGACCAAAATAAACACGCTCGTTTGAGCCATAAACGCCCAAATCTTCGCCACCTGCATAGTCTTTATAAAAACGGACGCAGCGATAGCAAGCAATACAACGGTTCATCTCATGCGCGATAAACGGACCAAGCTCTTGATTGTGATGGGTGCGTTTGGTAAAGCGGTAGCGACGACGATGATGACCTGACATATAGGTCATATCTTGCAAATGACAATGTCCACCCTCTTCACAGGTTGGGCAGTCATGCGGATGGTTAATCATCAACAGCTCAACCATCGACTTACGGAACGCCTTCGCTTCATCATCAGTCACTGAGATGTACATATCATCGCCTGGGGCGACCATGCAGGACATCACAAGGCGACCGCGACCTGCTTCCATATCTTCTTTGGTCATATATTGCTTAACCGCGCACTGACGGCAAGAGCCTACTGAACCAAGGGCTGGGTGATAACAAAAATACGGCACATCAATGCCGAGTGACAAACATGCTTGTAGCAAGTTATCTGCGCTATCTACTTCGACAGTGGTTCCATCAATATGTATGACTGCCATGCCGCTCTCCTTATTTCACATCTAGCTGTTGATTGGCTGCAGCCTTAATGACATCTTCACCAACCGCCTGCGCAATCTTTTGATCAAACTCAGGACGGAAATATTTAATTGCACTCATCAGTGGTTCCATCGCACCGGGGGCGTGTGCGCAAAAGGTTTTACCGATCCATAAGTCACGGGTTAAACCTTCTAGCTTTTCAACATCGCCAATCTGCCCTTCGCCATCATTGATAGCGGTAAGGATTTTGACGCCCCACGGCAAACCATCGCGGCATGGCGTACACCAACCGCACGATTCGCGCTGAAAGAAAATCTCAAGATTACGTACCAATGGCACCATATCTTGTTCTTCGTCAACGACCATAAGCAGACCCGTACCCATACGGCTACCCGCTTTTTGGATAGTGTCAAAATCAACGACAGTATCTAAGTGTTCAGCGGTTAAAAAATCCGTTGATGCGCCGCCTGGTAACCAAGCCTTAAGTGTGCGACCTTCCTGCATACCACCGGCGAAATCTTCGATGATTTCGCGCGCCGTATAACCAAAAGGTAATTCCCAAAGACCGGGATCATTGACCAAACCAGAACAGCCAAATAGCTTCGTACCGGGGGTTTCGACTACACCTTTGGCTTTTGGCAGGTCTTGATACCACTTGCTACCATGTAGGATAATCGCTGAAACGTTATGTAAAGTTTCAACGTTATTAACCACGGTTGGTCGACCCCATGCACCAGCTACTTGTGGAAATGGTGGTTTAGTACGTGGATTGGCACGGCGACCTTCTAAGCAGTTAATCAATGCCGTTTCTTCACCGCAAATATAACGACCAGCACCCGTATGCACATGTAAATCAAAACTAAAATCTGAGCCTAAAATATTATCGCCGACTAGATTATTGGCTTTTAATTCTTCGATCGCTGCCGTTAAACGCTCCGCAGCTAAGATATATTCACCACGGATAAAGATATAACCGGCTGTTGCACCAATCGCATAGGCAGAAATAAGCATGCCTTCAATAAGCTGAAGCGGCAAACGCTCCATGAGCAAACGGTCTTTAAACGTACCCGGCTCCATCTCGTCAGCATTACAGACTAGATAGCGTGGACCGCCATCAGGTGGTGCCATTAGCGACCATTTAATACCTGCTGGAAAACCTGCACCGCCGCGACCTTTTACCACCGCTTCTTTGATAGTATTTAACGTATCATCTGGCGATTGGTTTAACGCTATCTTTAACGCTTCAAAACCACGTAATGATTCATAAGTGGCCAAATCAAGCACAGCATCATGATGCGCTAAGCGCCATGTCAGTGGTTTGGTTTCACTGGTAGCAGTCGCTCTATCGCCATAGATAGGAATACGCTGCTCATTAAGTTGGCTTGGCGCTTTGCCTTGATTACGAAGAGCAATCTGCTCTGAAACAGTTAATCTCATGCGTATAGCTCCAACAATTGGGCGACTTCTTCAGGCTGGACAGGACCATAGGTATCTTCATCAATCAATACCGCAGGACCTTTGTCACAGTTACCTAAACAGCAAATCGGCAATAGCGTAAAACGACCATCAGCAGTGGTTTGACCATAGTTGATGCCCAGCGCAGATTTGAGCTCAGCTGCTAGTGCTTCATAGCCTGTTAAATAACAAGCCACCGAATCACAAACAAGGATGACATGACGACCAACTGGCTGACGATAGATACGGTTAAAGAAGGTTGCTACCCCATCCATATCCGTCATCGGTACATTTAGAATATTAGCAATCGCATTCACTTGCGCATCATCAACCCAGCCGTTACGCTTTTGCACGATTTTTAGCGAATCTAAAGACGCTGCTCGTGGATGAGGATAATGATGCATAAACTCATGAATAGCCGCAATTTCTTCTGCAGTTAAGATACTTGCCACATCTACTTTTGGCATTTTATCGGAAACAATTTTCATAATCTTTTTCTTTCCTCACTCAGCCCACTGTTAAGGTTGCGCTCACGGCGCAATGACAGCGTTTTGGTGTGCCAGTTTGGCGATAATATGTTAATGAACGCGTCGTACTTTTAATATATAAACGATAATGATAAACGTATAACCACAGACTTTCTAACGGTCACAATCGGCCATCACAATATCAATTGATGCCAGATACATAATGGCATCGGATACCAATGAACCATTAATGACTGATGGCATCTGCTGCAAATGCGCGAATGTCGGAGTACGGATACGGGTACGATAGCTCATCGTCGCTTTATCCGAGGTGATGTAATAGCTGTTTAGACCTTTAGTTGCTTCTACAATCGTTGTGCACTCACCCGCTGGCATCACAGGACCCCAAGAGACGGAGATAAAGTGATTAATCAAGGTTTCGATGTCATTCAAGGTACGGTCTTTTGGCGGCGGTACTGCCAATGGATGATCCGCCTTATAAGGACCTTGCGGCATATTATCCATACATTGACGGATAATACGTAGCGACTGGCGCATCTCTTCGACTTTCACCATGCAGCGATCATAAGCATCGCCGTTATAGCCGACTGGTACTTCAAAGTCGTAATTCTCATAGCCCATGTACGGACGCGCTTTACGCAAATCAAAATCCAAACCTGTTGCACGCAAACCTGCGCCAGTAACGCCCCACGCCAATGCTTGCTTGGTATTATATTGGGCAACACCTTGGGTACGACCTTTGAGCACACTGTTTTGCAATGCTGCTTTGACATACTCATCCAAGCGTTTTGGCATCCAATCTAAAAACTCGCGAACCAAACGCTGCCAGCCGCGCGGTAAATCATGCGCTGTACCGCCGATACGGAACCACGCAGGATGCATACGGTAACCAGTTACCGCTTCGATAACGTCATAGGCTTTTTGGCGATCGGTAAACATATAGAATACTGGGGTCATACCGCCGGCATCTTGGATAAAGGTACCGACAAACAGCAAGTTATTGGTAATACGGAAAAACTCACTCATCATCACGCGGATGGTTTCAGCACGCGGCGGAATAGTAATACCGGCAAGCTTTTCAACCGACATGATATACGGTAGCTCATTCATTACGCCGCCAAGATAGTCGATACGGTCGGTATAAGGAATAAATGAGTGCCACGTTTGACGCTCAGCCATCTTTTCGGCACCGCGATGGTGATATCCAATATCAGGGATACAATCGACAACTTCTTCGCCATCAAGCTGTAGTACCAAACGGAAAGCACCATGAGCGGATGGATGGTTAGGACCGATGTTCAAGAACATAAAGTCTTCATCGCGACCCGAGCGTTTCATACCCCACTCTTCAGGGACAAAGCGCAGGTTTTCTTGCTCGTATTGTTGTTTGGCGGTATTCAAGAAATACGGGGTAAATTCAGTTGCCCGCGCATGATATTCTTTGCGCAGTGGATGACCTTCCCAGTATTTTGGCAATAAGATACGGGTTAAATGCGGATGACCAGTAAAGACAATACCAAACATGTCCCAGACTTCGCGCTCATACCAGTTGGCATTGGGCCAAATCTGTGTCGCACTTGGGACGTTTAAATCTTCTTCACTGAGCGCAACTTTGATACGTACATCACTATTACGCTCAAGCGACATCAAGTGATAAAACACCGTAAAATCACTGTCAGGTAAACCTTGACGATGCTGACGTAAACGCTCATCTATCGCTGACAAGTCAAATAACATGACATAAGGTTTTGGCAATTTGCGTAAGAATAAGAGAACGTCTAATAAATCAGCGCGTGCCACCCAAACCGTTGGAATGTCGTCAACCGTGTGCTGCACAACGAACTTACCAGCATATTTTTCTTCCAGCTCTTTGATAACCGCTGGGACAGGCTTGATCTTAGGATCTGTGTTTTCGACTACCGTGACCATGAATGATGTCTTCCTTCATTAATCATAACTGAACCATGACAACCATAATAAAAGATGATAATCATAACCAAACTATGATGAGCGTACGCGCACTTCTAACAATTATTAATAACTACGCCAAACTGCTTAACTAAATGCTATCTGGGCTACGTAAGTTTTTCACAGCGATACGATCTGCTTGCTTACGGTCACGCTCAGGCGTCATCTGCGGCTGATAGACACCCTGATCATTGACATGGATACCTAGCGGACGACGTTCTTTAGTAATAGATTCTTGTAATAACATCAAGCCTTGAATCAATGCTTCTGGACGTGGCGGACAACCGGGCACATAGACGTCGACGGGGATAATTTTATCCACGCCTTGCACGACTGAATAGATGTCATACATACCGCCCGAGTTGGCACAAGCCCCCATCGAGATGACCCATTTTGGCTCAAGCATTTGCTCGTATAGGCGTTGAATAACGGGTGCCATTTTAACAAAGCAAGTACCAGCAACAATCATCACATCTGCCTGACGTGGAGAGGCGCGAATAACTTCGGCACCAAAGCGTGACAAATCGTGAACCGCCGTTAAAGTAGTCGCATATTCGACATAACAGCATGAGGTACCAAAGTTAAATGGCCACAGTGAGTGCTTGCGCCCCCAGTTTGCTGTTGAATGCACAAGATCTTCTAGACGACCCATAAAGACGTTTTTATTGACTTCATCTTCCATCGGATCGTTGACAGTTTGGCTTGTCTGAGCAGGATAGACATCTGCATCAGGGTTGGCTTTTGTTAATGTGTATTTCATAACATACAACCTTTATGTTAAACAAAGTGCGGCAATGATTTGCCCTCACTACTGCCTTAACTTCATTATTAAATAATTTTGTTATTCACGTGCCATGCTAGTAATTAACACGCACTGTTATTCATTAACGCGTCATTTTATCTATTTGTGCAGACGTCGCAAAGTTCACAGAAGTGACATTACCCGTGGTATTAATATGATCAATGTTTTGTAAGTGACGACGATTGGTCTCAATATTGTTTGAGACATTAATCTGACCGGAGGACTGCGCAGGTATCTTGCCCGTAGGATCGACCATGAGTTCATCAACACCATCGAACTTGGTGATGTCAGCTAAACTAAAGCCTGCGGGTGCAGCATATAGGCGGGCTTTTTTGCGTAGCTTATCAGCCGGTGCCCAATTCATCGCACCCAAGCTCAACTCGTATACCAAGCCAATGATCAAGATGGTGATAAATATGGCGGCCGCAGCAAAACCAAGCCAGCCAGCTTCACGAACTGAGACTGCATAAGCATATAAGTAAAGGGCTTCTAGATCAAAAATAACAAAGAAAATCGCCACCAAATAGAATTTGGCAGACAAACGAATACGGGCGTTGCCAGATCCGACAACACCCGCTTCAAATATCTCTTCTTTTTGTGAGCCATGTGAGCGACCGCCAAGTAGACGCGGGACGACCAGCATAAAAACAACTAGCCCAATGGCGGCTAAAATAAAAGCAATGGCTGACCAATTAAAAGCAGACATGATAATACGTGCTCCTCACCCAATCGAGTGTTACACGCCGCGCAAGCATCGACCTACATATTAAGGTCGTCAAGCGACAGGCATAACGCAGACGAAAACACAAAGCAACTGTCACTGTATTTAAGTAACTGTCATTGAGTCACATGTTAGGTTCTGTACTGGTAACAACCAATTATCAAGCTTATTGACGACGATGTCAGATCTGACCAACTGTAGAGTGTCCGCTCTATATGCGGATAAAGGCTGGTCGCCCAACGCATCTTCTAACAACGTAAGATCAACGTATTAAATCAATGTCATATTCGATAGTTTATTTAATTGATTTAATAGCTCATTACACGTGGTCAACAATGACGTGACAACTGGCATAAATTATTTACGTACTATACGCATATCGGCAATCAAAAGCTAGTTTTTAACTGCATTGAGCGGTCACTTTATCGGCAAAAAAAATAGGTTTTTTTATCCGCAAACTATGCTATAGATTATTCATCATCCTGCTCTAAAAACTTTCTAAAAGTTTAAGGAATATATTATTAATTGACTGCTAACTAAGATGAAAAATCTATATAAAACGCGCAGTTAGTCACAGCTTGTAATTATTTCACTTTCACTTCCATAATGGATAATACTTAAGTCTGACTCCTTATTTTTATTCATGGGAAATGAGCTTGTATTGGCCAAATTTTCGACGGTTTTCATTGAAACAAAATATTTCTCTATGTCATTTTTCAAGACGTACCTTATATATACCTCATAATCTTATATATTCCACGCTACTAACTCCTGCCCAAAAGCCTTGGTTTTGCTTTATAATAACTCACCTAATTTTGCTCGCAGATTGCCTAAAACTTTAAAATTATTCTGTGAGTTACTCTATTTAAAATGCCAATATGCCCTCTATTTTAACGAACGTATTTTTCGCTTGATGGCAGCTAGTGGCATTTTACGATTTACTGCTACCCTCTTTTTGCTTTTGTCTTACAGGTCACGTTATGAGTCAACTTAATCCCAAACAACAAGAAGCCATGCTCTACGTATCTGGTCCGCTACTGGTGTTAGCAGGTGCCGGCTCCGGTAAGACGTCAGTGATTACCCGCAAGATTGCTTATCTGATCGAAGAATGCAATATGCCTGCTGAGCGGATCACGGCGGTGACCTTTACCAATAAAGCGGCGCGTGAAATGAAAGCTCGAGTCAGTAAGCTACTACCGAGTGAAAAGACCCGTGGTCTAACGGTTTCAACCTTTCACCAATTTGGGCTGCAGTTTCTGCGATATGAGCTGCTTCATACGCCATTGAAAGGCAATTTCTCCATTATGGACAGCGACGATAGCAAGCGTTTGCTAATGGAGCTTATGATGCGTGATAACTTAAGCGGCGCTGAAAGTCGTGAGTTGGTTGGTAAAGCAATCAAGATGATTTCTGATTGGAAAAATGATTTGATTGAGCCGGATAAGGCGATGGAAACCTTAGACGATCCAGAAGATATGATTTTTGCGACGCTTTATGCTTTATATGAGCGCAATCTACGGGCTTATAACGCCGTTGATTTTGATGATTTGATTGTCTTACCGACCAAAATACTGCGTGAAAATCGAGAGCTACGTGATAAATGGCAAAACCGTATTCGCTATTTGCTGGTCGATGAATATCAAGATACCAATACCGCTCAGTATGAGATGATCAAATATTTGGTCGGACCACAAGGACGCTTTACTGTCGTTGGCGATGATGACCAGTCTATCTATGCATGGCGCGGTGCTAAACCTGAAAACATGGGTTTACTTAAAGAGGATTTCCCAAAATTAAAAATCGTCATGCTTGAGCAAAACTATCGCTCGACCACGCGTATTTTAACTTCAGCTAATGCGGTTATTACCAACAATGAACATTTATTTGAAAAGAAACTCTGGTCAGATAAAGGTCAAGGCGAAAAAATCCGTATTATCAATTGCCGTAATGATGATGATGAGTCTGAGCGTGTCGCCAAAGAAATCGTCACGCATAAATTGCGCTTTGGCAATGAGTGGGAACAATATGCCGTTCTTTATCGCAGTAACTTCCAAGCGCGGATGCTAGAGGCGCAGTTGCGTCAACTGCAAGTGCCTTATAAATTATCGGGTGGTCAGTCGTTCTTTGCTCGTAGTGAAATTAAAGACGTTATGAGCTACTTACGTCTGATTTTAAACCCAGAAGACGACAGTGCTTTTTTGCGCGTGATTAATACGCCCAAGCGCGGTATGGGACCAGCCACGCTTGAAAAGCTTGGCTTATTTTCACAAGAACATAGCATCTCGCTACTGGCTTCTTGTACGCATGCCGGTCTGGCCCACGTTTTACCGTCGAAATCTTATAGTACGTTAAAGGAGTTTGGCGACTTTATTGAGCACTATACTCGCGAGCTTGATCAACATCCTGACCCTGTGCCAATCGTACGCCAGATGATTGATGAGACCGGTTATATTGATTTTGTGCGTAGTGACTCTAAAACACCGCAGCAAGAAAAAAACCGCATTGATAATATCGACATGCTTTATACCAGTATTCAATCACTGATTAATCGCGCCGAAGAAGACGAAGACCGTACCATTGATACCATTATTCGCAAGCTTGTATTGCTTGATATGCTGGAGCAGCAGCAGGAAGAAGAAAACACCAATAAAGTCAATCTAATGACCTTACATGCGGCAAAAGGCTTGGAGTTTGATTTTGTTTATATCATGGGGCTTGAGGAAGAGATGCTACCACATCGCAACTCTATCCTAAGCGAGACGGTCGAAGAGGAACGGCGCTTGATGTATGTGGGCATTACTCGCGCGCGTCGCGAGCTAACTTTGACACTAGCCACTCAGCGCCGTGCTGGTGGTCAAATGCGCGTCACTTCTGAATCACGATTTTTAGATGAGTTGCCAGAAGATCATATCGATTGGCCTGCCAAAGCAAAAAAACAAAAAGCCACCAAAGACCCCGCAGCAGTGGCTGATGAATACTTGGCTAATATTCGGGCTTTATTGGGCAATCGATAATGTTTAACCATTAAAAAAGCTAACAAATACAACTGATTCATTAAGCTTAGATCTTAGTCATTATTATTTATATATTTTGAAAAACTTGGAACTTTTATGCCCGCTCCTACGCCGAATTCTGCACGACCATCGACACGACAGGGAGATTATAATCCGGCTGAATCTAACGCTGAGTATAAACTACTCTATTTGCAAGAGTTGGTTGCGGACAAGGCTTTTGAAGCGATTACTGAGTTTTTAGGGAAGCAGTCAGAATATGAGATTGCCAACTTACTAGAGTCGTTCCCGACTCAGAGCCGACTACTGATTTGGGCACAAGTCCCAGAGAATATCAAAGGTGAAGTATTAGCTGAGCTAGAGTTTGATACACGCCAGCCATTGATGGAAAATATCTCGTCAAAAGAGATATCGCTGTTTACCCAAGATCTTGATGCACAAGACATCTCAGAGATTTTAGACACCGTTACCGAAAGTGTGCGTACTTCAGTGATGGCAACTTTGGATGAAGAAATACGTATTCAGGTCAATAAACTCGATACCTATGCCGACTGGGAAGTTGGCAGCTATATGGATCCTGAGCTTATTCAAGTCCAAGAGGATATGACGCTGGCTGATGTTCAAAACTGGCTGCGAGAAGATATTGAGCTGCTCGATGATGAAAGCCAAGAGCTATTGGTTGTCGATCAAAGCCAGCAACTGCTTGGCTTATTAAGTCTCGCTGATTTGATTAAGCATGACCAAAGCACCTTAGTTGCCGATTTGATTGATAGCGCCATTACCATCAATGATCGCTTGGACATTCAAGATGCGGCGGCGATTTTTCGCTCAGAAGACATTCGTTTTGCCCCAGTGATTAACAGTCATGGCGAGCTGGTCGGTCAATTAAACGGTGAGGACATCATGGAAATCATCCAAGATGATGTCGACAGTACCATGAAAAACCTTGCTGGTGTCAGTCAAGACGAAGAGCTGTTCGCACCTATTTTGACCAGTGCAAAAAGCCGTAGTATTTGGCTTGGTATCAATTTATGTACGGCACTATTAGCCGCTGCTGTAATTGGGCAGTTTGAAGCCGTATTAGCAAAAGTGGTGGCTCTGGCGATTCTTATGCCCGTAGTTGCCAGTATGGGCGGTATTGCAGGCTCGCAGACGCTTACCGTCGTCATTCGCGGTATGGCAATGGGACAAATTGGTGGCTCTAACCGCGTATGGCTATTAAATAAAGAGCTGTGGGTTGGGGCGATAAACGGTATCATATGGGCGATAATTATGGCGTTTATTGCGCAATTGTGGTTTCATAACATTAAAATCAGCGCGGTCATCGGTCTAGCGATTGCGATTAATATGACCGCTGCTAATGTCTCGGGCATTAGTATTCCACTGATGCTAAAGCGCATGAATATTGATCCGGCGTTGTCTGCCTCTGTTATTCTCACCACGGTAACGGACATTGTTGGCTTTATGTCGTTTTTGGGCTTGGCAAGTATATTGATTCTTTAATCAATCGCTTATTAAAATTTAGAAACTAGAAGTTAAAAATCATCAGCTATTTATAAAAATAGTTGTTGTTAAGCAATTAAATTTAAAAATTAGGGCACGCCCTAAATTCATTCTGTTTATAAAACTATTAAATCGTTAAGTGAGTACGTTATGCAAGCTGTACAAGTTAAAGTCTTAAACCCTAAAATCACTGAAGATAAAGCGTTTTCTTTGCCTACTCGTGCCACTGACGGCAGCGCAGGTATTGATTTGCGCGCTTGTATTGATGAGCCTTTAACGATTAAAGCGGGTGCTACCCATTTGATTGGTACTGGTTTGGCGGTTTATATACAAGATCCTAACTTTGCAGGTATGATTTTACCGCGTTCAGGTCTTGGACATAAGCATGGTATTGTTTTGGGTAACTTGGTTGGACTTATCGATGCTGATTATCAAGGTGAGCTGATGGTCAGTATTTGGAATCGTAGCCAGGAAGACTTTGTATTAAGTCCTGCAGAACGCATGGCACAATATGTGGTTGTCCCTGTTGCCCGTCCTGAATTTGAAGTCGTGACAGAATTTAGTGATACCAGCGCACGTGGTGCTGGTGGTTTTGGACACTCCGGTCGTCAGTAGTCATTATCATTTGCTCTAAATTATATAGTCTAAATCGCATAACCTAAGCTGTATAAAAAACTATCAGCGATTTATTTATTATTCATATTTATCACGATAATAAGGAAGTAAAAGATGCCGTTTTTTGCTGCGCAGCACTCCTTATTTCGTGCCTATGATATTCGCGGTTCGCGCCAGTATTTTAATGATGACTTTGTTCAAGCTTTAGGGTATGCCTTTGCGCATCTTTATAACGTGCCAAATCAGTCTCCAATAGAATCTAATTTTGATAAAAGCACATTTGCGCCAAATTTGACTCATCGCACGCCTAGCCAAAAAGCTATCGTCGTGATTGGCTGTGATGTACGTCGTGATAGCGATGTCATTGCTTACAGACTTGCTAATACATTGAGCGAATGTGGCTTACAAGTTATCCAGTTGGGACTGATTACCACGCCTATGATGGTATTTTGGGCAGAGCAATATCAGGGACATGGCATTATCGTAACTGCCAGTCATTCTGCGAGAGATGTTTTAGGTGTTAAATGGTTGGTCAACCATCAATCCCCTAGCATTGAAGACATTCAGGCGCTTTACCAGCAAGTTATTCATCAGCAGTTAATTGAACGTTCTTTAGACAACAGTATGCTTGAAAAAAGTAACTTCCATAAAGGCTGCCTGCAAGAAAACGGGTTTAAAACTACTGATTTTCAAAAAGTGATTGATAAAGAAGATAATCAAAAAGGCTATAAAGCGTCAAGCACTCCACAACATGTAGTGGATAACCCTATTAGCAATCAGCAAATGTCTTTATCGCCTGAGCAAGTAGCAGCGCATTATATTGATGCTATTGTGCAAGTGTTCAAAGCACTCTATCCGCATGATAACCAATCATTTCTTACCAAGCTAGATTTGATGGTTGTTATCGATTGCATGCATGGTGCGACCAGTCATATCGCGCCACAATTGTTTGATCGTTTTTGCCACTGTGTCATCATGCTTAATGACACGCCTAATGGAGATTTCCCTACTGGCAATCCCGATCCTACTGAACCACATCGGCTCAAACAGTTGCAGCAAAGCGTAATTAATCATCAGGCAGATATAGGTATCGCCTTTGACGGTGATGGCGACCGACTAATGATCGTCGATAATACAGGCAAGGTAGTCACACCCGATCACTTACTCTACTTATTAGCAAAGGTGATATTGACTGAGCGTCCAGTCGCTTGTACCCAGTTGCAATCTCCGCCGCAAATTCTCTTTGATATTAAATGTTCGCATCATTTGCCGAAGCTACTGACTGAGCTTGGCGCAGAACCTATCATCAGCAAAACTGGCAGTAGTCTAATGCGCCAACAGATGCAGGACTCTGCTGGGCAAATCGTATTTGCTGGAGAGTTATCGGGGCATTTTATCTTTAACGACAGTCGCTTTATTGTCTATGATGATGCCATATATGCAGCTTTAAGACTGTTGCATTGGCTGGCAGCTGATAACTCAAATAGTCTAAATCCTACAACAAATCTTGCTAATATCATCTATCAATTACCAAACATTGTCAGTACTGCCGATCATTATTTACCGCTGCCAGTAAGTGCGTCAACTGATTGCTCAATCATTGAGCAGCTAACTCGACTATGCGTGTACTTACAACAACTCATAAAAGTAACCGCTCCACTGTCTATCCAGGCTGAATATCAAGTACTCAGTACCTGTCAGCGGACGCTTTGTAGTTGCTCTATAAAAAGCCTCCCTATTAGCATAGAGCAAGCCAAAGACTTATTGCCAATAGGTACAACTCTGAGCTGTATTGATGGCGTGCGTCTAGATTTCGCCCATGGTTTTGGGGTCATACGTCAATCTAATACCAGTCACAATTTAACCGCGCGCTTTGCAGGAGACAGCATGGCACATCTACAAGATATTCAAGCAAAATTTGCCGCGCTATGTTTGCCTTTTGATGAAAATCTAGCTGCGCAGATTGTAGCTATTTCCCCTCAGTAGTCAGTTATCAAAACTATTTTTTTATCACAAATGTAACTTTGTTATTTATGACCTTTTATAACAACAACCAATCGCTTAACACCGTATTTTAGGAGTTTATAATGACCTTGAATTTAGATGAAGCCAAAATTACTGCTGAAGTCTTGACCACCGCCCTGCCCTATATTCAACGCTTCGTCGATAAAATCATTGTGGTCAAATACGGCGGCAATGCCATGACCGATCCTGCGCTTGAAAGCTCATTTGCCCGAGATATCGTCCTACTCAAAACCGTTGGTATGCATCCTGTGGTCGTACATGGTGGCGGTCCACAAGTGGATAATTTATTAAAAGAGCTTGGGCGGCACTCAGACCGTATCGATGGGATGCGCGTTACTGACAAGGACACCATGGATATCGTCGAGATGGTACTTGGCGGCAATGTTAATAAATCGATTGTGAGCTTGATCAATAAACATGGCGGCTGCGC
>Ga0114916_1001277_pt1 | contig 14646 bp, 10 predicted proteins | sample MalvirAntarct_66_FD_83501 | JGI IMG/M metagenome (GOLD analysis project Ga0114916, IMG submission 83501) | Marine viral communities from the Global Malaspina Expedition - Malaspina viral metaG Antarct_66 | ecosystem: Environmental > Aquatic > Marine > Oceanic | place: West Anvers Island... | reverse complement strand
GTTTAGGGTTTTATACAGGAGTAGTAAAATCTATAATTCTTGAAATAAAAATTTTAAAGGTTGTTGAAAGACCGTAATTTTAAGGCCATGGGTATTTTAAAGAAAGATAAACTTCAAATTATCAACTTTCAGTCATATGGTAGTGCCACCCGTTTATATGTAAGGGGTCGTGCCATTGAAGATGAAAATATCGATCTTGACCAGAAGGGTATTTTCAATCTGATGAAAAATACCTGGAAACGTTTTGAAACGGATGAAATTAAGAATGCGCCAATAAAGATCACTTTTTCGAACGGTGAAAGTGTCGAGGGTGTTACCGATGGAGATGGATATTATTTAATTGATGAAAATATTACAGGGCTTCAGTATTTGGCAAATGAGGAAGGGTGGGTCAAATTCGAACTTTCATTTACCAATACCAACTTAAAGAGGGAAGTTATACTTCAAAATCGTTTTCCTGGAGAAATGCTGATACCTAGTGAAAATGCTAAATTTGGGGTCATTAGCGATATAGATGATACTATTTTACATACCGGTGTGGTATCATCGTTAAAATGGAAGGTAATATTGAATACTATGTTCAAAAGGGCAACCAAACGTATACAGTTGGAGGGTGCCTCTGATTTTTATTCAAAATTGCACCAAGGAAAAACAGGTCAAGAGGCTAACCCTATATTTTACGTAAGTCATAGCCCATGGAATTTGTACCGATATCTTGAACTGTTTTTAAAAACAAATAATTTTCCAAAGGGACCAATATTGCTGCGAAGCATGGCCAGCTTCAGAATGAGGCATAAAAATGATGAAAAACCACAAAAACAACGGGAAATCAGTAACTTGTTAAAAGCGTACCCTGAACTTCCTTTTATTTTGATTGGCGATAGCGGCGAAAAGGATGGAGATATTTATCAAGAAATATCTTCACTATTTCCTGGAAGGATTAAAGCTATTTATTTGCGTAGTGTCAATCACTCGAAACGGATGGCACGTATAGAGAACCTTTTTTCCGATTTTAAGGATATCCCTTTTCTAATGGTCAATAAAACCCAAGAAGCAATTGAACATGCCAAAGAGAATGGATATATTTAAAGGCTATTTTTTTACTATATTTTTGGTGTCCACCCATCTTGCTTCATCAAAATCATTTAATGCATTGATAAGTTGAAAACTATGATATTGATCAATGGTAGCAACTTGAATTTCGATGGCCGATATTTTATTCTCCGATAATAACCTTGCTCTACACGTTCCCTGTAACAATGGGGTGGAAGGTGTTACTATCTGGTGGCCGTTCGTGAAAAGAATATTAGAATAGCTGGCATCGGTAATTAGTCCGTTTTTAACGATCAGCACATCGTCAGAATCGCCTCTTTGTTTATAAAGGTGATTTAAGTTTTTACGTTTATTGTTTTTAAGAGGATAGGTTATGGAATTAGATTTAATCAACTTGAGCTTGGTGGGTATGCTATTATGATATTCTGAAATACTGTATCGTGTACCGCTCTGTTTATAGTCAATTCTCAATTTATATTTTAAGGTGCTGTCTAAATTGATTAAATGAATGCCATCGAACAATGAATAATTCGGTTGTATTTTGAAGGTTTCGACATATGATTTTTTAAATCGAAGTTCATGGTATTTTCCATGTTGAATTTGACCATCTTCTATACAAATCGATTCAAATAATGGGTACATAAATTTTTTCTAAAAGTTCTTGATATTCTTCGTCTAACTCACTTAAATGTGTAATTCCTCCACCACTTTTATAAAATTGTTTTCCGTTTATATTCTCAATATAGCGAATGCTTACGGCACTGTCAATTTGAGTTCCATCAAAAATTCCGAAAATACCGGTATAAAATCCTCTAGGAGTCGTTTCTACCTCTTCAATAATTTCAAGGGTTTTCTTCTTTGGTGCTCCGCTTATTGAGCCAGCGGGCAAAGTTTTAAGCAATAAGTTAACGAAGTTTTTCTTCCAATTATCTGGCAGCAGTCCCTGTATTTCGGTACTAGTTTGTAAAAGTTCTTGGTCACCTTTCTTAATCTTCTCTACGTACCTAAATTTTTTCACACGAACGTTTTTTGCAATCATTGAAAGATCGTTCCGTATAAGGTCGACTATGGTGTTATGCTCGTATAACTCCTTTTTATTCGAAAGAAGTATTTCTTGCGCATTTGGTACATCACTGTTAATCGTACCTTTCATGGGGTAGGAAAAAATATTGCCATCCTTGATTTTAATATAGCATTCGGGTGAAAAAACAACAAATCTATCCTTATATAGAAGTTTGTAAGGAGCATGAGCTGTTTGGTAAACTTCCTTTAAATTTATTTTAGAACTAAGTTCGGTAGGGAAAGTGAGATTTAGCAAGAAGCTATTACCATTATTCAATTCCTTTTTTACGCTTTCAAAAGCCTTACGGTAGATAGCTTTCGAAACGTGTTTAGGCTGTAAATCAATATTCCGATTTTTAGGTTTCGAAAATTTTAAATTTTGGTCGTTCCTCTGGCTTTTAATGTGAAAATAAATGTTTTCTCGCGCAGCTTCTTCAAACGTAAAAACCTGTTTCACCGATTTTTCAAAATCGATGATAAACAAAAACGGAATATCATCTTGAAGAAAACGGGAGACTTTTTGTTCAAAATTTTCCAATGGAAAAGGGCTTATGGAATGTGATTTTAAAATAGGCCATTAATTTGGGCGTCAATTTTATTTAGGATACTTCCTAAATCCTCTGGATTATCCACAAAATCCAAATCGTCAACATCAATGATTAGCATGTTTCCTTTTTCATAACCGTGAACCCAAGCTTCGTAACGTTCGTTCAATCGGCTTAGGTAATCGATTGAAATCGTATTTTCATATTCGCGGCCCCTTTTATGAATCTGTTTTACCAAATTAGGAATCGAGCTTCGTAAATAGATAAGAAGATCTGGTGGTTCTACCAAACTTTCCATCAGGTCGAACAAGCTAGAGTAGTTTTGAAAATCACGATTGGTCATTAAGCCCATTGCGTGAAGGTTAGGGGCGAATATATGGGCATCCTCATAAATAGTACGATCCTGTATAATATCCTTGCCACTTTCCTTGATATGTAGAATTTGCCGGTAACGACTGTTCAAAAAGTAGATTTGAAGATTAAAACTCCACCGTTCCATCTGATTATAAAAATCATCTAAATAGGGATTTTCAACTACATCTTCAAAATGGGCCTCCCACTTGTAATGTTTTGCAAGTAATCTAGTAAGAGTTGTTTTTCCTGCACCGATATTTCCGGCAACTGCTATGTGCATAGAACTGAATTGATTAATGGTTGTGTTGTTATTTTCACGACAATTGGAAGGTACAAGATACGAGATAACTATAGGAAGTAAAAACATATTTGTCATACGGCTTAAAAAATAGTTCGATTTTCATGATTGACTTTTCGTAGTTGAATTAAACCAATTGTGCTTTTACTAGTCATAGAAGTCTACAATCAAAAAATCATTATGGCATACAGATTTTTCATAAGTATCATTCTTGTTTTTATCGGCACCAGTTTACATTCACAAGATTTTCAGGGAAAGGCAATTTACCAGAGCAAGACTCAGGTGAATATGAATTTCGGTAATCGAAATATTCCAGAGGATAGAAAGAATGAAATGATGGAGCGAATTAAAAAAGCGAATGAAAAAACCTTTGTCCTCAATTTTAATAAAATGGCATCTATTTATGAGGAAGAAGAAAAGTTAGAACAACCTGGTGAAAGGGGTGGCGGCCGTGGTTTTCGTTTTGGGGCAATGGCAGGTAACGACGGTGATTTGTACAAGAATATTAAGGACCAAAGGTATTTGGTCAAGAACGAATTGTTAGGTAAAATTTTCCTGATCGATGATGAGTTGGAGGTGTTAGATTGGAAAATGGGGAGTGAATCAAAACAGATTGGAAATTATACAGCATTTAAGGCAACAGCTACCAAGACGATCAAGCGTCCAAATGTAAGTGCTATTTTTCGCAGGCCCAATAGAGAGGGGGGGAATGATACGGAAGATAGAAAGGACGGTGAAGAGTTCATCATAAAAGAGGTCGAAATTGTTGCTTGGTATACTCCGGAGATACCTGTAAATCAAGGTCCTGGGACTTATTGGGGGCTTCCGGGGTTAATTTTAGCTGTAGGTGATGATGTTACCACTATTATTTGTTCGGAAATTACATTAAATCCTTCCGAAAAAACAGAAATAAAAGCACCTAGCAAGGGTAAAAAGGTTACCCAAGCAGAGTATGATGAAATTTCTCAAGAAAAAATGAAGGAGATGAGAGAGAATTTTAGAAACAGAGGTGGTCGTGGTAGCGGTAGACCAAACTAATTGTAGTACTTCATAATTCATCCTTTTTACATCTTCATATGAGAAATAAAGTACTTACTATTCTATTGCTATTAGTTGCCGCCATTGGTGTTGCTCAAGAAATTTCATTATCAGGTACGGTAAAAGACAGTGTGGGCGTTGGTGTCGATATGGCCAATGTCATAGCTATAAACACCGCAACCAAGGGGTTAGAATCTTACGGAATTACAAATCATGCAGGACTTTTTAAATTAAAGCTGAAAACAGGGCTGCAATACACGATCAAGGTTAGTTACTTGGGTTTTAAATCAGAATCTTTCACTTTTACGGCAAGGGAAAATGATGCGGTCAAAGATTTTGTAATGCAAGAACAAGCGGCACAATTAGATGAAGTAGATGTTACTTATGAAATGCCGGTTTCGGTTAAGGGTGATACCATAGTCTATGATGCCGATTCTTTTGTGTCAGGGACGGAGAAAAAATTAAAAGATGTGTTGGAAAATCTACCTGGGATTGAAATAAACGATGATGGTCAAATAGAGGTAGAAGGTAAAACTGTGAGCAAGGTCATGGTAGAAGGGAAGGATTTTTTCGATGGTGATACCAAATTGGCGGTAGAAAATATTCCGGCAAATGCTTTAAGTAAAGTTGAGGTGTTACGCAATTTCAATGAGGTATCTCAAATGAAAGGACTTACCAATGATGATGATAATGTAGCTTTGAACATAAAGCTAAAAGAGGGTAAAAAGAATTTTTGGTTTGGAGAATTGACGGCAGGTTACGGCCCCGATGATAGATATTTGGCGCATCCCAAGTTGTTTTACTATAGTCCTAAATACAGCATAAATATCATCACCGATTTAAATAATATTGGTGAAGTTCCCTTTACACGTAACGATTATCGAAATTTTACGGGCGGATTTAGAAATATAAACGAAAGAGGCGGAAGTTCAATTGCTACGGGTGCCGATGGTTTGGGTCTTTCTTCTTCCCAAAATAATAGGGCAAATGCTATCGATACAAAATTTGCCGCCGCTAATTTTAGTTATGCGCTAAAAGAAGGTTTGGATTTAAGCGGATTCGGTATCTATTCCTATACGGGTACACTAATGAAATCTGTAGGTAGCACCACGTATATAGCCAGTAACGATGTGGAAAGCACGACTTCAAATACAGACCAGACCATACATTTAGGACTAGCAAAGTTAAGTGCAAAATATAAGCCAAATGCCGATTTTCAATTAGATTATGATGCGCTCTTAAAACAATCAGATGATATAGAAGAGGTCAATGTACTTTCTGTGTCTTCGATTACAGATGAAATAGCCGAGATAAAAAAGCAGCGACCATTATCGGTCAATCAGAACATGAACATCTATTATACTTTAAATGAAAAAAATATTTTTGCTGTAGAGGCACAATATTTATATCAAGATGAAGATCCTTTTTATGAGGCGATACGAAACGAATTTGCCTTCGTTGATGTATTTCCGGTAGATGAAAATCAGGATCTTTATAATATCAACCAGGCAAAAACGGTCGTAACCAATAAGGTCGATGCCAAAGTAGACTACTATAGGGTACTTGGGTCAAAGAGCAACCTGAATCTGACATTGGGTACTACACAAAGCAACCAGAACTTCAATACTAGTATTTTTCAAATTTTAGATAATGAGGAAAGATTGAAAATGAACGGTGATGAGTTTGGTAACGAAGTTGGTTTTCATGTATCTGATGTGTATGCTGGCTTACATTATAAGGTAATTTCGGGAATATTCACTTTTAACCCAGGAGTTACCTTGCACCAGTTTAACGTTAGCAACGAGCAATTGGGTACAGTGGTCGAAGATAATTTAACATCATTGTTGCCTGACCTATATATTAATGCACAACTGAAGAAATCGGAAAACTTACGTTTTAATTATCGGGTTACCCGATCGTTTACGGATGTCAGTAATTTTGCCCATGGGTATGTGTTGAATAACTATAATTCGCTTTACAGTGGTAATCGTAATTTAGAAAGTGCCCTAAACCATAATGTCTCGCTTAATTTTTTCAGCTTTAATATGTTCAATTTCACTAATATGTTTGCGAACGTAGCGTATACAAAACGAATAGATGCTCTGAAAAGCGGCGTCAATATTATTGGTATTAATAGAGTGGGCAGTACCATCAATTCTAATTTTGAGGATGAATCATTAACAGCAAGCGGGAAATACGAACGAACATTTGGCAAAATAAAAACATCGGTACAGGGTAATTTGGGTTGGTCTACCACCAATAACTTAGTAGATAATGCCCAGCGAACATCAAATTCACTCACGCAGAATTATACCACTGCATTATCTACGAATTTTAAGAGCGCTCCAAATTTAGAGTTGGGGTATCGATATACCGTAAATAACTATGAAAATGGAAATTTGGAAACTACATTTTATACCAGTAGGCCTTATGCCCGTTTTGACGCCAATTTTTTAAAGAATTTCATTTTCACGGTAGACTACGATTACTATAATTATACCGACAAGGAAGAAACCATTTCAAATACCTTTAGTTTTCTGGAGTCTAACCTAACATACCAGAAAAAAAATAGTCGTTGGGAATATGGTATTCAGGGTACAAATCTTTTGAATACAACCACCCTCAATAGAGATAGCACCAATGAATTGTACTTTAGCACACAAGCCTATTTTGTGCAACCACGGTATGTTCTTCTTTCTGTAAAATATGACCTCTAAATAAGAATCTATTTTGGCGTTAATTATCAAAATTTTCATTCGGGTCAATAAATAACATCATATTAATATATCCAACAGAACATTTTTTCTATTTTTGCATCTTAATTAAATATAGAGGAGGCATTTGACTTATTGCAACATCTGTTTTTGCCGAAGGGTATGAAACAAAAAAATGCTAAAGCAGTTGATGTTGATACCGATCGCATCATACTTCTTTTCGGCATTCATTCAAATCCTTTTAAGAATAAAAAAGTTTGTTATGCCATATTTATTTACATCAGAATCTGTTAGTGAAGGACACCCGGATAAAGTTGCGGACCAAATTAGTGATGCGTTATTAGATCATTTTCTCGCCTTTGATCCCGAAAGTAAAGTTGCTTGTGAAACATTGGTGACCACCGGCCAAGTAGTGTTGGCAGGTGAGGTAAAGAGCGATACTTATTTAGATGTTCAGAACATTGCCCGTGAGGTCATCAATAAAATCGGTTACACAAAAGGAGAATACCAGTTTAGTGGTGATTCTTGTGGTGTTATTTCGCTGATACATGAACAGTCTCAAGAAATTAATCAGGGTGTTGTTCGCGGTTCAAAAGAAGAGCAAGGTGCCGGTGACCAAGGTATGATGTTCGGCTATGCAACAAACGAAACTGAGAACCACATGCCTTTAGCCTTGGATATATCACATAAAATTTTGCATACCTTGGCAGAGATGCGTCGTGAAAATAAGGAGATTGCCTATTTGAGACCAGATGCGAAAGCACAGGTTACCATTGAATATTCAGATACGAACGAGCCGCAACGTATCGATACGATTGTGGTATCGACCCAGCATGATGCTTTTGATGCAGATGATGAGAAAATGTTGGCAAAAATTAAGTCAGATATTATTTCAATTCTAATTCCAAGGGTGAAAAGACAATTGCCAGTGGAAACTCAGAAATTGTTCGATGATCAGATTAAGTATCATATCAACCCAACAGGAAAGTTTGTAATTGGTGGCCCTCATGGAGATACCGGATTAACAGGGCGTAAGATTATTGTAGATACCTACGGTGGTAAAGGAGCTCACGGTGGTGGGGCTTTTAGTGGTAAAGACCCAAGTAAGGTAGACCGCAGTGCTGCTTATGCAGCTCGCCATGCAGCCAAAAATTTAGTGGCAGCCGGGGTAGCAGATGAGATTTTGGTACAAGTAAGTTATGCTATCGGTGTGGTTGAACCAACATCGATTTATGTAGATACTTATGGTACTTCCAAGGTAGAAATGAGTGATGGCGAAATTGCAAAAAAAGTAGCTAAATTATTCGATATGAGACCTTTCGCCATAGAAGAACGTCTGAAGCTTAGAAATCCTATTTATTTAGAAACCGCTGCATACGGACATATGGGTAAACAACCAGTTACGATTACAAAGGTTTTTGAATCACCATATAACGGTCGTATTGAAAAAGAAGTGGAATTGTTCACTTGGGAAAAGTTGGATAAACTAGACGAGATAAAAAAGGAATTTCAATTATAAGGTCGTTGCGAGCACGCAGAAGCAATCCTATAGATAAAATTTAAGTATTTAAAATGCTTCGTGTTTTACGAAGCATTTTTTTTGCCATCAATTTAGCGTTGAACATTGAAAGTGCTGGCGAACAATATTAGCCTGAAGTAAGAGTCAGAAGCAAAATCTTATTTTGTACCAAAGCTTCTGTTATGTCAGCTTCGCAAAGTCGTAATATCAAAGTTGGTTTTTGGTTATTTGATATTTGGATACATGCAAGTTAAATATATCACACAAACCAATTAACACCTGTTCACAACAACTTTTATTGGTTTTGCCACAAAATACATTATGTAGGAAAAATATTACATAAATTTGAATTGTAATTAATGGTGAGTCCCAAATCTTACCTTGAATAAAACTGAGAAACACAAAAAGAAAACAAATAAAAAAGGCCTGTAAGAATTTCAAGTTGAAGCCCCAAAAGTCAACCTGAATGACCTACAGCCGATAGTTTGGAGATTTTATAAATTTTACATTATTAAAAACTTAACCTATGACTATTTTCCTAAAAATCTCCAAACTATCTTTATTTGTTTTAATAGGTATTATTTTTCATTCGTGCACCAAAGAATCTGACATAATTTCGGAGTATGTAGTGCGTGATGAAATGAGAACCGAATATCGTTCGGTGCACCTAAATTCTGACTTCAAAAAAGAATCAAATATTGAACTCATTGAATCGGGACATGTAAAAAAGTATGAACGGCAAGTGAACCCCCTGTCTTTAAAAAATTAAAAACCTTCCGAAATGAAAAAGCAATTACTACAGGAAACCACTGTAAACTTCTATTGTAACAATTTTTTCTTAGGAATTTTAAAGTTGGCTAGAAAGCTATTTATGATTTAAACCCTTCCATCATTAGGAATAATTCTACCTTCAGGTATAAATAATTAAGAAATCTGTCATTCTGGAATATCGTAAATACCGTTGTGTTGGACGAAGTGTAGGCGAAATGATTGAAGTCATTTAAATGGAATTAACAATATACCTGTAACCGCAATAATCGAGTAAACTTTCTTAGCTTTAAGATTTTAAATTTTTTAGCCATGCCAAAGTTTACCATCAGACATCTTTTTGCGCTTATTTTTCTTTCTACCCTGATTATTTCTTGTAGAAAAACACCTAAAGTAGCAGATGCCGAAATTTCCGAAACCTATGTTGAGGACCACTATACCAAAAAAGAGGTCGATATCGTTATGCGTGACGGTATAAAACTCCACACCACCATTTACTCCCCGAAAGATACTTCAAAAGAATATCCAATTATCATGCAGCGGACGCCCTATAGTTCGCAGCCATATGGAGCTGGAAAATATAAGGAGAAAATTGCTCCCAATATTCACATGATGCAAGATGGTTATATCGTGGTCTACCAAGATGTTCGTGGTCGCTGGTTGAGCGAAGGTCATTATGAGAACATGCGTGCATACAACCCAAACAAAAAAACGAATCAGGACATTGACGAAAGTTCCGATACTTATGATACCATAGATTGGTTGGTAACCAATGTGGATAATAACAATGGTAACGTGGGTATTTGGGGAATTTCCTATCCAGGTTTTTATTCTACCTATGCAGTGGTAGATGCGCATCCGGCATTAAAAGCAGCTTCGCCACAAGCGAGTATTGGCGATTTCTTTTTTGATGATTTTCACCATAACGGAGCTTATATGCTGAGTTATTTCAGGGCAACCTCATTGTTCGGTAGCCCAAGACCAGATGGTGATAAACCTATTGATACAGCTTGGTATGTATTACCCGATTTACCTACCGAAGATCAATACCAATTCTTTTTAGACGAAGGTCCGTTGAAAAACTTGGACCGTTTCTTTGAATATGAGACTACCGACACGCCACGTATGGCAAAAGAGGGAGTGACCGATGATTATTTCTGGAACGAATTAAAAGAACACCCTAATTATGATGCGTTGTGGCAAAGTCGCGGGTTGATTCAGCATTTAAAAGATGTAAAACCTACGGTGGCAACTATGGTAGTTGCTGGTGAGTTTGATGCCGAAGATTTGTACGGACCTTTAGAAACCTACAAGACTATTGAAAAGTACAATGCCGATAATTACAATACCTTGGTTTTCGGGCCATGGGATCACGGCACATGGGCAAAAAGAAAGGGGGAAAGTAGTGTAGGTAATTATTATTTTGGTGATGGTATTTCCGAGTTTTTTCAAGAGCATATAGAAACGAAGTTCTTTGACCATTTCCTAAAAGGTAACGGAGATAAAAATAGCGGATTGCCAGAAGCCTACGTATTCGATACCGGAAGAAAGGATTGGAAAACCTACAACACTTGGCCGCCAGAAGGAGTAGTCAAAAAATACATGTATTTATCCGCTGATCAAGAATTGACTACAGAACCAAAGGCGGTGGAAGAAGTGAAATTCATAAGTGATATCAAGAAACCGGTTCCTTATTCAGAGGATATAAAGACTGTTTTTACACCAAGAAAATATATGACGGACGACCAGCGTTTTGCGGCACGACGTGGCGATGTATTAGTGTTTGAAACAGAAGTCATGGAAAGTGATATGACCTTGGCAGGAGATATACTTGCCAAGTTAAAGGTAGCGACCACAGGTACTGCGGCAGATTGGATCGTAAAGATCATTGACGTGCACCCGGCAGATGAACCAGCCTACGAAGGCATGCAAGACCATTTGAAAATGAGTAACTATCATTTAATGGTACGTAGCGAGGTGTTAAGAGGGCGTTTTAGGAATAGCTTCTCAGATCCTGAGCCATTTGTGCCCAATCAAAAGACAGCTGTTACCATTAAATTACAAGATGTATTTCATACCATTAAAAAAGGGCACAAGCTGCAAGTGCAAGTGCAAAGCACATGGTTTCCATTGATAGATTTAAATCCACAGACGTATGTGGAGAATATATTTAAAGCCGATAAGTCTGACTTTAAGACTCAAACACATACTGTGTTTACTGATTCTAGTATTGAGTTTTCGGTATTGGAATAGGAATTGTTGAATCACAAAATAACAAAGTATACAACTTAGGAATTATTTACTTTAATTCAAATCAAACGCAGCAGACCAAATTAAAAACCATATCTAAAATGAAAAAAGTAATCCAAACAATAGCAGTTATATTATTTCTGCTTCCAGTAACTATTAAAGCACAAAAAAGTAAAAAAGAAATAATAAAACAATTGGACGCTCAGTATGAAACTTACAAGGGTATTGCGAATAAGCTATGGGAGAATCCAGAATTAGGGTATTTAGAGGAAAACAGTTCGGCACTTTTACAGGAAACACTTAGTGCAGCAGGTTTTAAAATTGAAAAAGGTGTGGCTGGTATTCCTACTGCATTCACGGCAACTTACGGTTCAGGTTCACCGGTTATCGGTATTTTGGGTGAGTTTGATGCTTTACCGGGAATGTCCCAATCTGCTGAACCATATAAAAAATCTAGAATAGTGGATGCTCCAGGTCAGGCTTGTGGACATCATCTGTTCGGTACGGGTTCAATGGCAGCTGCTATTGCCGTAAAGAATTGGCTAACTACATCGAATAAATCCGGAACGATAAGATTTTATGGCACTCCGGCAGAAGAAGGAGGTTCGGGAAAAGTATATATGGTGAGGGCAGGTCTTTTCGATGATATAGATGCTATTGTTTCTTGGCATCCTGGTGATGAGAATACCTCTAATCCTAGTACGAATTTAGCAACTATATCAGGGAAATTTAGATTTAAAGGAGTTTCTTCACATGCGGCGGCGGCACCGGAATTAGGTCGTTCTGCTCTTGATGGTGTGGAAGGAATGAACGATTTGGTAAACATGTTAAGAGAGCATACAACTGAATCTACACGAATTCATTACGTAATTACCAAAGGAGGTGATGCTCCCAATATTGTGCCTGAAGAAGCTGAAGTTTATTATGTTGTACGCCATTCAAATAGAAAAGAAGTAAAAGCAGTTTGGGATAGAGTTCTTAAAGCTGCAGAAGGAGCTGCCATAGGAACAGAAACAGAAATGTCTTATGAGATTATTGGAGGAACGTATGAGCGATTGCCAAATGAAGTACTAGCAACATTAATGCATGAGAATATGGAATTGGTTGGCGGTGTGAACTATACTGAAGAGGAAATAAGATTTGCCGAAGAAATTCAGAGAACTTTAAAAACACCAAAACTTATCGAAAGTGCAAGCATTATTAAGCCAATGGTCTTTACATATGGAAAAGCATCGGCAGATACGGGTGATGTTAGTTGGAATGCACCTACAGCTGCTGTTAGAACAGCTACTTGGGTTCCGGGTACACCGCCCCATAGCTGGCAAGCAGTTGCCGCCGGTGGAACTGATATCGGCTTCAAAGGAATGATGGTTGCTGCTAAAACAATAGCTTTGACTGCAATTGACGTTTATGAGAAACCAGAAATCTTAAATGAAGTGAAAGAGGAATTTGAAAAGAGAAGAGGGGCTGATTTTAAGTACGAAGCTTTATTGGGAGATAGAAATCCTGCTTTGGATTATAGAAAATAACCAATTATTGATTAATAGCCCTGTAAAATTCTTGGGGTTTCTTTATTTTTAAGAACAACAACAAAACCAAAAATGAAAAAAGTAATTCTAGCCGTAGCAGTAATTTTATTCATACTCCCACTAAAAAGTGAAGCACAAAAAAGTAAAAAGAAAAAGCCCAATATTATTTTCATCATGTCAGATGATCATGCGTACCAAGCAATTAGCGCGTACGATGATAAACTGTTGAACACACCGAACATTGATCGTTTGGCAAAAGAAGGGATGTTGTTTACAAATGCCAGCGTTACCAACTCCATTTGTGCACCATCTAGAGCTACAATCCTAACTGGGAAACACACACATATTAATGGAAAAGTAGATAATTACTTTCCATTCGATACTACACAAACGACCTTTCCGCAGCTATTTAAAAAGAATGGTTATAAAACAGCCATGTTCGGTAAGCTTCATTTTGGGAATAACCCAAAAGGGGTTGATGAGTTTATGATTTTACCAGGTCAGGGGAATTACATTAATCCCGATTTTATTGTAACCAATGGCGATACCATTACCAAGCAAGGCTATGTTACCGATATAATCACAGATGTATCTCTCGCTTGGTTAAAGGAAGAAGCGGCTGATGACGAACCTTTTATGATGATGTATTTGCACAAGGCACCACATAGGCCATGGTGGCCAAGACCGGATAAGTTCAAAGAGTTTACCCAAAAAACATTCCCAGAACCAGAAACGCTATTTGATGATTATAGCAATAGAGGGTCAGCGGCAAAAACTGCCGAAATGAATTTGCTTACACACATGATGTATAGTCATGATAGTAAAATTAGACCAGAGACCTTGGCAAAAATGGAGGGCAAAGTCTTTCCTGTAGTAGAGGAATTTCCGAATAGTTTTTACGGTCCGTATAATAGAGCTACGGCAGAGCAAAAGGCGTTATACGATCCGGTGTTAGATTCCATCAATGATTTCTTCTACGAGAATTGGCCGAAAATGAACGATACTGAGAAAATGCAATGGAAATATCAACGATATATGCAAGATTACCTTGGTAGTATTTCTTCGGTAGATGATAATGTGGGTAGACTTTTAGACTACTTGGATGAAAGTGGCTTAGCAGAGAACACCATTGTTATTTACACCTCTGATCAAGGTTTTTATTTGGGGGAACACGGTTGGTTCGATAAGCGATTTATTTATGATGAATCTTTTAAAACCCCTTTATTGGTACGTTGGCCAAATGTGGTAAAACCTGGTGCTGTAGAAAATGAAATGGTACAGAATTTAGACTTTGCACAAACCATGTTAGAAGCTGTGGGTATTGAGCCACCAAATGATATGCAGGGAGAAAGTTTGATTCCACTCTTAAAAGGCGAAAAGGATAAATGGACACGGGATGCCGTGTATTATCAATATTATGAATATCCGTCCGTTCATATGGTAAAACGCCACTACGGTATTGTAAATAAAGAATTTAAACTAGTTCATTTCTATTATGATGTTGACGAATGGGAAT
>Ga0114916_1001276_pt1 | contig 14648 bp, 16 predicted proteins | sample MalvirAntarct_66_FD_83501 | JGI IMG/M metagenome (GOLD analysis project Ga0114916, IMG submission 83501) | Marine viral communities from the Global Malaspina Expedition - Malaspina viral metaG Antarct_66 | ecosystem: Environmental > Aquatic > Marine > Oceanic | place: West Anvers Island... | reverse complement strand
TGCTGTCAGACCAATATCGAAAGGTTAGTATCAAAACTTAAGGAAGCGCCCAGTACGGATCCGTACGCTGGGTGCTGTGGAAGGTCGGAGCGGGAATTAATCCCGTTCCTCCTATCCGATTTTCAATGCCCATGAAAAATACATTTATTTTTTGAGAATTTTTTTAGATGTACAATAATCAGTACATTAACATTTAATTTAACAAGTGTTTTCCCCCAACGCTTACCACTAAATAATTACTTTAATTAACAACTAATTGTAAAAATTTGAATTATGAAAAACCTAAAAAGAATTCCTGCAAAATTATGCCTTGGAATCCTTGTTGTTTTTGGCCTTGCTTCCTGTGAGCAAAAAAAGGAAAAAACACCTGTGACAGAACCTGAACCTATGGAAATTAATGCTCCAAAGCAGATTGTTAGCGTGGAACAAGCAAAAACCATGTATGATGCCTACGGCGAACGCAGGGTAGGTTTAATTGAAAAATATGAAAATGAACTTGCTCCTGAGAAGAAATTCGACGTGGCCCGCTTTGGCTATTATGACTACAATACCATAAAGGAATACATGACCTATATTGAACAAGAAGCTAAAAAGGCGAATGTGGAGATTTCCTCCCTACGTTTTTATTTTTCCAATTATCCAGATAAAAAGACCTTTGAAGATGGTAGGGAAATAAAACATCCGAAACAAAACTCATTTTTTATTATCCCTGCCGTAAAGGACAACGACCGGGAATATGGGTTCTATATCAGGGAAGAGGACGATGGCAAAAATGTCCCCATTTTGCTTACTGATAACTTGGAACCAAAAAAAGATGAAGCCATGGACAGGATGCAGCAAACTGGGGAAAATAAATCCGAGGCGTCATTTATGCCAACAGCACCCCCTGCTCCCTTCAATGTCAAAAACAAAAGTCTAGTGTTGAACGAGGCCAATATGGTTCCACCACCTTACCACTAGGATTAACAAGATGCATTAACCCTAGATTGCAGCAAAAATGGAAATATTGGATACTATTTTAGAGAATGCAAGTCAACCTCTCTATGCCCTAACCTTATTAGTAGCCTTAATTAAATACCCCAAATATTACACTACCCCATTAAAGTATTTTCCAATACTTTTAATGTACACCTTCTTAACAGAATTATTGGGTTATTTTACAAAGCACTATGAGGTATTCCATATTTCCATTTTTTCCTCCTTCATTAGGCACAATGTTATTATTTACAATATTTACAACTTGGTCTTTTTTAGCTATTTTTTTTATGTGTATTGGAGCTACATAGACCACAAAAAGTATAAAAAATATATAATATTTGCTGCAATATTTTATCTGTTGGTCTCCTTAATTAATCCGTTTTTTCAAAGCTTCAAACTAGAATCACAGGTATATAGTTATTTGGCAGGAGCTTTTGCCATTTTGATATGTATTATCCTCTTCTTCATGGAACACCGGAATAGCTCCAAAAAATTGGACTATAGGTTTACCGGCATTAAATGGATAAGCATTGGACTTTTAATTTTTTATCTGGGCTATGCCCCTATCAAGGCTTCCAGATTTTATAATTATACCTACCAATTAAACGAATATGTTCATATAAGAAGAATACACCTTTCACTGATCGCATTGATGTATATCAGTTTTATTATCGGATTCCTAAGAATGAAACGCAAGTTTTGGATCTAACAACGGTCAATCTAGAATCCCAAGGAGTTTATCCGTAGAAATCCTATGGCGTTAGTGACCAACCGTATTTTCCCTGACCCTATCCCTGTTGGACATTTTGCAACAGCCATAAACACAGCAAATGGTTATTAGCCCTAAAAAAATCTAAAAACCATTTTGGAAAGAATCAAATATTATTGGTTTTGAGTCAATGCAGCATCCCATAACTTATTATAATTGATATAATAATTAAAGCCTCCACAGTTTAAACTCCCTTGTTGGCTATGCTTATAGGGATGCTACAAATAAATGGATCAGAGGCACACATTACCCTTTGTCAGCGGTAAACACAAATCAAAATAGTTAGGAATAAAGTAGACCAGTTTACCACGTTCGACCTAAGAGATTGCTCCTTGGAAAGTCCAGAACTGTGTTAGGGTCCATTTAATAAAATTTGAATCCAATTATGCTAAGCCCTAGAGCAAGTCCCGAAACCATAGAATGAGTGGCCATAATAAAAAAGCTGCTTCAGCAGAATCATTTATTACGGCAGCCCAGTTATTTCATGAAAAAAAACAATTAATAAAAGGTATTAAACCTCATGGCATGCCTGTCTGCTCACAAAGGCAGGCCCTGAACCCAATAATAGGAATCGACCCAAGGATCGAGGTATTGAACCTAGATCCCACCGAAAAAGGTGGGATTAATTCAACTTTCAATTTTCAGTACGTCTTACTGACTTCTTAAAATTGAGTTTCACTAATAAAACATTGCTAAAAAAAAGAAATCATGACAGCACCGGAACAAATTCAACTAGAAAACATTGCCGATTCCGACTATGAAATATTTGCACTTTTAAAACAACGATATAGTCCTCGGATTTTTAAGGATAAAAAAATAACCGAACAACATATGCACCAACTTTTTGAAGCTGTGCGTTGGGCCCCAAGTTCCAATAACCAGCAGCCTTGGCGATTCCTATATGCTGAAAAAGGTTCAAAGGCCTATAAAAAAATTATAGACAACCTAACAGATTCGAATAAGATATGGGCCAAAAATGCCCCCCTTTTAATGCTTACGGCATATAAAAAAGAAACCGAAAAGGGAAAAGAAAATTTCCACGCCCTTCATGACCTGGGTATGGGTTTGGGTGCAATGACAGTACAGGCCCAGTATATGGGAATAGCCATGCACCATATGGCCGGATTAGACTACAAAGAAGCCCAACAAATCTTCAATATTCCTGAAGAATTCCACATTGTAACGGCAATTGCCCTGGGCTATTATGGAGGGGAACTGGATGATCTGCCCGAAAAACTTCAGAAAAAAGAAATTAGCGAACGGCAACGTATGCCCCAAAATCAATTCGCGTTTAAAAATAGTTGGGGTACGGACCAAAATATGTAGCTCTGGCAAATTCCAGTTAAAATTCTATTTCCTAATATAGACCGTCTTTTTGTTCACAAACTCCAATATCCCTTCCATGGAAAGCTCACGACCAAATCCCGATGCCTTTGTTCCTCCAAAAGGCAACCTTGGATCGGACTTTACCATTTCATTGATAAAAAATGCCCCATCCGGTATGTCCCCAATTATTTTCCGTGCAGATTTTATATCCTCTGTGAACAGCATGGACCCCAGACCAAATTTAGAATTTGCCGCCATCACAACGGATTCCTTTCTATCTTTTACCTTGACCACAGCTGCCACTGGGCCAAAAAGCTCATCGTCAAAGGCGGGCATACCAGGAACTACTGCGGTAAGTACTGTAGGCTCATAATAAGCAGCGTTCCTCTTATTTCCAACCTTAACTTGAGCCCCCTTGTCCAAGGAATCCGCAACCTGTTGTTCCAAGGTTTTGGCCAAGTCCTCTCTGGCCATTACTCCTATATCTGTATGTTTATCCAAAGGATCTCCTGATTTAAGGGCTTGGATTCTTTTGGTAAATTTCATTAGAAATTCATCATATATAGCCTCGACCACTATGAATCTCTTTGCCGCTATACAGCTTTGACCGGTATTCTGCATTCTGGCCATAACCATGGTGTCCATATATTTGTCCAAATCGGCATCTTCCCATACAATACAGGCATTATTGCCCCCTAGTTCCATGACACATTTTTTTAAATGCTTTCCTGCCTGGGCCGCAATTGCTCTACCTGCCTTCTCACTTCCCGTAAGGGTTACACCCTGGACAATAGAATTTCCTATGACTGATTCAAGCTGTTCATGGTCAGCAATAATAAACTGAAAGCTGCCCTCGGGATAGCCAGCCGAAAGAAACAGCTGCTGAAGAGCCACAGAACATCCGGGAACATTACTGGCATGTTTTAATATTACAGTATTGCCGGCAGTAAGCGTAGGTGCTGCGAATCGGATAACCTGCCAAAATGGAAAGTTCCAGGGCATAACCGCCAAAACACAACCAATGGGATCGTAACTTATAAAACTTTCGTCAGCCTCAGTATCTATAAGATCGTCAGAAAGAAACCCAACCGCATTCTTGGCGTAAAAATCACATGCCCATGCACATTTTTCAATTTCAGGAATGCCCTGATTTATTGGTTTTCCCATTTCCCTGGTCATTAATTCCGCATAGGACTTTTTGTTCTTCAACAATGTCTTGGCCAGTTTCTTTAACAGTCCCGACCTATATTCCACGCTCTCTATTTTCCAACTATCAAAAGCAAGTTCGGCTTTTTCCAATACCGACTTTATATCACCATCCGAAAATATTCTATACTTTTCCAAGGGCCTTCCGTTATATGGGTTTACTGCCTCTATATATTCCATCCGATTGAATTTTTATATTATTAAAAAATGCAAGTTAAAAGGTTTGTACAAATGGTAAAGCCCAATAACTTTAACTATTTGTGGTATTGCTCGTTTATAATGGTTCTATTCAAACATTGCCACAATTCTTTCCCGATCATAAATATTTTCAATACTATCCACTATATCCATTTTTAAGGCCTGTAGCTCCATTTGAAGTTCTTCCTTATTTTCCTTTGAAATCTTTACATCTTGCTCCATAAATTTTAATGCCCCAAGCAAGGCAAGAACAACTGAACTATCCTTTTTTGCATACAACCTTATTGGCTGAATAATTGCCTGCATTAGTTCCTTTGCCGAAACGTTGGTTCTAACTATAATAATCTTGCCTTCCTTTACGGAGCTCGATGTTTTGTTCGGAAATCTCAAAATTTTTACAAGTAGTGGCGCCAATCTATTAATGGCGTCAATAGCGGTCCCCGGATCGTTAATCCCTGGTGACATGGCTTTGACTGCTATTTCCATCAATTTAACAACCCCATCAAATCCCTCGTTTTGATCGCTTCTGTTACTGCTAATATTTACACACAACAAAAGGTCCTCCAAATCCCCATCTTCAATCATATTCTGAACCTTTAACAATGGCATTCCCTCCCACACATGACTACCAACGTATGGCAGTATTTCAATTTGATGGCAATGTTCAACTAAGGAATCGCTTAACAAGGAATTATCAAATCCTTTATAATAGCCCGACTTATGCGAATAAATGGTTTCAAAATCATCCATCCTAAATTCTTGCAAGCCAACTTTTAAATTACTGGAATCCTCATAATCCTTGTCCAAAGATCTAGAACTAGATCTAAATATGTTATCTATAATATTCTGAATTTGAATGGATGTGGATATGCTGTGAATGAAATAAACGAACATTCCTATACAAAATACTCCTGAAATTGCGGCCAACATGGTTGGGAAACCTACCGAATGTGTTTCAATATTGTTGGCCCCTAGAACAATTAGAATTATAATACAATACAGCAAAGTACCTATGTATACTCCAAGAATTAATTGATGTCTTTTATTGGAAACCAAACTCGGTAATAATCTCGGTGAAAAATTGGAGGAAGCCTGGCTGAGTACAACCATGACCATTGTAAAGCTAAACACTGTTAAAGAAAGAATGCCACCAATCAAAGTTGTTAATATGGCACGGGCCGTTTCATAATCCTTTATAAAAAGGTAAGGCACCCGCTCCTTGAGCGTTTCGGCCAATTCCCAACTTTCCAGTTCCAATACTATTAATGCCAAAAGAAAAAACCCTAATGAAATAAGCACAGGATAAAATGCAATACTCAATAGCACTCTACGATAAAAAACCTTCAATATTTTAATGGCATATTTAAACATGGTAGAATTAATTAACGAGTTGTTTAAAGGTAATTAATCCGTTTTATACGACTGCCCCAATACCAATAAATTATAGCGCAAACAATTGAATGAATTGCACACACCAACAATTGTCACCAAACATGCTTATTTCTATAAGAGTTAATATTATTTAGATTACAGCACATAAATGTTAACCCCCTTCGATAAATTTGACTCGAGAGAAAAATACAGATGATTGCACTAGGATGATTTTGGCAATCAGGTTTACCTAAATTTTCGGGGGATATTTGGGAATAAACGCATTCTTCTTTGAATTACTACGAACTACAGCCGTAATTCAATTTAGATGGTTAGGTTGGTTGTTAATTAATGGTTCCGATACACTTAAATATCGGAGCCATTTTTATTGGATCAACTTCAATTATATCCGTATCTGTAATAATAATGGGATTATTCCTAAAAATCTTCTTAACTTTTGGGACAACTACTAAATGTACGGTTATGGATTTAAAGATTGACGAAGCCTGGGAAGAAATGATAAATAGACTGGCTTCTTGGGTAGATAGTCTAATAGTGAACTTGCCCAACATAGTTTTAGCCCTGCTCGTATTTACCATCGTAATTCTACTTTCCAAATATTTCACCAAACTTACGTGGAAACTATTGGATAAAAGTAGTTTACAGAAATCCATGAAGAATTTAATTGCCAAATTAATTTCTGTTTTGGTCATTCTAACAGGATTATTTTTGGTGCTTGGTATCTTGGATCTAAGCAAGACCCTAAACACAATTTTAGCAGGTGCAGGTGTAGCAGGTCTGGCTGTAGGTCTCGCATTGCAGGGGGCATTGGCCAACACCTATTCCGGTATAGTACTGTCCTATATTAAACATATAAAATTTGGGGATTGGATAGAGAGCAACGATTATGAGGGGGAGGTAATCGATATAGACCTAAGGGCCGTAACTATAAAACAATCGGACAACAATTTGGTTTATATTCCCAATAAACTCGTATTGGAGAACCCAATAAGAAACTTCTCCACTACGGCCCAATCCCGTGTAATCCTTAAATGCGGTGTTGCATATTCGTCCAATTTGGAATTTGTACGGGATTTGGTTTGTAAGACTATTTCCTCCAATTTTGACAACGTAGAAAATGACAAGGAAGTAATTTTCCTGTATACAGAATTTGGGGATAGCTCCATTAATTTTGAAACCCGCTTTTGGATTAAATCCACCTCTTCCTTAGAGGTACTTAAGGCCAAAACTATTGCGATGATAGCCATAAAGAAAGCCTTTGACGATAACAATATTAATATTCCCTTCCCAATACGTACGTTGGATTTTCCGGAAAACTTCAAATTCGATAAACCTACAAGCAATTGAATTAAAACAAGTTACAACAAATCCATCTGTGTTAACTATTAACGTGATTACGTTAAACAAAGTGATTGAATATCCCGAGATTTGCTATAGAGATTGTTTAAAAGACAGTTGATAGTATTAACCTTAAAAACACAATTAACATGCTACGATGGACAGTAACATTTGTAATATTAGCTATAATAGCCGCAATTTTCGGATTCGGGGGAATAGCAGCGGGAGCTGCCAGTATTGCTAAAATCCTATTTTTTATTTTCTTGATTCTCTTTGTAATATCATTATTTACGGGAAGAAGTAAGATCTAACAAAGACAGCTTAGTCAATTACCTCAGGGCAAGCCCTTGAGGCATCTGAAGGAAACTACTAATAATATTTCGACGCCCGCCTGAACGGAACGGGCAGGCCCGCCTGAACGGAACGGGCAGGCCCGCCTATACAAATCGGGCAGGCCCGCCTGAACGAATCGGGCAGGCCCGCCTGAACGAATCGGGCAGGCAGGTTTTAATCTCGATTATCGAGTAAAAATTAACTTTAACAATATTAAGTACACTACGTACATAATCCTAAAACTATAAAAATGAAAAAATCGATAATATACTTTTTATTCGCTCTTCTATTTACTGTTTCATTGGCCACCTTTAGCAGTTGCAGGGAAGAAAAAACTGCAGGTGAGAAAATTGAAGATGGAATAGAACAAGTAGGTGACGACATTGAGGAAGGTGTGGAAGAAATTGGAGATGAAATAGATGACGCCACGGACGACAATTAAGAAAATCTCTTTGGTTGGTTAGATTTTGTTATGGACGGACATTTTCCTCTGAGGATTTTGTCCGTTCTCATTTCATCCACAAAATATCTGAGCATCTACAAAGCCGAAAGCTGCGGGTAAAACCAATAACTTTTGGTTGCTCAAAACAGGGAACCCTTTATCAGGGATTCAATTAAAAATATAATCCGTTATTAATCTAAAAAATAATAGAAATGAAGAATGATTTTGCTAAGAACGAAAAAGAAATTATTGATGAATATCAAAAAAAAGGCTTTAATGGCAACTACCGCGTAGATAACAGGAAATTGATCGATTTGAAGACAAAAATAGCGTACGCACCTGAAAATGTTACCATTTTGAAGGAATATCGCTTCGAAGGTATGAGCAATCCGTCCGACATGTCCATCTTATATATTGTGGAAACGAACGATGGCAGTAAAGGAACGGTATTGGCCAATTATAGTCCATCCAGTAATATTGAAACAGCTGAATTTTTTAAGGAAATTCCAGAAGAAAACTATATAACAAACTAAAAACCAATACCCCCAATTACAGCTGCTACAGCTTGAAAAGTCTGAAATTGTCTTCTTGTTAACTAATGGTACGGAAAAGGCATTATGAACATGTCACAGAATGCAAAAAGGGCGAAGGCTACAGTTAGTAGTACAGTTTAACTATAATATGGATTAGGTGTACAATTGATAAAAAATTCACTGAGCAGTTTAATTGAAATTAAAAATTCATCATCTTTGTGTATAACGCCTACATTGTTTTTCCAAGTTTATAGGAATCCATGTTACAGGCCCATATTATATGCAATTAATGAGAATCTATCTAAAATTTGATTTTAACCTTATCTGTAAAACTGTACTACAGGAGCAACTGGACGCCTTGGGAATGAACTATACCCTTCATGGTGTTGGGGAAATTGAATTTGATAAAAGGCCTACAAATGAAGAAGAACAGGAAATGGCCTCGGTCTTGGGAAATTATGGCATAGAAATTATGGATGATCAACAAATGGCCTTGGTTCAACGTATTAAAGATTCCATTTCAGAATGGATAAATGATGAGGAGAATCCTAAACTTTATAATTTCTCTTCCTATCTTTCCGAAAAACTGGATTATTCATATACCTATTTGTCCTCGATATTCTCTGAAGCTACCTACTCTTCAATCGAGAACTTTGTAATTTTAAAAAAAATAGATTTCGCCAAAAGTTTAATACTCCAAAACAATCTAACCTTAACCGAAATAGCGTATAAGCTTAACTATAGCAGTGTATCACATTTATCGGCCCAATTCAAAAAAACGACCGGACTTACTCCCTCCGCTTTTCAGAAAATAATCCTGAAACGGAAAGAAAGAGCCTTAAACCAAAAATAACCCCGCCAAAATATGCCCCTACAAACCTTAAACATAGCCCTGGCCGATGATGATGAAGATGACAGAACATTATTCAAGGAAGCTATGAGCGAAATAAAAATTAAGACCAAATTATCCCTTTTCAACAATGGAAAAGAATTAATGGATTATTTGACCCTGCCCAATGTAATCTTACCTGAAATAGTATTTCTAGATTTAAATATGCCCATCAAAAATGGAATGCAATGTCTCAATGAAATTAGAAACCACCCTAGACTTCAGGACCTTTTGGTTGCCATATATTCAACCTCCTCTTCTGAAGCCGATATTGAGGAGACCTTTGTGAACGGCGCCAATATTTACATTAACAAGCCCAATAGCTTTGGGGCCCTAAAACAAGCAATTGAAAAGGTTTTACAGCTCAATTGGCAATACCATACCTCGGCCTTGAACAAGGATAATTTTTTACTAAGGATCTAAAGGGATTTTAGGCATGCCAATAAGAAAAATAACATCCTCTCCAAAAGTACTTGCCGTTTCCCTTGTTTTGGCCATTGCCCTTCTCATGTTCCTTGGAAGCATTAGTTACAAGCAGATTGTGCAGCTTGGAGAATCGGCAGAAATGGTTTCCCATAGCTTGGAGGTGGACATGGAAATAAATCAGCTTTTTTCCTATTATGCCCAAATGCAGTCCACGGAGCTTAAAAATCTTCTTTCCCATGACACCTTAGGTATTTCATCTTTTGAAAATTACAAACCCGAAGTACAGGAATCATTCATAAAACTCAAGAAACTAACACAAGACAATGCTATACAACAGAAAATTTTACTAACGGTCCAATCTTGGCAAGACAGTCTTTATAATTCTTTAAGGGTTATAGCGAACATTCCTTTTCAAAAAACAAATTATTCCTCCAGCGATAGGGAAAAAATATCCAAGGTTTCGAATGCTATAACCCAGCTAAATCTACTTAGAAACCAAATGTACAAGGAAAAGCAAATACAGCTGGAGAAGCGTAAGGAGGAATATAGGTCGCAAATATTCTTTACTCCCCTAATGACTTTGCTCTTGGGTATGTTTGCGTTATTTATCTTTATAATTTCATTTCTGCAGATCAATTCTCAGCGAAAAAAAACGGCTACCGCCGAGAAGTTCCTTCAAAATATTTTGGGCAGTACAGACAATATTATAAGTTATTTTGAGCCAATATATAATACCACTGGCACAGTAAAAGACTTTACCATTGTATTCACCAATGAAAAAATAGAGTCTGTCCTTGGGCAAAATTCCAGCCAAATAGAGCAGCGTAAAATGTCCGAATTGGTTCCCATTAACTTTGAAAATGGCATTTTTGATGAATTGACCAAAGTTATTGATGAAGGGGAGACCTGTAAATTCGAAAAGCATTTTCAATATAACGGTAAGGAGTTTTGGTTCAAGACCACCGCCGTAAAAATGGAGAACGGAGTTTTAACTACTTCGGTCGATACTACATCGGAAAGAATGTTTACGCAAAATTTAAGGGTTTTGAACGAACAATTGGAAAAGCAAAATCGCGATTTGACCGAAACAAAGTCATTCTTGAACAATATCCTTGAAAGCACCAGTAACACTGTTAGCCACCTAGTTACCGAGAGGGACTCCAATGGTAAAATAATAGATTTTATATATGTATTTACCAACACCGAAAATGAGAACCTTACCGGAAAACAAGTAGGGGACGTAATTGGAAAGTCTATATCCAAAATCTATCCTTCTGTTCATGATACCGGATTATACGAACTAATGGTAAAATGTGCCAACATAGGCACCATTGAAACGCATGAAAGCGAATATATTTTAAAAGGTAAAAGGGTATGGGTCAACACTACAATAAATAAATTGGACGATGGCATTACCCTCACTTCCTATGACAGTACCCAGATAATAAATGCCAAACAACGCTTATTGGAACTCAACGAACAGTTGACGGTGCAGAATTCCATTTTAAATGATGCGGAGGCCGTTGCCAAAATTGGAAGTTACCGTTGGAATATTGAAACCGAAAAGGCCACCATGTCCGATAATTTTTTCAGGTTATTGGACTGCGAACCAAACGAGTTTATTCCAGAACCTGAAAATTACAGGCCATTCGTACATCCAAAAGACCTCAAGATTTACGATGAAAAACTAAATCTGGCCTTCGAGAAAAAAATAGTCAGTAATTTCACTTATCGCGTTATCACCAAAAACGGAAAGGTAAAGCACCTTCAGAATACAGGTCATTTTTTAAAGAACGAATTTATTGGGGTGGTGAAGGACATCACCAAGGATCTAAAAAATGAACAAAAACTAAAAGACAAGAACTTAGAGCTTAAGCGCATTAATAGTGAATTGGAATCCTTTACCCGGATTGCCAGTCATGATCTTCAGGAGCCGTTACGGAAAATTCAGATGTTCATATCTCGGATAATAGATTCAGATTCCTCCTATTTTACGGAACAGCAAACACAATACATTAGCAAAGTACAATCTTCTGCCAACCGCATGCAGAACCTTATAAAGTACCTATTATCCTATTCAAGGCTTAGAAAAAAGAAAAAGGACTTGGTACATGTAGATCTGAATCTGGTTCTGGAAAAAGTGCAGGAAGATCTGGAGGCCCCGATCAGGGAGTCCGGGGTAGAATTTGTTATTGCTGACCTTCCCGAGGTAAGAGGTGTCCCCTTTCAGTTAGAACAACTCTTCAACAACCTGATTTCCAATTCCATTAAATATCACAGTATTCTAGACACTCCAAAAATAGAAATCGCCTGCAAGAAAATGGAACGCAATTCAATTCCTGACGATTTTAATAAAAAAGCCAAGGAATATTACTGCATTTCGGTAAAGGATAACGGCATTGGTTTTGAGCAGGAAAACGCCCAAAAAATATTTGAACTATTCCAACGTCTTCATCAAAAAAACGAATATTCGGGTACAGGAATAGGATTGGCTATTTGCAAGAAGATTGTGGAAAAACACAAAGGGCATATTGTGGCCCATGGACAAGTAAATAAAGGGGCTAGCTTTTACATTTATTTACCCGTTTAGACAAATCATAATTCCCAAACGATTTATATTCTCACGGTCAATTCTGATCCCGGCTAACATTGTCAGTGAAACCAAAAGTATTAAGTACACTCTTGGATATAGGTATACCTCTGCATAACACATTTTCCTAATACAGTATAAAGCAAGGTCTAACTATAAGCTTGGTCCCAACTCTCCACTCGTTCTTTTGGAAGAAATATCCGGACTTGGACTCACTAAAATTTAAAGGAAATACTAGTATAAAACCTTATACTATTCTTCATAAACATTGATTCTACCCATTAAAATCTTGCTTTTTTTAATGAAATAATGGCCATTTCGTGAAATTATATAACAGAATACAAAAATTGTATAACAAAAAAGGTACCCTCAGTAACGAACTTTGTTAAACACAATTAGAAATTTAAAGACAACCAACATGAAAAAGACAACTGAACCATATCAACTGAATTCAAAAATTGGCAAAAGTTGGACATTGGATGCCGATGACAACAAAAATTATGATCTCCCTGATAATTTTATCCTGGGCATGACCAATAGCAATTTAGAATCCAACTAAGTTTAGTACTTGGTTAATTCGGAAGACCAAGGAGGTCTTTTAATAATCATAAAACAAAAAATGTCGAAAATGTTGATTATCGCCGCTATTATAATGCTCTTTTTATGGGCTATTGGCTTTTTTATATTCGATATAGGCATAATGATACATCTACTACTCCTAGTTGCTGTGGTACTTTTTATCACCAGGGTGATTAGAGACAAATGAAGTAATAATTCTAAAATACGGGAACATGAAAATTGTATATCTTAAAACGAACAATATAGCTAACATATTTAATCAGTTACAACAAGACTTGGGTGGAAAATTAAAAATTCGCCCTCAGGAGTATAGTCTTGAGTTGCACAATAATTTGGTAAGCGGGGTCATAAGTGGGGTTTCCTTTAAGAACAATATTTCCTTTATGGAATACGACATTGTCTTTAAGGAAGATATGCTTCTCATAAATAACATGCCGATTACTAACCCTATTCACTTTATGTATTGTGCTAAAGGAAAAATCAGCCACAGTTTCGGAATCAAAGGAGAAAAAAGACTACTGAACCAATTCCAAACAGGAATTTTTTCCTGTGACCCCAGTCAGGATACCACTTTGTTCTTTAGAAAAAATGAAGCTGTTAAACTTTCCAATATAATGGTGGACACGCATGAAGTGGAGCAAGATAATGATAATACCGATCTACTGAGAAATCAGTTGTTGAGAACCTTCTTACCAAAAGCAGGGGAGTATATTTTTGCCTATACCGGATCCTACAATCTAAAGATTGCTGAAAAAATGCAACAGTTGGGTGCCATTAGCCAAAAGGGATTGGTAAGAAATCTGTTGATTAAAGGTATTGTGCACGTTATTTTGGCCATGGAAATCCAACAACATAAAGAGGATAAAAAGAATGCGAAAAATAACTTCGGATCCCTGACCAAGGATGAGATGGATGACATAAAAGAACTATCCAGCTTTATCAGGAATTATCCTGAAATACAATACAGCCTTAAATACCTAAGTAAGAAATCCGGTCTTTCACCAGCCAAACTTCAGGAAGGTTTTAAACTATTGTTCGATAGAACGGTCACAGATTACATTAGGAACGTAAGGGTAGAGACTGCCGAACATCTTATTAAAACTACAGACCTCAATATTTCGGAAATTGTGTATAGTGTAGGCCTAACTAGCAGAAGTTACTTTTCCAAGATATTCAAAGAAAAATACAATTGTAGTCCCAAGCATTATCAGGACCATCAAAATTCGTTAGCTGTTACAGCCTAATATATAGCTAAGTTTAATTACACAACCAGTCTAATGACTGGTTTTTTTTGTTTATTAAAACCTGTTCATACTACATTCATCCTTTTTGGCCCACCTATATTTTTCCCCTAACCAAGCTTGGTCAAAGTCTTGGCGGGAATATTCATTTATTGGATTTGGAACCATAATCATATACAGCTTATTTAACAAAAAAACGGCAGAAGAAAATCTCCTGCCGTCCCAAATACGTTGTAAATGTGTCTAATTACTTATTAATTAAAAGGTTTTCAAGGAAGCTCTTAACATCCACGACATCTGCTCGTGCATTTGCATGATTCCAGTAATGAAATCGGCCGTACCTTCGTCATTGTGTTCCTCTGCATTTTCACTGATACTTTTTCTAATGAACTTGATAATTGTATTATG
>Ga0114916_1001272_pt1 | contig 14690 bp, 13 predicted proteins | sample MalvirAntarct_66_FD_83501 | JGI IMG/M metagenome (GOLD analysis project Ga0114916, IMG submission 83501) | Marine viral communities from the Global Malaspina Expedition - Malaspina viral metaG Antarct_66 | ecosystem: Environmental > Aquatic > Marine > Oceanic | place: West Anvers Island... | reverse complement strand
TAATAAACCGGATTTTCAAGCAATATCTTACTATTCCGCACCTAAAAAGGCAGATCCAAATAAAACATTGGATGATGTTGATCCTGAGTTGCTGGAAATGTATAAGAAATTAGGGATTTCTGTCGATGAGCAAAAGAAACTTCAGAATGTAGCGGTTGATATTGTGATGGATTCTGTATCGGTAGCCACCACCTTTAAAAAGACCTTGGCGGAAAAAGGAATTATTTTCTGTTCTATATCAGAAGCGATAAAAGAACATCCGGAATTGGTGAAGAAATATATCGGTTCTGTAGTTCCCAAAAGGGATAATTTCTATGCAGCACTAAACTCCGCTGTTTTTTCGGACGGTAGTTTCTGCTACATTCCAAAAGGGGTGCGTTGTCCAATGGAGCTTTCTACCTATTTCAGAATTAACCAGGCAGGTACGGGTCAGTTTGAGCGTACATTGGTGATTGCCGACGAAGATAGTTATGTAAGTTATTTGGAAGGGTGTACTGCTCCCTCAAGAGATGAGAATCAATTGCATGCTGCGGTGGTTGAGCTAATTGCTTTAGATGGTGCAGAGATAAAATACTCTACCGTTCAAAACTGGTTCCCAGGTGGAAAAGATGGTAAAGGTGGGGTCTATAACTTTGTTACAAAAAGAGCATTGTGCGAGAAAAATGCGAAAGTTTCTTGGACACAGGTTGAAACAGGTTCTGCCGTCACTTGGAAATATCCATCTTGTATATTAAAAGGCGATAATTCTATTGGGGAATTTTACTCAATCGCTGTTACCAATAACTATCAACAAGCAGATACCGGTACCAAGATGATTCATATTGGTAAGAATACCAAGAGTACCATTATATCGAAGGGTATTTCAGCCGGTAAATCTCAAAATAGTTATAGAGGTTTGGTACAAGTGAATAGTAGAGCCGATAATGCACGTAATTTCTCTCAATGTGATTCCTTGTTAATGGGCAACGAATGTGGGGCGCATACGTTCCCTTACATCGAAGCAAAGAATAAAACGGCAATGATAGAGCACGAGGCCACCACCAGTAAAATTGGGGAAGATCAAATTTTCTATTGTAACCAAAGAGGCATTGATACCGAAAAAGCAATCGCGCTAATCGTGAATGGATTTAGTAAAGAGGTTCTAAATAAACTACCAATGGAATTTGCTGTTGAAGCTCAAAAATTATTGGAAATTAGTTTAGAGGGTTCGGTAGGATAAATAATTCATGTAGAAAAACGGATGAAAAAATTAATTACCATAATGGTCTTGTTGGCAGCTTTTAGCTGCAAGGAAAACAAAGGCGAATCTAAAGAAGTTACAGCTTCTGAGGAAGTGAAACCAGAGGTGAAGCTATATACTTTTAACGGTGGTACCGTAATGGTCAATAATTTAGAATTGTTTTCTCAAGACACTACCTATCAAGGTCAGACGAAAGAATTTGCAGATCCTTTTTATGTTATTCGTCATCCAAAAGGAAATTTAATGTGGGATGCAGGTTTGCCTGAAGGGTTGATAGCCATGAAAGAACCGTACACAGATCCAAGTGGGGCATTTACTGTTTCTAGAAAGGACTCTGTATTGAATCAATTGAAAAGTATTGGCTTGTCTCCATCCGATATAAAATACATAGCGCTTTCACATACACATTTTGATCATAGCGGTCATGCCAATGTGTTTAAAGATGCGACTTGGTTGGTTCAGAAAGCGGAATATGATTTTATCACGAGTGAGGAAGCGCAGAAGAATAATGCCGATTTGTACAATGCGATAAAGGAATTGACCACCACTGAGAAGCTCAATGGGGAATATGATGTATTTGGTGACGGTACAGTGGTCATTAAATCTATGCCGGGGCATACACCAGGGCATCAAGTGCTGTACTTGGATTTGGCAGAAACCGGACCTGTATTGTTGACGGGCGATCTGTATCACTTATATGAAAATAGGGAGAATAGGGGTGTTCCTATTTTTAATTTTGATGTAGCACAAACATTAAATAGCATGACCGAATTTGAAGCATTGGCGAAAGAAAGCAATGCGAAGGTTTTCATGCAACACTCAAAAGAAGATTTTAATAAAATGCCGAAGGCACCAGAATATTTAAAGTAAGATATTATGTTGAAAATTAAAGACCTACACGCTAGTGTAGAGGATAAGGAAATATTAAAAGGAATTAACCTTGAAGTAAAGGCGGGGGAAGTACATGCGATCATGGGGCCTAATGGTTCTGGTAAAAGTACCTTGGCGTCCGTTATTGCAGGGAAAGAGGAATTTGAGGTGACTCAGGGTTCTGTTGAATTGAACGGTGAAGATTTAGATGAGGTATCACCAGAAGAAAGAGCGCACAAAGGTGTTTTTCTTTCTTTCCAATATCCAGTTGAAATTCCGGGCGTTTCTGTAACCAACTTTATGAAAACGGCCATTAACGAATCTCGAAAGGCAAGAGGTCTTGAAGATATGCCTGCAAAGGATATGCTGAAGTTGATTCGTGAAAAATCTGAATTGCTTGAAATTGATCGTAAGTTTTTGTCTAGATCTTTGAACGAAGGTTTTTCTGGAGGAGAAAAGAAGCGTAACGAGATTTTTCAAATGGCGATGTTAGAGCCTAAAGTAGCTATTTTAGATGAGACCGATTCTGGTTTGGATATCGATGCTTTAAGAATCGTTGCGAATGGGGTTAACAAATTGAAAAGTAAGGATAACGCTGTTATTTTAATCACCCACTACCAACGTTTGTTGGAGTATATAGTTCCTGATTTTGTGCACGTTTTGCATAATGGTAAAATAGTGAAGTCAGGCGGTAAAGAACTTGCCCTAGAACTTGAAGAGAAAGGATACGACTGGTTAAAGCAAGAGACTGCGGTTTAATAACGTAAACAGTTTTCAGTGGCAGTAAACAATACTTGCAAACTGCCTACTGCTACTGCCAACTGGCAATTGAAAAAATATGGATTTAAAAGATAAATTGATTTCCTCTTTTATGGCGTTTGAGAACAACGTGGATGTTGAACATCCTGTACATGACGTTCGAATGGCTGCTATAAAAAATTTTGAGGAAAAGGGATTTCCTTCTAAAAAGGAAGAGGCTTGGAAATACACGTCATTAAATAACTTACAGAAAATCGATTTCAGTATTTTCCCGAAAGAGGATAATGCATTGGAATATAAAGATGTAAAACGCTATTTTCTTCACGAAATCGATTCGTACAAAATTGTTTTCGTTGATGGGATATATAGTTCATACTTATCTGAAACTACCCACGACGGAGTCGATATCTGTTTAATGAGTTCGGCCTTGACAAAACCGATGTACAAACAAGTAATTGATGTATATTTTAATAAGATAGCATCAAAAGATGAGTCTTTAACTTCTTTGAATACGGCATTTAGTCGTGAAGGGGCATACATCTACATTCCAAAGAATAAAATGCCTAAAAAGCCTATTGAAATTCTACATTTTTCAACAGGTAATGAGGCCTCCCTATTGTTACAACCAAGAAACTTGGTGGTGGTGGAAGAAAATGCGGAAGTCCAAATTATAGAGCGTCACCAAAGTTTAACATCGAATGAGGTGCTTACGAATGCCGTAACCGAAATTTTTGCGGCTAAAAGTGCTATCGTTGATTTTTATAAAATACAGAATGATGCTGCAACGGCATCCTTAATCGATAACACCTATATCGATCAAAAAGATAAGAGTGTGGTGAGACTTCATACCTTTTCCTTTGGAGGGAAGTTGACACGTAATAACCTTAACTTTTATCAGAACGGGGAGTACATCGATTCGACTATGAAAGGTGTGACGATTCTAGGAGAAAAGCAGCATGTTGACCATCATACTTTAGTACATCATATAGAGCCAAATTGCGAGAGCCACCAAGATTATAAAGGTATCTATGGTGATAGTTCTACAGGGGTGTTCAATGGTAAAATTATCGTAGATAAAATTGCACAAAAGACCAATGCCTTTCAGCAAAATAATAATATTTTAATCAGTGATAAAGCGAGCATTAATACAAAGCCTCAATTAGAGATTTTTGCTGATGATGTAAAATGTTCACATGGGTGTACCATTGGTCAATTAGACGAAGATGCCATGTTCTATTTGCAGTCAAGAGGTATTCCTGAAAAGGAAGCTAGAGCTTTATTAATGTATGCATTTGCAAATAACGTATTGTCTTCTGTGCGTATACCAGAATTAAAAACCAGGATTAATAAACTGATCGCGAAGAAGCTTGGTGTGAACCTTGGGTTCGATTTGTAAATTACATCCTAATCTTATTTTATTAAAATTTAAGGTTCGTTAGATTTGTCTTAACGAACCTTAAATTTAAATGTAGGTCTGTCATATAATATTTCTAAAAGATTCTTCCTTCAAATTCAATACGACTATATAAACGTAGCGAAAAAAGGTGATTCGGCTATATACGGTGAGATTTTTTCTTATGACTTTAAAGAAAGCGGCAATTTATTAAAAGCGTTACTCGGATTTCGATTTTAATTCTACCTTTTACACATTATCACAAAAGGATAAGTACAATACCCGAAATGTTTTCATTATCGGGTATCTTTGTAAATAAGAAGTTTGACTATGTTAGATATTAAAAAAATAAGGGAAGATTTTCCAATTCTTAAGCGAGAGATAAACGGTAAACCATTGGTTTATTTAGACAATGCGGCTACATCACAAACTCCGCAACAGGTTATTGATGTTATTGTAGATTACTATCAAAACTATAATGCGAATATTCACCGTGGGGTTCATACGCTATCCCAAGAAGCTACTGATAAATATGAGCAGGCGAGGTTAAAAATCCAGAAGCATTTTAATGCTGCTAAGTCTTATGAAATCATCTTTACGTCAGGTACAACACATAGCATAAATCTCGTTGCAAACGGATTCTCTTCCTTGATTAAAAAAGGGGATGAGGTGTTGGTTTCTGCAATGGAGCATCATTCCAATATTGTACCATGGCAAATGTTGTGCGAACGTACCGGTGCAGTTCTTAAAGTTATTCCTATGAACCAAGAAGGGGAATTGCGGATGGATGTTTACGAAGAATTACTTTCCGATAAAACAAAATTGGTTTTTTGCAATCATATTTCGAATGCCTTAGGCACCATTAATCCTATAGAAGAAATTATTAAAAAAGCACATAAAGTGGGTGCTGCCGTATTAATTGATGGTGCACAAGCTACGCCGCATTTGGTGGCAGATGTACAAGCTTTAGATGTAGATTTCTATACCTGTTCTGCTCATAAAATTTGCGGTCCAACGGGTGTGGGTATGCTGTATGGTAAAGAAGAATGGCTAAATAAATTGCCACCTTACCAAGGTGGTGGTGAAATGATAGCCGAGGTAACTTTTGAAAAAACGACCTATGCTGATTTGCCCCATAAATTTGAAGCCGGCACCCCGAATATTTGTGGTGGTATCGCATTTGGTGCAGCACTAGATTATATGAATTCCATTGGTTTTGAGGAAATTGCCATGTATGAGCACCAGCTGTTAGAATATGCTACGCAAGAATTATTAAAGATTGAAGGATTAAAAATCTATGGCACGGCAAAAAACAAAACTTCGGTTATTTCATTCAATATAGAGGGGATACACCCGTATGATATGGGAAGTATTTTGGATAAATTGGGTATTGCAGTGCGTACAGGACACCACTGCGCACAACCAATCATGGATTTTTACAAAATTCCAGGTACGGTACGTGCCAGTTTCGCATTTTACAACACCGTGGAAGAAGTAGATGTACTGATAGCAGGTGTTTTAAAAGCAAAAAGTATGTTGTTGTAATTCATAGGTTCATCGATCCTGGTAAGGTTTGAAATCCTTCATTTGTTATCGTATTTTTGTATAAAATAAAGCAATGGAAATTAAAGAGATTCAAGAAGAGATAATAGACGAATTTTCTATGTTCGATGATTGGATGCAACGGTATGAATATATGATAGAACTGGGCAAGTCCCTTCCGTTGATCAAAGAAGAATATAAAACCGAGGACAACATTATAAAAGGATGTCAAAGTAAAGTTTGGGTCCATGCAGAACTAGAGGGCAACAAACTTGTTTTTACTGCCGATAGTGACGCAATTATAACAAAGGGAATTATTGCTATCTTAATACGTGCCTTTAGCAATCAAAAACCTCAGGATATTTTAGATGCAGACACACAGTTTATCGACGAAATTGGGTTAAAGGAGCATTTATCACCAACGAGGGCAAATGGGTTGGTCAGTATGATCAAGCAATTAAAATTATATGCTGTGGCATATCAAACACAAATTGAAGATTAAAAGATTATGAGCGAAGAACATATAGCAGAAGATAGTGCAGAACTAGGTGAGAAAATCGTCAAGATTCTGAAAACCATATATGATCCTGAAATTCCTGTAGATATCTATGAATTAGGATTGATTTATGATGTGTTGGTGAACGAAGACAATGAAGTAAAAATACTCATGACCCTTACATCACCAAACTGTCCTGTAGCCGAGAGTTTACCTGCAGAAGTAGAGGAAAAGGTAAAATCATTGGACGCTATTAAAGATGCCGAAGTAGAGATAACCTTTGATCCCCCATGGACCCAAGATTTAATGAGCGAGGAAGCAAAATTAGAATTAGGACTGCTCTAGGTATTCAAGAGAATCCTCATTAAAAAAATGCATGAATGCAAGATGAAATCGTAAATAGGGTTGCGCAAAGCAAACTGATTACATTTAACCTAGAGGATTATTATCCAAAAGGGGATAGAGTGGTATTGGATATAAAAGATTGGCTTTTTGAAGGTTTTATCCTTAAAGAGAAAGATTTTAGAGAGTATGTAGCGACACATGATTGGTCGCAATATGAAGGTGCGTATGTAGCCATGCAATGTTCTACGGATGCTATTATTCCAGGATGGGCCTATCTTTTGGTTAGTATAAAGCTTAGTCCTTTTGCGACGAAGGCAATACAAGGTAGCCTGGTCGATTTGGAGACGAGTATTTACCAATCGATTATTGAGAATTTAGATGTATCTGAGTTTCAGGATAAAATGATCATAATAAAAGGGTGCAGTAAAAAACCCGTTCCTGCGAATGCCTATCTGTTTTTGGCAGATAAATTAAGACCTGTAGCAAAGTCTCTTATGTATGGTGAAGCATGCTCTTCCGTCCCGTTGTACAAAAGAAGATAGTGAAGTGGTATTTATAGAATTTGTGAAGTATTCTTACATTTGCGCAACTATAAACTATAAACATTCAATTTCATGAAAAAAATTATCTTAACCATGGCTGTTGCCCTTGTAACAACTGTTGGTTTTTCGCAAACGGAAGAGGAGCTTAAATCACAAATAGCTCCAAAAAAAGATTCTATAGCTGCTATACAAGGTAGAGTTGACGCTTTAAAGAGCCAAATAGCAAAATTACCGGGATGGAAAAAAGGAGCCTTTGGTACCATCGGTGCCAACCTAAGCAGTTTTAACAACTGGTACGGGCAAGGTACGCCTGACTTGTCTTCTGGTAATATCGGAGTAACGATCAATGCATTCGCTAATTTAACGGAAGAGAAATTCTTTTGGAGAAATTCAGGTAATATTAACCTTGGTTGGGTAAAGTTCGATGACAAAAACGATGCTACTGACGATGATAGCTTTAAGCAAGGAACAGATGTTTTTAATATATCTTCTCTTTATGGACGTAAGCTAAATGATAAATTTGCAATTTCAGGGTTAGGGGAGTATCGTACTACACTTTTAAACAATTTTAATGACCCTGGTTATCTTGATTTAGGGGTTGGTGCCACTTGGACACCGATAACAGACTTGGTAGTGGTTATACATCCTTTGAACTATAATTTTGTATTCAGTGATAACGATGCTGTATTCGAATCTTCTTTAGGTGCTAAAATTGTAGCCGATTATACTAGAAAAATTGGTGCTATTAATTTTAAGTCGAACCTATCAATGTTTCAAAGCTACAAGAGCGGAGACTTTTCTAACTTGACTTGGATCAATTCTTTTGGTTATACCTTATGGAATGGTATCGGTTTAGGATTCGAATTTGGGTTACGTGATAATAAGCAAGAGGCCTTAAACTATGCCTTAACAGGCCCAACGCCAACACCGACGGCTACTTTTGATACTGTTGACAATAAGTTGCAGACCTATTTCTTAGTGGGTCTTAATTATGCATTTTAAGTTTTCCGAAGAGGATTAAATAAGTTTTACCAATAAAAAAGCCCTCTTTAAAGAGGGCTTTTTTCGGTTAAGTAATTATCGTAAAATTTGGGATTTTACTTCTAGTTTCTATAAGTTAAATATCGATTTGGGGTCAACACTTATACTTAAACACAATATAAAATTAGGGCAATCCCTTTATCGATGATAATTTATGTTGTGAATTGAACCTAAAATGTGGTGAGATTTATTAATGGTTCAATTTCATCGATGAACTACATTATTTGAATTATAATTGGTACTCAATATTCATCTAAATGTTCCGGATAAAGAAAATTATTGTACGGAAAACGGGTCACATGAATGTCCCTTACCTCGTCATAAACGCGCTTTCTAAATTCATCGAGATTTTCTTTGTTTAAAGCCGATATGAAAATAGCTCGGTCGCCCACTTTTTCCATCCATGTTTTTTTCCAATCATTAATGGTAAAATGTATTCCGCTACGCTCGGTAATTAAATCATCTTCATCAATCGTTTCATATTCATATTGATCGATCTTATTGAACACCATAATAATTTTTTTATCAGAGCTTTTTATTTCCGCTAGAATTTGGTTGACCGAATCAATATGTTCTTCAAATTGTGGATGTGATATATCTACAATATGTAGTAACAAATCTGCTTCGCGTACCTCATCTAAGGTACTTTTAAAGCTTTCTACCAACTGGGTAGGTAGTTTTCTTATAAATCCTACAGTATCACTTAAAAGAAAGGGTAGGTTTCCTATTACAACCTTTCGTACGGTAGTGTCAAGCGTTGCAAATAACTTGTTTTCTGCAAAAACATCACTTTTGCTAATCACGTTCATTAAGGTAGATTTGCCTACGTTGGTGTAGCCAACAAGAGCAACCCTTACCAACGAACCTCGGTTACCCCTTTGGGTTTCCATTTGGCGGTCTATCTTGTTCAGTTTCTTTTTGAGCAAGGTAATACGGTCACGAACGATACGTCTATCCGTTTCAATTTCGGTTTCCCCTGGTCCACGCATTCCAATACCCCCTTTTTGGCGTTCAAGGTGTGTCCAAAGTCCGGTTAATCTTGGCAGTAAATATTCGTATTGCGCGAGCTCTACCTGAGTTCTGGCATAACTGGTCTGGGCACGTTGGGCGAAAATATCTAAAATTAAACTGGTACGATCTATAATTTTACACCGTAATTGTTTTTCAATATTTCGCTGTTGTGCCGGGCTGAGCTCGTCATCAAATATTACCGAACCAATTTCGTTTTCTTCAACATATCGTTCTACCTCTTCCATTTTCCCACTACCAATAAGTGTTTTTGGGTTAGGTATGTCCATGCGTTGTACAAACCGCTTGGTAACTTCACCACCGGCCGTATAGGTAAGAAACTCTAGTTCGTCTAGATATTCGGATACCTTTTCTTCATTTTGCTCCTTATTGATTACACCAATAAGAACCGCTTTCTCATAATCTATATTCTTCTTTTCTATCATAATACCGTAAAGTGCAAAATTAAGCAATTACCGATAAGCTATTTCGTATTTTTATTGACCCATTAAAATCATACATGCGAATACCATTCTTTAAGAGGAAGACTAAAAAACAGCGCTATACGGTTGCGTTCTACAATTTAGAAAATCTATTTGATCCAGAGCGAAATACGAAGACCCTTGATAAAGATTATACTCCTAACGGAATTAAAAAATGGACGGTTGAAAGGTATCGGCGAAAACTTTCAAAACTAACCAAAACTATGGTAGCAATAGGAGAAGAAAACCACCCATATCCACCGGTTTTAATAGGGGTCGCCGAGGCAGAGAATAACAGTGTACTTGAGGCACTATTAGATACAAAGCCGATGAATACTTTAGAGTATGGTTTTATTCATTTTGATTCGCCCGATGAACGAGGTATCGATACGGGACTCCTTTATCGTAAACGATATTTTAATGTACTGCATGCCGAGCCATTGGCATTGATGGTCAATAATCTGGAAGGCGTTAGAGATACTACACGGGATATATTATATGTAAAGGGGGAACTCAATAAAGAAGTCGTTCATGTATTTGTAAATCATTGGCCCTCGAGGCGCGATGGTGATGTAGCAACCGAATATAAGCGTATAGTTGCAGCAAATGAAATTATTGAAAAAATTGCTGACATTAGGTTGGATGAGGTAGAACCAAAAATCATAGTCATGGGAGATTTTAATGACGATCCTTCCTCCAAAAGTATTCAAACCCTAATAGCGGGTGCTGGCCTTTTCAATCCTATGGAGACCATTCATATTCCCGAAAGTAAGGGTACCTCGATGTATGGAGGGAAGTGGAATATGTTCGATCAACTCTTGGTTTCAAATTCCTTTTTTACCCATGAAAAAAATTCTCATAGGTTTGATACTGCCGGTATTTATGATCACAAATCACTAAAGGAGAAAAAAGGAAAGTATAAAGGTTTTCCTTATCGAACGTATGTAGCACATAGATATATGGGAGGTTATAGTGATCATTTTCCGGTTTATGCGGTCTTTACTTTTACTTTTTAAAGTATTTTATCTGAAAGAAAATGGCTACACAACAAAAAATGATGTTTTCACAACAGGTTGAAATTAATGTATAGGTAGTTCATCGAATAAAAGTGTTCATTCACCGAGCACCCCACTTGGTTTATATATTTGTAGTCCAAATCTTACACTTATATAACCGAACGATGGATTGCCAAAATTCAACATATACCAAAAGCGGTATTTTACTGCTACTTTTATTAGTATTCTCTGTTACAAATAACCTATGTGGTCAAACAACAGAGCAACGACTAAAAATTGCATCGAATAACAAGCGAATTGAATTGGCGAATTTTAAGTCTAATTTGGTTTCTGAATATGTTCTTGAACGTTCCCATCTTAAAGCAGCGGCAAAACTACACAACTGGAAACTAAAGGAAACCTTAGCTAACGGTAAGAAGATTGAGTTACAGGGAATAGGTGAAGACGGTAGCCCTTTATATTATGAAACGTATGCAGATGAAGCTGGTTTGGTATCTAGGGCGAGTACTTTGAATACAGATGGTATTTTGGGTTTAAACTTAGATGGTGACGGCATGCAAGTAGGTGTTTGGGATTCAGGGGTTGCCTTGCAGAACCATGTCGAATATGCTTCTAGAGTTGAAATTGGTGATGAAGATTCAGAGATCGATTCTCATGCTACGCGTGTTACAGGTAGTATTATTTCTACAGGACTGAAAAAAGATGCCAAGGGGGTTGCTAATAAGGCAACAGTGATTACCCACGATTGGACAAGAGATAAGATTGAAGTTACCGAAGCTGCTGCAGATGGACTTCTTCTTTCTAACCATTCATATGGTATTAAAGCAGACCGAGTGCCAGATTGGTATTTTGGAGCTTATACCAAAGTAGCCCAAGATTGGGATAAGATTATGTACAATGCCCCATACTATTTAATGGTTACAGCTGCAGGAAATGCCCAGAAAAGCAGAAATAATGATTCTCCAATTTATGGTACCAATACGGATGGTTTTGATGTATTATTAGGGTTTACTTTGGCAAAGAATAACATTACCGTAGCCGGTGCCAATTCTGAAATTGATAAAAATGGAGACTTAAAAAGTGCCGATGTTTCTGCGTACAGCAGTTTCGGTCCTGTCGACGATGGTAGAATTAAGCCTGATATTGCCGGTAATGGTTCCACAATTCTTTCTACCGACTCATTCAGCAATACTAGTTACGATACTTCTTCCGGTACATCTATGGCCACACCAGGGGTTACCGGTTCCTTATTGTTATTGCAACAGTATCATCAAGAATTATATGGTTCGTACATGAAAGCGGCAACCTTAAAAGGTTTGGCATTGCACACTGCGGATGATATTGACACACTAGGACCAGATTATAAAATGGGGTGGGGGGTTATGAATACAAAGGCAGCAGCTGAGGTTCTTACGAATAAAGAGTTTACGAGTCATTTAGCGGAAGAATCATTGGAAAACGGAGAAACATTCTCATTTGAAGTTACTGCAGAAGGAAATGAGACACTAATAGCATCCATTTCATGGACGGATTTAGAGTCTGATTTCATTAATAGAGGGGAAATGAACAACACCACTGCGGCTTTAGTGAATGACCTTGATATTAGGATTTCAAAAAACGGGCAGACTTTTTTACCATGGAAATTAAATCCAGCTCGGGCTAGCAGTGCAGCTACTAAAGGAGATAACAAAGTTGACCCCTTCGAAAGAATTGAAATTCCTAATGCCAATGGGATCTACACCATTACTGTAACCCATAAAGGTGAATTACAGAATACGAATCAAGATTTTTCTTTGATTGTTACCGGTGTACTGATGACGACTTGTTCCATTGATGCTCCAGCAGAAATCAGCTTAGAGGAAACCGAAGCTTCAAGTGTAAGTATAACTTGGGAGGCCGTAGCAGATGGATTATATGAAATTCAATACAAAGAAATATACCAACAAGAATGGACTACTGAATACATTACCATAAATAATTTTGATTGGAAGGGATTACTGCTAGACAACACCTATTCTTTTAGGCTTAGAACGTTCTGTTCGCAAAATATAGCTTCTGAATATAGTGACCCGATTACATTTACCTTTAATGGAGAGGAAACGGTTTTAGAGACCTTGAATGCCTTGAGTGTTGATTCTGAAATATCCTTTAGTGTCTATCCCAATCCTGCAATGGATGAAATTCAATTGAACGTTCAGACTACAGAACATACGGTGTACAGAATTATGAGTACAAGCGGGGTAGCATTGAAAATGGATTCAGCAAGTAATTCAAGAATTAATGTTTCTGATCTGCCTTCTGGCTTATATGTATTGCAGATTCAAGACTTTGATGTGAATAAAAGTACCAAGTTTTATAAGTACTAGATCGAACTACTTAATTCTTCTTGACTGCGTAGTAAATGAAAGTCCTTGTTGACCAACTGTAGAATTCATTACACCTTCGAACAAAGGCTCTGGACAGTTGTTAGGGGCATTCCATTCAAAAATAAAGTTCGAACCTGTTCCTCCTTCTACATCCATCTCATCAATAATTATTTCGGTTGTTTCCAAAGGAGCCAAATAGATAGGATGATTGAAATAGTTTCTTAATGAGGTACCATGTGTATCAAAATATTCGGCCTTCAATAGATATATGGTATCAGTGTCACTAGTGTTGCGTAAACTCACCATGGCCGTTAGATTATGGGTTTTATGCTCGGTACTGCTATAAATTTGAGAATAAATAGAAAGATATGATTTGCCATATTCCAATGAATCCTTAGCATTAATGGTTACCTTTCGTTTAGACCAGTTCTCGGGATTGATAGAGCTTATTTCCTTTTCTTGTTCACAACTAGTGAATACTATGGTTACGGCGAATAGAAAGATGATTTTTTTCATAAATATGGTTCGTTTTTGATCAACTGGTGTTACTAACAAAATTACATCATTAGGAATGTATTTTTATCGCTCGATGTTATTTTTAATTTGTTTCTATTTGTAAATCACTTTTTTTACTTCAGTATTTTCCAGTAAGGATTGATTTCGTAATCGCAAATAGACCTGTGCCGTAGTGAGTACATCTAATTCACAATAGGTAATGATACGTTTTAAATCATTATGCTCATAGTAAACGACCCTTACCATACTGCCGTCGATGTCCTCTTTCGGGGACGGAATGCCAAGAACATGAGCCATTAACTTTAATGAGGTATAGTGTTTGTAATCTCCAAATTTCCAAAGTTCCATGGTGTCGATATGGGGCACTTCCCAAGGCTTTTTGCCGAATAGATCTAGTTTGCCGGGCAGTGGAATGTCATGAATGATCATTCGGCGTGCTATGTAAGGAAAATCGAATTCCTTGCCATTATGGGCACATAATATATGTTTTGGGTGATTGAAATGCTCGTCTAATAACTTTTTGAATTCTTGTAAAATTGATGCTTCCTTACCATGAAAGGTAGTTATCCTAAAATTTCGAACCTTCTCTTGAAACGTAAAATAACCGACAGATATACAAATTATTTTTCCGAATTCAGCCCAAATACCTGCCCGCTCATAAAATTGCTCAGCACTTACATCTTCTTTTCGCTGGTATTGCGATTTGTTAGCCCACAGCTCTTGCGTAGTAGCATCTAACTGGTCAAAAGATTTCTTTTCGGGTACCGTTTCTATATCCAAAAACAGAATATTTTCTAATTGTATTTTATCCGGCATGGTACAGTATTTTACTAATAACTAATAATTTAAGATTTTTTCTTTAATCAGGAAGAATCATGTGATATGCTTACTATATTCTTCCGTTGAGATTATCTATTACTATATATGCGTGGAAATCAAAAAGAATGAGCTTTAGTAAGCCAAAAACTATTTTAGGGATGGTAGAGTTTATTAATGAAAGTATTACAACCCATTTAAGTGGTTAACGTACTTCCAAATTTGTGCTGCTAGAATAATCGTTGTTGTTTATAGGGG
>Ga0114916_1001271_pt1 | contig 14694 bp, 16 predicted proteins | sample MalvirAntarct_66_FD_83501 | JGI IMG/M metagenome (GOLD analysis project Ga0114916, IMG submission 83501) | Marine viral communities from the Global Malaspina Expedition - Malaspina viral metaG Antarct_66 | ecosystem: Environmental > Aquatic > Marine > Oceanic | place: West Anvers Island... | reverse complement strand
ATCCTGCGCGATGCTGCGATCGCGCGGCCTGTGAACATCATCGTGCATACGCTCGATGAGGTGAACCGCGGGCTGAAGCGCGGGGAATATTTTTGGGTCGACATCGCGCGCGACGGCATCACGCTCTACAGCCTGCCCGGAAGCGAACTGGCCACCCCGATGCCGCTGACGGCGTCGGATGCATATACGATGGCCAACGGCTATTTCGTGGACTGGTCGGCGAAGGTGAACGATGCGCTCGAAATAGCGGAATTTTGCATCGAGAAGCGAAAATTTAACGATGCGGCGTTCACCCTGCACCAGGCAGCGGAGCGGGCCTACACCTGCTTCCTGCTCGTGCGCGGCCAATATGTTCCGCGCTCGCATAATCTGAAGTTTTTGCGCTCGCTGGCAGAGGACCGCGAACCGCGTCTTACCCAGATCTGGCCGCGGGCAACCAAGCTCGACCGCCGACGCTTCGAACTGACGAAACGCGCCTATGTCGAGGCCCGCTACTCGGTGAGCTACGATATAGGCAGCGACGATCTGAAGGCGATCCGGGCCGCGGTGACCATGTTGCGCGACGCGGTCGCGGCGGTGTCGTGCGAATGGCTGGATGGGCTTCGGCAGAAAGCCGACCTCTGATCGGCGCTGTGACACCGGCTACTAGGCGTAGAGAGGGACTTCCGATGAAAGATAGTTCCTTGTGGTGACCAGGCTGGACCGCCTGGCGCGATCAACGCAGTATCTTCAGGACATTGGGCGCACAACCGAAATCCGTGGCGCAAGACTGAAATCGCTTGCCGATGCACGGGCGCACACAACGCGGACTGGCAACTCTTTCGAACTGTTCTGGGCGATTTGCCTTTTCTCGTCGAGAAGTTGCGTTGATCTCCGAAAACAATCGGACTAAAGCAGCGGTTCCTGAATATCTGCATCTCTGCGGAACTCGTATGATCGATCATACGATCTCCGCGGCGATTGTCGGGCCGCAGTGCTGGAAACGTATATTGACCGGATCCCCCACCGATTTTTCCAGCGTCAAAGAGCGCTTTACGAGGGCAGGCACAGTCAACGAAGCCCTCCATTTGATACAATCCATTTATCGCGTGGATTTCGTTACCTACCATCTCGCGTCGACAGTGATAGGTGATTTCGACGCCCCGTTCGTGCGGACGACCTACCCGGCTGCGTGGGTGTCCACTTACTTGCTCAAGGGCTATGTCCACATCGATCCGGTGGCGCGGGAGGGATTTCTGCGCCAGCTGCCATTCGATTGGCGAGAGCTCGAGTTCGCGTCCGAAACGCTCACGTTCTTAGAGGACGCAATGCGCCATGGTGTCGGCCGCTTCGGCTTCTCCATTCCGATTTCGGATAAAGCCGGCCGGCGCGCCATTTTGTCTTTCAATTCGAACACGTCCGCTGAAGACTGGAACGTTCTGCTCGATCTGCATCGGAGCGAATGGGTCGATCTCGCATATCTCGTGCACCAGATGGCAGTCTTCGAGCTGCACGGAGAGAGTGATCCGATCCCGGCCCTGAGCCCACGGGAGCGTGAGTGCCTGTATTGGAGCGGGCTCGGCAAGGATTGCAAGGACATCGCGCTCATTCTTGGCCTCTCGCACCATACGACTCGCAGTTACCTAAAGTCGGCCAGGACGAAACTCGGTTGCGGGACAGTCTCTGCGGCGGCCACCCTTGCCCTGAAGCTGCGCCTGATCTCGATATGAGCTGACCGCTGCGTAGTTCTGACAATACCCGCATTTGAGTGTGCCCATGTGCGGGAATTTCGTGAGCTGCGGCAAGCCGCCATTTTCCGGCAAAGATCAACAGCTGGAGGAAAAACCTTGTTCATTTTGATTCAGGCGCATCAATACACCCGTTACAAGTCCCTCATGGATCAGGCGTTTCGGCTGCGCAAGCGCGTATTTCATGACCAACTCGGTTGGGCCGTTACGATCGAGGGGGATTGCGAACGCGACGAATATGATGACCTGCGGCCGGCTTATTTGATGTGGTGCAATGATCGCGCGGATCGTCTTTATGGAACGCTACGACTGATGCCAACAACGGGGCCTACGCTTCTCTACGATGTCTTCCGCGACACTTTCGCGGGAGCAAGCCTGATTGCGCCTGGCATTTTCGAGGGAACAAGAATGTGTCTCGATGAGAAAACGCTCTCCAAGGACTTCCCAGGATTGGAAACAGGGAGGGCTTTCGGCATGCTGCTGCTGGCGTTGTGCGAATGTGGGTTGAGCCATGGCATCCAGGCGCTGGTCTCCAATTACGAACCGCACCTGGCGCGGGTCTATCGCCGGGCGGGCCTGGCTGTTGAAGAAGTTGGACGTGCTGACGGGTATGGTCGCTCTCCGGTTTGTTGCGGTATCTTCGAGGTTTCTGAAACCGTTCGCACACTGATGCAGCAGGCGCTCGGTGTCTCAGTTCCCCTCTATGCAGGTTATTGTCCGCGCAACAACACGCCATCAACCACTGTATTGTCCGGGGAAGACGATATCCTGGTCAACCAGAACATTGAACTTGTAGCCTGGTCTGATCCGGATCGTGGGCTGCACATTCAGGCTCTTGGTGATGGTCTGCTCGGCGACGCGGCCGAAGGTCTCCGCGAAATTACGCCGGGCTGCGTCTGAAGCTGTATCCTGGGTAGCGAGCGTGGAGCTCTCGGGAACCGCCATGTCGATACCCGTCCCGATCAGTGCGACGAGCGCCGCCGATCCGAAGGTGCGAAGATAGTGGTTGTTGACCTTGTCGGCGAAGCCGCTGTACCCCTTCGAGTCCGCTCCAGCCATTCCGCCGATCTGCAACGTCGAGCCATTCGGGAAGATAATGTCCGTCCAAACCACGAGAACCCGGCTCTGGCCAAACGAAACCTTGCTGTCATAGCGACCGAACAGTTTGGTCCCCTGCGGGATCAACAGAAAGTGGCCGGTGGCGCTATCGTAGACGTGCTGGCTCACCTGCGCTGTGATCCGGCCCGGCAAATCGGAAATGATGCCGGTAATCATCGTCGCCGGGATGACTGAGCCGCGCTTTAGCTCATAGCGCGACTGTTGGGGAACCACCCGGTTCGGCAGGTAACCAAGATCCTTGATGTCGGCGTTGAAGAAGTCTTGTTTCGAAGTCTGGCCGTTCGGATCGACGTTCTGACCCATGAGACTGGATTTCATGGCCGTGGCATAGAGATCAGAGGCGCTGCTGGTGCTGGACGGTTGCCGGTCAGATGTCCGCATATCGGTCGGGATATTTCCGAGCTCCGAGATTTTGACCTTGAGCGGCGAGTCCAACGCCGTTGCGCGGGCCTGGAGGCTCGCCATGCGTTGGCGCTGCTGTTCACGAAGGACCTGCTCGCGTTGTTCGCGACGAAGCCTCTCCAGCCATTCTTCCTCCGATTCCATCCGCGGCCGGCGTTCTTCCCGGACCTGCCGCTTTATCTGCTCTTCCTCAACCGGCGTGGTTTCCACCTTTGTCTGGGTTGGGCGCGCGGGCTGGAATACGGGCTGCTCTTCGCGATCGCCGATGATGCCGTCTTTCACCCCACGCTTCATCTGATCAGCGAAGGTCGAAGCCGGGACGTTTGAGCCTGCTTCACTTGGGTTTTTTCGCCAAACCGCAGTCCACGGGAAGAGATGCCGTAGACCAGTACGGCGGCCACGACCACCGTGATGCCAATCCCGAAGAAAACCGGCAGACGGTTGAGCCTTTTCATGCCTTTTTCTTGCGTGGTGTTGCTCGGATTGCCGAGCTGGAGCGACTGTACCATGATCGCCTTTCCTCAGCTTCGCTTCATCAACGAGAGCGGGCTCGACGGCGTGGCGCCGCTAGCCGAGATCGCATAAGCCCGGCCAAGCTCGAGCGTTTCAGTGGATAGTCTCGCCAGAACCTGTCCGTCGAAGTCGACCAGGGAATACGCCAACTCGATCGGTTTGGTGTTGTCGTTCCCTGAATCAGCCGTGTCATCCGTCAAGACAGTAAAACCCCAGCCCTTCAGCGCGGCTTCAAGCGCAGTCGAAAAATCCGATGTGTCCGTATGCAGCTTGATCGGGGTGGTGGTGGACCCGGCCTGCTCGGCAAAGCGTCCGGCCAGATCGCCAGCGATTGCGCTTGCTGCGGGGCCGGACACAGTGGAAGGCGCAGCACTCGTCGTCAGGGCGTCGTTCCCGGTCTGACAACCTGATAGGATAAGGGCGGCAACGAATGGCAAAAGGTTCAAGCGCATCGGTCAGTCTCCCCGCCGGATAGTGATCTTCTGCTGGCGCCAGCCGACGCCCGAAACAAGAATGGCTTTGTCGACGTTGTAATCGACAATCATCATGTCGTTCTTCATGCGGTAGTTGACGATCCGGTTTTTCCCGCCCGAAACCACGAAGAGAACTGGCGCGTCCTGGCCAGAGAGGATGCGCGGAAACTGGATGTAGGTCTTCTGACCATCCGAATAAACGCGCTTTGGCTTCCAGGGCGCACTGCCGTTCAGCGCATACGAGAAAGCGAGGTGCTCCGGTGGCACTCCACCGTCCGGATTTGTCATCGTTTGGATGCGGGCGTTGATATCGGACAGCTTCGTTGCGGCATCTTCAGGATACTCGAAGCCGACGCGGGCCATGTACTGGTTTGGGTGCGATTTAAGCTGGATGTGATAGGTGCGCCTTGACGTTGTCACCACCATCGATGTGATCAGACCCGGTTCCGACGGTTTGACGATCAGGTGAATTGCCTGACCTCCTGCAGCACCTGATGTTGCCGGTTCGATTTTCCAGCGCACTGTGTCGCCCACGAGCACGTCGCGTACAATCTCCCCGCCTTGAAGCTCAATGTCACAAACCTGCAATGGTGAGCAGACGACAGACGGCTGGGTCTCGCCAAACAAGAAAATCACCTTGCCGTCTGCGCCGGTCGTCACCAGCCCCCGCTGGCCACGCCATTTGTTGGAAAGGGTCGTTCCCTTCGCTTCATTGATTGTAAGGCTTTGGGTAAAGCCCGATGTCGTTCCCACACTCCAAAGAGCGAACGCCGTCACGCAGCAGAGTGCTGCCCGGTGTATCCTTGTATTCATTGAAGTCCCCTGCCCTTACAGTTGCGCGGTCCAGTCGAAGTCCTTGACGTAAAGGCCGATCGGGTTGAGCCGTATCGTGGCCTCGTCCTGCGGCGCAGTGATCGCGACGGTCGCAATGCCACGAAATCTGCGTGTGGCGATTTCCTTGCCCTTGCGATCCCGCTCATACTCGGTCCAGTCGATCTGGTAGGTCTGGTTCGACAGTGCGACGATGTTGTTCACCTCGATAGCGACGGTCGCATTCACCGCCTTGTCAAACGGAGAATTGCCGCGGAACCAGCCATTGATCTTCTGGGTCGATGGATCGCTTGTTCTCAGAAGCGCATAGGTCCTGTCGATATATTGTTTCTGGACGACGGCATCCGGGGTTATGGAGCGGAAGCTCGTAATGAAGCTTCCGAGCGTCGCCCGGATGACCCGGGCATCGGCATATTCGATCTGCTGCGGAAATCCTGCCGAAACGGTGTTCCCGAGTTTGTCGACCTCGACGATGTACGGCACGAGTTTGACCTGTGTGCTCAGGTAAAGTGCGTACCCAAAGCCGATTACGGCCATGCCGAGGCTCAGAATTCCGACCGTTCGCCAGGCCGAGGCCGCTCTGACATAAGAGCCGTATCGTTCTGACCACTCTTGCCGTGCGGCAAGGTACGGGTTTTCCGGGGCGCGTGGCGCTGCCATATGAGTTTCCTTGTCTAAAGATTACTATTTGTCCTGGCGTTCAGGCGGTTGGCCCGGCAAGGATCCCTTGCCACGGGCCTGATCCAGTTTGGCGTTGGCGAGGCCCAGGATTGAACCGGCATAGGCGCCGGGTGAACCAATCGCCTTCTCCTTGGCTGCGGATCCTGCGGCTTTTGCACCGGATCCAAAGCTGGCGCCGATTCCGCGAAGAGTTGCGCCGGCGACGGATGATCCCCCTGCACGCGCCGACTGTGCTGCTGCGAATCCAGCTCCCGCAGCGCCCGCCGTCAGAAATGCGGCGCCGGTCGCAAAGGAGGCCGTCTGCCCGCCATGGCGGACGGTTTCCATTCCGCCTGTGACTGACGCGCCTTGCACCACGCCCTGGATGATGTTTGGCACGTACATCGCGATGATGAAGACAACGACCGAGATGCCGGCGATCGCGAGTGTTGTAATGAATTGATCGGATTCTGCAGTTGGAGCCTGTGCCAAGCCCAGGAGGACATTGGAGCCGATCTTGGCTATCATCACCAGGGCCATCAGCTTCATGCCAACGCCAAAAGCGTATACCAGATATCGGACAGAAAAGTCCTTGGTGAACGAGGAACCGCCAAGGCCCAGCATGATCATGCCCGCGAGCAGGCCGACATACATTTCGACCATCACCGCCACGAAGATCGCGGCGACAAGCGAGAAGCAGATAACAACGATACCCATGGCGAGAACGGCCGCGATCGCAAGCGCATTGTCCTCAAAAACACCGAACTTCGCCTGTTCCGACATCTGCGATGCAACACGGATACCTGCGTCGAAGACCTCTGCCGGCGAAGCCGATCCACTGCCCGCTCCGATCTGGTAAAGGCTGTCGACAACAGCTTTCGCGAAGGTCGGTCCTTGGGCGAGGACAAAAGCAAAGAAGCCGATGAACATGATCCTCCGAACCAGTTCGGCGAACCAGCTGTCGAGTGATGCCGACTGAATTGCGAGCCACACTGCGGCAATCCCGACCTCTATTCCGGCAAGGATCCAGAACAAAGATCTCGCCGCGTCCATGATGGTTGTTTCCCATCCCTTAGCGGCAGACGAAACCTGGTTTTCAAGCTCTGTGAGCACTTGCCCCTGCTGTGCAAACGCAGGGCCCGCAAGCACAAGGCAGGCAATTCCGGTTACGAAAAAGATAAGTTCGGCCCTTACCCTTACCATCGTGGACGCATCTCCTGCCCCTTCTCGATAGGGGGCAGTTCCTTTTTCGAACCGAAGAGTTTCTCACGCGCAAGTCGTTGCTCCTCGCTCATTTCGGGTGCTGACCGCTCTTTGGGCATCGTAATAAATACGGTTGCTGCGGAAACTGATGCGGCCGTCACCAAAAGCCCGATAGCGATAGCAAATGTACGGCTCACCAGCGTGGCTCCATCTTCTGACCATCGGGGATGCTGTTGACGTCGGCGTTGAAAAATTTCTCGCGCCGAGTCTGCGCGAGATCCTTGTCAGTCTGCTCGCTTTGCAGCCAGGTTCCCATCATTGTCATCTGCTGGGAAACCAGGCCCCGCAGCTTCTGCATCTGCGCAACCTGCTGTGCTGCAATCTCGTGGCCGACCTGAAGGGCTTTCACCTGACCGTCGGCCGACTCGGACATGTTTCGTAGCGAGTTCATCGTGTTTTCCTCGCTGTCGAATTGATCGGCCGTCAGGCTTGCTGCTTTCAGCGTACTTGCGATGGTGTCGCGATTGGTTTCGGACCAACCTGCGTAGTTCGACGACAGGTCGGTTCCATCGCTGGCTGCGGCTTGCAAATCCGCATAGGATTGAAAGCGCTGTTTCAGGACGTCATCCGCGTTTCCCATCGAAAACGAAATGCTCTGACCCTGATCCACGATACTGCGAAGTACATTGAGGTCGCTCTCGACCTGCCCCCATATGTGCTCAGGCAACTGCGCTGTATTTTGCAGCATGTTCTCGTAAATCTTCATCTGGTTCTGGATTTGCTCGGCCAGCTGGCTGATCTGCGTCAGCTGATTGTCGACCTGCAGACCGGAGCTTTTCAGAAGGTCGACGAGCTGTGCATTGTTGGCAAGCTGTGTCCACTCGGTTGCTGCGCCGGTCGCCGTGCCGGCAAACGCCGGCGGCGAAGCGCCGATGGCGAGAGCTGTCACAATCGCGACGGTTACGGTTCCCTTTTTCAGCGATAGCCTGTTGTCAAGCATAGCGATTGATCCCCCTTTCGTTGAGCCACTGGGTAGGCCAGTCTTTGACGTGAATGGAGACAAGTTCCCGGATACGAGCGAGGTCTGCTTTGCCTGACGCCCCCACGAAGGAAAGGGTGACCGGTCCAAGAGCCATGTCGAACAGCCGGCGCCCGTCAGGAGAGGTCATGTAATATTCCCGCTTGGGAATTGCGGTCGCAACGATCTCGATTTGACGGGGATTGAAGCCAATGCGCTCGTAAAAGTCGCGGGTGCCAGCCTCGCGCGCAGCGCCGTTTGGGAGGCATATCTTCGTTGGGCAGGATTCTTTCAAGACGTCGATAATCCCCGAGCGCTCTGCATCCGAGATCGATTGGGTGGCGAGAACGACGGCGCAGTTGGCCTTGCGAAGCACTTTCATCCACTCGCGGATTTTGTCACGAAAGACGGGGTGGCCGAGCATGAGCCATGCTTCGTCGAGAATGATGAGGCTGGGTGCCCCCGTCAGCCGCTTTTCGATCCGGCGAAACAGATAGGTCAGCACCGGCACTAGATTTCGCTCGCCCATGTTCATCAATTGCTCGATCTCGAAGCATTGAAATAGACCGAGGGTGAGTGCATCCTGCTCGGCGTCGAGAAGCTGGCCCATGGGGCCATCGACGGTGTAGTGGTGTAGCGCATCTTTGATTTCGCGCATTTGCACGCCGCTTACGAAATCTGAAAGCGACCGGCCTGGCGCCGCCGCCATCAAACTGATCTGCCGCGATATGGCGTTTCGGTGATCCGGGGTCACCGCAACACCCTGCAGGGCGATGAGCGTTTCGATCCACTCGGAGGCCCAGGCCCGGTCAGTGTCGGTTGAAAGCTCCGAGAGTGGGCAAAAGCAAAGGCCTGCGCCCTCCCCCTGCTCACCGCCGATTTCGTAATGATTGCCGTGGACCGCGAGCGTCAAAGGTAGCATGGAGTTGCCCTTGTCGAACGCGAAGACCTGCGCCGCCTCATACCGGCGAAACTGCGCTGCGATCAGCGCCAGAAGTGTTGATTTACCTGAACCGGTAGGGCCAAAAATCAGGGTATGCCCAACGTCGTCGACGTGAAGGTTCAGTCGGAATGGTGACGATCCGGAAGCCACCTGTGTAAGTGGCGGTGCGTCGGGTGGATAAAACGGGCACGGCGCAAGTGGACTGCCCGACCATACGGAGTTGAGCGGGATCAGGTCAGCAAGGTTGCGGGTGTTTATCAGTGGTTCCCGGATGTTGCAGTACCAGTTGCCCGGCAAGCTGCCGAGGAACGCGTCGGTCGCATTCAACGTCTCGATCCGCGCACCAAATCCTTCAGCCTGGATCAGCCTTCGGACAGATTCGGCTTTGTCGCCCAGGGTTTCTCTGCTCTCGTCGAACAGAATGATGACCGGCGTGTAATAGCCAAAAGCGACAAGCTGCGAGGAAGCCTCTGCAATGGCGTCCTCCGTTTCCGCAACCATGGCCATGGCGTCCTGGTCAACCGATCGGCTCTGGGTTTGGAAGAGCTGGTCGAAGAACGGCCGCACCTTCTGTTGCCATTTCTTGCGCGTCCGCTCCAGCCGCTGTTTTGCTTCCTCGGCATCAAGGAAGATGAAACGCGAGGACCAACGATAGGTGAGCGGCATGAGATCGAGGCTGTTCAAAATGCCGGGCCAACTCTCTGCCGGCAATCCGTCGATTGCAATCACACCAAGAAATCTGTTTTCGACCTTCGGGGTGAGGCCATGCTCAAGCTCTGCGGTCGCCAGCCAGTCAAGATACATAGGGATTTCGGGCAGGCGCACGGGATGGTTTTCACCGGTAATGCAGAACCGGATGAACTGAAACAGCTCGTCATAGCGAGCGATACGGGAGCCATCGCGCTCTGGCGCTTCGCGCGTTCGCATGCGCTCGATGGAGATGACGTTGCCGAGATACTGCTCGATCTCCCGGATGGAGCGCCGGAAGCTGTCGAGGACCGTATCGGCATAGGTCGCCGTTCGGCTCTCCGTATCCGAATAAATGTAGCGAGTGACGCCCGATCGCCGGCGCTCAGGCGGGCGATATGTAAGGACGAGCGCATGGCGGCTCTCGAAATGCCCACGCTCTCGTTCGAAGTGTTTGCGCCGCTCGTCATCGATCATGCGTGTCACGAGATCGGGAAAATGACTGCGCTCAGTGGAGGGATAGTCAGTCGTTGGAATGCGCACGGCTTCGACCTGGATCATCCAGCCGGAACCAAGCCGTGAAAGGATCGTGTTGATCTGGCGGGAGAGTTCGCTGCGCTCAAAATCCGTTGCGCTCTCAGAGTCCGGGCCGGCAAAGTACCAACCTGCCATAAGACTTCCGTCCTTGAGGAGAATGATGCCGTTGTCGACCAGTCCGGCATAGGGGACAAGATCAGCGAATGAAGGCGCTGACGGGCGAAGGGAACGCAAAGCAACCATCATAGCACCTCTAGAAACGTCGCCACGGCGACGACGTGGGCAGGTAGTGATGGCGATAGCGCAGATACCGCACGTAGACGTGACGCATGAGGGGGTCGGCCTTTGCCATCATGCGCAATGCACCGACGATCACGAACCAGATGGCAATGCCGAACAGCGCCGAATACAGGGTTAGGACGACGAAGATCAGGATGATCGCCACCAACCCTGTGACAAGCAGGAGCTCGCGGTCTGCTCCCATGAGCAGGTTCGGCCGAGAGAGCGCGCGGTGAATGCGATTGCGTTGGAGTGTGGATTGCGGCTCACTCATGTGCCCCCTCCCCTCTTATCGACCTCTGCGAAAAATCACCTGGTGCACCCGTCCCAGCAATGCCGATCGAAGCTCCGGTCGCACCGAACAGCCCGACGATCGTCGTGGCTCCCAGCAGGATACCGGCGACAAGCACGATGTAGACAAGTCGGCGCGCGAAATCGTTGAGTTCGCCGCCAAATATCAGCATCCCGCCGGCAATCGCCATGGCGGCCAACGCAATCGCTCCCGCAACCGGCCCCGTGATGGATTCCTGGATCTGTTCAAGCGGGCCTTCCCACGGAAGACTTCCCCCGGAGCTGGCGAGTGCCGGCGCTACGGCGACGGCGCAGAAGGAAGCAGCGAGCAGGCCCAGGTGCAAAGTGCGATTATGCGGCATGAATGTCCTCGTATATTTGAGCATAGTGTTCTGTCTGATACCGAGTGCCGTTGAAGCCCTCGACATTGATTACATCCTTCACTCGCCTTCCCCGCCCCGCGCGCTCGATCGAGATGACGAGATCGACGGCCTCCCCGATTACCGCCTGCATTGGTTGTTGACTGACTTCGGCTGTCAGTTGCTCCAATCGGCGCAGGGCAGACATAGCGGTGTTGGAGTGGACCGTGGTTACGCCACCGGGATGGCCTGTGTTCCAGGCCTTCAGCAGTGTCAGCGCAGCGCCATCGCGAACTTCGCCAACGATGATGCGGTCAGGACGAAGCCGCATCGTGCTCTTGAGCAGCCGAGCCATATCGATGGTGTCACTTGTATGCAGGCAAACCGCGTTTTCTGCAGCGCAGCGGATTTCTGCGGTATCTTCAAGTATGACCATTCGATCGTCCGGCGCTGAGGCAATGATTTCCGCAATTACAGCATTGGCGAGTGTCGTCTTGCCAGAGCCCGTGCCGCCAGCAATCACGATGTTGAGGCGGTTCGCGATCGCGTTTCGGATCACCGCGGCCTGTGCTTCTGTCATCACGTTGTCAGCGACATAGTCGTTGAGCGGAATGAGCTGAGACGCTCGCCGGCGGATCGTAAAGGTTGGTGACGCCACCACAGGCGGCAAGAGGCCTTCGAAGCGGTGCCCGCCAATTGGAAGTTCGCCTGATATTATCGGGCGCCCATGATCGGCTTCGGACTGGAGGGCATGGGCAACTGAGCCGACTACGGTTTCTGCAACGCCTGGCGCCATCTCGCCAGCTTGAGCGATTCCTTGCCCCAGCCTTTCTATGAAGACCTTTCCATCGGGATTGAGCATGATCTCCACGACACCTGGATCGTCAAGTGCGTCACATAGGCGGTCACCCAAGGCTTCCTGCAGTTTGCGGACAAGGCGGGAATGCGATTGAAGCATTTGAAGCACTGTCTCCTCGTTGATTGGTTCGCGAGGAAAAAAGCCTGACCCAGCGGTCTTGTCCACGTACAAATTTGTACCTCGCGATTCTCCCGCGGTTCCGTCACGGTTACGCAAATCATCGAGTCAGCGGCGTTTTGGACGCATTTAAGCAGGCATTGGCTGTGGGGGGCTTTCGTATGGAGAGGCGCAGTAGGGAAGCTAACGGTATGAAAATGCAGGTGGAATATAAACCAGAGCTGGATAGAAACGATTGCGTTAAGATTCTGTTAACCTTAAATTTCTTGCAGCTATCGCAGAATCAGAACTATAGTTGCGCAAATTTCAGCGCATAGGGCAAATTTGCGAAAATGTCCTCTTATGGGAACTAGTTCACGAAATGAATGATCAGGCTGCAAACCGTTTCGATTTCGAAATCGCGGAACAGGGTACCAAGATTTCGAATGCGCTGAATATGCTGAGAATGCAGCAGTATCCACCTGATGCACGCAAGGGATTGCGAAAGTTTCAGATTGCTGAAGTAGCCGATCTAATTGGCGTTACACAAAGCCACCTGAGGCAACTTCATATTGAAGGCAAAGGCCCAGAGGTCGAAACGATAGGTGGGCGCCGGTTTTACACTGCTAGCCAAATGCTCGAACTTCGCGATTATCTTGAATCCAATAAGAAATCCGATAAGAGATTCTATGTTCCGCGACGGAAAGAGGGCGAGCCTCTCCAAGTCATATCCGTTGTCAATTTTAAGGGTGGCAGCGGGAAAACTACGACGGCGGCACACCTCGCCCAATATCTTGCTCTGACTGGCCATAGGGTTCTTGCGATAGACCTCGACCCACAAGCATCGCTCACGTCAATGTTCGGCATTCAGCCGGAGCTTGATGAGACCGCTTCATTGTACGAGGCGCTGCGGTTTGATGACGAGCGGAAACCGATTGCTGAAATTATCCAGAAGACGAACGTTCCGAACCTGAACATTGTCCCGGCGAACCTTGTTTTGCAGGAATATGAATACGATGTGCCTTTGGCCATCTCAGGAAAAAAGGGGGAGCAGGGCCGCCTCTTTCACATGCGTATTGTAAATGCCTTAAAGGAGGTGGATTCCGATTATGACGTAGTGATTATCGACTGCCCTCCCCAACTCGGCTATCTGACCATCACTGCTTTGATGGCTTCCACGGGTATTTTGATTACCATCCATCCTCAGATGCTCGATATCATGTCAATGAGCCAGTTCTTGACTATGCTCGGTGGGATCCTGACATCAATTGCCGAAGTCGGTGCAGAGATTCGGGTGAAGTGGTTTCGCTACTTGATAACGCGCTTTGAGCCGACAGACATACCGCAGGCTCAGATGGTGGGCTTTATGCAGTCCATGTTCGCTCAGAACATGCTGAATTGCCACGTTCTGAAATCGACTGCGATTTCGGATGCTTCTATCAGGAAACAGACTTTATACGAAGTTGACAGAACTGATTTCGTTCGCGCGACATATGACCGAGCGATGGAGAGTTTGAATGCATCAAATGGGGAGATTGCAGATATCATCCACAGCTCATGGGGGCGCAGATGATGCTCTATTTGTCAGCCGGTTTTTTTGCTCTTTTTCTCAATGAAAGCTTATGTTTAGTGGATTTGACAGCAAAACGGGAGGTTATGAATGTCTCGTAAGAACCCCTTCGATGCGATCGATATTGCCGCTCTGTCCGGAGCGCAGTCTACGAAACCAGGATACGGTATGACGGGTGCTGCGAAGACTGTTGTGCGTTCAATCGAGGAAATGGCAGAGAATACTAAGAAGCTTATGGATGGGGAGATAATTATCGATCTCGATCCTACGCTGCTTGATGATTCATCCGTATCGGATCGCCTCTCAACTGAGGACGACGAATTTGAGGAGTTGAAGCAAGCAATTAGGGATCACGGGCAGTCCACCCCAATACTGGTGCGCCCGAACCCGAATGATGGTCAACGCTATATGGTCGTCTTCGGGCACCGTCGTGCACGGGTGGCCAAAGATCTTGGGATCACGGTAAAGGCGGTCGTGAAAAGGCTCGATGATATCGCGTCCGCGGTCGCACAAGGACAGGAGAACTCTGCACGTTCTAACTTGTCCTTTATCGAGCGAGCATTTTTCGCTCAAAATTTGCTTTCGCGCGGAATGACCAAGGATGTCGTAAAATCCTCTATCGGGATTGATGACGCGATGTTGTCAAAAATGCTCAGTGTCATCGAAACCGTCCCTGCCGAGATGCTGACGATGTTGGGTGCTTCAAAGAAGATTGGCCGCGATAAATGGCTGAACTTGAGGCAGATGATACTGAACCCGTCCCATTTGAGTGCTGCGCAGGAATACATTTCAAGCGCGGACTTCGTTCAAATGGCCGAAGATAATCGTTTTGATGCGCTTAGTGATTATCTTCGCCGCTACAAAGTGAAGTCCGCAGCGAAGACTCCGAAGAAGACCCAGAGCTCAAAGTCCTGGACTTCTCCCGATAGTTCCGTGAACTTTGTAATGAACGCGCGGTCGAAGAAGGTCGCAATGGAGTTTACTAACTCCGAAGCGAGACCTTTTGGCAACTGGCTGTCAGATCATCTTGATCGCTTGTATGATGAATACCGGCGGTCCAAACCTCAACATAATGGAGACTAAACCGCAAAAGAAAAAGGCCCCCAAACGGCAAACCGTGGAAGCCT
>Ga0114916_1001268_pt1 | contig 14718 bp, 12 predicted proteins | sample MalvirAntarct_66_FD_83501 | JGI IMG/M metagenome (GOLD analysis project Ga0114916, IMG submission 83501) | Marine viral communities from the Global Malaspina Expedition - Malaspina viral metaG Antarct_66 | ecosystem: Environmental > Aquatic > Marine > Oceanic | place: West Anvers Island... | reverse complement strand
GCTCTTTAACATCTGTATTTGGAGCGGCAATGGTGTCGGTCAATTTCTCTAAAATATGTAAACGACCATCTCTAGCTTGTTTTAGTGCATTTACTAATATTTCATAAGACAATCCTTTAACTTTAATATCCATTTGACAGGCCGTAATACCATCTGCAGTACCAGTTACCTTAAAGTCCATATCGCCCAAGTGATCTTCATCACCTAGAATATCGGATAGAACAGCATACTTTCCAGAATCAGCATCAGAAATTAATCCCATTGCAATACCAGAAACTGGTTTTTTCAACTGAACACCAGCATCCATCAACGCCATTGTACCTGAACAAACCGTAGCCATAGAAGAAGATCCGTTAGATTCCAATACTTCTGAAACTACACGTACCGTGTAAGGACAATCTTCAGGAACCATCCCTTTCAACGCTCGTTGTGCCAAGTTACCGTGACCAACCTCTCTACGAGATGTTCCACGAATAGGTCTTGCCTCACCAGTTGAGAAAGGAGGGAAGTTGTAGTGTAAATAAAAACGTTCTTCACCTTCTTGAGAAGGCATGTCAATTTGATTGGCATCTCTAGAAGTACCCAAGGTAACTGTTGCTAAAGCTTGAGTTTCCCCTCTTGTAAAGATTGCAGAACCGTGAGTAGAAGGTAAGTAATCAACTTCACACCAAATTGGGCGTATATCGGTAGTCTTACGACCATCTAAACGCAAACCTTCATTTAAGGTAAGGTCACGAACTGCAGCTTTTTCGGCTTTATAGTAGTATTTAGAAACCATACCTCCAAAATCAGCTAGTTCTTCTTCAGAAAAAGTTGCTTTTACCGCTTCTTTGATTTCTTCAAAAGCTGCACTTCTTTCATGTTTCGCTGATCCAGCTTTTGCTACAGCATATACCTTATCATAGGCCAAATCATGAATTTTCTTCGCTAAATCAGCGTCTTCTCTTTCTGGTTCGTACTCGCGTACTTCTTTTTTACCGAAAGCTTCTGCCAATCTTAATTGAGCGGCACATTGAACTTTTATAGCTTCATGGGCGAATTTAATCGCTTCTGTCATTTCCTCTTCAGAAATTTCATCCATTTCACCTTCAACCATCATTACTGAATCGGCAGACGCACCAATGACCATGTCGATATCGCACTCTGCTAATTGAGCTAGAGAAGGGTTGATAATGAATTCTCCGTTAAGTCTACCAACCCTTACTTCGGAGATGGCACATTCAAACGGAAAATCTGAAAGTTGAATTGCTGCAGATGCGGCAAGACCTGCCATAGCATCTGGCATAACATTCTCATCGTGTGACATTAGTTGAATCATCACCTGAGTTTCTGCGTGGTAGTCCTTAGGGAAAAGTGGACGTAATACACGATCCACTAATCGCATCGTAAGTACTTCCCCGTCACTTGGTCTAGCTTCTCTTTTGAAGAAACCACCTGGATAACGACCAGCCGCTGCAAATTTTTCACGGTAGTCTACCGTAAGTGGAAGAAAGTCCACATCGCTTTGTTTGTAATTGGAAACAACTGTACATAATAACATACATTTTCCTGATTGTACAACAACAGAACCGTGGGCCTGTTTTGCCAATTTTCCGGTTTCGATAGAAATTTCCCTACCGTCACCAAGGTCGATGACCTCTTTAAATACTTTTGGAATCATAAAATTTGATTAAAACCTGCTCTTTGCAGATTTGTTAAACAATGGTCTTTCCGACAAAAATTTCTCTGGTCGGAGGTGTTGTGTTGTTGTGTTGACCAATGAAAAACCGTGTGTAGCTTTTTGTTCGCCTTTGCCGTAAAATGGCTTAAACTCTTAAGGCCAAGAGTAATTAAAAAAGGGGATAGATAACTACCCCCTTTTTTTTGCAATATTATTTTCTAATACCAAGCTCTTTAATTAGCTCTCTGTATTTTACAATATCATTTTTAATCATATAATCAAGAAGACTTCTTCTTTTACCTACGAGTTTCACAAGTGAACGCTCAGTATTGTAGTCTTTATGATTTTTTTTCAAGTGACCGGTCAAGTGATTGATACGGTGCGTGAACAAAGCAATTTGTCCTTCAGTAGAACCTGTGTTCTCTGCTTTACCGCCATATTTTTTGAAAATGTCGGCTTTTACTTCTTTTGATAAATACATTCCAATATTGTTTTAAATGATTTTTATGTACATGATTGATTTTCAATCAGGGCGCAAAGATACTCTTTTTTTGAAATATGGAACTATTTCAATTCAAGAAATATATGAGGCCGATTTACGATCTAACAGGATTGTTTTGAATTAAGTCAATATAAAGATTCACTTTTTTCTTCAAATCCTTTCTATGTGAGATAAAATCCAGAAAACCATGTTCTAACAAAAACTCAGATGATTGAAAACCTTCAGGTAATTCTTTACCGGTAGTATCCTTAACAATTCGAGGGCCTGCAAAACCTATTAATGCACCTGGCTCTGCAATATTGATATCTCCCAACATGGCGTAAGACGCTGTCGTACCGCCTGTTGTAGGGTCTGTGCATAAAGAAATATACGGTAGGCCAGCTTCAGATAACTGAGCTAACTTAGCCGATGTTTTTGCTAATTGCATTAATGAAAGTGCTGCTTCCATCATACGGGCACCGCCAGATTTAGAAATCATCATAAACGGGGTTTTCTTTTTGATGGCGTGATCGATACCACGGGCAATTTTCTCTCCTACGACGCTACCCATAGAACCACCGATGAATTTAAAATCCATACAACAGACGACTAAATCTTTACCTAGTGACTTTCCGTATCCTGTTCTAACAGCATCCTTGAGTCCTGTTTTTTTCTGGGCAGCTTTTAAGCGTTCGCTGTATTTTTTGGTATCCTCGAATTTCAAAGGGTCTTTGGAGGAAAGCTTCTCATCAAGTTCGGTGAACTTATTGTTGTCGAACAAAATTTCGAAGTATTCTTTACTTCCAATTCTTACATGGTAATCATCTTCAGGACTTACATAAAAGTTTTTGGCAAGATCGTCAGACTCAACAATTTTACCTGTGGGTGATTTGTACCACAGACCTTTAGGTGTGTCTTTCTTCTCTTCGGTAGAGGTTTGAATTCCTTTTTCTTTTCTTTTAAACCAAGCCGTCATATCGTCCATTTTTTGGTTATCCTAAAGTGTATTATAGCGTGTTAACGTTATTTAAATCTTCAAATGCTTTTTTCAATCGCTCGATAAAAGCAGTTTCGCCTTGTCGCAACCAAACTCTTGGGTCGTAATATTTCTTATTAGGCTCATCAGCTCCTTTAGGGTTTCCTATTTGTGATTGTAAGAAATCTTTATTGTCTTGAACGTAGTCACGAACACCTGCTAAGAACGCGTATTGTAAATCTGTATCGATGTTCATTTTAATAACGCCGTAGCTAATACCTTCTCTGATTTCTTCAACCGTAGATCCAGAGCCACCGTGGAAAACAAAATCGATGTGATTGTGCTCAACCCCATATTTCTCTGAAATATATTCTTGGGAATTTTTAAGGATTTTCGGGGTCAATTTAACGTTACCCGGCTTATAGACACCATGTACGTTACCAAATGCAGCGGCAATTGTAAACCTAGGACTTACTTTTGAAAGTTCTTCATACGCATAGGCAACTTCTTCAGGTTGTGTATACAATTTTGAATCATCAACATCTGAATTGTCAACGCCATCTTCTTCACCACCAGTGATACCTAATTCGATTTCTAGCGTCATGTTCATTTTGCTCATACGCTCTAGATATCTTTTGCAAATTTCAATATTCTCTTCTAAAGGCTCTTCAGATAAGTCGATCATATGCGAACTGAAAAGAGATTTCCCTGTTTCGGCGAAATGCTTTTCGCTAGCATCTAAAAGGCCGTCTATCCAAGGCAATAATTTTTTTGCGCAATGGTCGGTATGCAAAATTACGGTAGCTCCATACGCCTCTGCCAATTGATGAACATGTTTTGCACCTGCAACGGCACCATGAATAGCTGCTTTCTGACCTTCGTTGGAAAGACCTTTACCAGCATTGAATTGAGCTCCACCATTAGAAAACTGAATAATTACTGGGGCGTTTAGACTAGCTGCAGTTTCTAAAACACCGTTAATAGTATCAGATCCTATTACGTTTACAGCAGGTAGTGCAAAACCTTTTTCTTTAGCGTAATTGAATATTGCTTGAACTTCGTCTCCGGTAGCAACTCCGGGTTTAATATTGTGAGCCATAATTAAGTGGTCTATTGGTTTCTAAATAAATGAGAAACAAAAGTAATAAAACAATTATATTTAAAAGGGATAGTTGATGCCTATTTGTAAAACGGAATTGGCAAAATTATAATCCTTAAACCATCTTTCCGATTGTATTTCAGCAGGGTTGTAGGTTTTAAACCCTAAATCTAATCGAAATAGAAAATAGGTAAAATCATAGCGTAGGCCTAGGCCGGTACCTAGGGCAATATCTTTCAGGGAGTCTATACTGTCAAAGGTTGCAGCTGAATCTTCTACATTGTCCAGGACATTCCAGATATTGCCCGCATCGGCAAAAATAGCTCCATTGATATCACCAACTATAGGAAACCTATATTCGATGTTCAATGCTAGTTTTAAATTGGCCTCGTTAAAATCATTGACTGCGGATACACTTCCGGGACCCAATGAGTAAGGGAACCAAGCACGGTTGTCATTCGATCCGCCAGCAAAATAACTACGAACAAAAGGGATGTTGTCAGAATTGCCATAAGGAATCGCAATACCAAAAAAGGCTCTTGCCGCCAATACATTAGCGTGCGATAGGTCCCAATATTTTACATACTCGAATTCGTTCTTTATATATTGTGAAAAGGGGACGCCAAATACCAACAACTGTTCGTCGTCATTTGTATTAAAGGGTACAATATTTGAAAATGCCGAGAGAAGATTTCCAGCACTTTCAATTTTCCATCGAAATTGATAAAAGGTATTGTCAATGATTCCCGTTCTATTGGTTTTATTGAAAGTGTAGTTGGTGGCGAAGATTAAGTTATTTTCTGTAAGACGAATTCTTCTTTCTTCAATGGTTCCTACGTCGTCAAAATCATCACTTGTAGAAGCTACTGAGCCGTTTAAGATAGCTTCTGTAAATCCGCTTGTGCCCGATGGGATTATTAGATTAAGGTCGCTATCGTTGTCGCTAGATTCAAAATATTCAGCAAGATCGGGGTAGGTGTTCGCGTCTTCGTAAGTGTCTGCAATATCATCTAAAAGCTCGTAGGTATTGGTGTATACATTGAAAAATCGATTGCTATTAACGTTGCGAACAAATTGAATGTTCAATAGTTCTACATCATGATTTACAAAATCGCTAGGAACCCAGTGGTACCCTAATTCTGTATTGAATGTCTGTTTGTCTAAGCCTATATTATTTTGAAAATTCGTTCCTATGGCAATTCTGGTTTTGGGTAAGGTATAATTCGGTATTATTTTCGAAGTATTTATAAACGGAAACCATATCCGAGGAAAATCAAGCGTTACATCACCGCCAAATTCTGAAAAGTAATTGGCTTCAAAAGTATTATTGCTCAAAAGCCCATAGGTGCCATTTGCGGAAATACTTAAATTTTCAGCTCCTTTGAAAATATTTCTAATTAACAGCGTGGTACCGATACCGACCCCAAGTTTGCGAAGATTCGATCTACTGACCTCAAAGTTGGTTCCTAAAGAGTATTTGGTTTTTGGAGCCAGATAAATATTGGTGTTTACTTGATTTCCCAAACTATCTGCCTCAAAAATGATATTTGGGTATTTAAAAACGTTTAGGGCGTTTAACTGTCTCGATGTTCTAACTTTATCAACGTCTCTGTAGATGCTATCCTTTTTAAAGAATATAGCGTTTGCCAAGGTTTTTGGCTTTATGTCAAAATTTTGAGAATAGTGAATAGTGTAATCTTGGTAATCTATGGTGTAGGTTGATTCTTTTGTATTTGTAGCCAGGTAATCGGTATAAATATTTATCTTATTTATCTTTTCAACTTTATAGGCCGACGTGGTTACTTCATTCTCGCCTCTGGTTTTTAAGTCGCCAATATTCAAGGTGATGTTCATTTTTTGGTCATCAGCAGCCGTAGTGGTATCTCGAAGAATATCAAATGTGATAGAGCTCTCTTGAAAATTTCTAATTCCGCTATTTCTGAAAATACTGGTCAGGCGTTCGCGTTCATTGTTGAAGTTGGTCAGATCGAACTGTTGCCCTTCTTTTACTAATGAGTTTGCTGAATTTAAAAAATATAGGGAGTCAATTGCAGTGGATGAAATATTATTGCTGAGAGAGTCTATCATATATGGGTCTCCCAATGCTATATGATAATTTACTTTGGCTTTTTTTTGCTTGGAAGAATCAATTTTATAGGTAGTGCTATTGGTGAAGTAACCTTTGCCTTGATAATAGGCGCTAAGCCTAGCAATGCTTAAACGGGTTTTTGAAGTATCTAAAATTGTGGGTGCTTCGCCAATATCCTTCAGCCAGTTGCTGAGCCCTTTTACTAAAAAAGACTCTCCTAAACGTTCAACTTGCTTTGCGGACAAGATTTTTGTAAGCCTCTTTTTTCTGTTCTCCTTTCGATAGAGCCAAGCATTGAAAGAGGAGTCAGGATTTTCTTTTGCTAGATTAAATAAGTTAAGTCTTAAGGGATAGCCTAGTACGGTGGAGTTAGGTTTTTGATAAATGAGGCTTTCAAGTTCTTCGTTATAAACTTTGACCGAATCTGCGTAAATCGAATTTTTAATTACCAAATATTCATCGTCCTCCACTTTTTTAAGTGAGTTACAGGATAGCAAGACTATTGCCAATAGGGATAATAAGCTTAATTTAGCCATGTTGTTTTTGGAGCAAAGTGCCATCCTCATAGAAATCAAAAATACATTATTTGAATGGTTGTCAAAAGTGAATTGAAACTTATCAAAAGTCTACAACAAAAAAAGTGCCGAAATGAGCATGGACTATTTGTGGTTGAAGGAAAAAAGACGGTGGAGGAAGTTGTAAAATCCAATATACAGCTGCATAAGTTATTTGCGGTTGCTCCAGAAAGTTTTACGGTAGAAGGTACGCATGCTACTCCAATTTCAAATCGGGAACTTAGTCAGATAAGCAGTCTTAAAAATCCGAATGGTTATTTGGGGGTGTTTCAAATTCCTAAACACAGTGAAGCGATTGTCTCCGATTGGGTGTTGGTCCTTGACGGTTTACAGGATCCAGGTAATTTAGGTACGATTATACGCCTATGCGATTGGTTTGGGGTGACCGATATCGTCTGTTCTGACGATACGGTTGATTGTTATAATCCAAAAGTGTTACAAGCAACTATGGGGTCTATAACCCGTGTTAAAATTCATTACAGAAATCTGGACATCTATTTGCAGTCGACCAGTTTACCTATATATGGGACATTTATGGATGGGGTTAATGTAAATAATACGAAATTGCCAAAAAAAGGAATTATGGTAATGGGGAATGAAGGCAGGGGAATTTCTACTTTGGTTTCTCAATTATGTACCGATAGGTTATCCATACCCCAATTTGGAGGAAATACCACGGAAAGTTTAAACGTAGCGTCTGCAACTGCAATATTACTTCATGAAATTAGGAAATAACGCGGCACATTTTCTAAAAGTTATTATTAAGGATTTCGATATTTTATTTTTTGCTAATTGCTAATTGCTAATTCTTATTCAAACGTAAAGTTGATAAAAATTCCCCTGGTTTTTAGGGATTCAATATTACCGGTCCAGGGACTATTTGGGTCCTGATCAGGAATTAATTCATCGGTAAGGGCAAATACCCCGCGAATAGATGGTGTGAATTTAAAATATTCCAGATAAAAATCGATACCGAAACCAAGCTCGTAATTATAAACCCACTTTTTCATTCGAAAGGTTCCGGAGCTATTGTCGTCAAGGCTATCTTCATTGCTGCCAAGGTTTAAGCTTCGAGAGCCTCCACCTAGCAAGAATGGCTTGAAATTTCCAAAGCGACGGGTGCTTGCCTTTAATAAAACAGGAAAATTTATGTACGTGGATTTTACTTCCCTTATGGCATCACGCTCTTCGTCAAACCCAGGAAATCCCATTAACCGAGAGCCGTAATGAAGTCCAGGTTCAAAACGTACATCTAAAAACTCATTGATACGTAATTCGCCGATGAGGCCGACATTGAATCCAAAACTTTTGCTTACTAAAATATCGGGGGCATTTTCTTTGTATTCAATTTTAAAATCATATTGATTTAAACCGAGAAAGTATCCCCAGTTTAAGAGTTTCTTATCTTCATTTTGTTTATTTAATATGGGGTTTTCGTTGAATTGAGCACTCAACGTATGGGTCATAAAAAACAGCGTTAGGCTTATAAAAAACCATTTCTTCATAAATCCGGGTTTACGATGATAAAGCTCCAAATATATATTGAGGGTATGCCAGTATTAAATATTAGCCTTTTTCGCAATGTAAATTGAAGCAACCCCAAATGTTTGAGGTTTGTTCGTTACATCTATAAACCCGATTTCGCGTAAAATATTGTTGAAGTTTTCGCCATGTGGAAAAACCGAAGCTGATTCACTTAAATAGCCATAAGCAGAATCATCTTTAGAAAATAATTTACCTATTAATGGTAGAATATTTTTGGTATAAAAACGATACCCCTGTTTGTAGGGTGTCTTCGTTGGGACGGATGTTTCCAAAACAACAAGGGTGCCAGAAGGTTTTAAAACGCGTAGTATTTCTGCCATACCGGTTTCAAGAGTTTCAAAATTTCGAACCCCGAACGAGACGGTTACCGCATCAAACGAGTTATCGTCGAATGCAAGGTTTTCACTATCACCAACCACCATTTCAATGGTGGTATCAAGATTTTTATCTTTTACCTTTTCTTTGCCAACGGCCAGCATGCCAGACGAAATATCCAGACCAACAATTTTTTTAGCTCCGGTTTTAACCAGGGCTATGGCCAAATCTCCCGTACCCGTGGCTATATCTAAAATAGATTCAGGTTTTTTCTTTGACAAGATTTCGACTACCTTTTTACGCCATTTAATATCTATGCCAAATGATATGACACGATTTAAGCCATCGTAATTTTTAGAAATAGTGTCGAACATTTTGGTGACCTGTTCTTTTTTTCCCAGATCTGAATTTTTGTATGGCGTGACTTTTTGGGACATTTCCTGCTTTTTTGACAAAGATACAATATACCAAATGCTTAATTCCTATGAAACGGGTTTGGTTGGCAATTGATGGCTTAAACAATTGAAAATAAATAATAAACTAATAAAATTATGTAATTTTGCCCCATAATAATTGCTATTGTTTTCAAGGTTGCTTTTAAGTATTTATAATAGTTAAGAGAAGGATATTAATACTTGGAAGTTGGCGGTCTAATAAATTAAATGAAGATTATAATTGCTGGTGCTGGGGAAGTTGGCTTTCATTTAGCTAAGTTACTCTCCTATGAATCACAGGATATTACGTTAATCGATAGTCAGAAAGAGAGTCTTGCCTACGCAGATAATCATTTAGATATAAGGGTGTTGAGAGGCGATGCAACTTCTATCTCGGTTTTGAGGGATGCCCAGGTACAAGATTCTGATTTGGTAATCGCTGTAACTTCATCGGAAACTACCAATTTGACTTTGTGTATGTTGGCAAAGCAACTTGGGTGTAAACGAACCATAGCGAGAATATCGAATACTGAATTTATTAAAAATAAAGACTTGTTGAGGTTTTCAGATTTAGGTATCGATGAATTGATATCTCCTGAAGCATTGGCTGCCACTGAAATTCAATTACTACTAAATAAGTCCGCTTTCAATGATACCTACGAATTCGAAGAGGGTGAATTAATCATGGTGGGGGTATCCCTGATCAAATCAGCCCCTTTTGTGGGGAAAATGGTAAAGGAGGCAGCAAAAATTTTTCCGGAATTACATTTTATGCCAATAGCGCTGCAACGAACCGGAACACAGTATACGGTAATACCTAGGGGTGATACCTTATTCAAAGAAGGTGATCAGGTGTATTTTATTACGGTAAAAGAAGGAGTAGATGAACTTTACAAACTAACCGGTAAGAAAAAAGCTGAAATCAAGAACGTAATGATTTTAGGCGGAAGTAAAGTTGGCTATAAAACGGCCAGAGACCTTTGTGCCAATAAGTTTAATGTTAAACTCATTGAAAAAAATAAGGAGAAGGCCTTTGATCTTGCCGACGAGTTGCCAAATGCCTTGGTAATAAATGGTGACGGTAGAAATGTTGAGTTGTTGGAAGAGGAGAGTTTAGAGTCGATGGATGCCTTTATAGCGGTAACGGGAAATTCTGAAACTAACATTATGTCATGTTTAGTGGCAAAATCAAAGTACATCAAGAAGACAATCGCATTGGTGGAGAATATGGATTATTTTCAACTGTCACATTCCATTGGGATCGATACCTTGATCAATAAAAAGCTGTTGGCGGCCAACAATATTTTCAGGCACATTCGAAAAGGCGAGGTGGTTGCCTTGATGCGATTAAACAATTTAAATGCCGAAATTTTAGAGTTTATTGTAAAGAAAAACTCCAAGGTTACCGGGGCTACGATTAGGGAACTGGATTTTCCTAAAACTGCTACGATTGGTGGTGTGGTGAGAGATGGTGTCGGGCATATCGCCCTGGGGGGGTTTAGAATAAAGGAGGGTGATCGTGTAGTTGTTTGTTGTCTACCTTCCGAAATTCCTAAAATAGAACGAATGTTCCTATAAAATGCGGCTTAACTTAAGAATCATATTTCATTTAATGGGCCTTCTGCTACTTTGTAACGGAGGCTTTATGCTTTTGGCGGCTGTTGTAAGTGGAATTTATCAAGACGGGGCTACCTTAAGTATTACATTGGCTTCTATTACAACCATGTTTATAGGGGTGTTCTCGATGTATTATACCAGAGGTCATAAAAAAGAAGTAAAACAGAAAGAGGGGTATATCATTGTAACGTTCGGGTGGATCGTTATGTCTATCTCGGGAATGTTACCATACTTGTTTTCAGGGGCAATACCGGATGTCACCAATGCTTTCTTTGAAACAATTTCGGGCTATACCACAACAGGTGCGTCCATTATGGATGATATCGAGTCAATGCCCGAGGGTATTCTTTTTTGGCGAAGCTTGACCCATTGGATTGGCGGTATGGGTATTATTGTATTGGCAATCGCAATCTTACCATTGTTGGGAATAGGAGGAATGCAGTTGTTTTCTGCAGAAGCACCAGGTCCAAGTGGTGATAAGCTACACCCTAGAATAACAGATACCGCTAAACGTCTTTGGTTGATTTATTTTGGTTATACCATAGCGGAAACTATATTATTGAAAATTGCCGGTATGTCTTTTTTTGATGCCATCAATCACGCTATGGCAACCTTGTCAACTGGTGGTTTTTCAACAAAAAATGCAAGCCTCGCTTATTGGAACGACCAACCGATGATTCAATACATCGTTATCTTTTTCATGTTTTTGGCAGGTAGCAACTTTGTATTGAGTTATTTCGCTTTTAAGGGGAAAGTGCAAAAGGTACTTAAGGATGAAGAATTTCGATACTACACTAGTTTCGTAATCGTTTTCACTTTAATTGTTGCTACGGTTGTGTATTTCAAAGCGAATATTACCGATGTAACACCAGGATACCCTATGGTCATGGGTAAACTTGAAAGTTCTTTTCGGCATGCATTATTTCAAATAGTTTCGGTGATCACTACCACTGGATTTGTAAGTGCCGATTTTACCCAATGGACACCATTCCTAACGGTTTTTTTCTTTGGCTTGTTTTTCCTTGGGGGGTCTGCAGGATCAACGGCAGGAGGTATCAAGGTCATGCGGCATTTATTGATAATTAAAAATGGCGTTTTGGAATTCAAACGAACCTTGCATACCAATGCGATAATACCCGTTCGGTATAATAATAAAACGGTCAAAGAAAGAATAGTTTATAATATTATAGGCTTCTTTGTGTTGTATATGTTGCTCTTTATCATCGGTGCCTTAGTGCTCGGCTCCCTAGGGTTGGATTTTGAATCTGCAATTGGAGGTGCAGCCTCTTCTTTAGGTAATGTAGGGCCTGCATTGGGTAGCTTAAATCCTGTGAGTAATTTTAATAGTTTACCAACGTTGGCAAAATGGTGGTGTGGGTTTTTAATGTTGGCGGGAAGGTTAGAGCTTTTTACCGTCTTAATCTTGTTAACGCCCTATTTTTGGAAACGCACTTAAATTTATTGATATTGGAAATAAAAAAAGTCCCTTTGATCAAAGGGACTTTTTTTAATAATTAATTTTATCCAACTTATTTCAATGCTTCTTTAATTCTTGAAATCGCTTCCTTAATTTCACTTACCGATGCAGCATATGAAATACGAATACAGTTTCCATTCCCAAAAGCATCCCCTGTAACAGTTGCTACATTGGCGGCTTCTAAAATATACATTGAAAAGTCTGATGCATTATTAATTTTAGTACCATTCATGGTTTTTCCAAAATATGCGGTAACATCTGGATATACATAAAACGCACCTTCAGGTTCATTGCATTTAAAACCTTCTATTTCGTTAAGCAAACTTAAAATTAGTTGACGACGTTCTTTAAATTCATCGACCATAAACTTAATGCGTTCTGGTGATTCTTCAAGTGCGGTAATTACAGCGCGTTGTGCAATACAATTTGCACCGCTGGTTACCTGGCCTTGTAATTTGTTGGTCGCTCTTGCAATGTAAGCAGGTGCACCAATATAGCCAATTCTCCATCCAGTCATGGCAAAAGCTTTAGCCACACCGTTTACAGTAACCGTACGGTCGTACATGTCATCGAATTCGGCCATTGAAGCATGTTCGGTTACGCCATAATTAATATGCTCATAAATTTCATCGCTAACTACGATGATTTGAGGATGTTTTTGTAGGACGTCGGCTAGGGCGCGTAGCTCCTTTTTGCTATAAATTGACCCACTTGGGTTACACGGAGAACTGTACCATAACATTCTTGTCTTTGGAGTAATTGCTGCTTCAAGTTGTTCTGGCGTCATCTTAAAATCATTCTCCAGCGAAGTTGGCACTTCTACAGGTATTCCATCGGCTAACTTTACAATATCGCTATAACTTACCCAATATGGACAAGGCAGAATAACCTCGTCACCCTCGTTAAGGACAACTTGAGCAACATTGTATAAGGATTGTTTGGCGCCAGTCGAAACTACAATTTGAGTAGGCTCGTAGGTAAGATTATTATCTCTTTTGAATTTAGTGATAATAGCTTTTTTTAATTCTACATAACCATCTACTGGTGAGTACGCGTTGTAGTCGTCATTAATTGCCTGTATAGCGGCGTCCTTAATGTAGTCTGGTGTGTTGAAATCTGGCTCACCTAAACTCAAGCCAATTATATCTTTTCCTTGTGCTCTTAATTCACGTGCCTTAGCGGCCATTTCCAAAGTTGCTGACGGGGTAACACTGTTAATTCTATCCGAAAGTTGATTGCTCATGATTGCTATAAATTTCTAGTATTGTAACCTAGGCTCTTTACCTAGTTCCTTTAAATGTTTGAAGTGCGAAATTATAGCTTTTCTAGTAGTTTTATACTCGTGGTACGGTAAATTAAATTCCTGTGCTGTTTGTTTCACAATTTTCGAAATTTTTGTGTAATGCACGTGGCTTATGTTAGGGAAAATGTGGTGTTCGACCTGATGATTCAGTCCCCCGGTGAACCAATTCACAATTTTGTTCTTAGTGCCAAAATTTACCGTTGTAAAAAGTTGATGAATGGCCCAAGTGTTCTTCATCGTACCGGATTCATCTGGCAAAGGTGTATCGGCATCGTCAACTATATGTGCCAATTGAAAAACGACACTTAATATAACACCCGCAACATAGTGCATTAAAAAGAAACCGATTAAAATTTTCCACCAAGCGATATCTAATACTAGCATTGGTAATACGATCCAGATGGTTAAGTATAACACTTTTGTTACTATCAACGTACTCCAATTCATTGTTGCGCTTGGTAATTTACCGTAAGAAAGTTTACGTTTCATATAACGATACATCTGTTGAAAATCGGTAGTAATCGCCCAATTGAAGGTCAACAGTCCATACAAGAATACTGAATAAAAGTGTTGAAATTTATGATGTTTCTTCCATTCGGTATGTTTGGAGAATCTTAGAATTCTGCCAGCTTCCATATCCTCATCATGTTCATGAATATTAGTATAGGTGTGGTGAAGAACATTATGCTGAACTTGCCAATTGTATACATTTCCGGCTAGTATATAAATACTACTACCCATAAGCTTGTTAACCCACTTTTTATTTGAATAGGCACCATGGTTGCCATCGTGCATAACGTTCATGCCAACACCTGCCATACCGACACCCATGACAATGGTCAAAATGATATTTGCCCAATTGGGCAGCCCTAAAGTTAGTATCAAAAAGTAGGGTGCTAAAAAGAGTGAAAACATCACTAAGGTCTTCACATGAAGCTTCCAGTTGCCTGTTTTTTTTAATTTATTCGTTTTGAAATAGTCATTAACTCTTCCGTTTAATGTTTTAAAGAACTTTGCAGAATCTGTTCTTGAAAATCGTATGGTATTCTTTTCCATAATTGGATAATCTTTTACTTAATAAAACGTAATTCAATCTATTATTGTTTGATAGCTTAATTAAAAACTAAATCTTTGCACTAGTGAATAT
>Ga0114916_1001267_pt1 | contig 14731 bp, 13 predicted proteins | sample MalvirAntarct_66_FD_83501 | JGI IMG/M metagenome (GOLD analysis project Ga0114916, IMG submission 83501) | Marine viral communities from the Global Malaspina Expedition - Malaspina viral metaG Antarct_66 | ecosystem: Environmental > Aquatic > Marine > Oceanic | place: West Anvers Island... | reverse complement strand
GGTCTATCAATTCTATCCACTTTTTAAAAGGCAGTTTTTTGGTTTCCCAAACTGATGCAGGTGCTAGGCAGAAATAGTTAGTTTCTTTCCATTGATTTACAAATGAAAAGTCCTCTTCGGAAGGAAATAGCTCCGGTCGTATTAATTTATTAGCTCCATGATGAGAGATCAAAGAAAGGTTTCGCTCTACTTCATGTCTGCCGTCTCCAATCTCGTGAGGAAGTTTTCTGTTATAGATAAAAGAAAAAGCGTTCTTGTTAAAACCAATCTTGGATTTTGCTTTCGTCCGAAGACACATTAGTCCGGCTGAAGTAAATCGCTGCAGATTAATCACTTCGTCATATTGCTTTTCTCTGAGTTGCTTAATTATTGAAAAAAGGGACTTATACTTTCCTTCACTTTTGTTCCAAACAAAAACCTTATTCAGTTTCGGGTTATTCTGAAGTAACGATTCATTTCCTTTTCTAACTACTATATCAATAGTTGCATCGGGATAAATACGCTTTAATTCAGATACAACTGGCGTACACAAAATTACATCACCAAGAAAAGCAGTTTGTATTATTAAGAAATGCTTCATTTAACAAATATAAGAATCAATTGACATAGAAGAAGTTTATTTATTTGGAACATTTTTTAGTTTTATACGAATAAGTAAGAAGCATGAAGTATTTAGCATTATTTTTTTTATTGAATAGCACTTTTTTTTCATTGGCTCAACCTGATTTTTCGGGTGAATGGAAGGGAGTATTAAAATTCTCTTACCAAAGTTTACAAGAAGCTGATATCGTTTTTCTTTCTCTTAAAGGAAACTTAGATAAAATAGAAGGTAAATCACGTATAGAAATTCTAAATTCCGAGGATTTTGCGGTAAAAACAGTTGAAGGTAATTATGAGAAAGAAAAGCTAATTCTGTCTGAAGAATATCTAAAATCCTCAACACACTCAAGAGCAACGCCAAAGTGTAAATTGATTTATGAAATGACCTATGACGATTCAACGGGTTATCTAAAAGGGAGTTTTAAAAGTTCTGATTGTAGAAATAAAATTGGAGAAATCATACTTTTTAGAACGGATGAAGAATTTAATGAAGAAGAAAAGTTTACTTCAACTCACTACTGGAAGCAGCGATTTATTAGAGATTATAATAAAGGTTATCCAGCACCTGAAATTAGGGAAAAAGAACGAGAAGATTTTGAATTTGAGCCAATATATTTTGACCATGATAAATCAGAAATCCGTCCTGAACATTACGAATACCTAAACAAGATGGCAAGAATTTTAGACGGAATTCACGACTTACGAGTGGAAGTCATTGGTCATACAGATGCAGTTGGTACGGATGAGTATAATATTGGGTTGTCGAAACGCCGAGCCAAAGCAATTAAAGACTATTTTAAATCTCAAGGAATTGAACCTGATAAATTAGAAATAGACTTTAAAGGAGAACGCCAACCAGTTGATTCCAATAACACACCCGACGGAAAACAACGAAACCGAAGGGTGGATTTTAAATTTATATAAAGCTAATTTTTGATTTAAGTATTTTCGAATCACTTAACGCTTGGAGTAATTTGTTTCTTATTCATCTAGATATGTATCGCTGAGCACAGCATTTTGAGAATAGTTTAATTTACCTATATTTATAACAACCGAATAATTTACAGCACTATGTCCCAATTAAAAGCTACAGAAGAAATAAAAAATCAAGTTCTTTCAGAAAATTTCACGAAAAGCAAGAATTTCTTCGAAAGTGATCTGATCTTGAAAGAGTATCTTAATCGTAAACTGAGTGAATCAGCTAGAAATTACATGCAGGATAAATGGGATGAAATTGGTTCTTCTGCTGCTTTAGTTATGGATGAACTTTCCTTAGATGCGGATAAAAACGGACCCGAATTAATCAAGCGAAATAATCTGGGAGAAACTATTGATGAAGTAAAGTTTCATCCTTCTTACGACGCTTTACTTCAGATCGCAATAGATTCTGAAATGTTCACTGTTAAGTGGAAAGAGGACTTAAAAAGTAAGTTTCAAAAAGATTTGCATAAACTCGGCTTTTCAAGTGGCTATGTCTATGCAATGAGTGAGTTAGGCCAATATTGTCCTTTATGTATGACCGATGGTGTTGCTCGTTTAATAGATCTTTATTGCAATGAAGAGGATAAAAAACGATTATTACCAAGTATCGCCACTAAAAACATCGAAGATTTAAGTACAGGTGCTATGTTCTTAACAGAAAAATCTGGAGGTTCTGATGTAGGAAGAAATATTGTTAAAGCTACGAAAATAGAGACATCCGATGATTTATATGAACTTAGCGGTGAAAAATGGTTTTGCAGTAATGTAAATGCAGATATTATTTTTGCTTTGGCCCGAACGAATGAGGATATTCCAGGAACTCGCGGGTTATCGATATTTTTAGTTGAGAAATATCTTCCAAATGGTGAAAAGAATCCTTTGCCTATTGTGAGGTTAAAAGAAAAACTTGGCGTTAGATCTATGGCAAGTGCTGAGTGTGAGTTGAACGGCACAATTGGGAAGCGAATAGGAGAGGAGTTTAAAGGATTTAAAATCATGACGGATATGATTAACCTATCTCGTCTTTACAATTCTGTGGCTGCGTTGTCGGGGTCTCGGAGAGCTTTGATTGAAGCTTACACTTTTAACTTGAATCGAAGAAGTTTCGGTAAAGACGCAATTAATCACGCTTTGATAAGAGATAAATTTTTTGAGTTGGGAAGCTTAAATGTTGCTAATTTCTATTTGACATGGAGAGCGATTGACTCTTTAGATAAATCTGATAACGGTGACGAACATGCCGCAAATCTTTCGAGAATACTCACGCCAATGGTCAAGAGATGGTCGGCTGAGAAAGCTGTTTACATCGTTCGTGAAAGTATGGAACTCATGGGGGGAATGGGGTATATTGAAGATGGTGTAATGCCTAAAATTATGCGAGATGTGATGGTTCTTCCAATATGGGAAGGTGCTGGAAACATTATGACGCTCGATATGCTGCGCGCTTCCTTTAAATCTGATGGATTGCAAACTATGTTGAAAGAAATTAAATCAATAATTGGCAAAGAATCTCAGTTTGACAAAACAATTACTCAACATCTTGAAACGATAAGTAATGAAACTAAAAACCTAGACCCTTCTAATCAAGAAATGTTGGAGTTAAAGGCTAAGCATCTATTCAATCGACTAACAACCTTGTATCAATTATGCATTTGTATTGATGAATCGAATGATTCGAATGTAGCGTGGATGAACCCAACAAAAAAATACTTCCAAATGCAACTCGATGGTGGTGAAACAGATTACCTTTTATCTATAGAAGAAGTGAGTGGATTGATTGGCTGGCAAATTTGATTTTTGTTTAGTTATTAATTCAATCAATGGTCGGAACTTTACACAGTCAATTTCACACGTCACTTGTCCTTACAAATAGATCTGTATCCCTAAATTCAATCCTAGTGAATAAGGCTTACGAATGTAGGGTCCTTGTTCGGAATAATTGTTTGTAAGTTGCCTTCTCCCTTCTAGCATTGCAAAAATTCCGTAATTAGGATTGAGTTTTATTCTGGTTCCTATTGTTGCCATGGCATCTAATACAAAAAAATTGTACTTTTCTTTGACAATTATTTCCTCTGTTGATTCGTCATTATTTATATCTAAAGTTGTTACTTCTCTCTTAAGAGACAAGAAAGCTTTGGGCATAACGCCAATCCCTCCGTAAAAAGAAATGTCGTCACCGTATGTGTATGCGATACGAATTGGGAAAGAGATATGTCGATAAGTGTTGATATATCTATAAACACTATCCGTTTCTGTGAAATCATAAGTTTCTCTATTACTTGAATAACCAAGACCTAATTCAAAAATGATGTTCTTATTAATTTGATTCCTTATACCAGCAGCGAATGATGTTGTCCACGCAGCTTTCTCATCTTCTCTTTGCCCCAATTCTTTTCCAAATATGTTGTCATTGGGAGCTAATGTTCGGTAGGTGTAAGAAGGAGACGCAGCGAAATAAAGTTCAAACCCACTTTTTTCTTTTGGTTCTTTTATTTCCTTTGGACTGTCAGTCTCCTTTTCTGCTTTCTTATCATCAGTGACTATTTGAGCCCCTGAGCTGAAAGCAAATAAAAGTATTGGGAATAAGATTAATTTTCTCATGTTTTTTATTAATTTAATAGCAAGATGAAAAATATAATTTATCTTTAGCTAACTGAATAAAATAAACTTTAACAAACAAATTTAATCATATGTCAGCAAGAAAGTCTAAAAAAAAGAAGTCTTTATTTCGAAGAATACTAAAATGGACAGGAATTACGTTTCTGGTAATAATCGCAGCGCTAATTGTACTGCCTATTTTGTTTAAAGACCAAATCAAGGATTATGCCCTTCAGGAGGCTAATAAATTCTTAAAAGCTGACGTAGCTCTGGAAGATTTTGATTTAACATTTATTTCTACATTTCCAGATATGACTCTTCGATTTGACGGTGTTAAAATCACAGGTAGAGACGAGTTTGAAGGAGTAGAGCTGATCAATCTAAAATCACTCGAGGCAGAACTCGGATTTTGGAGCGTCATTGGAATGGAGAATATTGAAGTTTACGGAATTTCACTGGTCGAACCAAGAATTGATGTGCGCGTTTTAGAAAATGGAGTAGCGAATTATGATATTGTGAAATCAGAAGAAGAGATTGAAGAAGAGGAAGAGGAAGTTGAAGAATCTCATTTCAAACTTTCGCTCGATCACTATGAAATTGTAGACGGACACATTCGTTATGATGACAAGTTAGGAGGAATGTATGCGGATATCGTTAAGCTGAATCATTCGGGTAATGGAGACTTAACTGCAGATGTAATTGATTTCGAAACAAAAACTTCAATGGACGCACTGACGTATGAAATGGATGGAGTTTCTTATTTATCTCGTGTAAAAACAGATTTGATAATGAATTTGTTAATGGAGTTTAAAGACGGTAGCGATAAATTCACGTTAAAAGAAAATGAATTGACATTAAATGCTCTAAAACTATCTTTTGACGGATACTATGAAATGTTACAGGGTTATGATGACATGGACATTACGCTGAAAGCAGATCAGACAAGCTTCAAAGATTTATTATCACTTATTCCAGCTTTCTATCACACAGGGTATGAAAGCATGATTGCTCAAGGAAACATGAGTCTACACGGAGTAGTAAAAGGTAGAATGGATACAGAAAACCTTCCTGCTTGGAACTTTGGTACTTCGATTAAGGGCGCATCAATTGCTTATCCTGATATGCCTTCAACGATCGATAATATAGCTGTTGTTGCTTCTTCAGCATTTCCTGGAGGAAGTAATTTAGACAAAATGACTATTGATGTAGATAAATTCCACGCTGATTTTGTTGGAAATACAATTGATGCAAACTTCTACATGAAAAATCCAATGACAGATCCTTACATGAAATCTAAGTTGATGGCAAATGTTGATTTGTCTACCTTGGACAAAGTAATGCCTATGGAAGAAGGTGAGAAGTACAATGGTAAACTGGTTTCTGATATTCAAATCGAAGGACGTATGTCGACACTTGAGAAGGAAGAATACGAAGAATTTGATGCTTCTGGTACATTGTCGCTTTCTGAATTCCATTATGAATCGAAAGACTTACCGGATGCTGTTGATGTGAAAGATATGGAATTTGAGTTCTCACCACAAAAGTTAAACCTTGCCAACCTTGAAGGTACGATGGGTAAATCTGATTTTAAAATGAACGGGGATGTTCAAAATTATATGGGCTATATTTTTAGAGATGAACCACTAAAAGGAACGTTTGACTATCATTCGAACGTACTCGATTTAGACGCGATGATGCCTGCTTCAGAAACTTCTGAGTCTACAGCTGAAACAACTGAAAATACAGCTACAGAAGAAGCTCCTACAATTGAAGAAGAACCAGTATTAGTTCCTGCAAACATTGATTTTGTGATGAATTCTTCGATAGACCAACTAATTTACGACGGAATGGACATCAAAAATGTAAAGGGTAAAATGACCATTCGCAACGAGGAGTTGACGCTTGAAAATCTAACTATGAATACAATGGAAGGTACTGTTGGATTGTCAGGGAATTACAATACTCAAGACCATAAGCAACCGAAAATGGCATTTAATTATAGTTTGAAAGATATTGATATTAATCAATTATCAAATAACTTCCTGACAATTGAAAAACTAGCACCCATTTCGAAATATGCGCAAGGGAAAATTTCTTCAGACTTTAGTATGACTGGTGATTTAACACCAGGTTTTGAGCCAGTTTATAATTCGCTGAACGGTAAAGGGAATTTATTCACGAATAGAGTTAAGATTGAAGGGTATGAACCTTTGGAAAAATTAGGTGAGGCCCTAAAAATAAAGGAGATCAAAGACCAAACGATAGAGAATTTACGTGCTAATTTTACATTCGCAGATGGTAAAGTAGGAGTGAAGCCATTTACTGTTAAGATGGGTAAAATTGGAACGGAAATTTCAGGAACTACTTCGTTTGAGCAGGACATCGATTACACCTTACAAATGAACATTCCAAAAGAAGAAATTCCGGGAGAAATATTGAAAGCTGCTGAAAAAGCAATAGAGCAAGCTAAAAAGATTCCAGGATTCAAGATGAAAGAATTACCAGCTACAATTCCAGTGACTGCACTCGTTACAAACAAAGTAACTGATCCAAAGATCAAAACGAACATGAAAGAAAAAATCATGGAGTTAGGTGGAGACATAAAAGGAGGTATAAAAGACCTTGTAGACGATAAAGTGCAAGAAGCAAAAGACACAATAAATGCAGTAGTTGACGACACGAAAGAAAAGGCAAAAGAAGAGTTAGAAAAGCAAAAGAAACAAATTCTAGCCGACGCTCAAAAACAAGCAGATAAAGTCGTAGCTGAAGGAGAAAAACTGGCAGACCAAACCAGAGCAGAAGGCGACAAAAACGCCCAAAAGCTCATCGATGAAGCGGGAAGCAATCCTTTAAAGAAAAAAGCAGCCGAAGTTTCTGCCAAAAAGATCAGAGAAGAAGCCGAGAAAAAGGCTCTGCAGATTGAAAAGGAATCTCAACAGAAAGCAGATAAGATTATGGCAGAGGCGAGGAAGAAGGCGGATGCTTTGGAGTAGTATTCTAGTTAGATTTGACGGTTTTTGTACAGATTCAAGCAATTACGCGAAGCCCGTCTGTCACGGACAGGCAATAGCGTAGTATCGGGGAGTATTGTTATTTATTTAGAGCTTAAAGAATATTAGAAACATGAAAATAATTTTGATTTTAGTGATGCTAATTTTTAGCACTTTGAGTTTAAATGCTCAGCAAGTTACTGGTCAGTGGAACGGCTTATTAGAAGTTCAAGGTATGAAATTGAGGCTTGTATTTAATGTGACTAAAACTGACAGTGGTTATACCTCAACTATGGATAGTCCAGATCAAGGGGCTAAGAATATCCCAGTAACGAAAACCACTTTTGAAGATCCAAAAATTAAATTTGAGATAAAAAATATAGGTGCGGAATATATCGGTAATCTCAGAGAAGATACGATTATAGGAACCTTTAAACAAGGGGGGCAGGAATTTTCAATGGATTTATCAAGAGATGAAATTGAAAAAGTTGAAGTAAGACGACCACAAGAACCAAAAGAACCTTACCCTTACTATTCTGAGAACGTTACTTTTAAAAATCCCGTAGCTGGTATTTCTTTAGCCGGTACATTAACACTACCTGAAAAGAAGGGGAAGTTTCCTGTAGTTATTCTGATTTCGGGTAGCGGTCCTCAAAACAGAAATGAAGAGTTGATGGGACACAAACCGTTTTTGGTAATATCTGATTATTTGACCAGAAATGGAATAGGTGTTTTGAGATACGATGATCGTGGAGTGGGTGAGTCAACTGGAGATTTTGGTGCAGCAACTTCAGCTGATTTTGCAACGGACGTTGAGAGTGCTATCCAATATTTGAAATCGAGAAAAGAAGTCGATAAAAAGAATATAGGTCTTGTTGGGCATAGTGAAGGTGGAATTATCGCTCCGATGGTGGCCTCACAAACTGATGATGTCAGTTTTATAGTTCTTTTAGCTGGTACTGGTATTCCAGGTGATGAACTTCTTCTAATGCAGCAAGAGTTAATCTGGAGAGCGAGTGGGATGCCTGAGAGTGACATAGAACGATTAATTCAAATAAACGAAGAGCTTTTTAAAGTGATGGTTAAATCCAATGACTTAGATAGATTGGAAGAAGATTTGACACACACTTTAACTGAAATTTTTGAAAAAGATACTAGCTTAGTTCCAGAAGGTGCAACTATAGAAGATTTGGTTGAAGTGCAGATTAGTCAATTCTTATCTCCTTGGATGCAATATTTTATAAAATACAATCCAGCACCAGCCTTAGAAAAAGTAGATTGTCCTGTACTAGCAATCAATGGAGAAAAAGACTTGCAAGTTCCACCAAAAGAAAATCTAGAAGCCATTGAGATAGCATTGAAGAAAGGAGGGAATGATCAAGTGACAACTATGGAAATAGAAAACTTGAATCATTTGTTTCAGGAAAGTGAAACCGGCTCTCCTGATGAATATGCTGCTATTGAGCAGACCTTTTCTCCTGTTGCTTTGGAGGTAATCTTAAAGTGGATAAAGACTCAGGTAGAGTAGATTCTAGGGCTTGGTTAATTCAACTATAATCAACTACAATTTAGAAAGACTAAAAATAGATTGCTTTTCTGTCATATTTAATCAGTATAATCGGCTTAAATAGAAGAATAACTATCTTTGCGACCATGGAAAAAGAATTTGCTTGTCCCGAATGTAATTCACCTTACGGATACCCACAAGGATTATTAATCATTTGTCCTGAATGTGGTCATGAATGGTCTGAAAAAGCAAAAGGAACAAAAGAAGGTGGCGATTCTGATGATTCAGTAAAAGATGCTAATGGTAACCCTCTTGCTGATGGTGATGATGTTACAGTAATTAAAGACCTTCCTGTAAAAGGTGCACCTAAGCCAATAAAGGCAGGTACCAAAGTAAAAAACATTAAATTGAAAGAAGGAGATCACAATATCGATTGTAAGATTAAAGGCTTTGGTGCAATGGCTTTGAAATCAGAGTTTGTAAAAAAGGCTAACTAGACTAAATCCCCCCGCTCGTGCACGATTGCCTGTCCGATAACAGACGGGCATCGTGTTCGCGGGGAATCCAAACAAAAAACTCAAGCACCTGCATAAAATAACCAATTATTTTCCTTAACTTCAATCAACTAACTTAAATTAAAATCTAAATCAAACATTATGAAATCAGAAAAGAAAGGGTTTAATAAAATATATACAGGGCTTGTAGCTATTTTTACCAGCATCATTGTTTCTGGTTTTTGGATTTTAGGAAATATTATTAACGTTTACGAATATGCAATTGTAGGTGCTATCTTTGAATTACTTTGGATTTTTATGATACTTCTTTTATTTGCTATACCTGTATTGTCTTTGATTGCAGTAATTAATAATAAGTTTAAACATAGCATACTCTACATAATATCGATTCTTTTAAATTTAGGAACCTTTTTTTGGATGGTTTATAGATAATGCGAAGACCAAGTTTATCCCCCCATTAACGCAAGATTGCATCTTGTGGTTTACCCCAATTTCTCAGGATTCTGCCTTATATCAAATACATGTGTAGTGTATGCTGTCTTATTTTCCACTTTGTATATTGTTTTATTGTGGTTAGAAAGCAAATACCGATGTCCTAGGTTAAGATGTTTTAAAAGTCCTTCTTCTTGTCCTAATTCTGTGCCTAGTTCGAGTGTTTTAACTTTGCTTAGAACTTCGCCTTTTATCTTCTGGGCAATTTTCTTGGAGAAATGTATGGTGTAGAATTTATAAATCTTCTTGAAGTCTTTTTTAGCTTCAAGCGTCCACTCAATATTCATACTACCAGTTTTTCGATTCTTCTTCTAAATCGTCGTGAGAAACCGTTTTACCTTGTTTAACTTGTTTGTTTGTAACACCAACACGATCAATGATTTCTTTTTCAGTCATTGACGGATAACTGATATTTTCATCACTTTCTTTGACAGTAACAAAATCCAAACTTTTAATAAAATTCAGAAAAGCTTTTGCCTTACTACTGTCTTTTATATTGATAATTATTTGCATAAATTACTTTTAATCGGTGATGACATTGAATATAATTCAAATATACAACAATTCGAACTTAAAAAGAAAAGGTCAGTAAGTTTCCCCGCCGTTCGTAAACGATTACCTGTCGGATGACAGAAGACAAAGTGTACGAGGGGATTCTGCTCGAAAAGCTTAATCAATGAAATCACAAATAAATCAATGGGTTGAATTAAAAAAACAGTTATGGATATATCAATCCCTTTTCTTACGCTTCTTTTTCTTTTCCTCGGGCAAATTCGAATAACTAACCCCTCCAAAACCTTCTTTCTTCGGTCTTTTTGCTTTAGTTTTCTTATTTTTTGGAGATTTTCCACTCTTTTCATCCTCCAAGTCTTCAGGAGTAACAGCTCGGTGGCCACCGCCATCTAATGGAGCATTTTTGTCATCTGGGTTGATCCATTTTCCTTTTGCTGGAATTGTTACAACGGTGTCTAAATCTGAATCATAAGCCTTTAAGTTTACTTGATCAGATTCTTCATTATTTACTGCGATAATGTCTTCTTGCAAACGCCACTTGTTCTTCTCAAATGTATAGGCATCATAAGACATATCTGGAACGTAATATTCTTTAAACTCTTTTAGATTTGGTGTCTCAGGACTCAAATGATCAAAAATTATCTTTTGACGATCAGCTTCATATTTCAAAGACATAGTTGCCTTCGCCGAATGTTCAAAAATCACCCGATTAAGATAGCCGTTTTCAGTTTCAAAGAGGGGATAACCAAATTTTGGATATTTACCAGTAAAGTACATTACATCAAGTAGCTTTATAGTCGAACGGCGATTGTTTGCGTCATATCCTAATAAAGTGTAGTACGTTCTATTTCCTTTTTCTACATCGACAATTTCATAATAAAGTGCACCATACCAGTTTTCATGATCCAAGGTTTCTCTGGATAATGCTTGTAGTGGTTGTTTTTGTCTTTTCAACTCAACCACATGAACTCTGTCTCTACGTTCATCTTTTTTCATTATGAAAGAAAAGTAATCATTGGATTGATCTTCGTATTGCACGTTCCAGCTAAAAATACGCACCAATTTGTCCTGAGAGTAGATTTTACCTACTGATTTTAAAGAGTTAAAAGGATAATCGAAAGCACTTTCTACTTCTAATGCATTTGCAAGTAGTTCTTTAAATTCAGCGTTCAATTTGTTGATTGATGAATCGTCTTTAACGCTTCTTAGCTCAGTGAGTTTACTTGATAAATCAGTTTCTAAAGCATACAACTTTTGGCTTTCTTGAGCTGTTGCAAGAAAAGTGAGTAATAGTGTTGCTGTTAGAATTATCTGTTTTATCATATTAGGATAACGTTTAATTTGATGATTTGTTACAGTCAAAAATGATTCCAATTTTAGGTTAGGGGGAATTTGGGGAATCTGTAGGTGCGCACGGCCGTGCGTACCTACAGATCCACACGTCCCTACATATTCCCCCATATCCCTAGATATCCTACTAGGGCTCTAATTTCCTACTTCTTAAAATTATCAGCTACAACTAAATCTTTTGTCCCGTGACTCCAATCGTAGAAACCTTCACCTGATTTAACTCCCATTTTACCAGCTGTCACCATATTTACAAGTAGCGGACAAGGCGCATATTTGTTGTTACCTAATCCGTCCTGAAGAACCTCTAAGATTGCTAAACAAACATCCAGTCCAATAAAATCAGCTAATTGTAAAGGTCCCATTGGGTGAGCCATTCCTAATTTCATTACTGTATCGATTTCTTCAACTCCTGCAACTCCTTCGTGTAAAGAGATGATTGCTTCGTTGATCATCGGCATTAAAATACGGTTCGCTACAAATCCAGGGTAGTCATTTACCTCAACTGGTACTTTTTTAAGTGATTTTGAAGTTTCCATGATCGTTTTTGTCACTTCATCAGATGTAGAATATCCTCGGATAATCTCAACCAATTTCATCACTGGCACTGGATTCATAAAGTGCATTCCAATTACTTTGTCTGGTCGGTTGGTTTCCGCTGCGATTTTTGTAATCGAAATAGAAGAAGTATTTGTTGCTAAAATCACGTTTTCTGGAGTGATTTCGTCTAATTGCTTAAATATTTTGAGTTTTAAATCAACGTTTTCTGTTGCTGCCTCTACGACTAAATCAACACCATCAACACCTTTTGATGTTTCTGTAAATGTTGACAATCTTCCAAGCGTATCATTTTTGTCTTGCTCAGAGATTTTCTCTTTACTCACCATACGATCGAGGTTTTTCTCTATCGTTTTTACTCCTTTGTCCAAAGATTCTTGAGAAAGGTCAATAAGTGAAACGTTGTATCCAAATTGAGCAAAAACGTGAGCAATTCCATTACCCATAGTTCCTGCACCTATTACTGCTACATTCTTAATCATAATCTGTCTGTTTTTTGAGGGCTAAAGATACAATTTAGAGCAGATTAATCGAACAAGAAAAAGGTATTTCTTTTAATTTTTATACATCAAGACATTTGGTTGACCAGACTGGTTAATCCAACCTCTATACATTCCCGCAGTATTGAAAGTTAAAGCAATGTTACCTTGAGCGTCGAGACAAATAACGCCTCCCGTACCATCGATTTTGCCTAATTCTTCAATTGTACTGTTCGCAGCATTTTCCAGTGAAGATTCTTTGTATTTCATTCTAGCTGCGATATCATAAGCAACAACATTTCGGATAAAATATTCTCCATGTCCAGTCGAAGAAACTGCGCAGGTTTGATTATCAGCATAAGTACCAGCGCCAATAATCGGCGAATCTCCAATTCTTCCATAGCGCTTGTTGGTCATCCCACCAGTTGATGTTCCAGCAGCGAGATTTCCGTTTTTGTCTAATGCTACAGCGCCAACAGTTCCGTATTTGTAATCGTGTTCGTAGGGTTCCATTTGTGCAGACTTACCGTCGTGATCTAATTCAGCTTTTTCGCTTTCCTTTATTCGAAGTAATTGTTGGTGTCGTTTTTCATTGTGGAAATAGGAAGGATCGACCATTTCCAATCCTTGTTGTTTAGCAAATAGTTCAGCACCTTTTCCCGACATCATAACATGAACAGAGCTGTTCATCACTTCAAAAGCAGCTTCAATTGGACTTTTAATTCTGGAAACTCCTGCAACGGCTCCTGCATTTTTAGTTTTTCCATCCATGAAGGAAGCATCGTGCTCAATTGTTTCATCGTGCGTGTAGACTGCACCAATTCCAGCGTTAAATAGAGGAGAGGCTTCCATGATTTGAATCGCAGCGATGACAGCATCTGAACTATTCCCGCCTTCATCCAATATTTTGTAGCCAGCATTTAGTGCTTCTTCTAGTTTATGATTGTATTCTTTCTCCAGTTCGGGAGACATATTTTCCTTTCTAATTGTTCCTGCACCTCCGTGAATGACAAGTGTTGGAACTATTTCTTTTTGAACTTCACTTTTAGTAGTTTCATTTTGAGTTTTAAGATCAGCAGTTTGCTCAGAATTACAGCTAAGTAAGAGGAAAATAGTCGTTGCAAAGAGAAATAGTCTTTTCATTTTATCAGAATTACGTGTTTATAGTGTCTGAAAATTAGACAAAAAAAATGAGGATGGAAAATCCACCCTCATTTGCATTAAATGTATTTTATCGAAAATTATTTAATCTCAACAACTTCGATATCGAAAGTTAATTCTTGACCAGCAAGTGGGTGATTTCCATCAACTACAATTGCGTCATCTTTAACTTCTTTTACTACTAATTGAATTTCGTTACCATCTGGAGTTGTAGAAACTAATCCCATTCCAACTTCTGGCTTGATTTCTTCAGGAAGTTTATCTTTTGGTACTTCTTGAATCAACTCTTTTCTTGGCTCACCATATGCTTCTTCCATTGGAATAACTAGTGTTTTCTTCTCGTTCACTTTCATGTCGATGATACCGTTCTCAAAACCTGGGATCAATTGACCTTTTCCAACTTGGAATTCCATAGGATCTCTGTCTAAAGAGCTATCAAATACCTCTCCGTTTGCTAATTTTCCAGTGTAATGTACTTTTACAGTATCATTTTGTTTTACTTGACTCATAAAAACTTTGTTTGTAATTAAAAATATGAAAAAGAGCATGTTTTTTACTCATTTTCAATGCAAAGGTATGTTTTAACTAAGGAATACCCAAATTATAGAGGGTTTTTCCTTTGGAATTGGTTTTTAGAGCTCCATGAAATAGACATAATGTCTACTATTTTTAAGTATGCTACAAGATTGAACATCTTTGTGATCAACTACTTTTTCCCATTGCTGCAAAAAGTAGCAAAAAGATCTAGGCCTTATTAAATTTTTAAAGCCTCCAATCCTGAATGTCGATGATTTCGGCGATCTCCTTCGTTCCTCAGGAGCTTCCTCAATCATTCGCGCCATTCAGTTCACTCCAACTTCAAAAATTTAAAATGTCCGAACTGCGCTAGGATTATTGTTTTTTATTTCAATCTTTTAAGAAGGTTGTATAAGTACTAATATGCTTTTCCGGAAACTGGATTCATGAAATTTTACTACTTTCATATTCACT
>Ga0114916_1001265_pt1 | contig 14751 bp, 12 predicted proteins | sample MalvirAntarct_66_FD_83501 | JGI IMG/M metagenome (GOLD analysis project Ga0114916, IMG submission 83501) | Marine viral communities from the Global Malaspina Expedition - Malaspina viral metaG Antarct_66 | ecosystem: Environmental > Aquatic > Marine > Oceanic | place: West Anvers Island... | reverse complement strand
TTCCATATATTGGTGATATCCCAATGTCAGGTAAAAATTCAAAACTTATTAATAAAGTTGATTACTCTCCTAAAGCGGAAGCATTCAGGATTTTGCGATCCAATATAGACTTTGTTCTCAAAGACCATGGAGATAAAGCGAAAAAAATCTTTATTACCTCTACTCGAGCAAAAGAAGGAAAGTCGCACACCAGTACCAATTTAGCATCGTCTATTTCTTTTTCAGAAAATTCAGTGTTATTAATTGAGATGGATATCCGTGTACCAAAAGTCTTACAATATCTTAAAGAAAAACCTTCTGACAAAGTAGGTCTTTCAGATTTTTTAGCGGATAAGACATTACATCCTGAAGATATTGTCACAAAAATTAAAAATAACGACTTTTTAGATGTGATTGCCTCTGGTACCATACCTCCAAATCCATCTGAACTTTTAATGAGTTCTCGGGTTAAAGAATTATTTGATTATTTTGAAACTAAATATGATTATATTATTGTTGACGGTTCTGCAGTCGGACTGGTAAGTGATACCTTATTGGTTTCAAAATTTGCTGACTTGTTTATTTATGTCGTAAGTGCTTCTAATGTAGATAAAAGATATGTTGCCAAGGTTGCGGAACCACTTTACACGGACAAAAGGCTACCTAGCATGCATGTTTTATTAAACGGCACCAATTATGACAAAAAAGGATATGGATATGGCTATGGTTATGGTTATGGGAACACTCCTGATAAGCATAGAAAATGGTATCAATTCAATTCCAAAAAGTCCTAATTACCCATAAAAAAAGGCTGAACAAAATAATGTTGTTCAGCCTTTTTAAATATCTTAAATTCCAATTTGATTGTTCAGTCACTAAAAATTAATATGTTCATTAAGAGCAATGGGTCCGTTCTGAGGGATTTAATGCTAAAGGACTACAGCGTCAAATTTAGCGTCTCCAATACTACTTCAGGAGTAAATTTTCTATAATTTCCGTCTTTGTCTTTCTTTCTGCAACAACATAAGCTCTCTACTGGTCTGCCCTGCAACAGAGGTATTCTCTTCCGCTCTTCTTATCAAATACGGCATCACATCTTTTACGGGTCCAAAGGGCACGTATTTAGCCACGTTGTATCCATTTGCGGCAAGATTAAAACTTATATGATCACTCATTCCATATAATTGGCCAAACCACACCCGATTGTCACTTTTGTCAATTTTAAGATCTTTCATCATCTCCATGGCCAAATAACTACTTCTTTCATTGTGAGTCCCAATAAATACTGAAATGGTATCCAAATTTTTCAATATATATTCTAAGGTCTCATCAAAATTTGTATCAGTAGCGCCTTTATTGGCACAAATTGGGGATTCGTAACCCTTGTCTTGCGCTCTTTCACGTTCCTTTTCCATATAGGCACCGCGAACAATTTTGACGCCAATTGTAAAACCTTCAGCTTTTGCAACCTCATGAAGTTTTTTAAGATAATCCAAACGGTCCCATCGGTACAATTGTAATGTATTGTACACTACTGGTATACCGGTATTGTATTTTCGCATCATGGCCTCACATAACTCATCCGCAGCATCCTGCATCCAGCTTTCCTCACCATCCACTAAAATCTCAACATCCTTTTCCTTAGCCAATTTACATACGGTATCAAAACGGGCCACTACTCTATCCCATTCCTCCTGCTCTTTCGCTGAGAAAGGTTTGCCTTCTCCCTTTTTTTGGTAAAGGTGAAAACGCCCAAATCCAGTCGGTTTAAAAACAGCAATTGGCATGGACTTCTTTTCATCCGCAAATTTGATAATCTTCAGCGTTTTTTCCATAGCAGCATCAAAATGTGACTCCGTTTCTTTGCCTTCAACTGAAAAATCTAGAACGGAGCTGACTTGTTTGTCAAACATACTATCAATTACCGGTAAGCAATCCTCTTCACTAACACCGCCACAAAAGTGATCAAAAACCGTCGCGCGTATCAGTCCTTCCACTGGAAGCTGAGCTTTTAACGCAAAGTTGGTCGCTAACGTGCCTATTTTAACCAAGGGTTGATAAGAAATCATCTTAAATAAAAAGTAGGCGCGATTAAGCTCTGAATCACTTTTAAGACTAAAAGCGACTTTTGTATTTTCAAAAATTTTAGGTATAGCCATATGTGGAAAAATTATGCAAATTTAATTATTCATTCTTGATTAATTAATTAAAAACTGCTTATTTTCATCCTTTATTAAAAGCACTATTTTCCATGACTTCAATAACCAACGAAACTTATACGGTACACTTTAATACCAATGCCTACGATAAGCTTAATCAGTATTTAAAAACCAATAAATTTTCGAAACTATTTATCATTGTTGATAATAATACACACCACCATTGCCTGCCTTATTTTATGTCGCAATTAGCGACTGAACTGACCATTGAAATTATAGAAATTGAGGCTGGAGAAGTGAACAAAAATATCGACACCTGCGTGGGCGTATGGAATGCCCTTTCAGAATTGGGGGCGGATAGAAAAGCGCTCATCATCAATGTTGGTGGAGGCGTTGTAACTGATCTTGGCGGCTTTATAGCCTGCACCTTTAAGCGGGGCTTAAAATATATCAATGTACCTACTTCTCTTTTGGCTATGGTAGACGCCAGTGTTGGCGGGAAAACAGGCGTTGATCTTGGTGCCTTAAAAAATCAGATAGGTGTAATTTCTTCCGGTGACATGGTCTTAGTAGATACTGGATACTTAGAAACGCTTCCTAAAAACCATTTAAAAAGCGGACTGGCTGAGATGCTAAAGCACGGGCTGATTTACGATCCGTCCTATTGGAATTCATTTTTAGATCTAGATGCCTTATGCTTAACCGATTTAGACCGGTTAATTCACCAATCAGTTGATATAAAAAACACTATCGTTACGGCAGATCCATTTGAGAATGGGCTGCGGAAAACGCTCAATTTCGGCCACACTTTGGGTCACGCCATAGAATCCTATTTTTTAAGTCAGTCAGATAAACCCGAACTTCTCCATGGAGAAGCTATTGCCATAGGAATGATTATGGAGAGCTATATATCGTCAGAATTACTAGGATTTCCAAAGACAGATTTGGATATGATTAAAAAGACATTTCTAGACCTTTTTGATAAAGTTGCAATTGACAACTCAGATCATGAAGCCATTATAGAGCTTTTAAAATACGATAAAAAGAATGAACACGGCAATATTAACTTTGTACTTTTAGAACAGATTGGGCAACCGAAAATTGATTGTTTAGTAGATAATGAAGTCATATTAAAAGCGTTCGACTATTATAAATTATAGATAGCGTGATTTGATGAGGTGCAAATGGTGATTTTCATGACCCACGATAATAAACGCGATGGCTCTTACAGAAACTGCACTATGACTCGCAGTACCCAGTTCCAACCAATTGCCTGCATTAAAATTTTCATATAAGGATACAGTTGCTGCTCGCACATTGGCGTACTCTGTTAACAGACAGTCAATCGTTCTAGTATTGGCTTCACTATTGGCTACATATGCATCCTGATCAAATCCTGGGAATTGTGTTTTATCTTTTCGGGCAATGCACAATGCCCTGTAGGCGAAGACGCGCTCCGTATCAATCAAATGGAGCACTATTTCCTTGATTGTCCATTTACCAGTTGCATATCTATAAGTCAGCTTCTCTTCATCAATAGTTTTCACAAATGTGGCTAATAGAATAGCATTGGACCGCAGTCCTTCAAGTATGGGTCCAGAACCTGATTTTTCAATATAAGGCTGGTAATACGAGTTATACTCCGTAATGTTTAAATCAGCAACTCTCATAATTTATATTTAGTTAAGGCTATAAAAATACCCTTTACTGAATGCTCAATAAAGGGTATAGCTAGTATATTTAAATTATTTTTACAATTCGTTAAAGATTGAATGCATCAAACGTTTTTTGTCGTTGATACTTTCCTCTAATGAAATCATAGTTTCCGTTCTATAAATCCCTTCGATATCATCTAACATAAAGATAATATCTTTAGCGTGAGATGTGTTTTTTGCTCTCACTTTACAAAAAATATTGAATTTGCCGGTTGTAATGTGTGCGACAGTAACAAAAGGAATTTCATTGATGCGCTCCAAAACAAACTTTGTTTGAGATGTATTATTCAGAAATACTCCCACATAGGCAATGAACGAATATCCCAATTTTTTGTAATCTAAAGTCAACGAAGAACCTTGAATAATGCCCGCTTCTTCCATTTTTTTAACTCTCACATGAACTGTCCCTGCAGAAATTACCAATTTCTTAGCAATATCCGTAAATGGAATTCGCGTATTATCAATTAACATGTCTAAAATTTGATGATCAATTTCATCTAATTTGAACTTTCCCATTTTTAGTATATTATTAAATTTTCTACAAAAATAATAGAAATTTACTGAAGATAATACACTAAATGCTAGTTTATTTCTACATTAAGTGGGTATTTGTTGTGATCTATGTTAACGAAATCGATTTCGATACCCTCTTTTATGGCCTCATTGTTTTCAGATTTCACCAATGCTCCCTTGGCATCAAACTCTTTATGGCCATAAAATTGGGATAAGTCGGAAATTTTTACAATTTGAGGTATAAATCTCACCTGATCGCCGTCCAATCGCTCCTGATATTGGACTCCTATATCGCAATTCGGAAAAGTTTCATCTTCACTTAACTTTGCATTTCTTATTATAATATCATAAAAAAGTTTTTCATTTCTGGGTATTGCTCCATATGCAGCAGCATGTACTCCTTGTATATCTTTTAGAGCAATATGTACAATGGCTGTCCAAAGCGAAATAAAGATTAACCTTCTAACTTCTTCCCTTTGGTAATCATTCGCATAGTGACCGGCTTCAAATAATATGGTAGGAACATGTAAAGTCTGAAACGTATCACCAACACAGTTGATATTGAACGCATCATCATAGGTACCAATCTGGCCCGGAATCAATCGCTGAAGCACATCATTCATCCTAACGACGACATCCATAGCTCTACGACGGGTTTCGGTTATAGTGCAGGGCTCGTCTTGCGCCGGCGATAAAAAGGATAAGGCTGCAGACTTGTTTGTAGCGCCCGCACTAAAAATGGTGCGCTGGCCGTGGAGATTAAAACAGTAATTTGGCTTAAAAGCATCAAAACAATTTCTCAGGACCTTGCTTTCTGGCTGCGTTAATGCTTGAGCATCCCTATTTAAATCGACCTGGTTGGCATTAACTCGGGTGTAAGCACGCGCGCCATCAGGATTTAGCATGGGAAGAATCCCAATTGTTACATTCTCTAATAGTTGTCTAACAAATTTGGAGTCACGATCAGATAGCACATTAAGCAAATCGAATAGTGCCTTAGTGGTTGTACTCTCATTACCGTGCATTTGAGACCACATCAAAATTTTTGTTTTTCCAGATCCTAGGGTAATAAAGTGAATGTCTTCATTTAAAACTGATTGCCCTACAACGGTGATTTCAAATTGAGAACGGTGCCTGTTCAGTAACATTCTTAGATGATCTAAATTTATATACCTTCCAGAAAGAGATGGCTCACGATAGTGTTGATAAGGCAATTTCAAATGTTCTATTTTCATATGTAAAATCGTTGTGATGACAAATGTAAACAAATGATTATTTACAAATATAAACAATCGCTTGCCGATTATTTGTTTACATTATTATACAGTACACCCACAATGGAAATCTTTTAAAGCATCACCATTCACAGATTTCATGACGTTAATTTTTTACAACCTTATTACATTTATAGTCAGGTTTTTAAATGTTATTATATAAAGTTTTTATTCATTAATGTAAAACTTTAATTTTACATTCTAACACTTTGTTATACCCTATTTGTTACATTTGTAAAATTAACAATACGCCATACAGGTTTACAATGATCAACAGTGATGATTTTTCAAAACGACTTCAAAAAGTCATTGAATACTATTCAGAAAGTGCCTCGTCATTCTCTGAAAAAATAGGGGTACAACGGTCGAGCATCTCCCATATTTTGTCTGGAAGAAATAAACCTAGCTTAGATTTTGTATTGAAAGTATTGGCCGTCTACCCCGAAGTTGAACTGTATTGGTTATTGAACGGGAAAGGGAAATTCCCTTCCAGCTCCCCTTCAACTTTAGATCAACCTGAAAAACATCAGGAAAAAAAAACCGAACATACACCGAAAACTAAATCTGCGACTTCAGATAAAGACATTGAAAAAATTGTGATTTTCTATACGGATGGTACGTTTAAGGATTTTGTAAAGGATTAACATAAACTCTGTAACCTAAAAGCTGTTTTCTTTTCAGTTTTAGATTTTACAATCCCAATCTTTTGCCTAGTTTTGCAGATAAACCCATGGCGTATGAAATTGCTTTTCTCATTTTCGATTCTGTTACTTTTGACCAGCTGCTACACTAGTGAACGAAACTGTAAAGATTTTAGAACTGGTACTTTTGAATTTAAGTATATTACAGATGGGGTTGAAAAAACAGGCAAGTTTGTGCGTACGGAAGATTTGAATATTGATTATTACGAGAATAAAATTGATACCGCCTCCATTCGCTGGATCAACGATTGCGAGTTTATCATGAAACATGTCAATCCGAAGAATATGAGTGAGGAAAAGGCGATTCATATGAAAATTTTAACTACTTCAGAGCATTCCTATACCTTTGAATATAGTCTCGCTGTCCAACCTGGAAGCCAACAGAAACGTGTAGAACAGGGTACAGCTACAAAGATTAAATAATTTAACAAGAGATTTAAATGCCTCTTATATGGTAAACACCTTCTAAAATTTACCGTTAACTGGTTTGAGCCTTATCAGATAATTTTATTACAAAAGATTATCTGTCTGCCTGCCATTCTATTCGTAAAACATTGAAAACTAGAATGATGGTGTTGCCTGAGATCATTAATGGCTTGCTGATTTCTATGCCTTAATCCTCGGCTGTTTAACACAAATCGAACACGCATTTGTTACTTAAAAAGCTATTTAACAGGTGTTTAGACCGCAAAATACATCTCTATAGCTAAAATGACCTTGTTTTGTCTAACTTTCTATTTTCATTTACTATCTTAAAGAGCTAAAACAGTCCCACGATGTAAAATTTTCATTAAAATTTAAAATTTTGCTTTTCAATTCTGTAGAGTATCTCGTATTTTTGCCTGTTGTTTTTATCATCTATTGGTTACTAAAAGATAGATATAAACGTCAAAATATAGTGTTGCTTATTTCAAGCTATATTTTTTACGGATGGTGGGATTACAGATTTTTATCGCTCATTATATTTAGCTCCTTTTTAGATTATTTTGTCGGATTAAAAATTGAGGCCGCTCAAGGTAAAAAAAATAAGCAGCGTTGGCTCATGGTGAGTTTAATTTCTAATTTGGGCCTCCTCGGTATCTTCAAATATTATAATTTTTTTGCCAGTTCATTTGCCCATTCCATGTCTACCATTGGATGGGACGTCAATGATCTGACATTAAATATCATCCTTCCGGTGGGCATCAGTTTTTATACTTTCCAAACACTGAGTTACAGTATAGACATCTACAGAGGCCGCATTAATGCGACTAAAAACATGGTGGCGTTTTTTACCTTTGTGAGCTTGTTCCCTCAGCTTGTTGCAGGGCCAATTGAACGAGCATCCAATTTAATTCCTCAAATTGAGAAGGAAAGAAAGCTCAACATCGCCCTAATAAAAAATGGTATTTTTCAAATAATTATTGGTTTATTTAGGAAAGTAGCCATTGCAGATAATTTAGGGGTCTATGTTGATTCTGTGTATGCTAATTATGATTTACATAATGGTTCAACCCTACTTATTGCAACCCTATTCTACGCGTTTCAAATTTACTTCGACTTTTCAGGCTATTCTGATATAGCAATTGGGAGTGCAAAGCTTTTAGGATTTAATTTTCATCGGAATTTTAATTTTCCATATTTTTCACGTACGTTAACTGAATTTTGGAGGCGATGGCATATAACTCTTTCTTTTTGGTTGCGGGACTATTTATATATCTCGTTGGGCGGAAACAGACGTGGCATAGCACTGACGTATCGCAATCTCTTATTAACGATGCTAATTGGAGGATTATGGCATGGTAGCTCCTGGAATTTTGTCATTTGGGGAGGTATTCAGGGTCTGTTTTTAAGCATTGAAAAATTCACGTTTTCAAAATTTAATATTAAAACGTTTAATGCTTTTGGGTACATATATACATTTGTTGTAGTGCTTATTGCATGGATTTTCTTCAGAGCACCAAATCTCACAGCTGCATTTACAATTTTAAGCAAAATAGGTAGTTTTGACTTCGGTGTATTATTTATTGGAAATATAAATTCTTTCGTTAATGCCATCTGTTTACTGTCATTAGGCATTTTAATCGATTTAAAAATTTTCAGATCAGACATTCCACTAGAAAATTATGGTGTACAATACAATACACTAAAACTATCTGTTTTTGTATCTATTATAATTATAATGCTCTGTCTCTTTTATGCTACAACTGAAAATTTTATATACTTTCAATTTTAAGTTATGAACTCAGAAACCACTTTTAAATTTCTTAGGATTATGGCATTAATTGTTGTGATCAGCTATGTCCTGGATAAAATTGTTTTTTATACTTTCAATAAGATCAGTGATAAGGTTATGACCGGGCAAGCCATTGGTAAGTTAAATCATTTCTTATCAAAAAAGGATAGTGTCGATTTTATTGTGTTTGGCAATTCGAGAGCCAACAGACATATTGATGTTAGAGTACTCAACTCTAATAGCTTTAATATGGGCATGGATGGCGTTGGTATTGCATATAACAGCGCACTCATAGGTACATTAAGGAATACACATAAGCAGGTTGTGGTAGTCCATATTGACACTAAAAATTTCTTTGACAATGATTATGATGGCTCAGATATTACATCGCTTAAAACAAAATATAAAAGAAATGCTTCCATAACCAAAGTTCTTGAGGAATCAGGTCAATTATCCGTTTTCCAGAAATTTTACAGAAGTATTAATTATAACGGGAATACTATAGGAATTTTAAAAAATATTGTGAGACCGAGCTACAATTTTCGAACCTATTATGGTTATGACCCCATCACCATACATGAATCACAAACTTTTATGAGGGATCAGGTTTTATTACGAGTAAATAGTACAGAAGACTGCGAAAACGATTACAAAATTAATACAGTGGCTTTAAAATATTTAGAAACTATTGCTGCTTTTGCTCATAGAACACCTAATAAGACGTTCATATTCGTCACCTCTCCACTTTATCATGACTCCTGTGATATTGACAATATTAAACTTGCCAGTCTAATGGATAGTTTGGACTTAACCTATTGGGATTATACTAACCTCTATAAAGACACGAAAAATAAATCTTATTGGAAAGACGCTACCCATATGACAAAAAATGGAGCCGAAGCTTTCTCTAATTACTTAAATGTGCAGCTTAAAGCAAACCATTCATTTTAAAATAACTTGCCTTGTCCGTTTCCTTCTAATTGATCATTCTTTGCTGAAGCACCACCAACTTCCGATGATTTATCTTCTGAAACGTCATCTTCATCAATCACTTCAATATCTTGTGCCGCCATTTCTTCGGGCACTTCGTAAGGAAGTGGATCTAATAAATTTATTTGATTCACCTTCTCTTTTGTCAATTGGTTCCCAAGCGCTGAGATACCTTTAACACTGATAAATTCTTCCAAATTAACCTCGAGATTGTCTTTTCTATCCTTGCCACGCTCTTTCGTGAATTCTACTTCTACCATAGGTTTCCAATCCGTAGAAACAATTTCTAAATGCGATTTAGGATGATCTGAAATAAAGAGTTCCTCGCGACCTTCATGTTCAATAAAAAAGCGTTTCACATAATACCGTTCCTTTTCGCCATCAAAATAAACCGCTGAAATTGGTTTCTTAGGTAGCCATTTTTCTAAAACGATCATATCATTATCAAAACGGGTCGTTAATTCTGGCAAGATGGTTTTAACGATGCCACCTTGCGTGATAACCAACAGACGGTCTTCCCCTCTAAACTCCCCTATCAATTCGCCTCTACCATCCACATTTAAACGTTGGACGGTATCATCAAACCATATTTTACGAGGCTTTAAAGTAGATACGCCTTTTTCTTTAAGTTCTATTTTTTTGATAGCATATTTTGTAACGCGGTTACCTTTCGAATTTCGGCCTTTTATGAGAATCTCCGCAAAATCCAGATCCCATTTCAGTTTTTTAACACTACCTACCTGTCTCAGGAAAATTGTAATTACTTCGGCCTCACCGTTAGGGTTCGATGAGAAATACCACACCGTAGACCCCTTGTTGCCGTTGGTTAAATCATAATCTTTGTCTCGTGTAACACCGGTAACCGAAAAACGCTTCACAAAGGAAGGTCCCTTGGCACCATCACGATAAACCATATTATAAATGGTACGCTTGTCTTTTTTAATAAACACTTCTACATGGATGATATCCTTACCTACAAAAGTTTTGGCATCGACTTTTGTCACCATCATTTTTCCATCACGCGTAAACACGATGATGTCGTCAATATCACTACAATCGCACACATATTCATCCCGTTTAAGTGACGTACCCACAAATCCTTCCTCCCGGTTAACGTAAAGTTTTGTGTTTCTGATGATCACTTTAGTAGCGTCAACGTCATCAAACAATCGAATTTCTGTCAGGCGTTCCCGTCCTTTGCCATACTCATTTTTAAGTCGGGTAAAATAGGCGATAGCATACTCCACCAAATGGGCTAGATCGTGTTTTACTTGGGCAATCTGATCTTCTAAAGCATCAATCTTTTGTTGCGCCTTATCAATATCAAACTTAGAAATACGCTTGATCCGAATTTCGGTTAAGCGCTCTATATCTTCCGTAGTGATAGCGCGTTTTAAATGTTGTATATGGGGTTGTAAACCTTTATCAATAGCGGTAATAACGCCATCCCATGTTTCTTCTTCCTCTATGTCACGGTAAATGCGATTCTCGATAAAAATACGCTCTAGGGATGCAAAATGCCACTGTTCTTCCAGTTCATCCAATTTGATCTCTAAATTTTGCTTTAAAAGATCTACCGTATTATCGGTCGAACGACGCAACATTTCTGTGACCCCCACAAATAATGGTTTATTGTCTTCAATTACACAGCCCAAAGGCGAAATGGACACTTCACAATTGGTAAAAGCATACAAAGCATCGATGGTTTTATCTGGAGAGATGCCTGAAGGCAAATGCACTAAAATCTCTACTGACGAGGAGGTATTATCTTCAATTTTTTTGATTTTGATTTTACCTTTATCGTTAGCCTTTAAAATGGAATCGATTAATGACGAAGTATTGGTGCTAAATGGAATTTCATTAATCACCAAAGTACTCTTATCCATCTGCGAAATTTTAGCGCGCACTCTTACTTTCCCACCGCGTAAACCATCTTTATAGTCTGTGACATCTATAATTCCCGCAGTTGGGAAATCTGGATAAATAGTAAATTTCTTCCCATTGAGGTGTTTAATTGACGCATCAATCAATTCGATAAAATTATGGGGGAGAATTTTGGTAGACAATCCTACCGCAATTCCTTCGCCACCTTGCGCCAATAATAATGGAAACATTACCGGAAGATTGACCGGTTCTTTACGTCTCCCGTCGTAAGAAGCCTGCCAAGCGGTAATTTTTGGGTTGAAAACGACCTCTACGGCGAATTTGGATAGGCGTGCTTCAATATAACGTGAGGCTGCTGCGCTATCGCCGGTTAAAATATTTCCCCAGTTGCCTTGGGTGTCAATTAAAATATCTTTTTGCCCAATCTGGACCATCGCATCGGCAATACTCGCATCACCGTGAGGGTGATATTGCATCGTGTGACCAACAATATTGGCTACTTTATTGTACCGCCCATCATCCAAATCTTTCATGGATTGCATGATACGGCGTTGCACCGGTTTAAAACCATCTTCAATGGCAGGTACGGCACGTTCAAGAATAACATAGGAAGCATAGTCTAAAAACCAATCCTTAAACATCCCGGTAACCCTAGTAATCGTTTCATTACTTGCATTTTCCTGAATATTTTCATCTTCATTATGTAGGTAATCTTCTTCCAATTTAGCGGGTATTAAAGGGTTGATTGAGTATTGCTTCTTACTAGTTTACTAAGAGATTGGCCAATATAACGTCGTTTCTTTTTAGAAACCAATGTAACATTAAAAATTTCCTTTTTTACTAGCCCCTTAGAATTTTTAATATAAAGTGTTAGACTTCTATAAACACTGTAATTTTTAAATTTAAAAGCTACCAATCGGTGTTTATCAAATTCTATTTTATGTTCTCTATAATTAAAATGATCTGCCAATAACAAACCCTTATTGATGACGACCACCTTAATGCCGTCACTGTCATATTCAAAATATTTGGAGATGGCATGTACTGAAAAGAACAGGATTAAGAATCCCACAAATATAATAACAAAAGTTAAAAAAGGATTGGAAGTGAGGTGACTAAAAGCCTTAAAAACGGTGGCCAACACGATGGCAAGAACAATCAGCACAAAGTAAACTGAAACAATGATATTTTTTACGGTCGCATTATTAGTTCTCATGAACTTCTTCCACTATATCTAGTTCTACTTTTAAATTGTCAATAATAAATTCTTGTCGGTCTGGGGTGTTTTTACCCATATAAAATTCGAGAAGGGCTTCTATGGACATGTCTTTATCGAGCATGATAGGATCTAAACGAATACTTTCTCCAATAAAGTTCACAAACTCATCAGGAGATATTTCACCCAGTCCTTTAAAACGGGTAATTTCAGGCTTGGGTTTTAATTTTTCAATAGCATCGCGACGCTCTTGTTCGGAATAACAATAAATGGTTTCTTTTTTGTTTCTCACCCTGAATAACGGGGTCTGCAAAATATATAAATGCCCTTCTTTAATCAATTCTGGAAAGAACTGTAAAAAGAAGGTTATCAATAACAATCGGATGTGCATCCCATCAACATCTGCATCCGTGGCAATTACAATATTATTATACCGCAAATCCTCAATTGATTCTTCAATATTTAGGGCTGCTTGCAGTAAATTAAATTCTTCGTTCTCATAAACAATTTTCTTGCTCATGCCATAAGAATTCAATGGTTTACCACGCAAACTAAACACCGCTTGCGTATTGACATCTCGCGATTTTGTGATGCTTCCGGATGCCGAATCTCCCTCTGTAATAAATAGGGTGGACTCCAAATACCGGTCATTTTTAATATCTCCAAAATGGACCCGACAATCGCGCAATTTTTTATTGTGCAAATTCGATTTCTTAGCCCTGTCCTTTGCGAGCTTTCTAATTCCTGACAATTCCTTTCGCTCTCGTTCCGCCTGAAGGATTTTACGCTGAATTTTATCAGCCGTCTCAGGGTTTTTATGTAGAAAATTATCGAGATGTGTTTTTACAAAATCGTTTACAAATGTCCGTACGGTTGGCAGATCGCCACCCATATCCGTCGATCCTAACTTTGTTTTGGTCTGACTTTCAAAAACAGGCTCCATTACCTTAACGGCAACCGCGGTTACTACCGATTTTCGAACATCAGCTGCATCATAATTTTTCCCGTAGAATTCCCGAATGGTTTTTACCAATGCCTCACGATAGGCTGCCAAGTGCGTTCCACCTTGGGTCGTATTTTGACCATTCACAAAAGAATGGTACTCTTCACTATATTGGGTTTTGCTGTGGGTTAGTGCAATTTCAATGTCTTCTGCCTTCAGATGGATGATTGGATACACCGTATCACTTTCGTTGATGTTTTCTTCCAACAAATCCTTTAATCCGTGCTCACTATAATATTTTTCGCCATTAAAGACAATGGTTAAACCTGTGTTGAGGTACACGTAGTTTTTAAGCATTTTCTCAACATATTCGTTGCGATACTTATAATTTTTAAAAATAGCCTCATCCGGAACAAACGACACCTTGGTCCCTTTTCTTCTAGAGGTGTCATCCAACAATTCTTGATTGATTAGGTTGCCTTGGGAAAATTCTGCGGATGCGGACTTATTATCTCGCGTAGATTCTACCCGAAAAAAATGGGACAAAGCATTGACCGCTTTCGTTCCCACTCCGTTTAAACCTACCGATTTTTTAAAGGCTCTAGAATCATATTTACCTCCGGTATTCATTTTTGAAACAACGTCTACAACCTTCCCTAAAGGAATCCCCCGACCATAATCGCGAACAATCACTTTATTGCCTTGGATGGAAACTTCAATGGTTTTGCCGGATCCCATCACATACTCATCAATGGAATTGTCTAAAACCTCTTTTAAAAGAATGTAAATCCCATCATCCGGTGAAGAGCCATCGCCCAATTTTCCAATATACATCCCAGGACGCATACGGATATGCTCTTTCCAATCGAGCGATCGTATGTTATCTTCGGTATAGTCGGTTTCTTGGGACATAAAAATGAAAAAATATTAAATAGGTTGCTAATATAGCATTTCGCTATAAAACTTTAAACCAGATTGGCCTAAAGTAATTAACAACCTGTTTAAATTAAGGTAAAATAGTGAATAGTTTATAAGCTAGGCAATGCCTAACTTTTTCGTTTAAAGGTGAAATACAAAATAGGTATAATTAGTATTGCAAGTGCAATAATAATAGAAGTAACCAATACGAATTTAAAAACGTAAAAAAGCACCACAAAGAAGA
>Ga0114916_1001263_pt1 | contig 14779 bp, 16 predicted proteins | sample MalvirAntarct_66_FD_83501 | JGI IMG/M metagenome (GOLD analysis project Ga0114916, IMG submission 83501) | Marine viral communities from the Global Malaspina Expedition - Malaspina viral metaG Antarct_66 | ecosystem: Environmental > Aquatic > Marine > Oceanic | place: West Anvers Island... | reverse complement strand
GCGTTCGAAATACCGCTGGCGCCGCCCGTTGTGGAAATGCTCAAGAGCCTGCCGCATATCGAGGACAGTCCTTTCCTTTTCCCGGGTCAGGGTAAAACCGGAGCTATTCATGCGAACGCCGTTCGCACCCTATTGCACAGCCTGGGTCATGACGACATTACCCGCCACGGCTTCCGGTCGAGCTTCCGTGACTGGGCAAACGAGCGCACGCACTACCCGCGCGAGGTTTGTGAATTGGCGCTGGCGCATGACGAGCGCAGCCAGACCGAGGCGGCGTATTCTCGATCAGATTTCATGGATAAGCGTCGGGCGCTGATGGCTGAATGGGCGAGTTTCATTACCACGCCGCCATCGGCAAATGTCATTCAAGGCGACTTCAAAAGCGCATGAAAGCTCAACGGACAACCTAGCGCTGAAGAGCAGCGGACAGAGCTTTCCCGTCTGCTGGCGGGCTTATTTAAGGTAGGGGCGCTTGGGAGGGCGTAAGAATGAACAAGATTTTGGATCTGAACATTAAGGAATGGCTGACAATCAAAGATGCCGCAAAGAGCCTTTCTATCAGCGCCGGGGAAAAAGTAACCAAGGCTGATGTTTTGCGCTTCGCGCTCGATGGTCACCTAACGCTGTCGGTGTATTTCGTGAATGGTGCCGTTGCGCGCCGTGGCGAGCTTGTTTCGTTCGAAGACACAAACTGGACGTTGATTCCCCAGCCATTCAACACCCCAGGCATGGTTATTTTAGAAGACGATCCCAAACTACCGCCGGTGTTAATGCCTCAGCGACTGCAAAAGCTTGTTCGGGAAAACCCGAAAATGGCCGAGCTGGGACTTATGCCGTTTATGACCAGCGTTCCGGCAGGCCGAGACCAGTACCTTAACCTCGGGGAAGAGGTCTTCCACATAGAGGACGGTGTTTTCGATCTGCCTTTAATTGGCTACGAACGACTCGACGTCGAGGACGCTTACCAGCAGCGAGCCAAGGGCCCAGCCGTAGCCCTACGGGGACTAAATGGAGCGTTTGTGCGGGATGGAATTTATTTCTACCAGCTTCAGGAAACATGCGAAGACGACTCTGATATGGCGGGCACCCAGAACAATCGCAAGCTGGTAACACAACTTCTTCACGGTGACGAAAAGAGCCGCAATGAGGCTAAACAGCAGCTTCAGAAGAACAGTGAGGATAGAAAAAAACACAGTGAGGTAGAGCGCCGGCATATCCCAGCCGAAGGGCTTCCAGACGACAGCGTTTTGGTTGTGCGAGCATCATCGCTTCGAGAGTTTGTGGAAATGCGGGTTGCCGAAGAAGCCAAGCCGGAAAAGCCGCTTCATCCCAGCGAACGTCGGAGCGCCGGGCAAATCATCGCAGTCCTTGCCGCAATGGATAAGTTGAATCTGTCAGCCGAATATGCGGCCACTCCAGTAATGAGAAAGTTCGCCGCAACTCACGGCTTAGAGCTGCCGAACAGCGATGAAACCATAGTTAAGTTTCTCAAATATGCCACCGCCCGCGACAGCAAAGCCTGACTCCAACCCGCCCCAATGGGGTTTTATCTAACCCCATTAGGACACAAGAGGCAAGCCGCCGCATACCTTCCGTAACCGAATCCACTAAGCGCTATGGAGCGCAAAGGAGTTTCGGTTATGTCCGCCACAACTCATAAACACCCTCGCAGCATCTACCGCCTGCCGACCGTAAAAGAACGAACCGGCTTCGGTCGGGCCTGGATCTATCAGATGATGGCTGAAGGGAAATTCCCTAAGGCAATCCGTATTGGGAAACGTGCCGTCGGCTGGGATGGCACCCTCGTGGATCAGTGGGTCGCAGATCGCCTGGAGGGTCGTTAACCATGACCAAAACAACTCGCACCGAATCCCAGGCCAAGATGGTTCGCATCCTCAGCCAGCTTATGAACGGCGGCACACTGAATCGTTTTGAAGCGGAGGCGTTGGGCGACCATTGCCTGAACAGCACCGTTTCCACCTTAAAGAACACGCATGGGCTGAACCTTCACCGGCAATGGGAAAAAGTATCCAATCGCTGGGGTGCGCCATGCCAGGTTATGCGCTACCGGCTGCTGGACACTGACAAGGAGCAGGCTGATCGTGTCTTGGCGCAACTGCTAGGGCGCACACCACTAGGTAAGCTGTAATCGCCGCCATGGCCAAAAAGAAGGGACTACCGTTCGACAGTCGCGGCGGCGTTGTAGCGATCCAGCGTCGCCTTCTTAGCTCAGCGAGCTATCTAGCCCTGACTCCGCAAGCCAAAGTCCTGATTACTCTACTTCAACGGCACTGGTCGCCGAATGGACCGGTCGCCTTTGGGGTAAGGCAAGCAGGACAAGAGATACCTTGCTCAAGGGCATTGGCAATGCGCTCGTTTGATGAACTTGTCGAAGCTGGGTTTATCGAGAAGATCGACGAGTCATTATTTTGCAGTCGAACGCTGTCCAAGTCGCGCACTTGGCGGCTGACGTGGATGCCTTGCTGGAGAAACAGGGCACCAACCAATGAGTGGGAAAAGAACACGCTTTAACATTTCTACCGGTCTAAAAACGATACTTCTAGCATTGCCACAGGTATCGAATATGAACCATAGAAGGGGTTGGAGGATGCTACAGGTAGCGTTTTTGATACCTGTGGAAGGCTTTTCTAACACCTACAGGTATCGTTTTTAAACCACTCCTACATTTACCACCCCCATAGCACTACGTTGGGCTGACCTCTATTTCAGTCTTCCGGTTTGGGTAAGCATCCGCCTTTTGCAGTAGCTACACACGCTCCATTGCCGCACTCCCCCTGGAGGCTACAACTCGCCTATAGCTCTTAGGCAACCTATCGCATTCGTTGACTGCGGAACTGGAAAACAGTAATGACGTATCGCCAAAAATCCCGGCCGATGACAAGCAACACTCACGATCAATGCGTACCAAGCGCACCCAATTTCCCAATTGATTTAGGTTCGCCATGAGCAAAGGCACAACAGACGCGCACCGCGTACTCGACGTACGGAGGCTTCACCGAGAGAAGCGGCTGGAACCTGGAAGTTACTGTCGCTGGGAATGGGCAGAGGCGGCCGGCGCATACAGCTTAGTTGAGATAAGGGTCGATAGCCGGATGCTTATACGCCTCAGCTATCAGCTTCAGCACCAACGCACGGAAATGAGGGTCCCGATCACTTGGACGACCTGCCACTTGGGCGGGCAGCGGCCTTGGTTTGATTGTCCCAGCTGTGAGCGCCGAGTGGCGAAGCTGTACGGGAGCACCGTATTTGCCTGCCGCCGTTGCCTACGGCTCAACTACCGCAGCCAGCAGGCCAGCAAACGCGAGCGACCAGCGGAGCGCTCAAGGCAGCTGCGCCGCACGCTGGGTTGCTCCAAAGGGGTTCTGTGCCTACCCGCCGAGCTGATTCAAAAGCCCAAAGGCATGCATTGGCGGACATTTGACAAGCGGATCGCGCAGATTAAGGAGGCGGACGAGCTTGCTCTAGGCTCGGCGCTCGCCACGCTTGGCAGCCTAGAAAGCAAGCTAGAGAGCGCCAGAAACAGCCTGGCGCGCTGTAAATCTACCCTCTAGCGCGACCTGGCAGGGCAGCCATCCCTGTTTTCGAGGGATCACTACCAAGGAACACTCAGCGTCCGGACAATGCGGACGCTACCGCGCCGATGTTTGAGTCATTCAGCAGGCTGTCAGCGCGCCCTTCGTCAGACTCAAAATGTAGGTGCGACGCCAGCTACCAGCAAGCCTTCTAAGTCATAGGCCTTGTCTGTCAGTAGCACATTAAGCCGTGTGCCATCACAGGTGATTGTTAGCTGGCCGCCGCAACCTGGGTGCTCAAAGCCGACAGGCTCAGGCAGAGACTCCGTGTCGTAGTAGTTGGCTTCGTGAGGCGGCAGCCGCAGGCAATCCTCAGACCCACAGCGCAGGCAGCGTGGCCGGCTGATTCTTGCGGACAATGCTTTGCGAGTCTGCCTATATTCGGCCAGCGCTTTTGCTGCCGATTCGACTGAGGACTCTAGGTTTGCTTGCTCGGAGCTTTTTCTAGCCTGGAACGGCCACCAGAACTTTCGGGGCGGGATAGCCGCTAGCACTTCACTGAGTTCAGCCTTCAAGGTTTCCAGCATTTTTTGACGTTTCAGCTCCCCCTCAGCATCTGGTAACACTTCAACTGTCCCCAGATCGTTACAGGCGTGACACCAACCCATTGCGACCCGCATAGGTACCTTGAGTGCTCCATACAGATAATACCTGTAGCCCCAGGTGCCTGAGTCCCAGTGACTAAGATCGCACGCAGTACATCTGTAAGTGGCGACTGGCATCGACATGATTGACCTTCCTTGGACGACTGAGTTGGCTCTTGCTCGGTTTGACTGCCGTGTGCGGCCTCGGCGGCACGGTTTTTCAACACTTCGGTTCGGCCCCATTCTTTGAAGGCTGGCAACTGTCCCGGTATCCAGACAAAGCTGCCAGTTTCTTACTGACACCTAGCTGGTACGCAAAGAGGCGGTACGCAGTGAGGTACGCACGGAAAGCACAACTACAAGGTGACGTTGCGATGTTTAGAACCGAGGCTAGCGCGCAACCAAGGCTGCAGACCGCCACGCTGGCGAAGCTACCGGTTAACACGACGATGGTTAACAAGCACTTAACACGCTTTGCGCTATTTGGAGCCCCAATCATAGCGCGCGTCTAACTAGACCAAGTTCCGATTGGATGATCAGACCCTTGCTGGATTGCTTGTTCAGCCGCGGCGGCAGCATTGCCCGCCCCCTGTATCAGGTGAGGCTGGCCAGGCTTGTATTCCTGACTGTAGCGCGAGCAGCCAGTCACAAGCAGCACCAACCGCCGAGCACCCGACACGTCCATGGTGGGCGGCGACTCAACAGCGACATTATCGTTTTGTCACCCTGCCGAAGGGCCTAGCGGACTCTAAGTGAAGGGTCTAAGCGACTGGCTATACCCGTGTTTAATGCCTGATGAGAAAAATCCTCCGCACTCTTCGCGCTTCGAGCACTGGGCGCACTCAGGCGCGTACTCGTTTTTCCAGTCGCTGATGGACTTGCGGTAGAAAGGGACAACGTCGTCATTGATGAGGCAAAGCTGATGGTTATAGACCGAGACGTTCATGCGGTAACGAGCCAGGACGTTCACCGCTTCGCTCAGCGTTTCGCGGTATTCAGCCGGATCGATCCATAAAGCGTCCAGGTTGGCTCGGGTGAAGCCCATCATCTCGAGCCCCATCAGTGCTACATGATCAGCGAAAAGCAAATTTCGACCTATGAACTCGCAAAGCTCCGGCAGTCGTTTGATGGACTGCTGATGCAACACCACGCGAATCTCGACGCGCTGACCATGTTGCTTTAGGTTCAGGATGCCCCGCAGAGTTTCGTCAAAGGCGCCCTTTGCCTGCACAATGTAGTCATGGAGTTGGGCGTCATCGGAATACAGGGGTATGCCGACCATGAGGTCGTGGTGATCAATGGCGGCATATTTGCGGGTGAAATCCTGACTAGCAAACGTCCTTCCGTTTGAAAGGACATGTACAGCTGTCCTCGGCAGGTAGGATTTCATCATCGAGATGATCTTTAGGAACCGATCACCACGCAGTGTAGGCTCGCCACCCGTGAAGCCAATTTCACGAGTGTCCTGTGGTATCAGCGGAATGATCTGCTCTACTTCGTCCATAAGCCAAGAGTCATCTGCGCTTTTTGGCGGTTGAGAGCACATCAGGCAATAGTGATTGCACTGCTCGGTCAGCAAAATGGAATTGTGGTTGGACTCTTTACGGAACAGAACCCTGATGCTTCGCCTGTCATCCGAGAGGATGACTATGTCATCATCGTTCAGGTAAAAATAATCGTCAGGCAATGCTGTGACGGCGCAGCCTGCCAGCACTTCACCGCTCCGGTCGGCATGATCATGCAAGACGAAATAGTGAGCGAAGCCTGGTGGTATTTGGCCTATTTTGTTGACAAGAAAAGCGCGCTGCTGCCTAAGCACACCTGGCAGATCGGAATTCGTAGACAGTCGAAAAATCTGTTTATCCGCGCCCGCCTCTACTGTCGGTATGAGGCCCAGCTTCCCGCCTAGCTTCAACATCCGTTGGCCCACCCCAGGAAAAGGTTCTTTGTCTGCTTGTCAGCGTTCATCAGGTTGATCAGATGCTTAAAGATGGACATGTTTCGCTTGCAAAACGCGGACTCTGATTTGCGGCCCAGCACATCCTTGCTCATGGCGTGATGAAAAACCGGGTCGGCACCGCAGAACGACTCATATGCGCATTCGGAGCACATCGGGGCGCTCAGCGTAAAGGAGCCTTCCAATGCGTCGAGCAACTGGTCGGAAAGCATCACTTCCTCGTAGGTGTTCGTCAGGACGTTCCCTAGCTTGAAAGTCTCATCCCCCATCTCGGCGAGCATCCGGCTTTCGTCCGATGCGTACACGGCCCCATCGTAATTGAAGACAATTGCCGCAATGCCAGCCCCTGCAGGGTTCATCAGGTCAACGTAGCCAGGGTCTTCACACGTGAGCATTTTCTTGAGAACCGTGGCGGAATAGTGCTCCACGAACTTTACGCCAGACTTGTTCAGCTCAAGAATGTATTGCAGGCCTTCCTTGTAGAATTCCAACCAGCGCTCGGTGTCGTAACGTTGAAATTTCTTGGTTTTGATGGCGAACCCGTACGGAGACAGGGAACGGAGGAATATCCCGTCGAACCCAAGGCGCAAATACTCATCGATAATTGCCTTTACGTCAGCAAGGCTCTTATCGGTAGTGGTCATCAGCGCCGACACCTGGTCATATCCCAAGGCCTCGCGTGCTCGCTGCAACCCAGACTCAAACCGCTCATGGCTATCCCGACCGCTGCGCGGTCGGTTCGCATTATGCAGTTCGCGAGGGCCGTCGAGCGAAGAGGACAAGAGGATCATGTGCGCCTTGCAGAACGCCAATATTTCATCTGTCAAAAGTGACAAAGTGGTGGCAATGACGAACTGTAATTCCCGCCTCTGGGTCTCATTGCGTCGCTTGGCTTCGAGCACAACGTACTTGACCATATCGAAATTAAGCAGCGGCTCTCCGCCCTGAAACTCGATTTTTATGGCCGGGTTGGGTGACCTAAATACGAAATCCAGCGACTTGTCTGCCATCTGCTTCGTCATGTCAAAGCTGCCGGCGCCTTCCATCTGTCGTGAAACTTGGCAATAGGGGCAGCTATGGTCACACCTAAGCGTGACAACGAAAATGTGCAGGTTGGTGAAAGGAGGCAGCCTTGAGAACTTAGTTCTGACTTTGAGCCCCAGCAAGCTCAGGGGCGCCTTCTCTTCGGGGAACCTTAGAAAATGCTTCGAGCGCAACGAACTGAAGACCGGATGATCCTGGCCAAGCGTGCGGTCAATCAGGGCCGGGACGACATTCGAATCAACCAGCAGGTACTCACCTGCCATATTGGTCAGGATGTAGTGGTCATCGTCGAAACGGTCAAATTTGAAGGGAAGAAGCTCATACTGCTTCCCCTGTGAAAAGGCTTCCAAACCCTGGAATTTGCTCACTCAAATCAATCCACTTTGCGAAAAGGCAACGCCCAAAATTACGTTACGCACTGCAGATGTTTGGTCGTGCAGCTTTTTGCGCAGTTGATAATCGAGGACGTCTTTCTTGAAGTCCTCGACGGCATTGGCGAAGGTTTCAGACAGCGTGGTGATATTGGCAAGCAGAGTACAGACCAGCTCTTCACCCTGGAGCTGAATATTCAAGGTGAAGGCGTACTGGCCTCTGTACGCTGCCTTTTGAATCACCTCGGCGTCGTACAACCTTTGGTCGAAGTTAAGCACGACGTTTGTCATCAGCGGCTCGAGTAGTGAGAGCTGTGAGAGGAGTGCGACGAATGCGAGGAGTGAGACGAATGCGAGGAATGGTAAGCCATCATCTGGCCGCCCTCACCACGCTTCAGCACAAAATTGAAGAGATTTTCTCCTGAAGATGCAGTGATCTGCTCGCTGCCGACCTGCTGAATTTGCAGGCGAGTAGCTTCAGCTTCAAAGTGTTCGACCGCTGCGGTCGGCTGGCTAGCAGCGGTGCTCTCGCCGACGGTAAGTGCGGCAGCCAAGGCAGCTAGAGACGTAAGAAATGGGCGTTTGGTCATGGTCAGCATCCTTGTTGTAGTAGCTAGTGGTATATAAGCCAAACAAGCATGTGATGTCAATTTGATATGGTCAAAGCACGAATGACTGATGCATTCGAGGCATGAAGCTTCATTGGATAATCGCAGGGGTTGAGCCGGTACGGTACACAAACGTCGGGCGTGTGGCAGGTAGCTTTTGATCACAACGCCGTCACCCCGGGAGGGGCCGCAATTCGTACAATGCTACCTGGTTGATTTGGATAAGCCCGTTCACATGAAGCAAATGCTCCTCGCGTTTTTTGCCACCCTGCTCTTCTCCGCCCAAACAAGCGCCGATATTCCAGCAAACTTCCCTGCAGCAAAAGTAATCGCCAAGCAAAAGGTGTTTTTCGACCAGGCGTCGGGGTTACACGGCGAGCTTTATTGCGGCTGTAAGTGGGAGTGGACAGGCAAGTCAGGTGGCCGAATCGATGCCGAATCGTGTGGCTACGAAACTCGCGCTCAGCAAAATCGTGCCGATCGTATCGAGTGGGAGCACATCGTGCCAGCGTGGATCTTCGGTCACCAGCGACAGTGCTGGCAGAACGGAGGAAGGAAGAATTGTGTCGCTGTCGATCCAATCTTCAGGGCCATGGAGGCCAATTTATTCAACCTTTACCCATCTGTTGGCGAAGTGAACGGGGACCGCAGTAACTATCAATATGGAATCGTAAGCGGAGTGGCTCCACAGTACGGCGCCTGCGCTACTAAGATCGATTTCATGGCGCGCGCAGCTGAGCCTAGGAACGAGGTCAAAGGGCTCGTCGCACGCTCTACATTTTACATGTACGACCGTTACGGCCTGTCTATGGCGCGTCAACAGCAGCAGGTGCTCATGGCATGGGATCGACAGCATGCCGTCTCGCCGTGGGAAAAGGAATGGGATAACCGTACCGCGCGGCTAATGGGCCATCATAATCCGTTCGTGACAGGCGATCGCTCATGGTCCCTTGGCCACAAGCCGTCACGCGAGGGAATCGTCAGCCCGATCACTAACCCTACCCCTACCGTAGCCGCAGCCCCGGAACTTAAAGCCTCGGACGATGGTGCGGTTCTGGGCAATCGAAACAGCAATGTGTACCACCTACCGCAGGGATGCCCTAGCTACAGCAAGGTTTCATTCAAAAACAGGGTGTTCTTCAGGTCTGAGGCGGACGCAATGGCAGCGGGTTACCGAAAAGCTGGCAATTGCCGCTAGGCGCTCGCGCACATTCCTTACTTGCACCGCACCAGCCAGAGCTGATCGATCCGCGTCGTAAAGCTTTGGCTCATCATGTCCCGCCGCATCCCCCAGTCTGGCACGCTGGGCACGCGTCCCGGCCTAAGTGTATTGCGCCCCCACTTGGCATTGATGGCGTCCAGCACGCCCATTACACGCTCTGAAGCGGCGGGTTGGGTCTCGGTAAAGAGATCGTCGGTGTACTCGCCGCGCTGCCTGAGATCCATCAGCAGCACCTCGGCCTTGCTGAATGAAAAACCCTCTCGATAGACATGCTCCAGGCCAGCGATAGCCGCGCGGGTGATGTATCTGGTGTCGTCCGTTGGATAAGGCAGCTCAACGACCAGCCCTTTGGCAAACTTGGGCTCGTCTGGATTGAACATACCGGTGCGGATGCTCACACGCACTCGTTTGCACATGGACTGCTGCGCCCGTAGTTTCTCAGCCGCTCGGGCGGCATACGCTGCCACAGCCTCCCGGATCGGCCCCAACTCCCGGAGGCGCTTGCCGAACATCCTTGAGCAGCAAATCTCTTGCTTGGGCGGCGTAGCTTCTTCTAAATCGAGGCACGGCGTACCGCGTAGCTCACGGGCCGTTTTCTCTACCAGCACGCTGAACTGCTTGCGCAACGTCCAGGCGTCCGCGCATGCCAAATCCCAGGCAGTACGGATCCCCATACTGTTCAGGTGCTCCGTCATTCGGCGGCCTATCCCCCAAACATCACTCACGTCAGTCACGCGCAGTACCTTGTCGCGCCGAACCGGATCGAGCAGGTCTACTACGCCACCGGTTTGCTTTTGCCAGCGCTTCGCCGAATGGTTGGCCAGCTTCGCCAGCGTTTTTGTGCCAGCGATACCCACCCCGACCGGAATACCAGTACACGCCAAGACTTGCGCGCGAATCCGCCTGCCCAGGGCTTCAACATCGGGCGCTCCGCTGAGGTCGGCAAAGGATTCGTCAATCGAGTACAGCTCGACGGCCGGGACGAGCCCCTCGATGACCGTCATCACTCGTTCGCTCATGTCGCCATACAGCGCGTAGTTGCTGGAAAACACAACCACCCCCCAGCGCTCTAGGTCACGGCGAATCTGAAAGTACGGCGCGCCCATCTTGATTCCGAGTGTTTTGGCCTCGGCTGAGCGAGCTATCACGCAGCCGTCGTTATTGGAGAGCACTACGATCGGGGTGCGTCGCAGATCCGGGCGGAAGACTCGTTCACAGCTCGCATAGAACGAGTTGCAATCGATGAGGGCGATCACTCGATCAGTATTTGCCATGGATTCGGACGCTGTATGGCACCACACCCCAGACGTAGAGCTCCTCGCTTTCTAGGAGGTACCGCGGCGGATATTTCGGGTTGGCCGAGCGCAGGATGACCTGGCTTCCGTCGCGATCGAAAATCTTCACCAATGGCTCATTGTTCAGCGCCGCAATGATCACCTCGCCTTTCTCCGCATCGCGGCCTCGCTCAACGACCAGAATGTCCCGGTCAAAAATGCCGACGTGGATCATGCTTTCGCCACTCGCGCGCGCCAGGTAGGTATGAGGCGCCCGGATGTTCATCAACTCGTCCAGCGAGATGCTGCCCTCAAGATGATCTTGTGCTGGGCTTGGAAAGCCGGCCGGCACGCAGAAGCTGAAGAACGGCAAGGCAATTGTTGAGGGAGCCGTGGGTCCCAAGATATGAACGGGCATGGCGCAGTCCTTAAAGCTGTATTTATATACAGTATTCTCGGAGGCGATCAGCCGGTCAATCGAAGTAGACGTGTGGAGGCATCATGTGTGGACGTTTCGCACAGTACCGAATTGCTTACGAGTATCTTGACAAGATTGGCGTGCAAATACCGTTGCCGTTACTCGGAGGCGTAAGCCTTGAACCTATCGGGCGCTACAACGTGCCGCCCCGATCGAACGTTCAGCTCCTACATCAGGACGCGGACGGCGTCCGAATGGAACCGGTGCCTTGGGGGTACGCGCCTTGGTGGGCGCAGGGAAAGAGACCGCCGGCGATCAATGCCAGGGTTGAGACTGCTGCGACATCGAAGTTCTTTCGTGATGTCTGGAGAGCAGGACGCGCTATTGTCCCGGCAGATGGTTGGTTCGAATGGAAGAAGGACGAGCAGAACCCGAAAATCAAGCAGCCCTACTTCATCAGGCTGCGCAGCGGCGAGCCGATGTTCTTCGCGGCGCTGGGCCAGTTTCAGCGGGGCGGTATGCTTGAACCGCGAGACGGCGATGGCTTCGTGATCATCACCTCTTCCAGCGATGCCGGCATGCTCGACATACATGACCGCAGGCCACTGGTTCTTTCGGGAGAATGCGCCGCTCACTGGATGGACCCCGAGCTGGCACCTGGCGAAGCCGAAGAGCTTGCGCTTGAGCATGGGGCGGGAGTCGAAGAGTTCGAGTGGTATGCGGTAGGCCGAGAAGTCGGAAACGTGCGCAGTGAGGGGGCTCAGCTCATTGCACCGGTCAGTGATCCGCTGCTTTGATCCGATCGGTGAGCCAAGCCTCCTGCTTCAAACGGACTAGGCGGCGTACCAGTGACACAGGCAGGGGACGTACAAACCAGAGCCGTAGGTGTGCGTAGTGCCAAAAAAGTGGTCTCGCCTCGCCGCACGGTATCAGGCCTGCCTACCCCGCCCAACGCGACCTCTTAGCGGACCGCTCTCGCACTTCCACTATGCTGCCCCGAGTTTCGGGAACGAATGCCAGGTCAGGGCACCGGATTGAGTACTAGCCGCCCGGTTCCTACCGGTGATATCCGTAACCTGATTCCAGCCAACCACGACGGGAAAAAAGCCTGCTGCATCCTACCTGGGTGGAGTGATGCCGCAGGCAGCGTAATCAGCATCAGACATGACGGCATAGATCTCGCAAGCCGGATACCGGTTTTGCGGCACCGCTGCGTCGCGCGAATTTTGAGCTAGCGGCACCGCTGCGGCGGGCGCCGCTTGTCCAGATGCCTGTCTATTACGATCGTTTTTGTACGAGTGAAGCATAGCGATTACTTCGTCGGCAGTGCCCGTTTCAAATATGCGCTTGCGCCACGGTTCCGCATTCACCCACGAACGGAACGCAGCCGATCTCGAAATTTGGGAGGCGTCTGGGTGAGCAGCATAAATTTTATTAAAATGAACCTCTTCTTGGGACGAGGGTGTAGCGGTTATTGGAGATGCTACCTGCTGCGGTGGTGTGGTTATTGGTGCGACCTGCGAGGAGGCACTGTAATTCTCGTGCGCCATCGGCCCGGCCGTGCGGCTTGTTGAAGGATGGCTCTGGTTGTTGAACGCGGGAATGATAAAAGCCAGCGCAACTCCATATATAGGCACGAAACACAAAACTCTGGCGGTGATAGCCCACGCTGACAAAGGCCTGTGTTTTCCAGCTGCCCTCCAAATACATACTGCGATAAAAATGAAATATGAGATGTAGATGTTATTTGCCATGCGAATTATCGCCGGCATGTCGCCGCGATCATCTGCGACCGCAACAGCAATTACAAAAGCTGCAAACTTGACGGCGAGCATGACCACTACGCCATAAAGCCAGAATGTTTTTCCGAGACCTTCCTCCCCTCGCCAGAGACGACCGATAGCTGATTCTCTTGTCGCCACTGACGTGGTTCCTACGGAGCCGTCGCTCCGCCCGACCGCCGGTGCTTTCTGGCTGAAATCGTTTATCCTGCCACCTTGATCATCCGGGCGGCTTTCAAAACGTTCTGAACTCGTTCGCTGGTATGAGTTAGCGGTTTGCGTGGTCTTCTCACAAAATTGAGGTGGCTTATCCGCACATTCGCCTAGTCGCTGCAACCGCAAGCTTAAGTCGTAACCAGCCCGTTGTTTTGGACAAGATAAAACACCGTAAGCTTCGACGACCTCAGCCATACGCTCAAGCGCCTTCTCCCGCCCCTCTCGATAACGTTTAGGATGGCACTGCTTGAGTAGAGCCTGGTAGGCGATCTCAATTAGTTCGTCGCCAGCGGTTTCGCTCACCTGCAACGTGTCGTAGTAAGTAGCCATTTCGGTTCCTTCCGTGCTATCCATGACCATAAGTTTTTTACCGCGGAGGTGAGCTAAACCGCTCTACCGTGGCGACTTGAGTTCTCGCCTCATGGGCTTAGATCGAGCTACGCAATCCCTAGTACGGATTGCGCTGTGAGTGATGTATCCCCTCGCTACTGCCTTATGAAAGCGCAAAAGGAACGCCGGTGGAAACCTGCATCCAGACCGGCCGAGACGTTTCTAGCTGATAAACCAGTGAAAGCGCTAACTTAGTCATGGACTGCCGGACGCGAGCCTAAGAACTGCCAGGTCAACCAGCGCAGGGCACCTCTTGATCTCGCACCCCAGCAAGCATTAAGGCCTTAAGCCATCATAAGCCATGCGGGCGGTTTCGAGCAGCTATCGATTTGCGCGAGGATACAACTGCGTAGTGTTTCTTTGAATGCCGCAGCCAACATCTCCGATGCGGCCCCTTTCAACCTCTACGAAGCCTCATTCGAAGTTCACTTCGTCGTCAGCAAGACTTCATACGCCAGTTCGCTTGATGAGGTTTGGTAGGAAGCACCGCCCAGCTGTAGAGAACGAAGTTGCACGCTGCGGTTTCGTCGAAATTCCCGATGGTGGACCTGCTGTGTGCCCGCCAACAAAGAAACCGCGGTTGGGGAGCCCTGCGTACGCTGAGTCGCTTGTACTGGCTAATAGACACGTCACGCACGGTACGGCAGCGCACTGGCGTAGGCCACCGGACCAGATCGAACGGACGGTATGCCCCGCTCTTGCCATGCTTTATCTTCATCGATACCAAGCCATTTTGAGCGAACCACGCGAGTGAAGATTCGCGGGGCTACTCGGCGCCTATGCGATGCGCTTGCCCGCTTTTGATTCCCACATAAGAGGCAAGAAGCCGAACAGGCCTTCCATGGCGCCTTCGTCCAGCTTTCCGATGGCGGTTTTGTACTGGTGCCTTCCAGTCGAAGAAGAGCCGGCTCCAGACGCCCCCGCGCAGCAGCCACTATCGCCGTCAAGGTTCGACAGGCCGATTCTCACGCAAAATTAAATTGTGGGGACAAATGAGGGTATGGGACAGCTTAAATCTATAAACTGCCTATATTTCAGTAAGTTAACCAAATAATACGCCGGCCACAAGCCGGCTTTTTTATTGCCTGCATATTTCTAGTCAACAGACACAGCCGCTCTCAGACCCGGCGGATAGCGTAGGCCGTAGACATGTCCGCCTCCTGCTAAGCTTCAGCCGCGAGGCAGATCACAATTCTCCGGAAACTCCACCGCGACCGGGAACCCTGACACCAGTTGTGACTCGTCTACTAAACAGGGCGATTGCCATCAACGTCTAGCGGATTCAACGATGCCTGCCACCTACAACACCGCAATGGTGTGC
>Ga0114916_1001261_pt1 | contig 14817 bp, 21 predicted proteins | sample MalvirAntarct_66_FD_83501 | JGI IMG/M metagenome (GOLD analysis project Ga0114916, IMG submission 83501) | Marine viral communities from the Global Malaspina Expedition - Malaspina viral metaG Antarct_66 | ecosystem: Environmental > Aquatic > Marine > Oceanic | place: West Anvers Island... | reverse complement strand
AGACGATCAGGCCGGTGAGCTGGTAACCCATCAAGAGGAAACCGGCGCTCATCATGGCGACGTTGGCGGTGTAGGCATGACGCCAGAAGCTGGCAGTGCGCCGCCAGTAGCCCATGACGATCAAAATGGCGCTCAAGGCCAGGAGCTGGCCGATCTCGACGCCAACGTTGAATGCAACAAGGTTGGCGATCAGGCCATCTGCCGATATCTCGTACTCCTGAATCTTGGTCGCGAGGCCGAAGCCATGCAGCAAGCCAAAGATCAGCGTAGCCGCCTTGGTATTAGGCTGGTGGCCGAACCAACGCTTGAACGCGCCCAGATTATCCAGCGCCTTGTACACCACAGAGAAACCGATGATGGCGTCGATCACATAGGAGCTGATGCTGATTTCCGCTAGCACGCCGAACAGCAGCGTCACGGTGTGGCCCACGGCGAACAGCGTGACGTAGAGCCCCACGTCCTTCAGGCGGTAGAGAAAGAAGATCACCCCGAACAGAAACAGCAGATGGTCGTAGCCGGTGATCATGTGCTTCGCGCCCATGTAAATGAACGGCAGCAACGTCACCCCGGAGCTTTCCTGGATAAAGCCCTTGTCGCCCTCGGCAACAGCATGGGCCAGTGCATCAGGCATGCCGAGGAACAGCAGTGCCGTGAACAACAGCAACAGTAGTAACGAGCGATTCGGGCGCACGACAGATGCGTCCATTGCGCTCATAGATAGCGAATGCATGGTTGAGTCCTAAATTGCAGTGGTCTTGGGCCGCACAGCGGCCTGTGTCAGAGCACGAATATAGGGCGAGGTGGCCGCTCGATCAGGAAGATCGGACTGGGAGGGATGGAGTAGCGACGGGCTTCTATCGGCTGCGCACGCTCTGGCTGCGTGCTGATGCTCAGCAGTGTGGTCAGGTGCGGTGTTTCGTGCACATGGTCGGCTGTTAGCGAGGAGTGGTAATGATCCGCGCATGCCGCGCAGGCAAATGCGCCGTCGTCGTGCACATGCGAGTGAGCACCGTCGCTGCCGCTACCGGCGGGCTGACTCGCCCCCATAAACAGCGCAGAGGTATGCCCGGCCCAGGCCATTAGGATGGCGAGAGCAAGGGCAAAAATCACCTTGGTGCTGATGGGTTTGCTGAGCATGTCGTGGTTCTTCAATGCCTAAGTAGTTAGCTATTCTGAAAGGGGTAGTGTGTTTGACCGTATCCCCCCCAGGGGGATAGCATGCGAGCGTAATTCATCGACGCACGAGACTCAAGGCATGAGCGATCACGAACACGGCCATCAGCACCAAAGTCATGGCGACATCATCAAAAGGTTGAAGCGTGCGGAGGGTCACCTGCGCAGCATCGTTACCATGATCGAAGACAGTCGAGCCTGCGTCGATATCGCTCAGCAGCTGCATGCCGTGGAAAAAGCCGTCTGCCAAGCCAAGCGCACGCTGATCCAAGACCACATAGACCATTGCCTGGAACACACGGTCGAAGCCCTCTCTACAGGCGAGCGCGCATCGCTAGAAGACTTCAAGCAAATCACCAAATACCTTTGAGGGCGATTCAAAGCAAAAGGCGCCAATAATAGCTTTCTGGGAGATGCAAGATGGCTTGGCTTATCAGCAAATACTTTCTGACAGCGATCGTGGTCGTCGTGGTGTCGGAGGTCGCGAAGCGTAGTGACAAGTTTGGTGGCCTGATTGCGGCGTTGCCTCTGATAACTGTACTGACGCTGATCTGGCTAAACGTTGAAAACCAGCCAGCAGAGAAGATCGCAAATCATGCCTGGTACACCTTCTGGTATGTGTTACCCACCCTTCCAGCGCTACTCGCATTTCCAATGCTTCTGCCCCGGTTCGGCTTTTGGCCGACTCTGATGATCTACATCGCTGCCACCGCGAGCTGTTTCGGCTTGTTTGCTTTATGCGTCCGTCGTTTCGGTATCGAACTGCTCTGATAAGGTCGGGTTTCTCGTACGGTGCACATCCAGCAGAGTGCACGCCCGACCTGCTGGCTGCCGCTCCGTCAGTTCGCATATCGAGATTCTGCTCATTTTCCACCTCTCAGTTTTCTTGCAGCAGGTGTATCACCATTCCGGCTAACCCATAGGCCGTCAGCACCTGGATGGCGCCGCGCTTGAAGCGGAGCAAGGCCACCTCTGCCGCCACGGCAATTAGTGCCGAAGGCCAGTCAAAGTGACCACTAGAACCTTCGTTTTGCCGAACCATTGCATAGCCCTTTGTGATTGGCGTATAAACACACAAACACCTATTAGCGGAGAGCGCCATGAATACCATTCGCTGGAATGTCGCCGTCTCGGCCGACACCGACCAGTCGCTTCGGATGTTTCTGGCCAGCCAGGGCGGCGGCCGTAAGGGCGACCTGTCGCGCTTCATCGAAGAGGCGGTACGCGCTCACATCCTCGAACTGAGCGCCGAGCAGGCCAAGGCCGCCAACGCCCATCTGAGTGAGGCAGAACTGACCGAAGCGGTTGACGAAGCGCTCGACTGGGCACGTAAGCGCTGATGCGGGTCGTGTTGGATACCAACATCCTGTTCAGCGCCCTGATCTCGCCGCATGGAGCGCCCGATGCGATCTACCGTGCCTGGCGTGCAGCGCGTTTCGAGGTGGTGACATCGCGGATGCAGCTCGATGAAATCCGCCGAGCCAGCCGCTACCCCAAGCTTCAGGCCATCCTACAGCCCGCCAAGGTGGGCGCTATGATCAATAACCTGCAAAGGGCGGTGGTACTGGAGCGTCTGAGCATCGAGGTCGAAGCCGATGATCCGGATGACTCGTTTCTGCTGGCCATGGCTTTGGCGGGCGATGCGGACTACCTGGTGACCGGTGATCGTCGCGCAGGCCTCTTGCAACGTGGGCACATCGAACGCACGCGGATCGTCACGCCCGCCGCGTTCTGCGCCGAAGTGCTGTGATCAATGCCGGTCGGTTTTCTGACCCAGGAGCAACGCGACGGTTTTGGTCGCTACGTCGATGCACCCAGCCGTGAGGAACTGGAACGTTACTTTCACCTGAGCGATGAAGATCGCGAGGCCATCCAGGTGCTGCGGGGTAACCATAACCGTCTGGGTTATGCCGTTCTGCTGACCACCGTCCGCTTCGTGGGCGTTCTGCCGGACAAGCCCGCCGCTGTGCCGCTGGAAGTCCTGCAGGTGCTTTGCCGCCAACTGGCAATCGCCGATCCTGACTGCCTTCAGCGCTATAGCGATCATCGCCGCTGGATACATGCCGCCGATATTCAGAACCGCTTTGGCTATCGTCATTTCACCGATCCAGGTATCGGCTTTCGCTTGAGCCGCTGGCTGTATGCCCTCTGCTGGACGGGCACCGACCGGCCTGGCGTGCTGTTTGAGCGAGCCACCTCGTGGTTGTTCACACAGAAAGTCCTCCTGCCTGGAGTTTCCCAACTGGAGCGCTTTATCGCCCAGTTGCGCAGTCGGGTCGAGGAACGTCTCTGGCTCACCCTCGGCCGCAGCATCAGCGAAGCGCAACGACAGCAGCTGCACGACCTGCTGACGGTGGCCGAAGGCAACCGCAGCTCCCGGCTGGACCAATTGCGCTCCGGCCCGGTGATGGTCAGTGGCCCCGCACTGATTCGGGCACTGCGCCGGCTCGATGACGTGCGCGGCATCGGCATCACCTTGCCAGCGGCGGCGCACATCCCGCCCAGCCGTATCGCGGCCCTGGCGCGCTTCGCCAACACCGCCAAGGTCACCGCGATTAATCGGCTGCCGGCGTCGCGCCGGATGGCGACACTGGTGGCCTTCGCACTCTGCCTGGAGGCGACTGCGCACGACGACGCCCTGGAAGTCCTGGAGGCCTTGCTGCGCGACCTGTTCAGCAATGCGGAGAGGGCCGACAAGAAAGCCCGCATGCGCAGCCTGAAAGACCTGGATCGGTCGGCCGCGACGCTCGCCGCCGCCTGCAAGGTCGTGCTGGACAGCACGATCAGCGATGACAACGTGCGCGCCCGGCTGTTCAACGACCTGCCGAGGACTACCCTGGAAAAGGCCCTGGAAGAGGTCAACGCGCTGATCCGTCCGGTCGATGACGTCTATTTCCTCGCGCTGGAAGCGCGCTACCGCAGTGTGCGCCGTTTCCTGCCCGACCTGCTGAAGCACATCCGCTTCGGCTTCAGCCCGGCCGGCAAGGGCGTGGCGGCTAGTCTGGATTGGTTGCAACTGAACCTGCCCCGCAGGAAGCCGGAGGATGACGCGCCGCAGGAGATCGTGGCCAAGGCTTGGCAGAAGCACATCACCCGCGAAGATGGTTCCCTCGACATGGGCGCCTATGTGTTCTGCACGCTCGATGCACTGCGCACGGCGCTACGCCGCCGCGATGTTTTCGTCTCGCCCAGTTGGCGCTATGCCGATCCCCGTCTCGGCCTGCTCGACGGTGCCGAATGGCTGGCGGCGCGACCGATCATCTGCCGGTCGCTGGGCCTGACCATCGACGCCCAAACCACCTTGGATGCCCTGAGCGCCGAGCTGGACGCTACCTGGCAGGCGGTGGCCGCACGCCTGCCCGACAACCCCGCGATTCAACTGAGCGAGAACACCGAGGGCAAGACCGAGCTGTCCCTTGGCGCGCTGGACAAACTGGAAGAACCCAGCTCGTTGTTGCAACTGCGGGCGGCCGTGGCCGACTTGATGCCGCGTGTCGATCTGCCGGAAATCCTCCTGGAGATCGCCGCTCGTACCGGCTTTGCCGAGGCCTTCACCCATGTGTCCGAACGTAATGCACGGGCTGACAACCTGGTTACCAGCCTCTGCGCGGTGCTGCTGGGCGGGGCCTGCAACACCGGCCTGGAGCCGCTGATCCGCACCGACAACCCGGCGCTGCGCCGCGACCGGCTGTCCTGGGTCAGCCAGAACTATATCCGTGACGACACCCTGTCAGCGGCCAACGCCATTCTGGTCGGCGCACAAAGCCAACTGGAGCTGGCCCAGGTCTGGGGCGGCGGTGAGGTCGCTTCCGCCGATGGCATGCGCTTCGTCGTACCGGTGCGCACCGTGCATGCCGGCCCCAACCCGAAGTATTTCGGCCCCGGCCGGGGCGTCACCTGGTACAACCTGATTTCCGACCAGTTCTCCGGCCTCAACGCCATCACCGTACCCGGCACCCTGCGCGACAGCCTGGTACTGCTGGCGGTGGTGCTGGAACAGCAGACCGAGTTGCAGCCGACGCAAATCATGACCGACACCGGGGCCTACAGCGATGTGGTGTTCGGGCTGTTCCGCCTGCTCGGCTACCACTTCAGTCCGCGGCTGGCCGATGTCGGCGGTACCCGCTTCTGGCGCACGCGCCCGGACGCGGACTACGGCAAGCTCAACGGGCTGGCCCGGCAGTCGGTCAAACTCGACCTGATCGCCGAGCACTGGGACGATCTGCTGCGCCTGGCCGGCTCGCTCAAGCTCGGCCGGGTACCGGCCACCGGTATCATGCGCACCCTGCAAACGGGGGATCGTCCCACCCGGTTGGCCCAGGCATTGGCTGAATTCGGGCGGATCGAGAAGACTCTGCACACGTTGACCTATATCGACGACGAGTCCAAACGCCGCGCCACCCTGACCCAGTTGAACCGGGGCGAAGGCCGGCACAGCCTGGCCCGCGCCGTGTTCCACGGCAAACGCGGCGAGCTGCGTCAGCGCTACCGCGAAGGCCAGGAAGACCAGCTCGGTGCTTTGGGCCTGGTGGTGAACATCATCGTGCTGTGGAACACCCTCTACATGACGGCGGCCGTGGAACGGCTCAAGCAGCACGGCTACCCGGTGCTGGAGGAGGATGTGGCCCGGCTATCACCGCTGATCTACGAGCACATCAACATGCTCGGGCGGTATTCCTTCGCAGTGCCGGAAGAGGTCGCACGCGGCGAGCTGCGGCCGCTGCGCAACCCAGAGGATGACTTTTAGGCGGATAGCGAGGGCACTTCCTTAATTGGACGAGCCAGAGCTGTTGTCAGCAGGCTCGGTGTCGGATGCGGCCCTGGCCTCAGCACGAGCCTGGAAACGTTCATAGCATTCCAACCCGCAGAAGTGCAGGACGTGCTCGCTACCTTCCACAGTCAAGACGGCGTCGAGTGGGATCTCCTGGCAGCATTCGCAGCAAGAGGTGCAACTGGTGGACGGGTCGTTAATGCTCATGACGGTATTCCTTCAGGGAGCGGTGATGCAGGGGGCATGCGGTTCGAGCGCAGGGCGCGGAATGTGGCAAGTGTTTCCCTGTACCCCACTTCGATCAGCGCGTCGGTTTGATCGAAGTCGAGCAAGCCGACAGATTGTGAAAAATGCGGGCGTACAAGCCGTATGCGGATGCCCCGCGACCTGTGCTGTTGCAAGCTGCACAGGTACTTGGTGTCCAGGGCGATCATGAAGCTGCGCAGCAATATCTTCAGCGGTGAGGCCAGCGCGGTCGAATCCCGTGGGCAACAGGTGCATGAGATCATCAGCAGCTCTCGCACACCGCGATCCGATGCCTTATCGAACGGCACGTTATCGGCTACACCACCATCCACATGTTGATTCCCCGCGATCCAGGCCGGCGGGAAAGCACCGGGCAGGCTCATGCTGGCAATCACCGGCTCGATCAGGTCGCCGCGCCGCTCGTGATAGCAGGGCTTACCGGTCTGTAGATTGGTGGTCGTGATGACCAGCGGATGCTTGAGTGCCTCGAAGCGCCTGATGAGCAGCACTTCATGGAGAAGGCGTCGTAGCGGGGCGAATGTATAGAAACCGCCTGTTTCGCCCAGCAATCCCCGCCAGTTCCAGGCGACGACATCAGGTTTTCGCAGGCCTCGCCATAGCTGCGCCAGCTCAGCCGGCGGCATGCCGGCTGCGATCAGGGTGCCGTTCAAGGCCCCCACTGAACTTCCTATCACCAGATCGAACGACAATCCCAGTTCGACGATCGCTTGATAGAAGCCAACCTGCATCGCGCCTCGCGCGCCGCCCCCGCACAAGACCAGTGCGGTACGCGCCGAAGAAGTCCCGACGTTCATGAGCCCGCCGGATGTGCAGCACGCCAGGCCAACAGGACAGAAACGCCGAACACGGCGACCAGCGCCACTGCGACGACGCCCCAATGCGCGCTGAGGAAGGCGCCGGCGGTCGTGCCAGCCAACACAATGACCAGCACCGGCAGATGACAAGGGCAGGTGAGCGCGGCCAGCACGCCCCATGCATAAGCCCGCCAGCGGTGTGCTGGGGGCGAACTGGCTGGGCTACGCATGGCGGTTCTCCGCTTCAGCGAGGGGAAGCCCGGCCGCCAGTTGCCGGTCCAGCACCACCAGGGTTTCGCGTCGCGCCGCGATCAACGAACGCAGATGCGCCCGACACGCATCGATGTCGCCGCCCCCACCGTCCAGCGCCTGACACCAGCGCGCCAACTCTCTCAGATCGATGCCCGCCTCAAAGGCCGTGCGCACGAAGCGCAGCCGCTCCAGCGACTGCGCATCGAAAATGCCGTAACCGCTGTCGGTGCGCCGCACCGGGTGCAGCAGCCCGCGCAACAGGTAATCGCGCACCACGTGCACGCTGACGCCGGCCTGTTCGGCTAACTTGGAAATCCTGTAACTGCTCATGCTCGGGCTCCTTCAGGCGGCCACCCCCTCGATGGATCGAGGCGTGGGGGCCGCCTGGATAAACAGCGGCACTCTCCTTGTTCCTGATAGGCGTTCAGCACACGCCGCAACGCGGAGCGGGCCCGGTGCAGCAGCACGCGCACGTTGCCGTTGGAGGTCGCCATGCCCTCGGCGATGTTGTCGAGTGCCATACCTTCCACCTCATGCAGCCGATAGGCCCGTTGTTGCGCCCCCGGCAGCGCGGCGATGGCGCGCCCCAGACACTGGGCCGACTCGGCGGAGAACAACAGCGCTTCCGGCCCCTCCTGATGCCAGGGGCCTGGAGTCGTCGGCCAGGGATCGGCCGCGTCGAAGCGCAGGCTCTTGCCGCCGTCTGCGTCTGGGAACACCGCCGCCCAGGGCACGTAGCGCCGCTCCCGACGCAGCCGGGCCAGTGCCTGGTTACGCACGATCGCCCAGAGCCAGGTCTTGAGGTTGGCCCGCCCCTCGAACCTGGGCAGCGCCTGATAGGCGGCGAGCCAGGCCTCTTGTACGGCGTCGTCGGCCCAGGCCTCGCCGACGATGCCGGTGGCCAGCGCCCGCAACGCACGATGATGCTCACGCACCAGGGCCGTGAACGCCTCCCGGTCGCCGTTGCGCAAGCGCTCCAGCAACAGGGTCGCCGCGCTGAGCCCTTCGGGTTGTATCCCGGCGCTGTAAGTGGTGACAGTGGCCAGGACGGCCATGCGATTTTCCACTGTGCACCTCCTCGGCCGTCGCGGCCTCGCAGAAGAAATACCCCTGCCGCCCGTCTCCACGAGAACCGCCGATGCGTGCAGGCGGACTTCGGGTGTCCTGTTGCGCAGCCTAGCCGGCGCAGCAGGACAGTTGCTTCACGTCCTTGGTGAAGGTCTGCGCCGCCAGCTTCAACCCCTCCACCATGGTCAGGTAAGGGAACAGTTGGTCGGCCAGTTCCTGCACCGTCATCCGGGCGCGGATGGCGATGGCGGCGGTCTGGATCAGTTCGCCCGCTTCCGGGGCCACCGCCTGCACGCCCAGCAGCCGGCCAGAACCCGCTTCGGCGACCAGCTTGATGAACCCCCGCGTGTCGAAGTTGGCCAGCGCGCGCGGCACGTTGTCTAGGCTCAGCGTGCGGCTGTCGGTTTCGAGGCCGGCGTGGTGTGCTTCCGCCTCGCTGTAACCGACGGTGGCCACCTGCGGATCGGTGAACACCACGGCCGGCATGGCATCGAGATTGAGCGTTGCTTCGCCGCCGGTCATGTTGATCGCCGCGCGGGTGCCGGCCGCTGCCGCGACGTAGACGAACTGCGGCTGGTTGGTGCAGTCGCCGGCCGCATAGATATCCGCTGCGCTGCTGCGCATGCCCTGATCGATCTGAATGGCACCGCGTTCGTCCAACTGCACGCCAGCCCCTTCCAGGTTCAGGCCTTGAGTGTTGGGCGTGCGGCCGGTGGCGACGAGCAGTTGGTCGGCGCGCAGTTCGCCGTGGTTGGTGCTCAGGACGAACTCGCCGTTGGCGTGGGACACCTGGCTGGCTTGCGTCTGCTCCAGCACGTCGATGCCCTCCAGGCGGAAGGCTGCCGTCAGCGCTTCGCCGATGGCCGGGTCTTCGCGGAAGAACAGCGCACTGCGCGCCAGGATGGTGACGCGACTGCCCAGCCGGGCGAAAGCCTGCGCCAGTTCCACCGCCACCACGGAGGAGCCGATCACGGCGAGCCGTGGCGGAATACTGCCGCTGGCCAGCGCCTCGTCCGAGGTCCAGTAGGGCGTGTCCTTCAACCCTGGAATCGGCGGAACGGCCGCACTGGCACCGGTGGCAATCAGGCAGCGGTCGAACGCGACTTCGCGCTCGCCGCCCTCGGCCAGCACCACGCTGAGCCTGTGGCCGTCCAGGAAGCGGGCGGAGCCACGCAGCACGGTGATGGCTGGGGTGCTCTGCAGAATGCCTTCGTACTTGGCGTGACGCAGTTCGTCGACACGGCCTTGCTGTTGCGCGAGCAGCTGTTCGCGCAGGACGGTCGGCGGCGTGGCGGGCAGTCCGTCATCGAACGGGCTCTCGCGGCGCAGGTGGGCGATGTGGGCGGCGCGGATCATGATCTTGGACGGAACGCAGCCGACGTTGACGCAGGTACCGCCGATGATGCCGCGCTCGATCAGGGTGACCTGAGCACCGGCCTCCACCGCCTTGAGGGCGGCCGCCATGGCGGCGCCGCCGCTGCCGATGACGGCGATGTGCAACGCGCCGCCCTCTTTGCCGGTCTCAGTGCCGCCGCGCAACCAGCCCCGCGCCTTATCGAGCAGACCAGGGCGGGGTTGTAGCATGACGTCTTCGAACGCCGCGCGATATCCCAGGGTCTCGACGGCGGCCTGCAGCTGTTCGCGGCTTACCGCCTCGTCAAGCTTCAATTCGGCCTTGCCGCCGGCATAGGAGACATCCGCGCGGTGCACGCCGGGAATCTTCTCCAAGGCCTCCTTTACATGGTCGGCACAGGAGGCGCAGGTCATGCCGCGGATTTGCAGTGTGGTCATATCTTTTATTTCCTCAAATGGGTCTCTTGGCGGCATCACGGTTTTGGCGGTGTGGACAGGCATCCGGGGCGCAGCGGCGGTGGGCCGGCGACAGCAGATCCCAGATGGACACCCCAAGCATGAGGGCCAGGCCCGTGTAGAACAGGCCGGCCGTCCACCAGCGGCCAAAGAACAGGTACAGGGCGGTCAGCACGATTGCCGGCCCGGTCACACCAAGCAGGCTGCGCAGCCATAGGCGATGGCTGAACCAGCCCAGGGCATTGGCCAGCAAGGCGATGGCGGCAAACAGCGGCAGTAGCGTGGTGATGAACAGGCCTTCCCATTGGCTCAAAAAGCCCAGACCGATCGCCGCACCCAGGCTGGCCATGGCCGGGAAGCACACGGCACAGCCCATGGCGGAAACGATGCTACCCACGGCACCGGCCTTGTCAGCGATTCGTGTGATAAGCCCCATGATTCGACTCCCGCCTGATTACTCTCGGGCTATTGTTTGATACTGGACGGATAGCCTGCGTCCTCGGTTGCCTTGGTCAGAGCCTGGGCATTGGTCTTGGCATCGTCGAATGTGACGATGGCTTCACGCTTCTCGAAACTCACCTCGGCCTTGGTCACGCCGTCGACCTTGGTCAGCGCTTTCTTCACCGTGAACGGGCAGGCGGCGCAGGTCATGCCGGGTACCGCCAGGGTGACGGTCTGGGTGGCAGCCCAGACAGGCGTGGCGATGAGAGTGGCGAGGGCGAGGGATGCGAGCAGTCTTTTCATGGCGAACTCCTGATCAGTAGAACAACGGAAGGATGTACGGGAAGCCGAGCGCGACCAGCACTAAGGCCGCCACCAACCAGAACAGCAGCTTGTAGGTGGTGCGTACCTGAGGGATGGCACAGACTTCGCCCGGTGTGCAGACCTGAGCCGGGCGGAAAATACGTCGCCAAGCGAAGAACAGCGCCACCAGTGCCGCGCCGATGAAGAGCGGTCGGTAAGGTTCCAGCACGGTCAGGTTGCCGATCCACGCCCCGCTGAATCCCAGGGCGATCAGAACCAATGGCCCAAGACAGCAGGTCGAGGCGAGAATCGCTGCCAGCCCCCCTGCGACAAGAGGGGCGCGCCCGTTTGATGGTTCAGACATGCATTTCTCCTTTTGAGCATTTGATCGATGGTTTAAGGTTACTTCCGTAGTCAAGTACGGGATCAAGCGCTATGGAGAACACTGTGGAAAGTCTGACTATTGGCGCTTTCGCCAAGGCGGCCGGGGTCAACGTGGAAACTATCCGTTTCTATCAGCGCAAGGGGCTGTTGCCCGAACCGGACAAGCCCTACGGCAGTATTCGCCGTTACGGCGAGGCGGATGTGGCGCGGGTGAAATTCGTTAAATCCGCGCAACGACTGGGCTTCAGCCTCGATGAAGTGGCCGGACTGCTGAGGCTGGATGACGGCGCTCACTGCGACGAAGCGCGCGTGCTCGCCGAGCAGAAGCTCGCGGATGTACGGGGAAAACTCGCGGATCTGCAGCGGATCGAGTTGGCCTTAGAACGGCTGGTCCATGACTGTTGCGCGAGCCAAGGGACTGTTACCTGCCCGCTGATCGTTTCGCTGCATGGGGAAAGAGAGCCGGCATGAAGCGGCCAGAGACCGGCCACTACGAGTTGGCCATTTCGTATCGGAGCGACGACGAGCTGGACAAGACCGTGCACGACCTGCTCACCGAGATCAGCCAGGAAGCCGACATGCGCAACTGCTTTATTGAGGCGGATGCCTGGGAAGAAGGCACCGAGCGCAGGTGGTAGGGCTTACGTTGGTTTTTGGTTCCATTGCTCCCCAAACCCCAAGACCTAATATCTGAAGCGCTTGAAAGCTCCACAGATAATCGTGAGTAAAACCCTGACATTTGTCTTTAGATTTGTATGTTTAGCTTGTGTCGGCAGGGTTGAGATAGTGGCAGCTAGCGTAGCGCATGCTTACGTATCGCTGCGATTGCCGTCGGTCCGCATAGTATCGATACAACCGCTGCCGTCGAGCTCCATTTCAAGTGTCGAGTGGCTAACTCCGAATTCGTCATGAAGCACACGCTTTAATTCAGTCTTCACCCGTTCAATATCGGGCAGACTAGCCTTCTTGATAACAACATGTGCTTCTAGTGCGATTGTATGTTCAGCTATTTCCCAGACATGCAAATGGTGGATGCCCTCAACTTCATCTACACGCTCCATTACGCTGATTATGTCATCAATGGAGACCCCTCTCGGTGCACCCTCCATTAGTAAGTGAATGGTTTTCGGTAGCATGCTGAAGCCTTGCCATAGCACGTAACCAGCGATCAACAACGTCAGCGCAGTGTCCGTCCAGTACCAGTCGTACAGTAATATCAAGGTCCCGGCTATAACAACACCGACGGAGGCCATTGCATCCGACACATTGTGCAGAAAAGCAGCCTTTATATTCATGCTGTTTTTTGACATCGTGTATGTAAGCACGGCCGTAGCAAGATCTACAATCAGCGCTATTCCTGCCACCACGACCACTGTCCAACCTTCAATGGGCTGCGGGGAAAATAACCGCCCGATAGCCTCGTAAATTAGGTAAATGCCGACAATAATCAGCGTGGTCAGGTTGATTAAGGCCGCTATGGTTTCGCTGCGGCGGTAGCCGAAGGTTTTGAAGGCATCCGGCGGCTTTCGACCGATCTTGCGCGCAATGAGCGCGATAACTAATGATGCGGCATCGCTTAAATTATGTAGCGCGTCAGCTACAAGCGAAAGGCTACCAGAAAGGATTCCACCGACTACTTGCGCAAGTGTCAGTACAGTGTTGACGACAATTGCAGCGATCAAACGTTTATCGCCTATGGCTTCGGTGCGGTGGTTATGTTCATTTCCCATTGGACAGCCGCTCTCCCCTTAAAATTAACTTGAGATAAAGGCTGGGATACCAAACGATAGCCAGCTACTCAGGATTAGATAACACTAGCGTCTTCAAATACATCTCAAGTGCGGATAGCACGTTACCACGCCGCTGACGAGATGCGACCTTCATCGCGCAGGCCCGCGTGCACGTCCATCTTCAGCACGCGAATAACTGGCCGACTCCCTCGAAACACCGGACACAGTTTGTCCCTTACCATACGGGTTAGGCGTGGTCACATTTTCAAAATAACAATATTGTAATTTTTCAGTCATCTTCAAGTTATGTTCCCCTTGTAAGGATACGCACCGAGCTCACCATAGCTGCAAAGCAGTTGAAGGGCGCAATACCTATAATAATTACATGGCGGGAGACAGATAATAACTGCCATTTATAAAGGAGCTATAAATGTTTAATAGAACCCATCTACCCCTCGCAGTATTTTTGGCCATTTTTAGCGCTACTCCTCTCTTGGCGGCCGCAGAAGAGCAAGCCGAGGGCTTTGTAAAGGGCAGCAGCCTAAATATTCTAAATCGCAACTTCTATATGAATCGTGACTTCCGTAATGGCCAGTCGAGCACTACGGGCAACGGTTACACTGAAGTATGGGCTCACGCGATCATTGGCAAGTATGAATCGGGCTTTACCCAAGGTACTGTTGGGTTTGGTATTGATGCCTTCGCCATGCTCGGCCTCAAACTGGATACTAGCGATGGTCGCTATGGGCCAGGCGGATCGGTCAATATGCTCCCCGTAAATAGTGACGGTGAAGCCGAAGACAATTATTCGAAAGTAGGCGGCGCAGTAAAAGCACGCCTATTCGACACCATCATCAAAGCGGGTGATGTGTTCCCCATGACACCGGTAGTTTACTACGGTGACTTTCGCCTGCTACCCCAAAGCTTCCGCGGCGTTACGGCTGTGAATACCAGTTTTGATGGGTTGACTGTTCAGGGTGGCCGTCTGCATGCAATGAGCCAGCCGCAAGTCAGCACCATGCGTGATGAGTTTGCAACTTTCTATGCGGGCTCCGTCGCATCGCCATGGGTTGCCTATCTCGGTGGTGACTATTCTCTCAACGACAACCTGAGCTTTAGTCTATATAGCAGCCAGCTCAAGGATACTTGGAACCAGCACTATGCCGGCACATCGTTCGTCTACGCACTGACAGACAGCGTTTCCTTGTTCGGTGGCCTGAACTACTACAAAGCTGTCGACCAAGGCCAAAAGTTGCTGGGTGAGTTCAACAACGACATCTATAGTGGCAAAGTTGGCGTGCAGCTCGGTGCACACAGCGTCGCCCTGTCGCACCAGCGCAACAAAGGCGACGACGATTTTGATTACCTACGTCAGTCTGGCTCCATTTTCGTTGATAACTCCATTCAGTACAGCGACTTCAACTCGCCTAAAGAGCGCTCGTGGATGCTGCGCTACGACCTGAATATGGCCGGCTACGGTATTCCCGGCCTGACCTTCATGACACGCTATGCGTTGGGTACAGATGCCGACTACTCCGACGCCAACAATGTGTATATGCGTCGTGATGTCAATGGCAATCCGCTGACCGACCAGAAGCGCTGGGAGCGTAACGTCGAAGCCAAGTACGTCGTACAAACTGGTTCGCTGAAAGACATGTCGTTCCTCGTTCGCCAGATGACGACCCGTGCGACAGATTACGAGTTGGGGTTTGGGGAGCAGTGGAACCAAAAACCAACGTAAGGCTTAGCTAGAGTTCACCGCTGCCGAAAATAGGGGCGGTTATCCAGACTTTGTTTTACTGAACGACTTTTCTGCACTGCTTTT
>Ga0114916_1001260_pt1 | contig 14828 bp, 16 predicted proteins | sample MalvirAntarct_66_FD_83501 | JGI IMG/M metagenome (GOLD analysis project Ga0114916, IMG submission 83501) | Marine viral communities from the Global Malaspina Expedition - Malaspina viral metaG Antarct_66 | ecosystem: Environmental > Aquatic > Marine > Oceanic | place: West Anvers Island... | reverse complement strand
CGGCCCCTGTACGGTTACTCCAATATATGAAGCTTGGTCTTCGCGAAGCTCTGTAAGCTCAACACCAATTTTTGCCAAGTGTAATTTGGCTACTTTTTCATCTAAGTACTTCGGAAGCATATATACTTGGTTTTCGTAGGCATCTACGTTTTTCCAAAGTTCGATTTGCGCTAGGGTTTGATTTGTAAATGAGTTACTCATTACAAAACTTGGATGTCCAGTAGCACAACCTAGATTCACTAAACGTCCTTCAGCAAGAAGAATAATATCTTTACCGTTGAGGTTATATAAATCTACCTGTGGTTTAATTTCATCTTTAGTTGCATTAGCATTTAGCCATGATACGTCTATTTCATTATCGAAGTGACCAATATTACAAACAATAGTCTTGTCTTTCATTGCTTCGAAATGCTTGCCCTGAACGATATCTTTATTCCCAGTGGTGGTAATTATAATATCTGCATTGCCAATAACCGTTTCTAATTTCTTTACTTCAAAACCATCCATAGCCGCCTGTAGCGCACAAATTGGATCAATTTCAGTTACTGTTATAATAGAACCAGCGCCTTTAAATGAAGCAGCTGTTCCTTTACCAACATCTCCATAACCACAAACAACAACGCGCTTTCCAGCTAACATCACGTCTGTTGCACGGCGAATTGCATCTACTGCACTCTCTCTACAGCCGTATTTATTATCAAATTTCGATTTAGTTACACTATCATTAATATTGATAGCAGGCATAGGAAGTGTTCCGTTTTTTACACGTTCATATAAACGGTGAACACCGGTAGTTGTCTCTTCAGACAGTCCATTTATTCCAGCTGCCAATTCTGGAAACTGGTCCAAAACCATATTTGTTAAATCTCCTCCATCATCCAAAATCATGTTCAATGGTTTTCTGTCTTCCCCAAAGAATAAAGTTTGTTCGATACACCACTCAAACTCTTCTTCGTTCATGCCTTTCCAAGCATAAACAGACGTGCCTGTTTCAGCAATAGCCGCTGCGGCTTGATCCTGTGTAGAGAAAATATTACATGAACTCCAACTTACTTCTGCGCCCAAAGCTTGTAAGGTTTCAATAAGCACAGCCGTTTGGATTGTCATGTGCAGACATCCAGCGATTCGAGCCCCACTTAATGGTTGTTCGTCCTTGTATTCTTCGCGTAAAGACATCAAGCCTGGCATTTCTGCTTCGGCCAATTCTATTTCTTTACGTCCCCAAGCTGCAAGGGAAATATCTTTTACTTTATACGCCGTGTAAGGCACTGTTTTCGTGGACATATTACTATATTTGAGTTATCATTGATTTCTGAAAAGATTCAGACTGCAAAAATACGTAATATCCTTTAAAATATAATGCCTCTTTACAAAACAATAACAGTTAGTGCAAGCTCCAAAGTCCTCATTTGGAAGATTTCAGAATCTTTTGATGCGCTTTGCGAAGGCATTGAACTAACCGAAAACTGTAGGAGCCGAGTTGATGGAATGAAAAGCGATTTACATAGACGTGGCTTTATGAGTGTCCGTCATTTACTGGCTATTGAGGGCTATACCGATTTCGATTTGTATTATGATTCCAATGGAAAACCACACCTTAAAGATGGCACCTGTATTTCTATTTCACATTCATTTACGTTTTCAGCGATTGTTTTGAGCACTACGGAAGTGGGCATCGATATTGAAATGCAACGTCCTAAGATCTTAAGAATAGCGCATAAATTTACGTCTATATCTGAGTATAGAACCCTTGCTAATGACGATGCCGTCATGCGAAAATTAACAATGGTATGGTGTGCAAAAGAATCTTTATATAAGAGTTTTGCAATGCCAGGGACTAGTTTCTTACAACATATTTACGTGGAAGATTTTAGGATGGAAGACGCCGAAAGTACCGCAGATGTTAGCTTCAATGGAAAGACAACAAAGTACAAGGTTTGGTTTTTAGAATTCGATGGTTTTACCTGTGCTTACGCACTCTTATCTGACATTGCCTAAGATGACGTATTACGAAGCAATCCTTCATCTTAAAACGGAATCCAATAAAGGGTTGGCGATACTAATTGATCCAGAAGATTTTGAACGCGAGACGGCGGCAGAATTTCTTCGGAAACTTCCGAAGGAAACAACCCATATTTTTGTGGGTGGCAGTACGGCAAGCCATGAAGCCACCAAAGCAACCGTACTTGAAATCAAGAATTTCACGAGCAAGCCTGTTTTACTTTTTCCGGGAGACTATTCACAATTAACAAATGAAGCGGATGCGGTTTTGTTTTTGTCGTTGCTTTCCGGTAGAAATGTAGAATATTTGATTGGGCAGCAGCTTAAATCTGTTTCATTGCTTCAAAGTTCTTCCTTGGAGATAATTCCAACGGGCTATATTTTAGTTGATGGAGGTAATGTGTCTGCCGTGGAGCTGGTGAGTAACACAAAGCCCTTGGCGCAATTAAACGAAAAAGCTATTGTAGAAACTGCATTAGCAGGTCAATATATGGGAGCAAAGCTCATTTACTTGGAGGCCGGAAGCGGTGCTAGAGTTCCTGTTCATGGTGACATAATTTCGAAAGTAAAAAAAGCAATCAACGTTCCATTAATTGTGGGTGGAGGAATTCGAACAGAAGAACAGAAACAATTGGCATACGATGCTGGTGCAGATATGGTTGTGATGGGAACTGTGTTTGAAGAAAATCTTAAGGTAGCAGGGTTATGAATGAAATAATTGATTTTTTCTTGAACCCCTACCAAGAGGCTAGTCTAGCAATGATTTTGCTGGAGGTTGCTGCTGTTATTTTTGGTGTAGCCAGTGTGTGGTTGGCCAAAAAGGAAAACATTTGGGTTTATCCTACAGGTATCATTAGCACAGTAATCTATGTCTATATCTGTTATCGTTTCGTCTTGTATGGAGACTTAATCATCAATATATATTATACGGCTATGAGTATTTATGGTTGGCATATGTGGTCTAAAATGGTGGAAGGTCATCATATTGAGATTACAAAAATGAACAAAAAAGATAGTTTAAAAGCCCTTGGAATTTTTGCTGTAACAGCCATCTTCGTGGTATGTGTCTATCTATATTTTAATAGATTTGACCGGATAATAGATTATTTTGACACCTTCACAACAGGTGTATTTTTTGCCGCTATGTGGCTTATGGCAAACAAGAAAATTGAACATTGGCTGTTGTGGATTGCTGGAAATATTATTTCAATTCCGTTATATTTTATTAAGGGATTAGGGTTTTCTGGCATACAGTTTATAATCTTCTTGGTGATTGCAATTTATGGGTATAAAGCATGGAAAAAACACTTGAACAACAGCCAGCAAACGGCCTAAAAATAGTTTTGTTGGGTCCAGAGTCTACAGGCAAAACAACTTTAGCAAAGGCATTGGCTGCACATTATAAAACGAAATGGGTTCCCGAATATATGCGTACATATTTGCAGGATAAGTGGGATGCTACCAAAGAGATTTGCACCAAAGAAGACTTGCTTCCTATTGCTAGCGGACAAATGGTTTCTGAAAATAATATAAGCAAACTGGCAAATGAAGTGCTTTTTTGCGATACCAATTTACTCGAATTGAAAGTTTATTCTGAATACTATTTTGATGGTTATTGTCCTTCAGAAATTGAAAGGTTCGCGTTAAAAAATAAATATAACTTATACTTTCTTACTTATATTGATGCTCCTTGGGAAGATGATGATTTAAGAGATAGGCCGTATGATAGGTCAACTCTATTTCGTATGTTTGAGGAAGAATTAGTGAAACAAAACTTCCCGTACAAAATTTTAAAAGGAAATAATAACACTCGATTGCAATGCGCAATTGAAGCTATTGATAGCTTGCGATTAGAACAAAATGCTGACTAATAAAGACCTCATTCAATTAAAAGAACACGGCATTTCGGCTGATAAAGCCGCTAAGCAATTAGAGACTTTTATAAAGGGAATCCCTCCAATGTATGTGATAACTGCTGCGTCAGTTGGTAATGGAATTCGAATTATTGGGCCAGAGGATCAAAAACAGCTTATAGCGCTGTATGATGCAAAAAAACCGCCATTAGACATCGTAAAGTTTGTTCCGGCATCTGGTGCTGCTACTAGGATGTTTAAGGTTTTACACACCTTCTTGGACACCTATGACCCGGAGGTGGAAAAGTTTAAAAAGTATCTTAAAGAGAGCAGTGACAAGCAGCTTTTAGCTTTTTTTAGTGCTTTACAAGACTTCGCATTTACAGGCCAAGTAAGAAAGAAAATTAGAGAAAACCATCTGGATTATAAGAGGTCAAATATAGGTCAACGAAATTTTTATTTTGTTGAAACCTTGCTAAAAGAGGAAGGGCTAAATTACGCAGCGCTTCCAAAAGGTCTTATACCTTTTCACAAATACGCCAAGTACGCTGTAACCGCTTTTGAAGAGCAATTGTATGAAACAGCCTATTATGCCACAGCCAAAGAAGACGCCTACCTTCATTTTACTTTTTCTGAAAATCATGTAGAAAAGTTTAAGAAAGAGTTCGAAGCTGTCAAGAAAAGAGTGAGTAAAAAGACCAAAACAAAATTTCATATATCCTATTCGTTTCAGAAGAAAGAAACAGATACGCTAGCTGTTGGCGAGGACAATATGCCATTCCGGGATAAAGATAACAACCTAGTGCTTCGTCCTTCTGGTCACGGGGCGTTGATAGAAAACCTGAATGATGTAAACGCCGATATTATTTTTATAAAAAATATTGACAACGTTGTTGCTCAGGAGTATGTGCCAGAAATAGCACATTATAAAAAAGTGCTGGCGGGTAAATTACTTTGGTTGCAGCACAAAATATTTGGATATCTAGAATTGCTTGAAAAGAATAAAGTAACGACGGATCATATAAATGAAATAACCTCTTTTATATGGAACCAACTCAATCTGAAAGGGATTCCTGAAGGTAAAAGTGAATTGATGTTTGTCCTCAATAGGCCGCTCCGCGTTTGCGGTGTAGTTAAGAACACAGGCGCTCCTGGAGGGGGACCTTTTTGGGTGCAAGGAGAAACGGGCATAACGACCTTACAAATAGTTGAAATGGCTCAAATGAATACAAATAGTGAACTCCAGAAAGGAATTGTCAACGAGGCAACTCATTTTAATCCTGTCGATATCGTGTGCGGAATCCGAGATTATAAAGGGGGTAAGTTTGATCTAACAAAATTTGTGGATTCTAAAAGTGGCTTTATTAGTAATAAATCGCAGGGCGGAAAACCGCTCAAAAGTCTCGAATTACCAGGTCTTTGGAATGGTGCAATGGCGAAATGGAATACAGCCTTAGTTGAGGTGCCTCTCAAAACATTTAATCCCGTTAAAACCGTTGTGGATCTTCTCAGTAGGGAACATCAACCCAATGCCTAATGCAAATAGAAGTCATCTTAAAGGAGCTTAATTTTAAGGCAATCCGCAGCAGTGGCCCAGGAGGTCAGCACGTGAATAAGACGGCCTCAAAAGTTGAGCTCAGTTTTAATGTTGTTTCTTCGGAAGGTTTATCTGAAACTGAAAAGGAACTTATTAATAGTAAACTTGCAAAGAAGATCACCACGGCTGGACTTCTCATTTTACAGTGTGGACAATCTAGAAGCCAGCACCGAAATAAGACAATTGTTATTGAGCGCCTATTGAGCTTGGTTAAGTCAAATTTGAAAGTCGCAAAAAAGCGTAAGAAGACAAAACCTTCGAAAGGTGCAATTGAAAAACGTATCAAGGCCAAAAAGAACAGGGCCATTAAAAAGACTAATAGGAAACCTCCAAAATTAGACTAGTAATGCTCGCACAAGAAATCTACGCCCGTGTGAGATGATATTGTATCGAGCCTAAACACTTCTTTTAATTCTTTTGTTAAAAAAACAGGCCTCAATTATTTGTAAAATCATAAAGTGCCTTATCTTTGTCATTCATCTCAAAGGGGTGCTTTTTAAAATGTAAAAATTTCAAAAGGCTGAGATTATACCCATAGAACCTGGGCGGGTAATGCTGCTAAGGAAGCCAAACGTGAGGGAGATATTACTTTCACGCCGGTACTTAATAATAATAAATCAGAATAACGCCCCTTTTATTCGTAACTAATCATACTACGAATGAAAACTACAGTTATTACAATTATTGCCGGATGTTTTTTTCTCAATGCATCCGCCCAAATTCAAGTCCGAGATACTACTCAAATTGAGAGTCTAGAAGAAGTGCTTATTAAAAATGTAAGGGTAAAGGCAGATTCGCCTATTACACATTCTAACCTGGACAAGGAGGATTTGGCTGCTAGGAATCTAGGTCAAGACATTCCTTTCATGCTAAATTATTTGCCATCGGTAGTTACAACAAGTGATGCTGGTACTGGCATTGGATATACCTACTTGCGCGTTAGAGGAAGTGATGGTTCTCGCGTCAATGTTACGCTCAATGGCATTCCCTTTAATGATGCCGAAAGTCAGGGTACGTTTTTCGTCAATTTGCCAGACTTCACTTCTTCCGTAGAAAGTTTACAGCTTCAGCGTGGTGTTGGAACTTCAACTAACGGTAGTGGTGCCTTTGGAGCAAGTTTGAATTTGCTTACGGATGGAATTTCTGAAAATGCGAATGGGGAAATTTCTAATTCTTTTGGGTCTTATAACACAAGAAAACACACTGTGAAATTCAGCACGGGCTTGTTAAATAATCATTTCGAAATTGCTGGTAGGCTTTCAGCCATTGAGAGTGATGGTTATATCGATAGAGCGTCTAGCGACTTGAAGTCATATTTCTTACACGGAGCCTTTAAAGACGATAATACTTTAATTAAGGCAATTACATTTGGAGGGCGTGAAATAACCTACCAAGCTTGGAATGGTATTGACGGTGAAACGCTTAAAAACGATCGTACTTTCAATTCAGGAGGAATGTATACTGATGCCGCTGGTAACGTTAAGTTTTATGATAACGAAGTAGATAATTATGGACAAGACCACTACCAGTTGTTTTGGACACAGCGCTATGATGGCGGCTGGAGCAGTAACCTTTCCATGAACTATACCTACGGAAGAGGCTATTTTGAACAATTTAAAGAAGATGCTGATCTTGAATTTCACGGAATTTCAATGGTTGAAATTGGAGATGAGACTGTTACTGAGAGTGACCTGATTCGTAGAAGATGGTTAGACAATGATTTTTATGCTATAAATGCGAATGTGAATTATAAAAACAATGAACTTGAGGTTAATACGGGAGCATTTTATAGTTTATATGATGGTGACCACTATGGCGAAGTTATTTGGTCTCGATTTGCTGGTAATTCAGAAATTCGTGATCAATATTACTCCGGAAATGGTAAAAAAACAGAATTTACGTTATTCGGAAAGGCAACCTATCGCATCAATGATCAGTGGGATGTTTTTGGGGATTTACAAGGACGCTTTATTCAGTATACAACCTCAGGATTAACATCAGATAAAGTACCTCTAGCGGTAGACCTGAGCTATGACTTCTTCAACCCGAAGGCTGGAGTGGCTTTTCAGTTAAATCAGAATAATCAGTTTTATTTTTCCTATGGAAGAGCAAACAGAGAACCACGAAGAAGTGATTTTGAACAGGGTATTTTCACTCCAGAAAAGCTAGATGATTTTGAGATGGGCTGGCGTTTTGCGTCAGATAAAGTAACCCTCAGCAGTAATTTGTTTTATATGAATTATACGGATCAATTGGTCCTAACAGGCGCTTTGGACGATGTTGGAGCTCCCATTAGAGCAACAAGCGGAAATAGTTATCGTTTAGGGGTGGAAATGGATATGGAAATCCGAGCATTTAAAAATCTGAAGATTTTGCCAAATATTGCACTAAGCACTAATAAAAATCAAGACTTTGTCAGTTCAAAAGATGGTGAGCTTGTCAATTTAGGAAATACTGATATTTCTTTTTCTCCTTCGGTAATTATTGGAAACGCTATTGTTTGGGAGCCGCTTGATAGACTGAATATTGGACTGTTAAGTAAATTTGTTGGGGAGCAATTCATGGGTAATATCGACAGTGAAGTTTCAAGATTAGACAGTTATTTCATCAATGATGTGAATATTACATATACACTAGAAAAAGTACCATTTGTACGGGAAATCGCATTTTCGGCTTTGGTGAATAATGTTTTCAATGTGGCATACGTGTCTAACGGCTATTTCTTTACCTATGATGATGATTTTAGCCAGCCAGATACTATTACTACTGTTGAAGGTGCAGGATTCTATCCTCAGGCAACGACCAACTTTTTGTTAGGTGCTACTGTAAAATTTTAGTATTGATTTAATTCGTAATCTTGATATTGTCTCCTGTGCGAATAACGTAGTATGGTTGCATAGGATAGAGATTTTCATCTGTGGTGTGTTGTCCAGAAGTTATGAAGTATTCATTGGTGTCGGTTTCACAAGGACAAGTAGCGATGGGACCGGCTACAGTCATTTTTGAGCAATTATTTGTAGGGTGATTGGGGTCACTTAACTCAAGTGCAGTATAAAGATCATTGTTGATGTTGTAAACAACAATTCCGCTAATCCCTTGGCCATTAAGTACAATACTATTGCCGGGGAATTTTAGTGGATTATACTCTGGAAGGTTTAAATTCAGGGTGACATTTACAACTGGATCAATAAGATTTGGGTTGTTATTTCTTGGGGAGTCATCCTCTTTGCAAGAAACAAGTAAAATTGCTAAAAAAAGGGTGACAAAAAGGGTTTTCATAGATGCAATTATTTTGACGATAAAAGTACAACAAATACGCAAAAGGGTTTTTTTTCGTATATTTGATAAACAAATCCCGTCGTGCATGGGATTTTTTTTGTTTAATTCTGAATTGCAGATCAATGCTGATGTTAGATGAATTCAAAATTATGAAAAATGTTATAAGAATACAACGATGAAGTTATGAGTAAAGTATCATATTATACTCCTGAAGGATTGAAAAAGCTACGAGACGAATTGAATCAACTGAAAGATGTTGAGCGTCCGAAGGCATCGCAGGCTATTGCCGAGGCTCGGGATAAGGGTGATTTAAGTGAAAATGCTGAGTATGATGCCGCTAAGGAGGCGCAAGGCATGCTAGAAATGCGCATTTCAAAATTTGAAGAAACCGCTGCTAACGCACGTATTATAGATGAATCACAGTTAGATGTGTCTAAAGCACTAATACATTCAACCGTAACGATTAAAAACGAATCAAACGGGATGGAGATGAACTATAAATTGGTGGCACAGAGTGAAGCCGATTTAAAAACTGGGAAAATCTCGGTTGATTCGCCAATAGGCAAAGGCCTTTTAGGAAAAGAGGTAGGTGACCTTGCAGAAATCCAAGTTCCAAATGGCGTAATGAATTTTAAAATTATTGATATCTCTAGAGACTAGCCATGGCATCTATCTTCACAAAAATCATTTCTGGTGAAATTCCTTGTTACAAAATAACAGAAACGGAAGATTTCATTGCTTTCTTGGATATCAACCCAAACGCAAAAGGGCACGCACTTTGTGTTCCTAAAAAAGAAACTGATAAAATATTTGACCTTGAAGAGGATAGCTATATAAAGTTGATGAAATTTTCAAGAAAGGTGGCAAAAGCTATTGAAAAAACAGTGCCTTGTAAGCGTGTTGGAATGGCGGTCATTGGGCTAGAAGTTCCGCATGTTCATGTGCACTTAATCCCTTTAAATACAATGTCTGAAATGACTTTTCAGCACAAAGTTTCCCTTACTTCTGAAGTGTTTATTGCCCTTGCCGCGAGTATCCAGCAAAATCTAGATTAATTTTTTGGTGAAGTAATAAATGAGTCCTATTACTATGACAACAGCTACAATTCCTAGAATATAAGATGCCTTTTTTATAGTGGTGCTGAGGCCTTTTTCTTTCGCGATCTTCAGGTTATATTCTCGAACGCGTTCAATGTCTAGATTCCAATTTACAGGGTAAATAATGGTGTCGCAATTGGTGCAAAACAAAGCTTCGTTAAGATGCTTCGCTGGACGCTTAAGAAGGATGTTTTCTTTCATTTCCTGTAAAAAAGTGAACTCCAATCCATCTGCACGGTAACACTCTGGGCAATTGTTTGTGAGTTTTGCCGTATGTAAAATGTGCTTTGTCTTTTCCATACTTATGGTCTTTGTCGCAAGGATATCTCCATCACAGTCCCTTTTCCTGGAGAACTTCTTAAAACTCTAATTTTCCCTTTGTGGTATTCGTTGATGATACGTTTTGCCAAAGAAAGACCTAGCCCCCAACCGCGCCTTTTGGATGTAAAGCCTGGCTTAAACATCTTTTTAAAGTTCTTTTTCGAAATACCCTTGCCGCTGTCAGTGACACGAACCAGTGCATTTTTAGGTGTGGTTTCGATGGTAATACTTATATCACCTTTACCTTTCATGGCATCAATACCATTTTTTACCAAATTTTCAATAGTCCAACTAAAAAGTTGCGGATTTAAATCTACATAAATAGGGTATTCAGGAACTCGCAACTCAAAGTTAATAAGCTTCGAGCTCCTGCTTTTTAAATAATCAAAAGATGTTTGTGTTTCGGCAACTAGATCTGTGCGTTCTAATTTTGGAACGGATCCAATTTTTGAAAACCGCTCCGTAATGGTTTCAAGACGATCTATATCTTTTTCAATTTCAACAATATAATCCTGATTGACATCTTCGCTTTTTAGAATTTCTGCCCAGCCAACTAAAGATGACAAGGGTGTTCCAATTTGATGTGCCGTTTCTTTTGCCATACCTGCCCATAACTTGTTTTGTTCACCAGATTTTGCTGTTTTATTGAAAAAGTAAATGGCAGCAATAAAGAGGAAGATGATTAGAATTAAAAAGGCAGGGTAGTATTTTATTTTGTTGATAATGGGGGAGTTTCCGTAGTATATGGTTTGGAGTAGTTCTTCTTTATAAATAACCTCAATGGGTTTGTACTCAGATACAAATTGGGCTATTAAACGCTTTCTTTTATTTTTAATTTCAACGTCGAGATTTGAAATATTCTTTGAATCATAGGTGTCTTCCTTATGACTGTATAGAATCATAGGAGTGGTTATGTTGCCATTTAACACTTCTAAAATCAAATTGCTGCCACTGGCAGAAAGACCAATTTCTTGAAAATCAGATTGGGCTGCAGCCCAGATCTGCATCTTCGTCCGCTCGTTATCTTTTAATTGATTGAAAAACGAATAGGTATTCCATAAAATCAAACTAATGATTAACAATGAAACAGATATAAAAAGCCAGCGGGTGAGCGTAGAACTAATTTGCATAGGGTACTTTTTTTCAAAAAAATAGTGCTTCGTAACTACAATGTCGAAGATGGTTAAATATAAAGCAAATATGTTAATATTATTGTGCCAAGAGATTTTTAGAAGCAATGAAGTTTAAATACATTTGCATTGATGCTTTCATTAAATCCCGAAGATATAAGTACAGGACAGCTTCATGGCTATTTGCTTGGAGCAGTTTCGCCTAGGCCTATTTGTTTTGCGAGTACTGTTGATAGTAAGGGCAATGTAAATTTGGCACCCTATAGCTTTTTCAATGTCTTTAGTGCCAAACCTCCCATCATGATTTTTTCTCCTGCGAGACGTGTTCGGGATAATACAACCAAGCATACTTTGGAGAATATTCTGGAAACCAAAGAGGTAGTTATAAACATTGTGAGTTATGCTATGGTGCAACAAATGTCTTTGGCTTCTACTGAATATGCTAAAAATGTAAATGAATTTACAAAGGCTGGTTTTACTGAAGTTGCTTCGGAAAAAATTAAGGCTCCAAGAGTTGCGGAAGCGCCTATTCAGTTTGAGTGTAAAGTAAACGAAGTCATTGCGCTGGGAAGTGAAGGTGGTGCGGGGAATCTCATTATTGCCGAAGTAGTGAAATTGCACATCAACGAATCGATATTAGATTCCGAAAGAAAAATAGATCCACTTAAAATTGATACGGTAGCACGTATGGGCGGAAATTGGTACAGTAGAGCAAAAGAAGGCCTTTTTGAAGTTCCAAAACCATTAGCAACATTGGGCATTGGAGTAGATGCGCTGCCAACAGAAGTGCAGAATAGTAAGGTTTTAACAGGAAATAATTTAGGGCTATTAGCTAATGTAGAGCAATTCCCTTCGGAAGAATATGTCAATGGCTTCATCAGTTCAGCTTCTGAAACGATACAATATGTTGTTGCATCAGGAAGTATAGAAGAACGACATCTTTCGGCACAACAGCTAATTAGTGATAATAATATAGAGGGCGCGTGGAGCGTCTTATTAGCCAAAGGAATATAAAATAAAACACCAAACACAGTATATACAATGGAAGTTACAGGAAAGATTAAAATGATAGACGAGACTAAAACCTACGGAAACAATGGTTTTAGAAAGAGAGAAGTGGTTATAACTACAGAAGAACAATATCCGCAGCATATCCTTGTTGAGTTTGTTCAGGATAAAACAGACTTGATGAACAATTTTCAAGTTGGCCAAAATGTAAAAATCAGTATCAATTTGCGTGGTCGTGAATGGGTAAATCCTCAGGGTGAAACCAAGTATTTTAATAGCATTACAGGATGGCGTGTTGAAAACGCAGATCAAGCCGTTTCACAAGATATGCCGCCAATGCCACCAGTAGATACTTTTGAGCCTGCGAATGACTTGAACGAAGAAGGTCACGACGATTTGCCGTTTTAACAAGAAGGCAAATATTTGATTTATAACACCTTAATATTTTAAAGTCTAGATTTGTTCTGAATCAAGTTCAGAATGATAATCTAGACTTTTTCTATTATTACGAATATGAATATCACAAAAACCATTGAAACCATTTTTAAACGGTTTCTGCCATCGCCATTTGCAATAGCAATTGTCTTGACATTGGTAACCATGGTTATGGCCTTACTATTTACAGAAGCGCCTCAAGATGAAAATCATTTTCTTGCCATTTTATCCTTTTGGGAACATGGCGTTTGGAGCAACGCCCTCCTGGTATTTGCCTATCAAATGATGCTTATTTTAGTATTAGGTCATATACTAGTGCTGAGCAAGCCCATGAATTTTCTTATTGAAAAGCTCACTAATTTAGTTAGTAACACTTCTAATGCTGTCTTGCTGATTAGCTCCACGACCTTACTAGTGTCTTTTTTTAATTGGGGCCTCGGACTAATTTTTGGCGCTATACTTGCCAGGAAAGTAGCAGAAGCAGCACAGTTGCGCAATTTCCCAATCAATTATCCATTAGTTGGAGCATCAGGATATGTAGGTCTCATGATTTGGCATGGAGGGATTAGCGGTTCAGCGCCTCTAAAGGTTTCTGAAAGCGGACATTTAGCTAGCTTAATGGCGGGAATAAGTGACACGAGTATAACTTCCCAAATACCGAATGCGATAGCCTTTGACCAAACGGTTTTTAGCGCTTCCAACTTCGGGATATTTGCAATATTACTAATATTGGTGCCATCGCTATTGTATGTGATTGCGAGAAGGTCTATTCCTAAGCCCACAAATTTGCCTATTTATTCTGGTAATTTTGCAGGTCTAGAACAAATAAAAGGGGCGGAACGTTTAGATCATTCTAAATACTTCGGAATTTTCTTTGGTGGGGTTATTTTGACAGCATTTTTCTATCAGTATTTTGATGCTATAATGACAATGAAGATAACACCTAATCTACTTAATTTCTTTATGCTTGGTTTGGCTTTGATGCTGCATGGGAGTATTGCGAATTTTTTGAATGCCGTAGAAGAGGCGATTAAAGGAGCAAGCGGAATTCTAATTCAATTTCCCCTCTACTTTGGGATCATGGGAATCATGCGAGAAAGTGGGATGGTGGTGCAGATTTCAGATTTCTTTGTGTCCATCGCAACACCTATGACACTTCCAATTTTTACATTCTTCAGCGCGGGATTGGTGAACATATTTGTTCCCAGCGGAGGAGGGCAATGGGCAGTTCAAGGGCCTATTGTAGTTGAATCTGCTTTAAAATTAGGAGTCCCACTACCAAAAGCTATTATGGCATTGGCTTATGGTGACCAAATCACGAATATGCTTCAGCCTTTTTGGGCCTTGCCTTTATTGGGGATAACGAAACTGAAAGCTCGTGAAATACTGCCCTACACCTTGTTGGTGATGCTCTTAGGGATGGTTGTATTCATTCTAGGATTATTACTTTTCTGATGTATTACATAGACACCACTATATGGTTTCCTGAACCTTCGGAAGCAGATTCTCAAGGGCTTCTAGCCGTAGGTGGGGATTTATCTGTGGAGCGCCTTTGGTTGGCGTATCAGTCAGGGATTTTTCCGTGGTATGAAAAAGGACAACCGCTACTTTGGTGGAGCCCAGACCCGAGAATGGTGCTTTTCCCCAAGGATTTAAAAGTGTCGAAGAGCCTTCAGAAACAAATAAAAAAGAACGCATTTAAAGTTACTTTTAATACCGCTTTTGACGAAGTAATTAAACAATGCGCTTTAAAAAAAAGGGTAGGACAGGATGGTACTTGGATCACTGATGAAATGATCGCAGCATACATCGAGTTATTTGAACGGGGTGATATTATTTCAGTAGAAGTGTGGCTTGACAATGAACTTGTAGGTGGTCTATATGGGGTTAATCTAAGAACGCAGCGTGTTTTTTGCGGAGAGAGCATGTTTAGCGCGAAAACAGATGCTTCAAAAATAGGCTTCTACTTTCTTGTAAATAAGCTTTTAGCCGACGGGTATAAACTCATTGATTGTCAAATGTACACAGCACACTTAGCTAGTCTAGGAGCTTTAGAAATACCACGTAAAGAATTCCTAAAATATCTATAGTTTCACTGTGTTAAAGG
>Ga0114916_1001259_pt1 | contig 14848 bp, 8 predicted proteins | sample MalvirAntarct_66_FD_83501 | JGI IMG/M metagenome (GOLD analysis project Ga0114916, IMG submission 83501) | Marine viral communities from the Global Malaspina Expedition - Malaspina viral metaG Antarct_66 | ecosystem: Environmental > Aquatic > Marine > Oceanic | place: West Anvers Island... | reverse complement strand
TTTACTATTGTTTTCTTTATGTTTAGTATTGTTTAAGAAAGGTCGCACGAGATGTACAGATGTATTATCAGATGAATTATCAGGTGTATTATCACATGTTGTATCAGGTGTTGTATCAAATCTGTACATGTGAACTTTTGAGGATACAAATCTGCTTTTTGAGGGTATGTAGTTGATGTAATTCCAATCATTTAACTGTTTTAAACATCGCGTGTAGGTGTTTGCTGAACCGATTTTTGAAAGGCTCATTAGCTCGTCTCTTCGAATGTTTATTTCATCCTTGAACCTGACACTATTCCAAATTTGAAATAGTGCCATGTACAAGCTTATGTGCCAAGGTGTAATACGCTGATCATCTTTGAAAATGAGAAGTGTATTTTCCATGTGAAGAATGTAATTGACCATCTTTTTGATTGGTTTAAACGTGATTTCTTATACATTCTGCTTATTATTTTCTATAACAGCCAGTATTTCCGCTTTGTCATAAAAAATTACTCCTCCAATTTTAGAGTAGGGGATGGTCCCATTTACTCTTAAGTTTTGAAGTGTACCTGCCGATATTCCCAACAATCGTTGAACGTTGTGAGATTTAATCCAGACTTGATCAGGTTCCTTTTTCTCAGGTTGGTTTTTGAATAATGATTCGAGCTTTTCATAAAGTTCGATTTTGAACTCCTGCAGATCTTCCTGCGTCACAATTGAGATTTCCATAAGGCATTAAATTTTAAGATTCAGGACAAATAGAAATAATTCTTATGGAATTTCTGGAGTGCAGTGGGGTGCGCACTCCCGTTGCATACCCTTGCATTTACTGGATACTCCTTGTTAAATTTAATTTTTTCTGTCCTCATATCAATGTAAAGAAAACTGAAAGCTTTACATTTGTTACTGAGAAAAATAGAATTGTAGCGTAAAGCTATTTTTGGGTAACAAAATCGCCAGTTTTAAAAACCCCCAAGAAAATAGACTTGACGCTCATGCTACGGCGTGGGCTGAAGTTTATTAGGGGGTGGTTCTGGCGAACCATGTTACCAATAAATGTAGGCTCACGCCTATCTCTTTACGCTAAAACTTATAAACCATGAAGAAAAACTTAAAGAGTTACCCTTTAACTGATGAAGAAATAAATATGATGGAGGTATTTATGCTTCTATATGGATATACTTCACTAGATGAGCTTTTAAGCAAGTCTCAAAAAGAACTCCAGAAACATAAAGATTGGAACGATCAAATCGCCTCTTGTGTCAACCGGATGAAATCAGCTTCTGCCTAATCTTTTGCAGCCAGCTTTTCATTTATAACGTTCATGATCTCGATTCCTAAATCTTTTATTCTTTCTAAGATCATCGGGTCTTTATTGTATAAGTGATTTCTTGCCTGGTCTACTGAAAAGTTCTCGCTGTTTTCGTTCTTGAAATTAGCGCAGATCCATCTTGCTAAATCTGTTTGAGAATTAGATAAGATGATGTCGCAGTCGCTGAGTGTTTTGATTAGGACTGATAACTGACGGATAGAAAGTGATGTTTTTAATTTTAAGGACTCGTTCTGATTTATTACGGGATTGTCAACTTTATTAGGAGAGTATTGTTTTACCAGCTTAACTTCATTAGCTATCCAATCCTGAATGACAACTGAAGCACTTCTAGCGTTAGGATCATACATTTTATCACTGAATTCGAAACTTTGTTTAACGAAATTTCTGTGATACAACAAACGGAGTTTTTTCTTAGTTAAATCAGAAATGGAATTTATGTCTTTACGAATTTTGTTTGTAACGTAGTGGATAAAATTCAAGTGATTGAATTTATGGGAGATCAGAAAAGAAACGATATCATCGTCAGTAAATGTAACGGAATCTTGGGTAAGAAATTGTTTTGTAAATTCATTTATGAGATCGATGAAGTAGTCCAATTCATGGTAAGTTACTCTATTTGGGTGCTCATAAATCACGATTCTACCAAACTGCTCACAAATAATATCTTCAAGTAATACGTCAGTGCCACGCTCATCAAAATACTCCTGAATGTCGGAAATTTTTTCCGAAATTTTATTAACGTTTATTTTCTCGGAATAATAGGGTACAGGGTGGTTTTTGTTAAATTCTTCAGAAAAATTTTCATATAAGAAATTTAACTTTTCGACCAAAGAGATATAAATAACTGAAATGTAATCCTGTTTAGAATAGTTATCCTTTATCCCATATTTAACGTTGCTCAAATCGATTTTGTGAAGCTTATAAAGTTCTTTGATATAAAACATCAGGGTTTTCTGAACATTGGAAATGAGTTTTCGAAACTCAGATTCGTTTGATTCGAAAGCCTTTAAGCGTATGGTTCTTTTAAAATCCTTAGTGCATTCCGACAGTATCTGATAATAATAACAATACTTGATCCGATCCTTACTGAATTTATTCCAGAATGAATTCTCGCAAAACTCAATTCTCTGTAGGTGTTTGTCGACCTTACTTACTGTAAATTGTACTTCATCTAAATTGATATCCAGTTCCTTGAGAACCTTCTTTGACAACTGATCTTCTATTTTGTCAGTGTTTTCTAAGTCGCGCTGAAAAAAGTATTTATTTCCTAAAGGGTGAGCGTTAGAAACATTTATTTTTTGCAGTAAAATCACTTCCTTTTTACTAACATATAAATCAATTATTTGCATGTTTTGACACTTGTCAAACTCCTGGTCTAAGTATTTGATTACAGTATCTAATTTATCTCCCTGTAATCTTGCCGGCTCTAGATCCCCATAAATGAGGTCCTCATAGATTTGTAGTTGGTAGTAACACTGATGCATAGTGGTTACATTTTTGTTAATCATGCAAAATTACATAAAATTTGTTATCGATTGATATGTAGGATGTTGTAAAATTTATGGGTAAAGAATTTAATTAAGACTATTTTGCTATAATAACTAGAATATCAGTTAATTAGTTTGAATTGTAAATAGAATAGACTGAGTTAGTTACTGAAATATTCTTCGGGCGGGGGGAGGTGCTGAGGATATTTTGTATGTGGAGTCTTTTACGTAGGTCTTTCTTGAATTTGCCGAGTATCATGTTTTGGCATTCTTCTAGTTCTTCTTTGAGGTATTTCGGTGTGATTTGGAGCGATGATGGTTTTATTGGAGTTTTAAGTGCTTTACTGTTCATGGCGTTTGGTGTTTGGTGTAAAAGCATCAAGTAGGATGCTCTTCTATATACATAATATTGTAAGCCTGTTTTATAGGTTTCAATTATTCATAATGGGTCGTTAGTAGCCGAAAAGTCATTACAAACAGCACATCTTGTGTAGGCAGCATTATGCATTGAACCACATTCAGGGCACGGTTTATATTGAATTCGTGATTCGTTTACACTTTTATTCTCCCTAACTAGGCTCTCTTTTAAAGTGAATGAACTTTTATTAGAATTATTTCTCTTTCTTAAGATTGACTCCAACAACCATTCAACTTGATCATTGGACATCTCCTTAAACTCTTTATGGATAGTATAAGACCAATTTTTGAAATGACTCCGCGATTTGTCATCATTAGATCTAAATTTTTCAAGCAATACAAATGGTATTTTAACCCCCTCCATATTGCGCAACATTGTCCAATCCCAATGTTGAGAGTATTTTTCAATTAAATTTTGGCTCCATGGAAGAGCTTTATTAAATGATAAATAATACCAGTCCCACTTTTCTAGATGTTTATCCAATAAAGTTTCTGACCAAGGAAGTTTTGTATTGTACGAGAGCCACTTCCAATCTAACTTACCATCATATTTTTCAAGAACATGCTCTGTCCAATTTAGTTTTTGATTTTTAGAGACATTACTCCAATTCCATTTATCTTTATAAATATCTAATAAATCAATAGTAAGTGGGAATTCTTCATTGAAAGTTAGCCAGCTAAAATCCCATTTATCTTGAAATCTATGAATTAAATCTGCAGACCAAGGAACAGCTTTGTTGCTGCTCAGGTTGCTCCAGTTCCAATGATTAGCATACTTATTAATAAAATTAATTGACCATGGTAAATGCTTATTGCTTGATAAGCGATTCCAATCCCATTTGTCAATATGTTTTTCTATTAAAATTTCGGGTGTCGGTAGCACTTTGTTCTCAGATAAAAAAGCCCAAGACAACTTTTTGCTATTTCTTTCGATAAAAGATATCGACCATGGAATTGCCTTGTTAACTGACAATCTTCCTGCATTCCATTTGTCTTGATACTTATTTATTAATTCTTCATTCCATGGTAGATTTTCATTTTCAGATAATGAATACCATCTCCATTTATCCTTATACTTATGGAGTAAATGATCAGACCAAGGTATATTTTGCTTTTCCGAAAGGCTGCTAAATTCCCATTTGTCAGAATATTTGAAAATTATCTCTTCTGTCCAATTGAGGGAAATTTCATGACGAGAGAGAAATATCCAACTCCATAGAGAAGAGTATTTTTGTAATAGCGAATCGCTAAAGGGGATGCTTGTATTCTTCGATAGTCCATTTTCCCAATCCCATCGATCGTAGTATTTATCGATTAACTTCTCATTCCAATCAAGTATACTGTTGGTTGATAATCCTTTATGACCCCAATTCAAAATCGAGTCATATTTGTCTAGTTGAAGCTTAGAAAGTGGAAATTTATTAGAAACAAGTGTTAGAAAATACACTTCATCAAGTGAAATGATTGATTGCAACCTTTTATAATCAGAATCTGAATTCTGTTCGCTTTGAATATCCTGTTTTGATTTAAGACCCACCAACTCTTTTTCAAGATTTTCAAGAGTCTCTAAATTTGCTGTTTTTGCTATTGTTCTTTTAAAGTTCAATATTTTTTCTAAGCCACTTTGGTTACAGAATTTCGTTAGAGCCTCTTTGGAGGCAATAGAATCAGTTTTGTAGCTAAATAAAGCTGGATGATCGGATTTGATGACATTTCCAGACCGTATTTGACCTTCAAGACTTTTAGCTTCCGATCCCCATAAAAACCAAGTTATTTCTGAGTTGACAGAAAGTTCTTTTATAAGAATTCTGGTAAATGGCTCCCAAATATTTTTATGAGCATTTTTTACTCCAATTTTTGTAGTTAAGCTTGAGTTCAATAGAAAAACCCCATTTTTAGTTTCCCAATTTTTAAATAAACTGTTAGGGGGTAAAAGTGAAAATTCAGATTGCTCAATCTTATTTAGAATATCTCGAAATTCAAGATATTCTAGTTTAACATTATAATATATTGAACATAGGATCGCCTGTAAAGATTCGTTTACACCATTCCAGCTCGACAATTCCCTCTCAAAACTACGCCCTGTAGCATGTCCGTTTTGTGGGTATGGGTCTTGCCCAATAATCACAAAATTTATCGACTCTTTTGGTTTTTGGAAAATGATGAAAACGTTATTATTAGATGGTGTGAAATCTTGCCCGATTTGCCTTGATATGGAATTTAGTAGTTTTTTGTTTTTTTCAAAAAAAGGCCTCCAAGAATCATGTACGTTTTCAATATTTAATTCACTCATTGTTAGTTTTTAAGCCGATTAAGGAATTATCCTTTTAATATTTATGTTATTGGGTAATGACATGCAACTGAAACACCGTTATATAAAACAAAACGGCATAAAGCTCGAGTCTATATTGGGCGTTGACAGTTTCATTCAACACCAAATATAATTAAAAACACCAAGTTACAAGAAACTTAGCATTGCTACGTAAAAAGTAACCTGGTGTTTGAATGTCTTAAATCCTATCCAATCTTGCGCTCGACTTTGTCTTGCTGAACAGAACCAAAAAGCTTTGCTTTGAGATTCTGCATATCTTCAGAAACTTTCTTCTCAACCACTTTAGCATAAATCTGTGTTGTACGAATTGAGTTATGACCGAGCATGGCGCTTACTGTTTCAATGGGTACACCATTAGCCAGGGTGACAGTAGTTGCAAATGTATGACGCGCAATATGAGAAGTAATCTTCTTTTTGATACCGCAAATAGCTGCTATTTCTTTAAGATAGCCGTTATAACGTTGGTTACTATTTACAGGGAGCAATTTATCAGCCTCTATACAGTATTTATGATCTCGATATTTTTTGATGATGTCCAGGGCAATGGGAAGTAATGGAACACTTTCTTTTGCACCAGTCTTCTGGCGATTAGTAGATAGCCAGTAATCACCATCAATACCTTTTGTGACTGCATCGTATTCGAATTTGTAAATATCGGAGTATGCGAAGCCTGTGTAGCAACAGAAGACGAAAACGTCTCGGACCTCTGAGAGACGAGCGGTATCAATATTTTTGAGACGAATTACATCCAGTTCTTCTTGTGTGAGTACTTCACGATCTGGTGCAGTATAGCTGCAACGGAAGTTGTTGAATGGGTTAGATGGGATCCAATCTAATCCAACGGACATATTCATGATTTTCTTTAGGTTCTTGATGTATTTGTGTGCTGTGTTGGTTTGGAGATTGTCTTTTGTGAGAAGGTAATGCTCGAATTCAGTTACAAAACGCAAACGCATCTCTGGAAGAGCCATGTCGTCAAGATTGTATTGGTGCTGCATGAATGCTTCGACTTTTTTTTTGGTGATTTTGTACCTGGTATGTGTCTTCTTTACAACTTTGCCTATTTTGACTTGCTCTTCCATTTTGGTGTTGTGGTATTCGAAGGCATCCATTATTGATTTGTAAACTGGTGTATTCTCTGTTTCCTTTCCTAAAAAACGATCGCGCAATATCTTGGCAGTTATTTTTTCATCTGTTGCCGCAGCTGCAAGAAAAAGCTTATTGAATTTCGCTTTAGTGTTTTCGATGTAGGAGTTCATCAGTTTTGCATTCTGGTCCACTGGTTTGACTCTCATCTTTTTTGGATCCCAATGCTTTTCAAGAAGCAAATGGCTGGTTGCAAATTCTGATCTTCTCCCATCTACATAAACTCTTACGTATAGAGGACACTTCCCGTCTTTTTTTCGTTGTTTGTTCGGGTAAAACAACATGTGAAATTTTTGCTTTGTTTCCATATTACTAAATTTTCAAGTTTGCGTTGTCTCGAAAATGCTCTTAAATGGAAATCTTAATTGTTTCGCGACAAGATACACAAGCTCTAAAAGATAGAGTATATGGTTTCTCCCATTATTTCAGCCAGCAAGATAGTATATTTTTTTGCTGGCTGTCCAGCTGGCTGAAAGTTTGTTATTTGATGATGTTTATTGATATATGAATGATATCCGAAAACATCGTAATTCACTCAAAGTCATAAAATTTGGGGGTATTTAATAAAAAAGCCCCGCGGATGCGAGGCTTTTTAGTGATCCCGCTGAGGCTCGAACTCAGGACCCACGCCTTAAAAGGGCGTTGCTCTACCAACTGAGCTACGGAATCTTATAATTTTGCTTTTTCGATAGACTGAATAACCGTTGTTCTTCGTTTTTGTTTATCGCGTTTGCGGGTGCAAATATAGTGGCTTCTTTTTTATTGGCAAGTGCTTTTGAATGTTTTTTTTGACTTTTTTTTTATTGTATTCTAAAAATGTTGATTTTCAGAACTTCAATTGAAATAATTATTCTGGTTTATTTTCAATATTTCAAGAAAAATAAACTTTTTCAGGATCACTCGGTTTATGTTAGAAAGAGAATTATTTGATGAAATCACTTAGATTATTCAATAATTTAACTAATTTATAGGTGATTTAATACAAACTCTTCGAAAAAGCAGCTTTGAGATTAATAATTTAGGAAATACTGACTATTGTCATGTTTCAAAATGAGAGATTTAATTTTTATCGCATTTTATAATTTTGAAGTTTGTGTAAATCGCTTAATATATTTTTGAAAAAGACAGAAGAATTATGCTAAATTTAAATAATACCAAAATTGCCTTCGATTATAAAAGTACAACTCAACTCCAAAAAGCCAGACTGATGTTTAAGATGGTCTCCCGACCTTGGTTGGTGCGAATTGGGAAATATTTAACAAGGTTTGCTTTGTTTATAAGATTTCCTCTTCGTCCTTTTGTTAAACCGACAATCTTTAGTCAGTTCTGTGGTGGTGAGACAATTGACGATTGCGATGAAACGATAAAGAGCATTGGCGATTATAATGTGGGTTCTATTCTAGATTATTCGGTTGAGGGAACTGAAGAACCAAAAGCGCATAATGTTACGGCTGAAAATATTATGGAAACAATTAATAAAGCGGCCAATGATTCTAATATACCGTATGCTGTGTTTAAAGTTTCAGGAGTGTCCAGAGATACTTTCCTAGAGAAGATAAATGATAAACTAGACAATTTATCTGAAGTTGATAAAAAAGAATACGAGGAAGTGATGGAACGCATAGATAAACTTTGTAAACGAGCTTTTGAAGTAGACGTCCCAATATACATAGATGCAGAGGATTACTCTATGCAGAATGCTATTGATAGCTTTGCTTGGGAAATGATGCTTCGATATAATAAAGAAAAAGCTGTTGTTTTTAATACTATTCAAGCCTATAGAGTAGATCGTTTTAAGTTTTTAAAGTCGGAACATCTTAGAGCTAAGCAGGCAGGAATAAAGTATGGTGTTAAGCTTGTGAGAGGAGCCTATATGGAAAAGGAACGAGAACGTGCTGAAGAACATGGTTACCCTTCTCCAATTCATGTGGATAAAGAGGCTACTGACAAATGTTTTAATCAGTGTCTGAGATATATTGTTAAAAATATTGAGGACTTCTCTCTATGTCTAGGAACTCATAATGAGAAGAGCACCTTGATCCTAACTGAGCTCATGAAAGAAAAAGGTATTTCTAAAAATGATAGTCGAATTGTTTTTGCTCAACTTCTCGGTATGAGTGATCATATAACATTCAATCTTTCTACCAATGGTTATACTGCTGCCAAATATGTACCTTTCGGACCCGTGAGGGACGTAATGCCTTATTTAATAAGAAGAGCTGAAGAGAACTCATCTGTTTCGGGTCAAACTTTTCGAGAATTAGAATTGATCAAGCATGAGCTCAGGCGAAGAAAGAACAGAACAGATTCCAATGATGCAGCGTCGAAGAAAAGTAAGTATCAAAAAGATGAGGACGGAATTAGAAAAGAAGTTGCTATTGAAGATTCTGACGAAGGATTAGCTGTTTAAAACAATTTATAGATTCAAAAATAAAAGTCAAAATAGTATCTTTGTAACGATGAGTAAAACTATTTATTTAATTGGCTTTATGGGGGTTGGTAAGTCGTCTATTGGTAAAAAGCTGGCGAATAAACTCCAAGTTCCTTTTCTTGATACAGATGATTTATTAGAGAAAAACTTTGGTATGTCTATAGCAGATTACTTTGCGAATAATGGAGAAGAAGCCTTTCGAATCGCTGAAAAAGAACTTCTCGAGCAGTACGACTTTCAAAACGCTGTTGTAGCAACTGGTGGGGGACTCCCTTGCTTTCATCAGAATATGGAAACCATGAATGCTAATGGAACTACAATCTTCTTAAATAGACCTTCAAAAGAACTGCAACAACGATTGGTTAATGCCAAAAAGCAACGTCCGTTGATAAAAGATTTAAATGATTCTGAATTATTAAACTTTATAGAACAAAAACTAAATGAAAGACTTCCATTCTATGAGAAGGCGCAAATTATTTTAGATAGAAACAGTCAAGCCGTAGATGACATTCTAATTAAAATAGCAGACTTAAAATAAGTAATTACATTTTTAGGCGCGCATTCGGACTAACAGATTGATTGGAATAGTTGCCGACTAAATATTGATATCGCCCTGCAATTGCTATCATTGCTGCGTTATCTGTACAATATTCAAATTTGGGAATGTGTGTTTTCCACTTTCTTTTAATTCCTTCAGATTCTAATCTTGCTCTTAATGCCGAATTAGCAGAAACGCCACCCGCTATAGCTACTTCATCTATATTATATTGCTTTGTTGCTTTGATCAGATTGTCAAATAAAATATCAATTATCGTCTCCTGTAAGCTTGCGCAGATATCATTCAAATTTTCTTTAACAAAATCTGGATTACCCTTTGTTTCTCTTTGTAAAAACTGTAGAACGTTTGTTTTTAATCCACTAAAACTAAAATCCAAACCTGGAACTTGAGGTTTACTGAATTCGAATTTTTTAGGGTTGCCGTCTTTTGCATATTTGTCAATCAATGGACCTCCTGGATAAGGTAATCCCAGCAACTTTGCTGTTTTATCAAAAGCTTCTCCGGCCGCGTCATCTTTAGTAGTTCCAACAACTTCCATGTCTAGAAAATCATTTACTAGAACAATTTGCGTATGCCCACCTGATACAGTTAAGCAAATAAAAGGGAATTCGGGCTTCTCGCGAGTTTCGTCATCAATAAAATGAGCAAGAACATGACCGTGCATATGGTTTACCTCAATCAAAGGTTTATTTAACCCCAGAGAAAGTCCTTTAGCGAAAGAAGTTCCAACAATTAAACTACCTAATAAACCCGGACCACTAGTAAAAGCGATTGCATCAATATCTTCTTTGGTAATTTTAGCTTTTTTTAACGCAGTGTCTATAACGGGCACTATATTTTGCTGATGAGCCCTTGAAGCTAACTCAGGAACCACGCCACCATAGTCTTCGTGAACTTTTTGACCCGCAATTTCGTTAGAAAGTATGGCTTCATTTTTGAGTACTGCAGCAGAGGTGTCATCACAAGATGATTCAATCCCTAAAATGATAATGTCTTTATTACTCAACTTTAAATATCTTTGTGTTTAATTAATGGCAAAGTTACTGAAAATACTAGGGAAATCTATCCTAACTTTAATTGAGTTTATTATACTCATATTAATCGTACTTGCCTTTTCAATTCGTACAACAACATTTCAAACATATCTTGCAAAACAAGGATCTAATTACTTGTCAAAAAAAATAGGGTCGGAGGTAAGTATTAGCGAAGTTTCTATTGTGTTTTTTGATCGCGTATACCTTGAAAAGCTTTATATAGAAGATCATCATAGCGACACACTTGCTTACCTTGATGAGTTTTTTGTCAATATCAATGATTTTAATTTATCAACGCTCGAATTTGAAATTGATGAGCTCGGAATGTCGGATGGTACAGTCAAACTTAAAAAATACAAACAAGAAGAGGATTTAAATTTCCAGTTTATTATAGATGCTTTTAAAACGGATGAACCTACCTCTGAAACACCAGATTTTGTTATCAATCTAGACGAAATAAATCTGTCAGAAATCTCTTTTAGTTTTGAGGACCAAAATAAAGAGGTGAATGATTTCGGTGTTGATTTTTCTCATTTAGACCTAAAACATATCAATCTTGCTGCCAGTGATGTTAAAATACTACCTGAAGAATACAAAGGAAGTATCGAGCAGTTGAAATTTCAGGAAAGAAGCGGTTTTGACTTAAACTCATTCTCCACAACCGGCGGGTTTGGAAATAAAGGTTTGGATTTAAGCAATACTTCAATTAGTACGCCTAATTCTGACATTGATTTACCTCAATTTGCTCTTAAAATCGATGAAATGTCCGATTTCCAAGATTTTGTAGATTCTGTCTTGTTAGTGGGCGACCTTGCAACTTCAAGTGTTTCATTATATGACGTATCTCTTTTTGCACCGCAACTGGAAGGAATGCATGAAGTGGTGAAAGTAAAAGCGAAAACTAATAATATTGTCAGTGCTTTAAATATTCAGGATTTAGTATTAAACATAGGTTCGAATACCGAGATTGCTGGAGATTTCTTTTTGCCTGACTTTGCTGCTTTAGATTCAACTAATTTCGACCAGCTAATCGACTCTTACCATATTTCGGTCAAAGACATTGAGTCTGTTCGCCTGCCATATAGTGCTTCGCAAGACTATATTGAAATCGATAATTCTGTCAAGGGATTGAATTATGTCAAAGGCAAGAATTTATTCGTTAAAGGAAGGCTTCATGATTTAACTATTGCGCCGCATCATTTCTTTACAGGAATAGGAAATGTTAACCTGACTGAATCGCTATTAATGAAAAGTGATTCATCTTTTTCTACGATTAAAATTACTTCGCTAGGAGATGGTGTACGTCCCATTATAATAGATAATTTTGATATTTCTAAGCTTACCTCTTCAAATGAAGTCGGTCGTGTAAGTGGTCGATTGGGCTTAAAAGAGTTTACGTTGAAAGATAAAATTATAAAGACAAAGACCGTAAACGGAATCTTTAGGAATACTGAAATTTATGGGTATGCTTACGATTATATATTTGTCGATAATGTCGACTATATTTTAAATCAAAGTATTGCTAACAGTACTAATAGTATAAATGGGTTAGTTTATGTTCGGGATGTAAATTTAGATATGACATTCAATGGAGCAGCTTCTATTGGTAAGGAAACCCAAGTTAATGCTATAATTGATCTTGAATGTGCACATTTGTCAATGATCCATCCTTCCCTTAAGAAAAGGGGAGAACTGTTTGCTAAAATGAAACTCTATGGGAAAGGAACATCTTTTAAGGAATTTAATGGGCAAGTAGATGTAGATACTCTTTTTTATGCGGAGAATGGGGAGAATTTCTCATTTGAAGATTTCTCAGCGATCATTTCAAGAACGAACAAAGAGGATATTCTGGACATTAAGTCAAATGTAGTTGATGCTCATCTTGACGGGAAGTTAGATTTCCAATTGTTTAAACAAAACATGTTGTATCAAATTGCTCAGATTGTTCCTGCTTTTTTTCCTAATGAAAGAGAAGTTGTTGACGTCGAAAGTCAATTCAATTATAACATAGAACTTAAACACGTTAATCCGATTTTAGAAGTATTTTATCCACAGTTGCAAATCGCAGATAGTACAACAATAAAAGGAGCTTATACTGGACAGAACAACAATTTCAATTTAGAGGCGAAATCTGATTTCATTGTTTATCAAAACGTCCGTTTCAACAAAATTAATACCTATCAGGATATCTTAAGCGATCAGTTGTATTCTCTATTACAGGTAGAACAAATACTTTTTAATGATTCATTAACTTTTCAAGAAATTCAATTTACCGGTATCGCGTATGAAGGGTTGATGGATTCTCAACTTATCTTTCATGATACGAAAGATTCTCAGTCTAATTTAGAATGGTATACTTATTTGCACAACAAGTATGGTTTTGAGATTGAGTTACTTCCTTCATACTTCACAATCAACGATCATAGATGGAATTTAAACCAAGAAGCATATCTGAGGTATTCTGATCAATGTTTTGTAATCGATCAGCTAAAACTAGAAAGGGAAGAACAGTATATTTCTTTAAATGGAATGTTGTCAGATTATCCACAAGATCATTTGAATATTGATGTTATGAACCTGGATCTCGAAGATTTAAGTTTATTTTTAGGTCAGGAAACTGAATTATCAGGGGAGGCAAATATTGTAGGTTACATTTCTAATCCTTTCAACGACTTTATGTTTTCAGGAGAATCAATTATAGAGGGATTATACATTAACGAAACTGAGGTAGGGGATGTAAGCTTTGCCGCTGATTACCAGGGAGAATCAGATAAGATTGAGATGTTTGGAGATATTTTTTACAAAAGAGAGCGAACTTTTCAATTTAAAGGAGACTATTTAGTAAAGAAAAATCAGGATGACTCTCTTGATTTTGAAATGGTATTTAAGAATACCGACATCAGTGTAGTCAATGAATTTTTAGATCCAGAGGTGGTTTCAGAGCTTCAAGGAAAACTGGACGGAGCTTTTGATTTAAATGGAACAGTTAAAAATCCTGAATTAACTGGTAAAATTGATTTTAATGAAGGGAAGGCTAACTTAGCCATTCTAGGTGCTGACTTTTACTTTAGCGGTGAGGTGGAATCTGTTGTAGATGGTATTTACATTAATTCAATGCCTATTACCGATAAAATGGGGAATACAGGGTATGTCAATGGCTCATTATTCCATGATAATTTTTCAAATTTTTTATTTGAGTTAGTTTTTAATTTAACAGATCACCCAACAAAAAGAGATCCTAAGGATAAATCAAAGCCTCTTAAAATAGATCGATTCATGGTAATGGAAACAGAATATTCTGAGGATAGTCCATATTATGGAGATGCATTTGTAACTGGAACTGCCAACATTAGCGGATTTGCCGATAATCTTTCTATTACTGCAGATGTCAAGACAAAGAGGGGGACCAAAATAAACTTCCCAATGTATGGTCCAACTCAAGTGGAACAAGCTGGTTATGTAACGTTTAAAAAACCAGATGGTGAGAATGTTGAAGTTGAAGATAAGATAGATTTTACAGGCGTTGACTTATCTCTAAATTTTGACATAACACCAGATGCAGAGGTTAAATTGATTTTTGACGATGATATTGGAGATGAAATTACAGCGCGAGGTGAAGGCGATATCTTAATGAATGTCGATAAATATGGTGACTTAGCAATTAATGGAACATACACCGTTACAGATGGGTACTATGATTTTATGCTTGCCAGCGGAGCATACAAACAAAAATTTATAATAAAACCTGGAGGTACAGTTCAATGGTCAGGAGACCCTTATGAGGCATATTTAGATATAGAAACATACTACACAACAACTGCGAATCTTTCTGTCGTCATGCCGGATGTATTAGAGAATAGTTCTTCCGAAAATGAAGAAATATATTCTTACCTTTATTTACAAGGAAATATGATGAATCCTCAAATCACATTTGACTTAAAAGCACCAAAGGCGACTGAAGAAGGTAAAGCAGTTATCTCTAGAATTCGATCAGATCAAGATGAATTAAATAAGCAATTCTTTGCACTCTTGATTACAAAAGGATTTCTACCTCTAAGTGGACAACAAGGGCAAGATGGTGGAAGTGGAACTGCGCTTCTCGATTTAGCCTCTACCCAGATCAACTC
>Ga0114916_1001257_pt1 | contig 14850 bp, 10 predicted proteins | sample MalvirAntarct_66_FD_83501 | JGI IMG/M metagenome (GOLD analysis project Ga0114916, IMG submission 83501) | Marine viral communities from the Global Malaspina Expedition - Malaspina viral metaG Antarct_66 | ecosystem: Environmental > Aquatic > Marine > Oceanic | place: West Anvers Island... | reverse complement strand
TCTTCCTGCCGTGGCGTCAGCCCGGCCCGCCGGCGCCGGGCCAGCTCGGCATCCGACGGCGGCGCGCGAAACCGGTCCAGAGCGCGGACCGCATCCGCGGCGAGCGCCGCCAGTTCCGGCGACGGAGCCGACGGCACCAGCGCCAGAAAGCGCCCGAGGGCGGCCAGCCTCAGGGGTGGCAGCAGGAATGGCGCCCGCACAGCGGCGAACGCCCGCGCCGCTTCGACGAGGTCCGCCGCGGTCGTGCCCTCGCGCAGGGCGAACGGCGGCTTCAGCGTGCCGTGGAAGCCGTATCGGCGCGGCTCCGCCGTCAGCTCGTGCAGACGCCGTGGCTCGATGCCCGGCACCGCGGTCCGGTCGACCGCCGCGCCGGTGTGCGCAGATCGGCCGAGCCATGCGGCACCGAACCGGTCGAGCGGGCTGTCCGGCTTCGGCGCATAGTAGATGGCATATCGTGCCGGCATGGCCGCCCTTCCGTGAAACGCCGTCCACGATGACGGCCAGCCGCTGATAGCGCGCCGCTCGCGCCGGAACAATCGCGCCGGAACAACTGTCGGAGAACAATCGCTCCGAACGATCGTGCGCGAACGTCGTCGGATGGATCGCCGGGTTTCCCTTTCGCGGAGCGGTGCGGTATCCACGCCGCAACCGATCACCGCAGGCTGGCAAGATGACCGACGGCAGCAGAACATTCGCGATCCTGGGGACCTGCGGCAAGCGCCTGTGGGGCATGACCGCGGAAGAGCGCATGCAGCGTGCCTTCGCCAGGTCGGGGCTGAGCCGGACGGACGGCGCGACCGCGGCACAGACGCCGGACGCGATGATCTTCGTCCGCGCCGAGTACCTGATAGAGGAGCGCCTGATCCAGGCTCTGATCGCCACGCCCGGCGCGCTCCTCGTCCTCGACCCGCCCGGCCCCGGGCGCCGCATCGTGGCGGCGCACGCGGCCGCCGGCCATGCCGCCGCCGCGGCGCGTATCGTCGAGACCGGCGTTCTCGACGATACGGACGGCGAATCGGGGCTCCGCGCGCTCACCCCAGAGGAACTCGGCTCGACCTGGAACATCACGCTGCGCAAGAAGGCGGCGCCCTACGTCGCGTCCTTCGAGACCGAGCCGACGGATGCCTTGGAGCGGCTGACCTTCGGCGCCTCCTACAAGGGCGCCACGGATTTCGTGACGAAATACTGCTGGCCCTGGCCGGCCCGGCACGTCACCCGCTGGTGCGCCCAGGCGGGCATCACGCCCAACGCCGTCACCCTGTTCAGCCTCGTGCTGGTCTTCGTGACGATGCTGCTGTTCGCCCAGGGCCATTTCCTGATCGGCTGCATCGTCGGCTTCTTCATGACGTTCCTCGACACCGTCGACGGGAAGCTCGCCCGCGTCACGCTGACCTCGTCGAAATGGGGCGAGGTGTTCGATCACGGCATCGACATGATCCACCCGCCCTTCTGGTGGTGGATGTGGTGGATCGGCCTCTACACCGTCGGCGACACGCCGCCCGGCACCGACCTCGCCCTCTGGATCATCATCGGCGGTTACGTCGCCGGCCGGCTGCTCGAGGGCGCCTTCCTGGCCTGGTTCAAGATCGAAACCTTCATCTGGCGCCCGATCGACTTCGCGTTCCGCACGATCACCGCGCGGCGCAATCCCAACCTCGCCATCCTGACGATTGGCGCACTGGTGGGAGAGCCGGGCGTGGCGTTTCTCCTGGTGGCGCTCTGGACCGCGATCTCCATAGCCTTCCACGCCGTCCGCCTCGCCCAGGCCGCGATCATCCGCCTGCGCGGCGGCGAAATCCGTTCCTGGCTGATCGAAGGCGCGTGAGCGTCCGTCCAGGGGCGCATGGAACGGCGGCATGAGCAGGAAGTGAACCAAAACGCCCGCCCGGTGTATCTCTGGTCTCGTCGGAAACGCGACAACCGGATGGAGATACGATGCTTCGCTTGGCAGCCGCCCTGGTAGCGGGCGCGACTTTCGCCGTGGTCACCGGCGTTTCGGCCGGCGCGTCGGCATCGAACCGGACGAAGGCAGAGATCCTCTCCTGCGCCGGTGCGCCCCATCATGTCGAGCGGCGTGGCGGGGTGGAGTATCTCTACTACCGCTCGGAGGTACAAACGGACGCCCTGTCCAGCGGCGAAGCCGCCTCGGCGAAGGACGAGGAATGCGAAACGGTCGTCGTCCTGGTGAACGGCTGGTCGGCGACCGCCGAGCACCGCACCTCTCCGAACCTGCTCCACGCGCAGTTGTGCGCCCCGCAGGTCAACCAGTGCCTGCAGTGACCGACGCGGCAGTCGATCGCGCTCCGATCCGGTCGAGGCTCGACCGGATCGCTCACGCGTTGCGCCCCCGCTCGCAAACGACGGCGTCGCGGGTTACCGGGTGCGCAGCCGCTCCGCCAGGCCCCACATGAGGACGGCCGCGGCGGCACAGTAGGCGGCACTGCCGAAGGCGATCGTCCCTGCACCGACGTGCAGGTCGATCAGCAGCCCCATCGCAACCGGCGACAAGGCGCTGGCGAAGACGCCGAACGCGGCGACCATCGAGCGGATGGCCCCGGCGTGCGTCACGCCGTAGACCTCCACCCAGAGAGCGCTCGACACCGGCACCGATATGCCATGTGCGGCGGCGGTCAGCATCATGTATGCGAATACGGTGACCTCCGCCTCACCGACGCCGAGCACCACGTAGGCGAGGGCGAGGGTCGGCGTCACCAGGATGGCACATCGCAGGGCGCCGAAGCGGTCGACCCCGGCGCCGGCCCCGAGCGACACCGCGATCTTGGTCAGCGCATAGACGCTGAAAGCGGCGGCGACGCTTTTCAGGCTCCATCCCTTTTCGGCGGCCACCGCGGCTTGATGGAAGAAGAAGCCGGTGATGAAGAACGACGGCGCGAGAAGCACCAGAAGCAGCAGATAGAAGCTGGGATCGGCGCGCACTGCCCGTCGATCCCACTGGCGGTCGGTCGGCGCGGGCGCGCCGGCATCAATTTCGCCACCCGCCGCGTGGCCGCCGGCGAGGATCCACCAGACCGAGGGGATCACGCACAGAATCAGGACGGCGCCGCCCGCCACCCAGACCATACGCCAGTCCGCCCACGCCAGCGCGGCGACCGCCGCCGCGGGAAAAGCCGCCTCGCCGCTCGCGAACCCCAGAGAGGCGATGCTCAGCGCGCGCCCACGGCCGTGCCGGAACGCTCGGACCATGGTGGTGAGAGCGGTGTGGCTCATCAGCCCCTGGCCGCAGAGGCGCAGCACGAGAAGGGCGCCGAACAGCATTGCCGGCCCGGATGCTCCCGCCATGATCAGCGCGCCGACCGCGAGGCCGGCACAGATCGCGATGCTGTACGGCCGCAACGCCACGCGGTCGATCAGGCCGCCCGCCGTCGGCAGCAGGAGGGCGCTGCAGAGAGTGGCGGCAGAATAGAGACCGCCGAACGTGCTGTTCGTCAGCCCGAACGCGCCACGGATCTCGCCGCTGAACAGGCCGATATAGAAGGTCTGGCCGAAGCTCGAGCAGAAGGCGAGCAGGAAGCCGAAGCCGAGCAGGCGGCCATTCCGGACGACGAAGGCGGCATACTCGGCGAGGGCGCCGTTCCGTCCGTAGGCTATCGTCCGGCTCCGGCGCAGTTCAGGCAGACCGGGATCGACGGATCCAGCCTCAGCCGCTTCGGATCGATCGGCTCGTCGCACGAGACGCAATAGCCGTAGTCGCCGCTGTCGGCGCGGCGCAGCGCTGCCTCGATGCGCGACAGTTCGCCCTCGCGCCGCCGCTGCGTCTCCTGCGCCATCGCCTGCTGCTGCATCGCGTCCATGCGCGAGAGGCGGCCGACACGCTGCTGATCGAGTTCGACCTCCTTTCGGGCGTCGGCCGAGCCGGCCGACAGTTCCCGCAGTGCCGACCGCCGCTCCTCCAGCGCCCGCTTGAAGGTCTGCAGTTCCTCAGGGGTCATCGTCGCCTCGACCGTTCCGAGATCCGGCATCGGCCGGCACGGCCGACGCCGCCGTCGAGGCTAGGCCATCGACGCGGCTGCCGCCACCGGTCCCGCGGCGCCCCGCGATCGCCAGAGTGGGCCGGCAGAGGCGCGCGGCGGAGGGGTTGCCCCGGCCCGGAAGGACGGGCTAGAAGGAAGGTGCTGCGATGCAGCAATTTCCGCTGTGCGCCGAAGCGGCACGCTTGTTGCCGGACTCGGCCCGACCGCCTCATGGCCGACGGCAAACGGTTCGTCCGGTTGCCGCGCCGGTGCCGAGGGTGCGGACGGGGCCGGTTGGGGTTCGCGCCACAGCTGTTTCCGAAGAGCATTACGGCATTTCCTCGCCTTTTCAGCGAGTACCTTGAATTGGAGCCATCGATTGAACACCGATTTCCTTTCCCGCCTGCGGTCCGAATGGCTGGGCAATATCCGCGGTGACGTTCTCGCCGGCCTCGTCGTGGCGCTGGCCCTCATTCCCGAGGCGATCGCCTTCTCGATCATCGCCGGGGTCGATCCGAAGATCGGCCTCTACGCCTCCTTCTCCATCGCGGTCATCGTCGCCATCGCCGGTGGGCGCCCCGGCATGATCTCCGCGGCGACGGCGGCCACCGCCGTCCTGATGGTCACGCTCGTGCGCGACCACGGCCTGCAATATCTCCTGGCCGCGACGGTGCTGGCCGGCATGCTTCAGGTGGGGGCCGGCCTGCTGCGCCTCGGCTACGTCATGCGCTTCGTCTCGCGCTCGGTCATGACGGGCTTCGTCAACGCGCTCGCCATCCTGATCTTCATGGCGCAGCTGCCGGAACTGATCGGCGTGCCGTGGCTGACCTACGCCATGGTCGCCGGCGGGCTCGCGATCATCTACCTGCTCCCGCGGCTGACCACCGCGGTGCCGTCGCCGCTGATCTGCATCCTCGTTCTCACCGCCCTCTCCCTGACCTTCGGCTTCGACCTGCGGACCGTCGGCGACATGGGCGAACTGCCCTCGACCCTGCCGGTCTTCCTTCTGCCCGACGTCCCGCTGAACCTGGAGACCTTCCTGATCGTCCTGCCCTACTCCGCCGCGGTCGCGGCGGTGGGCCTGCTCGAATCGCTGATGACGGCGTCGATCGTCGACGACCTCACCGACACGCCGAGCGACAAGAACCGCGAATGCGTCGGCCAGGGCCTCGCCAACATCGGCACCGGCTTCATCGGCGGCATGGCGGGCTGCGCCATGATCGGCCAGTCGATCATCAACGTGAAGTCGGGCGGCCGCGGACGCCTCTCCTGCTTCTGCGCCGGCATCTTCCTGCTGTTCCTGATCGTCGTCGTCGGCGAGTGGGTGAAGCTGATCCCGATGGCCGCCCTGGTCGCCATCATGATCATGGTCTCGATCGGCACGTTCAGCTGGGCGTCGCTGGTCAACCTGCGTACCCATCCGCGCAGTTCCAGCGTCGTCATGCTGTCGACGGTCGTCGTCGTCGTCGCGACCCACAACCTCGCAATCGGCGTGCTGGTCGGGGTCCTGCTGTCCGGCATCTTCTTCGCTTGGAAGATCGCCCAGCTGTTCCGCGTCACATCCACACTGTCGGAGGACGGGCGCGAGCGCGTCTACGTCGTCGAGGGCCAGCTCTTCTTCGCTTCGGCGGACGATTTCACTGCGGCATTCGATTTCCGCGAGGCGCTGGACAAGGTCACCATCGACGTCGGCCGCGCCCACATCTGGGACATCTCCAGTGTGGCGGCGCTCGACATGGCCGTGCTGAAGTTCCGGCGCGAGGGCGCGGAAGTCGCTATCGTCGGGATGAACCAGGCGAGCGAAACCATCGTCGACAGGCTCGGCGTGCACGATAAGCCCGGGGCGCTCGAACGCCTGATGGGGCACTGAGGGAGGGACGGATGACCCGACTGATCGCGCTGATCGACGGATCGGCCTATGCGCAGAGCGTGTGCGACCACGCGGGCTGGGCGGCGCCACGGATCGGCGCCTCCGTCGAACTGATGCACGTGCTCGGGCGGCGGGACGTACCGGGCGCCCCGGCCGACTTCAGCGGCAGCATCGGCGTGGACGCACGGGACGCGCTTCTGTCCGAACTCGCCGACCTGGACGAGCAGCGGGCGAAGCTGGCGCAGCGGCGCGGGCGGCTGATGCTGGAAGATGCGAAGCTGCGCCTGACTTCAGCCGGCGTCACGGAGGTCGCGACGCGCCTGCGGCACGGCGACCTGCTCGACGCCGTCCACGAGTTCGAGACGCAGGCCGACCTGATCGTCATCGGCAAGCGCGGCGAGGCGGCCGATTTCGCCAAGATGCATCTCGGCTCCAACCTGGAACGGGTGGTGCGGGCCTGCCGCAAGCCGGTTCTCGTGGCATCGCGCGCGTTCAAGCCGATCGAGAGCTTCCTCATCGCCTTCGACGGCGGTCCCAGCGTCATGCGCGCCATCGACCACATCGTCGCCAGCGGGCTTCTGAAGGGGCTGGAATGCCGGCTGCTGATGGCGGCCGAAAAGGGCGACGAGACGGCGCGGAAGCGCCTCGACGCCGCCGCTGCGCGGCTCGGCGACGCCGGCTTCGCCGTCCGCGCCGAAATGCGGCCCGGCCAGCCGGATACGGTGATCGCCGGGGCCGTCGAAAGCGAGGCCTTCGGTCTGCTCGTGATGGGCGCGTACGGGCATTCCCGCATCCGCAGCCTGATTATCGGCAGCACCACGACGGAAATGGTCCGTTCATGTCTGGTTCCGGTGCTTCTCTACCGCTAAATGGGCGGTTAACCCAATCGGCGCAGACTGCGCCGTCCGGCATCCGTCAACGAAGGAGACGTGAATGGATACGTCGTCCAAGGCACAGCTTCTGCACCTGGTCTTCGGCGGAGAGCTGAAGTCCGCCGACAAGGTCGAGTTCGCCGATCTGAAGGGCCTCGATATCGTCGGGGTCTTCCCGAACTATGCGACCGCGGAAGCGGCATGGCGGGCGAAGGCCCAGGCGACGGTGGACAACGCGCACATGCGCTACTTCATCGTCCACCTGCACCGCCTGCTCGAACCGCAGGAGTAAGAGTACCGGCGTCGCCGATCCGGACCGAACGCCCGGGCCGGATCTTCAGCGGTTCCGGTCGTTGCCCTCGTCGCCGCGCAGCGCCCGGTGGATCGCCGCCGCGAGATCGCTGCGCCGGTAGGGTTTGCTGAGCAGCGGTCGGTCGTCGCCGTTCCTGTCGGATCTCGCGCCCCGCGCGGTATAGCCGGAGGTGAACACGATCCCCGTCTCCGGCCAGCGGGCCTCGATCTCCGCCGCGAGGTCGAATCCCGTGAGGCCGCCCGGCATGACGATGTCGGTGAACACGAGATCCACCGTCTCGCGCTCCAGGAGAGCGAGCGCCTCCCCGACATCGCCGGCCTCGACGATCGCATAGCCCAGGTTCTCGAGCTGCCGGACGGCCACGGCGCGAACCGACGGCTGGTCCTCGACCACGAGGATCCTTTCGCCGTTGCCGCGAAACGGCACGGACACCTCGCCGGCTTCGGGCTCGTGCTCCTGCGCCGCGACGCGGGGCAGGTAGAGCTTGACGGTCGTCCCGCGGCCCATTTCGCTGTAGATCCGCAGGTGCCCTCCCGACTGCTTCACGAAGCCGTAGACCATGCTCAGACCGAGCCCGGTCCCCCGCCCCTCTTCCTTTGTGGTGAAGAAGGGTTCGAAAGCGCGTTCGATGATCTCCGGCGGCATGCCCGTGCCGGTATCGGTGACGGCGAGCATGACATAGCGGCCGGGACGCAGGTCGGCGTACTGCGCGGCGTATTCCTCGTCGAGATGGGCTTCGTCCGTCTCGATGGTCAGGCGGCCGCCCGAGGGCATCGCATCGCGCGCGTTGAGCGCCAGATTGACGATGGCGTTCTCCAGCATCGTGCGGTCGACGCGGACGTCATGCAGCATGGCCGCGGGATCGCTCACCACCGTCACCGTTTCACCCAACGTCCGGCGCAGCATCGACACCAGCGTCGGCAGGCGCTGATTGAGGTTCACCACGGTCGGCAGCAGGGTCTGGCGCCGTGCGAAGGCCAGGAGCTGACGCACCAGTTCGGCCCCCCGCAACGCGGCCTCCTGCGCCTCGCCGGCCAGCGAAGCGGCATCGGGGTTGCTCTCGATCCGTTCGAGAAGCAGGTCGAGATTGCCGATGACGATGCTCAGCAGATTGTTGAAGTCGTGCGCCATCCCACCCGTCAGCTGGCCGACGGCTTCGAGCCGGTTGGCCTGCGCCAGTTGCTGTTCGAGCACCCGGCGTTGGCTCAGGTCTTCCAGCAGCAGGACGAAGGCCCACATCTCGCCCTCGCGCCCCAGGAGGGCCGCACCGGAGGCCATGACCTCCGCCATGCTGCCGTCATGGCGCGGCACGCTCAACGGCAGGTTGCGTACACGCTCACCCTGGGTGAGCCGGTCGAGCAGCACCCGCACCGGGTCGTCGGCAGCGGAGCGGGCCAGGGGCAGCGGCTCGCCGACGACACCGATCGCCGTCCAGCCGAAGGCCCGCTCCGCCGCCCCGTTCCAGACCGTCACCCGGCGGGCCGGATCCAGCGCGATGATCGCCGCAGGCGATTCCTCGATGATCGCCTGCAGGGTCTCCGCACTCGCCAGATGCTTTTCGGCTTCCGCTTCCAGTTCCGCCGTACGGCGCGCGACCTCCGCTTCCAGGCCACTGTTCGCCTGCGCGAGAGCCTCCTGCGCCGCCTCCCGTCGCAGCGCCTCGCGCCGCAGCATCAGGAATGCACCGAGAATGGCGGCGAGGCTCACCGTCACGGCCGCCAGGACGAGCGACCCGCTCGTCGCAGCCTGCCGCCGCGCCTCCGCTCTTCTCTCGGCGTAGAGCTTATCCTCCTGCGCGCGAAGTGCGCCGACGAGCGCCCTCACCTCCTCCATGACCCTCCGGCTGTAATCCAGCTCGCCCACGCCGGCTCCGGCAGAAACCGGCCGCCGCTCCGTTGCGACGACTTCCCCTGCCGCATCGATCCAGCGTCGGCTCGTCGCGCCCAGTTCGTGCGCGAGTTGCAGTTGCGCCGGCTTCCGTTTCGTCAGGTCGAGGAGGTCGTCCACCGCCGGGCCGATCTCGGGCAGCGCCGCCTCGTAGCGGATTCGATAATCGGGATCGCCCGTCAGAACGTACCCGCGATGCCCGATCTCGGCATTGCGCACGACGGACGTGAAACGGTCCAATGCTCGCATCACCGATAGGGTGCGGTCGACGCTCGCGACGGAATTGACCAGTTCGCGGCTACTCAGATAGGCGAAGACCGCGACGACGCCCGCGAGAGCCATCGCCGCGCCAAACGTCGCGGTTCGTCCGAGCTTCGACCATGTCTGCGGTGTTCCGGGTGCGCCCGTCGGCCTGTCCTGGCTCATCTCGTCTCGCGTCCCCGCAGGACGCTCTACTATCGAAAGGGCCTGCCCGTATCGGTGCCGAGGCCTCCGCTGACACCCCCACTTCTATCCGTCTGCCAAGCCATGGTCAGCAGGCGTTTCGCCGCGCACGGTAACACGAGACCGCTTCCGTAGCATTGATACGCACCGCGCGTTCACAAAATGCTGATTGCACCGATCGGGACCGCCTCGCCACCGCAACGGACCGCTGTGGACCGCTCGCCCCGGCCGGACCTATCCTGCGGGACCCGGACCAAGAGGTGGACGATGAGCCTGGATCCCGATGCGGCACGCCTTCTGGAAATGGCCCGAAAGGCCGGCAAGCCGCCATACGAGACGGTGGACGCCGAGACCGCACGACAGCTCTACCGCGAGGGCCGCCGCGCGTTGCAACCGGAGCCGTTGGCCGTCGCCGAGACCCGCGACCTTTCGGCGCCCCGCCCGGGCGGCACCGTGCCGCTGCGCCTCTACCGCCCCGACGGCGCCACGGCGGAAGAAAGCCTGCCCGTCCTGATCTATTTTCACGGCGGCGGCTGGGTGCTGGGCGACATCGACAGCCATGACGGCGTCTGCCGCCACCTCGCCGCCCGTTCGGGCTGTGCCGTCGTGTCGGTGGACTACCGGATGGGGCCGGAGCACAAGTTTCCGGCCGCCGTCGACGACGCGGTCGCCGCCATGCGCTGGGTCGCCGGCAACGCCGCCGAACTAGGCATCGATCCGGCCCGTCTCGCCGTCGCCGGCGACAGCGCCGGCGGCAATCTCGCAGCGGTCGTGTCGCTGCACGAGCGCGATGCCGGCGGAGTGGCGATCGGCGCGCAGCTGCTGTTCTACCCGGCCACCGATTTCGCGATGGACACCGAGTCACACCGGCTGTTCGGCGAGGGGCACCTGCTGACCCACGCCGCGATGCGCTGGTTCCAGGCCCAGTACCTCGCGACCGGCGACGAGGCCGACTGGCGCGCCTCGCCGCTCCGGGCGGACGATCTCGCGGGCCTGCCGACGGCCTACGTGATCACCGCCGGCTTCGACCCGCTGCGCGACGAGGGCGAGGCCTATGCCAGGCGCCTGGTCGAGGCGGGTGTGCCCGTCACGACCCGACGCTACACCGGCCAGATCCACGGCTTCCTGACCATGGGCCGGATCATCGCCCAGTCGGCGGAGGCCCTGGACGCCGCCGCGAAATGGCTGCGCACGAACCTCTAGCGGCGCAGCATCAGGCCGCGGCGCGCGCGGTGCTGTGCAGCCGGTGCACCAGCGCGTCGTGCAGGGCCTCGTAGCTGGCGTTGATGATGTTGCCGGAGACGCCGACGGTGACCCAGCGCTCGCCCGCCGGGTCGGCACTCTCGATCATCACCCGCGTCAGCGCCGCCGTGCCGTCGCCCGGCGTCAGGATGCGGACCTTGTAGTCGGTCAGCTTGACCCCGACGAGTGCGGGATAGGCCGGCTCGAGCGCCTTGCGCAGCGCGAAGTCGAGGGCGTTCACCGGGCCGTTGCCCTCGGCCACCGTCATCACCTGCTCGCCGCCGACCTCGACCTTCACCGTCGCCTCGGACATCGTCACCAGTTGGCCCGCCGCGTTGTAGCGGCGCTCGTCGATGACGCGGAAGCTGTTGAGCCGGAAATAGTCGGGCACCGTGCCCAGCGTCCGCCGGGCCAGCAGTTCGAACGACGCCTCGGCGCCGTCATAGGCATAGCCCTGGAACTCGCGCTCCTTCACGATGTCGACGAGGCGGCGGACCTTGTCGTCGTCGCCGCCGACCTCGATGCCGATCTCGCGGAACTGCGCCAGGATGTTTGAGCGGCCCGACTGGTCCGACACCAGGATCAGGCGACGGTTGCCGACGAGGCCGGGCTCGACGTGCTCGTAGCAGGCCGGGTCCTTCTCCACCGCCGAGACGTGCAGGCCCGCCTTGTGGGCGAAGGCCGAGGCGCCGACATAGGCGGCGTGCCGGTTCGAGGGCCGGTTGAGCCGCTCGTCGAGCGCGCGGCTGACATGGACGAGGCGCTTCAGCCCCTCCCGCGTCACGCCGGTCTCGAACCCCATCTTCAGCATCAGCGTCGGGATGATCGACACGAGGTTGGCGTTGCCGCAGCGCTCGCCCAGGCCGTTCAGGGTGCCCTGGACGTGGCGGACGCCGGCGCGCACCGCGGCCAGCGTGTTGGCGACGGCGTTCTCCGTGTCGTTGTGCGTGTGGATGCCGAGCCGATCGCCGGGGATGTGCCGGAGCACCGTCGACACCACCCGCTCCACCTCGTCCGGCAGGGCGCCGCCGTTGGTGTCGCACAGCACGACCCAGCGCGCGCCGGCGTCGAAAGCGGCCTTGGCGCATTCCAGCGCATAGTCCGGATTGGCGCGATAGCCGTCGAAGAAGTGCTCGCAGTCGAAGATCGCCTCCTTCCCGCGGCGCACCACCTCGCCGATGCTGTCGGCGATCATCGCGACGTTCTCGTCCAGGCTGACGCCCAGCGCCACCTCGGCGTGATAGTCGTGCGTCTTGCCGACGAGGCAGATCGTCTCGACCTTGGAGGCGAGCGTCACCGCGAGGCCCGGATCGTTCGAGGCGCTGCGGCCGTTGCGGCGGGTCATCCCGAAGGCGGTCAGCTTGGCGCGCGGCAGCGACGGCGGATCGGCGAAGAAGCCGTCGTCGGTCGGGTTGGCGCCCGGCCAGCCGCCCTCGACATAGTCGATGCCGAGCTTGTCCAGTTCGAGCGCGATCGCCGTTTTGTCGCCGACGCTGAAATCCACCCCCTGCGTCTGATTGCCGTCGCGCAGGGTCGTATCGAAGAGCCAGATCCGTTCACTCATGAAACCGCTTCCCGTTTCGCGGCGGTGGCCGTGCCGTTCGGCACCCGTTTCGCACGCCCCGCCAGCAGCACGCCCCCGAACACGAGGACGGCCGCAACCAGATGATAGGCCTCCAGCCGCTCGCCCAGCAGCAGGATGGCCAGGATAGCCGCGAACACCGGCGTCAGGTGGATGAAAGATCCGGCGCGCGCCGCATCCATCCGCTCCAGGCCCAGGTTCCAGCACCAATAGCCCACCAGGGTCGCGAAGATCGCGACATAGGCGAGCGCCGCGAAGGCCGAGAGGCTGCCCGCCATCGGCTCGCCCGACCACGCCGCCCAGGCATAGATCGGCGAGATGGCGAACACGCCGGCCCCCAGCGTCGCCGTCAGCAGCGCGAAGGACGGCACGCGGATCGGCCGGTGCTGCAGGATCACCGTGTAGGCCGCCCAAAGCGGCACCGCGAGCAGCATCCAGAGGTCGCCCTCGTTGAAGCTCAGCGTCAGCAGCGCCATCGGGTCGCCGCGCAGCACGACCGCGCCGACGCCGACGAGCGACAGCGCCATGCCGAAGCCCTGCAGCGCCGCGATCCGCTGGCCCAGGAACAGCCACGAACCGATCGCGATGGTGATCGGCATCGCGGACAGCATCACCGCGGCGTTCAGCGCCTCAGTCCCGGCGAGCCCCTTGTAGACGCAGATGTGATAACCGCCGACGCCGATCGCACCGAGCAGCAGGATGCGCGGCCATGCGCGCAGCAGCGTGCCGCGATGACGGACCAGATCCCGCCACGCGAACGGCAGGGCGCACAGAAACGCCAGCCCGTCGCGCCAGAAGGCCAGGGTCACCGGCCCGATCTCGCCGCGCGAACCGCGCCCGACCACATAATTGCCGGCCCAGCACAGTGCGGCGAGGCTCAGCAGCAACCAGGCGGCATTGTTGCCGTCTCTGTTCATTTCCGCCCTCCCCGCCCCGGCCGGAGCGGCAGAGGCGGACATGGTCTATCTCACGGCCGCCGCAATGTTGCCGCCGTCGACGGTCAGCACCGCACCGGTCGTCTTGCGCGCGAGCGCCAGTGAGACGAACGCCTCGCCGACATCCTTCGCCGTCACTTCGCGTCCGAGCAGGTTGCCGCTCATATAGTCCGTCTCGGACAGGCCGCGCGCCTTCGACCGGCTGGCGATCATCTCGTCGGTCAGCAGGCCGCTGCGGATGCGGTCGGCATTGACCGCATTGGCGGTGATCCCGTCGGCACCATAGTCCAGCGCATACTGCCGCATCAGCGCCAGCGTCGCCGCCTTGGGCAGGCCGTAGGGGCCGAAGTTCGGGCCCGGGTTCAGTGCCTGCTTGGACGCATTGAACAGCAGCATGCCGCCCGTGCCCTGCTTCAGCATGACCGCTACCGCCGCCTTGGCGACGTGCTGGTGCGCGAAGAAGTTCAGTTCGAAGCTCGCGCGCAAATCGGCGTCGGACACGTCGCCCATCCGGCCCTGCCATGCCGCCCCGGCGTTCGACACCAGGATGTCGACGCCGCCGAAGCGCGCGCAGACCGCGTCGAACGCGCGCTCGACTGCCGCCGCATCGGTCACGTCGCAGGCGACGCCGAAGGCACCGAGCGCCCGCGCGGCCTCGGCCGGATCGATGTCGAGCAGCGCCACCTCGGCACCCTGCGCCTTGAAGGCGGCCGCCGTCGCACGGCCGATGCCGCCGGCACCGCCGGTGATCGCCACGACATGTCTGGCGAGCGGCTTCTCGGCGCCCTTGCCCAGCTTCGCCTGCTCCAGCGACCAGTATTCGACGTCGAACAGATCGGCCTCGGGGATGCTCTCGAAGCGGCCGATCGCCTCGGCGGTCGGGATCACCTCGGCCGCCGCCTCGGTCAGGTCGCCGGCGATGGCCGCCGCCTTGGCGTTCTCGCCGGCCACGAAGGCGCCCAGGCCCGGGATCAGGATGACGCGCGGCGCCCGGTCCAGCTCGGTCTTGGCGCCACCGAAACGGCGGTTGTTGCGCTCGAAATAGTCGGCGCACTTCGCCTCGAAGGCGGCGAACCTCGCCTTCGCCTGTGCTGCGAATTCGTCCAGCCGCCCCACCTCCGGCGTCGGCAGCAGCAGCGGCCAGGCCTTGGTCCGGATGACGTGGTCGGGCGTGATCGTGCCGGCCTGGGAATAGCGGTCGAGGTCGAGGCCGTCCGTATAGTCGCGGATGGCGTCGGTCGTCCGGTGCTCCAGCACGAAGCGCTTCCACAGGCCCTCGCGCGGATCGACCGGCCGCGCCAGCAGCCCGCGCAGGATCGGCGCCACCTCGGCGGGCGCCGCGATGTTCGCCGGCAGCGCGCCGACCCGCACGCTGTGCCGCTCGCCCTTCGCCAGCCGCGCCTCGGCCAGCGACACCAGTTCGATCATCAGTTCGTAGGCGTGCCGCGCATCCGGGCCGAACGAGAAGATGCCGTGCTTCAGCAGCACGAGGCCATCGACGTCCGGCGTCTCCGCGAAGATCGCCGAGGCCTGCTTCGCCATGTCGAAGCCGGGCATCACGTAGGGCACGATGGCGACGCGGTCGCCATAGACCTCGCGCGCCAGTTCCTCGCCGTTCGCCTGGTCGGTCAGCGCCAGCACGGCGTTGGCGTGGGTGTGGTCGATGAACTTGTGCGGCAGGAAGGCGTGCAGCAGCGTCTCGACCGACGGGTTGGGTGCCGCCGGATCCAGCAG
>Ga0114916_1001256_pt1 | contig 14860 bp, 11 predicted proteins | sample MalvirAntarct_66_FD_83501 | JGI IMG/M metagenome (GOLD analysis project Ga0114916, IMG submission 83501) | Marine viral communities from the Global Malaspina Expedition - Malaspina viral metaG Antarct_66 | ecosystem: Environmental > Aquatic > Marine > Oceanic | place: West Anvers Island... | reverse complement strand
TCGAGGGCGCCCTCGCTGTCGCCAGCACGGCGCTGACGGGCCTCGCCAGCGCCCTCGGCCACTACTGCGGCACGGACGAGGAGCGTCCGGCCGGGTGCGACGGTCGGACGCTCCTCGACCGTGCCGCAGTAGTCGCCGAGGGCGCTGGAGAGGCCCGTCAGCGCCGTGCTGGAGACAGCGAGGGCGCTCTCGACCGCGCGCTGCAGCTCCTGGACGAGCGTCTCGATGAAGGCGGGGTCAGGTGCCGGATCGACGGCGTCCTCGTCGAGGGCGATCTGCGCCTGGTCCGCGAGGTGCTGCGTCTTCAACCCTTCGAGGTCCACGATTGCTCGGCGCAGCGCCAGTTGGGCCTCGTTGAGCGTCAGTTCGGACTCGGTGCCGCGCATGGTCGCGATGCGATCCCCGGCGAGGATGAACTGCTGCGGGCGCACCTCGACGCGGTCGACGACCCCGGCGACGCCGAACGAGAGGGGGCCCGAGAGGATCTCGGGCTCAGTCTGGGGACGCAGGATCCACGCGGCGACCAGGATGGCGACGACCGGCAGCAGCATCCCCAGCGTCGTCAAGACGCGCCCGTTGATGCGGGCGCTCTGCTGGAACACACCCTCGGCGCGTGCCTGCTCCACGAATGGCTGCGCCTCGGCGCCCACCTCGCCGGCGCGGTCCTCGACCTCCGCGATGACGGAGTACGGGCGCGCAACGCCGGTGCCGATCAAGGGCCGGCGCGCGTTCAGGGTGACGGGGAGGGTCGCTTCCTCGTCGGGTGCGAGGGGGATGTCGAGCCGGTCGAGCTCGGCTTTGATCGCGTTCGAGGGATCTGCGGTCTGCAGCCAGAGATTGACCGGCACATTGCCGAGGTTCCGCGCAACGATGCTCGTAGCCGCGCTCGACCCGCCGTTCGCGGTCTGCGGGTCGAGGTGGATGGCGACGATCGGCTGCGAGTTCACCGTGAGCGGCAGTTCCGCGACATACGCCGCGTTCGGGTCGGTCATCGATCGCACGCGGATGCCGAGGACGTGTTGCCCGGCAAGCAGTTGGCTGGCGGCGGGGACGTCGAGGGTGAGGAGCACCGTGCCGGACGAGTTCGGGAAGAGGGCGAGCGAGACCGGCCGGATGGTCACCCACTCGGGCCGGATCGGGTCCACCCACGGGCCGAGGAGGTCGACTCGGAACTCATCGACGATCGACGAGCCGTTGAAGATCTCGACCTCGATCGCGGTGCGCTCACCGAGGGTGAGGGCGAGGTGATCGGGCTCGACGTGGACCTGAATGGCAGTGGTCGTCAACGGTGGCGGCTCAAGTCTCGTGGAATACCCGGCGGGGAATCGTGTGGGCAGGCGGCTCGCGAGCCACCCGGGCGTACGCGATCTCACGCGCGGCAGCCGGGATTTCGGAATCATAGCAATCTTGTCCCGTTCGGCCCCCTTTCCATTCCCTCATTTCCACTAATATGAGCGCGCTCCGGAGGTCCGCATGAATCAGCGCGTCCGTGCCCAGCGTCCCAGCACCTCGTCCGAGGCGAAGCGAGCCCCCCAGGCCACCGCTGCCCGGGCGCTCTCGCTCCGTGCAATGCACGCACCGGACGTGCTCGGCGTGCAGACCTCGGCCGGGAACCGGGCGGCACGCACGGCGCTTCAGCGCTCGATGGAGGTCGGCGCCGCAGGCGATGCGCACGAGCTGGAAGCAGACGCCGTCGCACGGGAGATCGTCTCCGGAAGCGGTGCAGCATCCACGCAGCGCGCCACCGAGGAAGAAGAGCTACAGGCCAAGCACGTCCAGCGCGCCACCGAGGAAGAAGAGCTCCAGGCGAAGCACGTCCAGCGCGAGGCCGAGGAAGAAGAGCCCCTGCAGGCCAAGCACGTCCAGCGCGAGGCTGAGGAGGAGGAGCTCCAGATGAGCCGCCTCCAGCGCTCCGCTGAAGAGGAAGAGCCCCTGCAGGCGAAGCATGTGCAGCGCGCCGCCGAGGAGGAGGAACTCCTCCAGGGCAAGCACGTCCAGCGTGAGGCGGAGGAAGACGAGCTCCAGATGAGCCGCCTCCAGCGCGAAGCCGCGCCCGAGGTCGGCATGGAGGGCGGCTCAGTCTCCGGCGAGACGAGCGCCATGGTGGAGCAGGCCCGAGGCGGCGGAAACGCCCTCGCACCGGAGGTCCGTCGAGAGATGGAGGGCCACTTCGGCGCCGACTTCTCCAGCGTCCGCGTCCACCAGGGCGGGGAGTCGGCGGACCTGAACAACCGCCTCTCGGCGCGCGCCTTCACGACCGGCAGCGACATCTTCGTGGGGCAGGGTGGCCTCAACCCGGGCTCGCGAGGTGGCAAGGAACTGCTGGCTCACGAACTCACCCACGTGGTGCAGCAGGGCGCCGCGCGGAAGGTCCGCCGCAAGGAATAGTTTGCTCCTGTGCAAACCGAGGGGTGCGAGGTAACCGCAACCCGCCCTCATCGACCGACACCGGTTGTTCACGGTCACAGCCGTAGCCTCTTCGGGCAGCCGAAGGAGGCCCAACTGTGGCCGAACGACTGAAGATTGCCGCCATCGCCGGAAGTCTGCGCGAGGGCTCCTACAACAAGATGCTCCTGCGTGAGGCGGAACGCCTCGCCCCGTCCGAGATGGAGTTCACGACGCTGGAGATCGGCGACCTGCCGCTCTTCAACGAGGACGTGGAGCGCGATGCGTTCCCTGAGGAGGCCACCCGCCTCAAGCGCGGCCTCGCGGACGCCGATGGCCTGCTGATCGCGACGCCCGAGTACAACTACGGCGTCCCGGGTGTCCTGAAGAACGCGATCGACTGGGCCTCACGCCCACCCGGCGACTCGCCGTTCGACGACCTGCCGGTCGCGATCATCGGCGCCAGCCAGGGGATGGGAGGCACCGCTCGCGCCCAGTTGTCGCTCCGCGACGCGTTCGTCTTCACGAAGAGCCCCGTCCTGCCCGGCCCCGAGGTCCTCGTGGCGCGCGCCTCGGATCAGTTCGACGAGAACGGCCGCCTCACGAGCGAGGCGACCGAGGACTTCGTGCGCGACCTCCTCGAGCGGTTCGAGGCGTTCGTGCGTCGCTGGGCGCGCGAGCCCGCGTACTAGATCCGGCGGGTCGGCTGGCGCTGGTGCGGTAGGGTTGAAGAAGACCAGCCGCAACGGCCGCCGAGTCGACGCGTACGGATGGAGAGTCAGATGGACTGGGCAGACACACCGGATCAGGCCGCGTTCCGAGCAGAGGTACGGGCCTTCATCCAGGAGCGATTCCCCGAGGTCTATCGACCCGACCTGGAGTCCGAGCAGAGCGTGGAGCCGGAGGATATCCCCGGCTACAACTGGCCAGCCGACCGCCGTTCGGAGGATCCCGAGCGCCGCGAGGCCGCGATCGCGTGGGCTGACGCCCTCGCCGAACGCGGCTGGGTCGCGCCGCACTGGCCGAAGGAGTACGGCGGGGCGGGCATGACCGTCCTCGAACAGTTCATCTTCAACGAGGAGATGGCAGTTGCACGCGTCCCGATGGTGGGCGGCATCGGCGTCTCGCTCGTGGGCCCCACCCTCATCGTGTATGGCACCGACGAGCAGAAGCAGCAGCACCTCCCGAAGATCCTCAGCGGTGAGATCGCATGGGCGCAAGGCTTCTCGGAGCCGGCCGCCGGCTCGGACCTCGCCGCGCTTCAGATGCGCGCCGTCCGCGAGGGCGACGAGTACGTCCTGAACGGCCAGAAGATCTGGACCTCCGGCGCGCAGTACTCGGACTGGATGTGCGCCATCGTGCGGACCGACCCCGAGGCCGAGACGAAGCACCGAGGCATCACCTTCCTCGTGTTCGACACGAACGCGAAGGGCATCAGCGTCCGCCCGATCGTCGACATGACCGACCAGGAACCCTTCAACGAGACATTCTTCGAGGACGTGCGAGTGCCGGTCGCTCAGCGCATCGGCGAGGAGAACCGCGGCTGGTACGTCGCGATGGCGATGCTCGACTTCGAGCGCTCCGGCATCGGCGGCGCGATCGGCTACCGCACCGCGCTCAACGACCTCATCGAGTACGTCCGCGGCCATCAGGGCCACGAGAGCCACGAGGGTTGCGGCACCGTCCGCAAGGATTGGCACGCCGCGACGCGCCTCGAGCTCGCCGACCGCTACATCGAGACGGACATCCTCAAGAACTTCGCGCTCCGCACGGCGTCCATCCAGGCCCGCGACGAGATCCCGGGGTATGAGGCGTCCGTGAACAAGCTCTTCGGCTCCGAGGTACACCAGGCGCTCGCCCGCACCGGCACGAAGACCCTCGGGCTGTACGGGGGCATCTGGAAGCGCTCGCAAGCGCCAATGGAGGCGTTCTTCCAGCGCGACTACGTCGGCTCGGTGTCGCACACGATCTTCTCGGGATCCTCGGAGATCCAGCGCAACGTGATCGCGACCCGCGGTCTCGGCCTCCCTCGCGGCTAGCGCGCCACCCCTCCGACCTCTGACCCCCTCTCCCGTCCTCGGGAGAGGGATGGGGTGAGGGCCAACTGCTCCACTACTGCAGGCCAGCATCCCGACGGCTCCCCCTTCGACAGGCTCAGGGTGAGCGGGTGTTCCCGCGCCGGCCTCTCTGACCCCCTCTCCCGTCCTCGGGAGAGGGATGGGGTGAGGGCCAACTGCTCCACTACTGCAGGCAAGCGTCCCGACGGCTCACCCTTCGACAGGCTCAGGGTGAGCGGGTGCTTGCGCGGCATCGAGGCAGACCGAAGCGGGGTGCGGCGCGGACCGGGAACCGTGACTGGGGCAGACCTAGCCGGAGTAGCCCTCCGGGCGCACCTTGTCGGACCGCTCCCAGACGCCCGGCTGCTCTTCCCAGAAGATCTGCGTCAGGAGGCCGCCCGTGAACTTCGGGTGGATGAACAGGTCTCGCCAGCGCGCGCCGTCCGTCGAGTCATCGTGCTCGTCGAACGTCGGGATCTCGTAGTACTCGCAGGCGCGCTTCGCGGCGTCGAAGTCTGCCACCTCGAACGCCACGTGATGCACCGAGGGGCCCCGACGGTCGAGGAAGGTCTGGATGAACGACTCGTCGCCGACCGGCTGGATGACCTCCCAGTTGATGGGGGCGCTGGGGATCTCGATGACGCAGTCGCCGAAGTCCGGCCACGCGCCATCGGGCGTCCGCCAGATCTGCTTCATGCCGAACACCTTCGTGTAGTGCTCGGAGAGCACGTCGCGATCCGGGTATGCGGTACAGACGTGGTCGAGGCGCTTGATGCCGAGCGAGGGCTTGCCCTCGTCCGCGCTCTCCGAGGGCTGCGCGTTCGGTGGTGCGTCCGTCGCGAAGAAGCGGAACTGCACGCCCTCGCCGGCGCCGTCCGCGCTGACGATGACCTGCTCGTCGGTGCTGGCCGCGGAGGGGCGGACGCCGAGCGCCTGCAGCTCCTTCGTCGTCGTCTCGATGTCTGCGACCTGCACGCCGACGTGGTGCACGCCGGGGCCGCGTGGACTGTCGAGGAACGCCTTCAGCGTGGAGTCGTCGCCGAGGGGTTGGACGACCTCCCAGTCGATCTCGCCACCACCGAAGGTGAACAGGATGCCGCGCTCACCGTCGGCCTCCCACGTGCTCTTGCGGCGAAAGCCGAAGATGCCCTCGAAGATCTGCGCCTGCTGGTCGACGTCCTCGACGCCCATGGCGATGTGGTCGAACCGTTTGAAGTCGATGGCCACGAGGTGCCCCTCTCGTGCGGGTGTGTGTAGTTGGCGGTCGGCGGGCTCGCTCAGCGCGGGTGCGGCTCCAGCATGTCGTAGCCGGCCTGGAGGAGCTCCTTGTTGAGCCGCAGGTTGTATCGGTTCATGTGGGCGATGCGGTCGGCCATCGCCATCACGCTCTCCTCGAACTGCTCCTCGTCGTAGACCTCGTTCGCGAGGCCGATGCGCAGCGCCTTGTCGGCGGGGACGCGCTCGCCCGTGAGGATCATCTGCATCGCCGCCGCCTTGCCGACACGCTCCGGGAGGCGCTTCGGGCCGCCCCAGCCGGGGGCCTGTCCGCCGAACTCGGGCTGGTCGGGATCGCCGTCCTCGGTGATCTTCGGGCGCACGGGCGGGTCGGCGGACAGCGTGATCTCCGGGAGTCCGAGCTGCGCGTTGGAAGAGCAGAGGATGAAGTCGGCCGCGAGCGCGAACTCAAGACCGCCGCCCAGGCAGTAACCGTGGACGGCCGCGATGATCGGCGTCTCCATCTGCTCCATCTGGTTGCAGGTCTTCTGCCCGAGGCGGTTGGACTCCACGCGCCCCGCGACGCCCAGTTCCGCCGACCAGTCGAGGTCGGCGCCGGCGCAGAACGCCCGGCCCGCGCCCTTCACCACGATGACCTTCGCGTCCTTGTTCTCGTCCAGGTCGCGGAACGCCTCGCGCAGTTCCATCATCATCTTCAGGTTGACCGCGTTCAGCTTGTCCGGTCGGTTGAGCGTCAGCACGGCGACGCCGGGGTCGATGATGTTCACATCGAGCGTTTCGTAGGCCATCTGGTTGGTTCCTCCCAATGAGCGCTGCCCCGATTTCGGAGCGGCGCGGGTGTGTCTAGATCGCGCCCAGGTCGCGCAATTCGGTGATCTGAGGCCAGTCGTAGCCGAACTCCAGCAGCACCTCCTCGGTGTGCTGGCCCAGCACGGGCTCCGGGCCCTGGTTCACGACGGGCGTCTCGCTGTAGTCGATGGGTGTGTTGACGTACCGGACCGTGCCGAGCGTGGGGTGCTCCATCTCGCGGATGTACCCGTTCGCGATCACGTCGGGGTCCTCCGCCACGTTTGCGTACGTCTGGACGGGGCCAATCGCGAGGTCGATCTCCGCGAGGGTCTCCATCCACTCCGCGATCGGGCGCTGCTTGAAGATCGCGTCCAACCGCTCGAGGAGGGCGCCACGGTGCTCGTTGCGGTGCTCCGGCGTGTCGAAGCGCGGATCGGTCGCGAGGTCGGGCTCGCCGACGAGGTCCGCGAAGGCCGGCCAGCGGTCCTCGCGGACGCCGGCCATCGTGAAGTGGCCGTCCTGCGCGGGGAACGTGTTCCAGAGGATGCCCGCGTGGGGGTGGCCGCGCCCGGCGCGTCGAGGCAGTTCGCCCTCGAAGAGGTAGTGGGTGATCTCGAACGACTGCAGGGCAACCTGCGCGCCGAGGAGCGACACGTCGAGTCGCTGGCCCTCGCCCGTGCGTTCGCGGGCCACGATCGCGCCGAGGATCGCGACGGCGAGCCAGATCGCGCCGATCTGGTCGCCCATGAACGTCCCGACGGGGGTCGGCGGCCTGCCCTCCTCGCCGTTCACGCTCATGATCCCGCCGAGGGCCTGCGCGACGATGTCGAACATCGGACGCCCCGCGTTCGGCCCGTTGCGGCCGACGCCCGAGGCGAGGGCGTAGATGATCTTCGGGTTGCGCTCCCGGAACTCGTCGTAGCCGAGTCCCCACCGTTCGAGGATGCCTGCGCGGAAGTTGCTGACCACGACGTCCATCTGCTCCGAGAGTTCGAGCACGAGTTCGCGCCCGCGTTCGTTGCGGAGGTCGATCGTCATGCCGCGCTTCCCGCGGTTGTGGGCGAAGAAGTCCGGGGCAGGGTGCGTCGCGTCGTACCCGCCGAGGCCGTGACGGCCGGCGTCGCCGTAGTGCGGTCGTTCGACTTTGATGACCTGCGCGCCGAGGTCGGAGAGGAGTGTGGTGGCGTACGGTCCCTGCTGCCACTGCGACAGATCGAGGATGCGCACGCCGTCGAGCGGCCCGCCCATGTCCTCCTCCTTCACAGTGGTGCGCTCCCCGTGGTCGAGGAGCCAGGGTCACGTCTAGAGTCACGCCGCAACGGTGCTGGCAGTCCAGCGCGCAGCCGAAACGCACGAGACCAGACGTGCCCTGAGCCTACCAGACGACCCTTGCGAAACCGCAAACCGCGCAACGAACGCGAGAGGGCTTGGGATGCGTAGTCCCGTTCTTGTGCGAGCGACGCACAGCTCCGCCGTTGACTACCATCGGCCCTCGAACGAACCGCACGAGCCGTACTGGGTGCCGGTGAGCACCCGACAGATGGAGGTGGCCAATGCCCAGACGAGTCGACGGCAAGGTAGCGCTGGTGGTGGGTGGTGGTCAGACGCCGGGCGAGACGATCGGGAACGGCCGCGCCACGAGCATGCTCCTCGCACGCGAGGGCGCGAAAGTCGTCGTCGCGGATATTGAGCTCGATCGCGCTGAGGAGACCGTGCAGGCCATCACCGCCGAGGGCGGCGAAGCCGTCTCCCAGGTCGTCGACGTCCTCGATGAGGCGTCCGTGAAGGCCATGGTCGACGCGACGATCACGAAGTACGGGCGCCTCGATCTGTTGCACAACAACGTGGGTGCGAGCCTCTCGATCGGCGACAAGCCCGCGGTCGACCTCGACGTCGAGGGGTGGGATCGCGTGGTGAACATCAACCTGCGCGGCATGTGGCTGGCCTGTAAGTGGGCGATCCCGCAGATGAAGCAGCAGGGCGCTGGATCGATCGTGAACATCTCGTCGATGGCGGCGATGCACGTCTATCCGCGCGTCGGATACAAGGTCACGAAGATGGGCGTCATCGGCCTCACGGAGCAGCTCGCCGGGGTGCACGCGCAGGACATGATCCGCGTGAACACGATCCTCCCCGGCCTGATGGAGACGCCGATGGCGATCGAGGCGCGCGTCGAGGCGGGCCAGCCTCGCGAGGAGGTCCTCGCCGAGCGGAATTCGAGGATCCCGCTCGGCGGCAAGATGGGCTCAGCGTGGGACGTTGCCTACGCCGCCCTCTTCCTGCACTCGGACGAGGCGAAGTTCATCACCGGCGTCTCGCTGCGGGTGGACGGCGGGATGCAGGTCGGGCACTAGCCCCCGGAAGCGAACCGGCGCCGCGCCTCGACCTCGGCCTTCTCGTTCAGCTCCTCGAGGAACTCGATGAGCGTGAGCCCGGACTCGTGCCACGCCGCCGCTGCCTCCACGCCGATGTAGCGGTGGTGCCACGGCTCGTAGATGTAGCCCGTGATCTCCTCGCCGTCTTCGGGGTAGGAGAGGGCGAAGCCGTACTCCCACGCGTGCTCCGCGAGCCAGATGCCCGAGGGTGAGTCGGCGAAGGACTCCAGCAGCTCCCAGCCGTTGTAGGGGTCGGCGAAGTCCATCGTCGTGCCCAGTTGGTGCTCGCTGTGTCCCGCCTCGGCGCTCTCGCGCCGCGCCTGTTCCTCGCCGACAGTGTTCACCCAGTACTGGAACGTCGTGACCTGCTCTGCGTACGAGCGGTACGCCGAGCGGATGCGCAGGTCGACCTCGTCGCGCACCCAGGCCTCTGCCATCATCGGCTCGAGCGCCTCGATGACGTCGGCCCGCAGGAGTCCGCCCTGGCCGCCCATGAGCCAGTTGCCCGGGATCGCCTCCAGGTCCGGCGGCACGTAGTCCGCGGCCAGCGAGTACTTCTTGCTGACCAGCTGGTGCAGGTCAGCATCGAAGTAGTCGGGCACAGTCGAGGTCGGCTCGGGTGTCGCGGTGATGGTGGGGGTTGCGGTTGGAGAGTCGGTGGCGGCGGGGGTCGCTGTGTCCACGGTGATGTCATCACCTGCACCGCACCGGACGAGTAGAGGGACGGCAGCGACCTGCGCGGTCAGCGCGAGGAACGCTCGGCGGTTCAGCCTCAACGTTCAGTCCTAGTCCAGCCCCGCTTGTCTGAAACCGTAGCGCAGATCGTCGTCACGGGCGTTTCATCCGGTCCAGTTCATGGTCGTGTTAACGTGCCGCCACCTCGGAAGAGGTCTGGGAAGGCCACCGATGCGCGTGCTGCAACGCCCGTTCTACGGGTGGTGGATCATCCTGGTCGGCGCCATGGTCGCGTACAGCAGCGGCCCCGGGCAGTCGTTCACCTTCAGCGTCTTCATCGACTCGATCATCGAGGACACGGCGCTCAGCCGGACAGCCATCTCCACGCTCTACGCCGTGGGCACGGGCCTGAGCGCGCTGATGGTCGTGATGGTCAGCCGCCTCGCGGATCGCTACGGCGCGCGCACCACGCTGATCGGCGCGGCGATCGGCCTCGGGTTGGCGTGCTTCGCGATGTCCGCCGCCCGAGGGCCCCTCCTGGTCTTCTCCGCGTTCGCGGCGCTGCGTGCGCTGGGCCAGGGCTCCCTGACGATTAACTCCACGCTGCTGGTGGCGCAGTGGTTCGTCCGGCGTCGAGGGCGCGCGATGGCCCTCATGGGCCTCGGCTTCCCGGTGTCAGTGGCGACGATCCCGCCCGTTGCGAACTTCCTCATCCAGAACGTGGGCTGGCGAGAGGCGTACGCCGTCCTCGGCGTGATGGTCTGGATCCTCGTGCTGCCGGCCGCGCTCCTCGTGGTCCGCAACCGGCCCGAGGATATGGGCCTCTACCCGGACGGAGCCGATGTCCCTCCACCCGGCGAGGAGGCCACAGACAGCGTGATCGACCGGGCGATGCCGGTGCTGACTTCCGCGAAGTTCTGGATCCTCGCGATCCCACTGTCGACGACCTCGCTCGTCTCCACCGGCCTCGTGTTCCACCAGGCGGCGATCGTCGCGGAGCATGGCCTCTCGGCGTCCGTCGCGGCCGCTATGTTCGTGCCGTACGCGATTACCTCCGCAGGGGTGTCGCTCGTCGCCGGCGACGCAGCTGACCGCTTCGGGCCCAAGTGGGTGTTCGCAGCGGGAATGCTGACGTTGCTGTCCGGGATGGCGCTCGCCCTCGTGATGGGGTCACTGGCACTCGCCATCGTCTACGCGATGATCATCGGGGCCAGCGGCGGCTTCTCGAGGATCGTCACCTCAGTGACGTGGGCCCACTTCTACGGACGGCAGGGGCTCGGACGCGTGCAGGGTTCCGCCGTCATGGTCTCTATCACCGCGTCAGCCCTCGGGCCGTTGCCGCTCGCGTGGCTACAGGCTCAGTTCGATGGCTTCCGGCCCGGCATCGCCATCCTCATGGTGCTGCCGGTTGCGGCCATCATCACCGTCGCGCTCGCGAAGCCACCCGGTCGCGGGGCGCAGGTCGAGGCCGTCCGAGCGTCGTAGTGCCTCGCGCCCGACTCCGTATCGCTGCGCGACCCGCACCCGAGGTGCCATCACAAGTGGTATGAATGCCCTCGGACATCGCGCCCATTGGGGTCGGGCACATCGGGCCACGCCGGAAGGACGACGACATGACGAACGAGCAGCAGTACGAAACGATCATCGTCGAGAAGGAGCGTGGCCGCGCTCGTATCACGCTCAACCGTCCCGAGAAGCTCAACGCCCTCTCGAGGCAGCTCCAGCGCGAACTCCGCGAGGCGTTGTGGGAGGCCGACCGCGACACCCGTGTCCACTGCGTCATCCTGCGTGGCGCGGGACGCTCGTTCTGCGCGGGGTATGACCTCACCCCGGACCGCAGACTCGAGGGCGAGACCGGCGAGTCTGATGACTACGCCCAGGTCTACCGCCAGAGTCAGACCTTCGATGACGACGTCTGGCGGATGGAACAGGCCCAGCGCGACCGCATGACGATCTTCGACATGCACAAGCCGGTGATCGGCCAGATCCATGGCTACACCGTCGCGGGTGGCACCGACCTCGTGTTCCTGTGCGACATCGTGGTGGCGTCCACGGACTCGCGGATCGGCTTCCCACCGGTGCGAGCGCAGGGTGGGCCGCCTCAGCACATGTGGACGTATCACGTGGGCCCGCAGTGGGCGAAGTACATGCTGCTCACGGGCGAATTCATCACCGGCGAGCAGGCCGAGAAGATCGGCCTCGTCTGGAAGGCCGTCGAGCCGGATCAGCTCACCGAGACCGTCGAGGAACTCGCGGACCGGATGGCGATGATCCACCCCGACTTCCTCTCCGGGAACAAGCGCTCGGTGAACATGGCCCTCGAGATGATGGGCGCACGCACGATGCAGCGCTTCGCCGCCGAGCAGGACGCGCGGATGCACACGTCTCCGGCGATGGAGGACTGGCGCGTCCGCAACCGCGAGCAAGGGCTGAAGGAGGCCCTGGCGTGGCGCGACGGCCGCTTCGCGAACCCGGATACCCGCGCCAAGTGGCAGCAGGAGACCTGGGCCGAGGGCCCGCGTTCGCCCGGCGCGTAGATTCGCGAGTCTTGAGGGCGCGCTGCTATACGAACGGGCAGCGATGCCCCATCCTGATTGAGGTTGGTCGTCGGCTGTCCACAGTCGGCGGCCAATCTGCTTCTAGACTTCCCTCGCATTGGTCGGCGCTCTCTGAGAGGCCTCTCCCCCCGTGGTCACACCGTTCGCGGCTGCGCCGCATGACGATGTCTTGGCGTTCCTCGTCCAGGTTGGGATCCTCCTCTTCACCGCCCGCTTGCTCGGTACCGTCGCCCGCCGAATGGGCCAGCCGCCAGTGCTCGGCGAGATCCTCGCCGGCGTGGTGCTCGGGCCGTCGCTGCTGGCTGGGCTCGCGCCGGGCATCGAGGAGTGGCTCGTCCCACAGACGGAGGCACAGGGCCACCTGCTCGAGCTCGTCGGCCTCCTCGGAGCGCTGTTCCTGCTCCTGCTCACGGGACTCGAGACTGACCTTGCGCTGATCCGCCGCCAGGCGCGAACGGCGACCGCGGTCGCTGCGGGTGGCCTCATCCTGCCGTTCGCGACCGGCCTCGGGCTGGGGTTCCTGCTGCCGGAGGCGCTGATCGGCGAAGGCATGGAGCGCGCCGTGTTTGCGATCTTCCTGGGGACGGCGCTGTCGATCTCCTCGATCGCTGTCATCGGCAAGGTGCTGATCGACATGGACCTCATGAGGCGAGACGTGGGGCAGACGATCATCGCCGCCGCCGTCATCGACGACACCATCGGGTGGGTCGCCCTCGCGGTCGTAGCGGGCCTCGCCGGCGGCGCGGCGCTCACGGTCGGCAGCCTCGGCGGCGTGTTGCTGAGCACCGTCGCGTTCATCGCCGGCTCGTTCCTCCTCGGGCGCCTGCTCGTGCGGCAGGTGTTCCGGCGCTTGCCCAGCCGAGGCCACGACGAGGACCTCGTGCTCAGCGCGGTGGTCGTCCTGATGCTTGCGTGGGCGGCGATCAGCAGTGCGCTGCACCTGGAGGCGGTCCTCGGGGCGTTCGTGATGGGCATGCTGATCAGCCAGGTCGCGTCGCTCCCCCTCTCCGTGCGCGAGACGCTGGAGCGCATCACGGTGGGCGTATTCGCGCCGATCTTCTTCGGGGTCGCTGGCCTGAAGATGGACCTGAGGGCGCTCGCGGACTCGGAACTGGCGCTGCTCACGCTCGTGCTCCTCGCCGTCGCCACGTTCGGGAAGGTGTTTGGCGCGTTCGCCGGCGCGAAGCTGGCCGGAGTGCGCGACAACTGGCGAGCGCTCTCGTTCGGCGCGGCCCTGAACGCCCGCGCGGCGATGGGGATCATCATCGCGACCGTCGGTCTCTCCCTCGGGATCGTCTCGCAGGACCTGTTTTCGATGCTCGTGCTGATGTCTGTCGTGACCGCGGTCGGCGCGCCACCCTCGCTGCGCTGGGCGGTCTCGCGCGTCCAGCTCGAACCCGCCGAGGCTGCTCGACTCGCCCGCGAGGCGCTCGCCGGACGGAGTTGGATCCTCAACCTTGAGCGCGTCCTCATGCCCGTTCGCTACAACCCCACGGACGTCGACGCCGCTCGACCGATGGAGGCCCATCTCCTCGAGCGGTTGGCGGCAGGTCGCCGGCTCTCGATCACCCTCCTCACGGTCGTCGAACCTTCCGAGCGCGACAGCGCGCGCCGGTACCTCGACCGCTTGGCGAAGGCGTACCCGGGACACGAGGTGCGCATACGGGTCGTCGAGGGCGTGGGTGTGGAGGAGGGCATCCTCGCGGAGGCGGAACGCGGCCACGACCTGCTGCTGCTGGGTGCATCCTCCCCAGATGAGGACTCGGCCTCGGTCTACTCCGACGTGCTCGACGCCGTGGTCCGCCTCTCGCCGATCGCCACGATGATCGCGAGCGGGCAGTCGCTGCCGTTCGACGATCATGCGTCGCAGCACCGCTTGATGGTGACCACGAACGGGCGGCGTCCCGCGCAGTGGGCAGCCGAGACCGCGCTCACTCTCGCACGTGACGGGCACGCTCACGTCTTCGCGGTGCACGTCCTGCCCGAGGACCGCTCGATGTACGCGCAGTCGCGAGGGGTCGCGGTGCGCGAGCGCAGCCGCATCGCCGGCGAGCAGGCGGTCGACGAGATCGTGGGGATGGGCCAGCGCTGGGACGTCTCCGTCAGCGGGCATGTCCTCGAGGGTGAGGACGTAGTGCAGTCGCTGTTCCGGTTCCAGCAGGAGCACGACGTCGACATGATCCTCGTCGGGACGGACATCCGAGCGGGATCGCAACGCCTCGCGCTGGGCCGTCGGGTGGAGGAACTCATCGCCGGGGCAGAATGCCCGGTGGTGGTGGTCAACTCACCCTGACGGCCCGAGCGCCGACAACTAGATCTCCGAGTAGCCCGAGCCCTTGCGATCGATGCCGAGGCCTTCGCCATCCTCGATCCAGCCGAACTCCTTGAGGATCGCCTGACTGTAGGTGACGCAGCCCGTGACCTTGTCCAGCGGCTCCGTGGCGAGCAGTAGGGCGGCGTTCGTCATCATCGACATCGGCTCGCGGTCGGGGTCATCGAGGCTCTTCGACAGCCCGAAGTAGACCGTCCCCTCGGTCGCCACGCCCACGCCCGGCGAGTAGCAGGTCACCGAGATGCCGTGCTCGTAGACCTCCTGCGCGAGGCCCTGCGTGAACCGCTCGAGCGCCGCCTTCGACGCGCCGTACATCGTCCCGCCGCGCGGTCCCTGGCCTCCGCTTCCCTCGTACGGTCCGCGGCCAGGACCGATCGCCCCCACCGAGGAGATGTTCACGATCGCGCCGCTCTTGCGCTCGATCATGTCGGGGAGCACAGCCTTGGAGAGCAT
>Ga0114916_1001255_pt1 | contig 14892 bp, 12 predicted proteins | sample MalvirAntarct_66_FD_83501 | JGI IMG/M metagenome (GOLD analysis project Ga0114916, IMG submission 83501) | Marine viral communities from the Global Malaspina Expedition - Malaspina viral metaG Antarct_66 | ecosystem: Environmental > Aquatic > Marine > Oceanic | place: West Anvers Island... | reverse complement strand
GTTCCTATAAACCCCTATGAAATTTTTATTAACAATATTCAAATCGGTGAATTTAACCAAAATGATAATAATACTACAACCAATGGGCGAGGTGTTCAAGGACATTTTTATTACCAAAACAATCAACTGTTTGGTTTAAGTGATGATGTAGCCAATACAACCATGTATGGCTCGGATGGTATTGCTATTTTAAATAGCTATCTAAGTAACGGGGATACAAGTTATGACCTAAAAATGGAACATATTCAAAATCCTGCCCCTCCAGGGAGAAAGGCTATAAATTTAATTTTCCCTCACGCCTACACCACACCTTGCGATACATTTTCAACCCAAATAATTGCAGACACTTTTGTTTGTTTGGGCGAAAACATTCAACTCTTTGCCAGTGGAGGTACAAGCTATGAATGGATTAACACTTATGGTTTAAGCAACCCAAACAGTGCTTCTCCTATGGCTTCACCCGATAGCACACAGCTTTATGTGGTGCGCATAGAAAACCAACCGGGATGTTACAGAACTGAAAAAGTACTTGTTGAAGTACATAAGAACCTAATAATAGACTCACTTGACATTACTCCTGAAATCTGTGGAGAGAGTAACGGAGAAGTGCACGTTTCTGCTTCAGGAAAGAACCCATTGAGTTACACACTTGTTGGAGTTAATCAAACGAGCGCTTCCTTTTCAGATTTGCTTAGTGATAATTACACTATTACCGTTACAGATAAAAATGGTTGTACAGACGACTCCTCATTTCTATTACCCCAAGAAATTGATGTTGACGCAAACTTTATTGCCAGTCCAGAAAACGGTTACGAGCCATTAAATGTTCAGTTTACAAACACCACTCAAAATGCCACAAATTATGAATGGTACATTGACGATGCCTTTTGGGACAATACAACGCATACATCTGCTTACTTTGATACTGCGGGAGTTTATAATGTGATGTTATACGCATATAACAACCTGCCTGAATGTATAGATAGTTTTGCATTAAAAATCATTGTAGAAGACACCATGACGGTGCGCATTCCAAATGTGTTTACGCCCAACAATGATAATTCTAATGATCTATTTACCATTGACGTGCGCAGAGCAAAAGAAATTCATGCTGTCATCCTCAACCGTTGGGGAAATGTAATGCACGAAACCACAAAGCAAAGCAATGGCCTAGAACAAACCATAACGATTTGGAATGGAGTAACGGGTAGCAACCTACAAGCCACAGAAGGCACGTATTTTTATAAGTTTGAAATGAGAGATGTGAAGGGCGAGGTGTATACTTATCAAGGGTTTGTTCAGTTGGTGAGGGATTAACGGTGGTCTCGATACATCCCGATATTCCGTTACACTCCAATCGGGACACTAGACCACCTTAGATTCACTCTTTTAATTAGACATTATGTATGAAATTAGAAACAAAGGTGGTCTAGTGTTTTGTTTATAGCGTAGCGGTAAACAAAATGTATCGAGACCACCGCCAATAAAACCCAAAAAAAGCCAACAACTTTCGTCATTGACTTTTATCACTTGATTCATCAAACTATGCAGAATCATCGGCTTCTGGTAGTGGAGGAGATTCAGACTCTTCTGAAGGATTTGTTCTTCTTTTGCCTTTGTGGTCAATGATGTTTCTCGCATCCATAAACTCCGCATGGAATGTAGGATGATCAAACCTTAGTAAATCTACCATTCCTGTTAATTGAACAAAGACAATGTCATCCAGTTCATCAATCAACTCCTTCAGTTTTCTGGTTTGCGCCTTACGTTTGATAATTTGCATTCTTGGTTCCCAGATCACAACCTTCGCTTCTTCAACCTCTTGGGTTAATTCCTGCAAAAATTGTTGCGTTAAACCGAAGTTTTCCAGGTCTGGAGCTAATTCTGTAGCTTTTTCCACTACATTTTTGAATCGATTTACTGTTGCCTTTGCACCACCAACGAGTAAACTTTTCTTCGTCAGTGAATACTCAACTGCGAGCGTCTCATCTTCAACTGATGTTGCATAAGCTCTGATTAATTTAACCATAACATATACTTTATCATGCAAATCATCAATCAATGAAATCTTCTTTTGAGTAATGTGCTTTGTATCTTTTAAACGATCCTCAGCCGTTGCAGCAAAAAGTGCTAACTTTGTTTCTAAATCATTTACAGCATTTGTAAACGCGGGGATGTTATCCCAAATCGACGTGTATTCATTACACGTTTTCAACACAACCGTGTACATGTTGCGTTTGTTCTTCTTCGAATTTTTCATAATTCTAAAGTTTATGACCGAACTTTTCTATCTCGAGCTAAAAAAATAGCGGTCGGTTAATAAAAAAAATATATCGTTTCATACGTTCCAACCAGCGTGCCAAACGGATTGTTAAACTTTGTTAATCAGATCATTGAGTTATTGAAAGGTGGTGTATAAAATGTAAAGTGTATACATTATTGTGTAAAAGGTGAAGTTGAAAAAGCACAAAACCTTATTTTTTATCCGCGATTCCGAATAATCGGTACAGGTTGCCCTGTTTTCTATCCATTATGCCGACTTTTTTACGCGTGATTCCGAAAAGTCGGAACATGTCGCCTTCTTTTCAGTCCACGATGCCAAGTTTTTTGTTCACTATGCCAGGTTTTCTATGCGCTATGCCTTGTTCTAGATTCACCATGCCAAGTTTTTAACGCGCTATGCCTTGTTTGAGATGTACGATGCTTTGTTGAACACGCATCATGCTCAATTGTATGGTTCACTATGCCTTGATGAAAATACGCTATGCTTTGTTGTTAGATACTTATGATGCTGCGCGATTGCCTACAGGTTCTCTCGATACATTTTGTTTTTCGTTACACTACAAACAAAACACTCGATCACCTATTATTTTCGTTTCAATATACTGTTCTCTCAAAACAATCACGATCACCTCGCATTCACTCTTTTAATTAGACACTTTGTATGAAATTAGAAACAAAGGTGGTCGAGTGTCCCGATTGGAGCGTAGCGGAATATCGGGATGTATCGAGACCACCGTTATTCTTCCTCCACCCTATACCAAATCAACGGCTCCTTATCCTTATCTGCTTCTAAAGCTGGATGAACCAACTTTAACTTTCCAAAAACACTACTTCTAACTTCCACTTCATTCAAAAACTCTCCGTCCATATAACCGTAATAGCGAATGCGGTATTTCTTCCAGGATTTTAATCCTTCGATTTTTAGGCGTTGAGGTTTCCACGTGATTGTTGTAGGTTCACGAAATTCTGGGTTTGGTATAAAACACGAACTACTTGAATCGATTGCAGCATCTAGTTCTCCAGATGAAGTGTAAATATTAAAAGTTTTATTGTAGACATATCCTGCAACTTTGTCCTTTGTTTCGTTAATTATATATTGATGTTCCACAAGGTCTTGATCTGAACCTTTGAAGCTTGATTTCTCCCTCCCTTGTTCTCCATAATTTTCAAAAACGGAAGTTTGCCAATCAGAATTGAAGAAGTCTTTAGCAGCAATTATTCCAGACCAGGACTTTCTTTCGTCTAACTGATTTAAATTCCCGCTTTTCTTATCCGGATAATTGAATCCGATCCATACATAATGACCCGCTGCACTTGTAAAAGGGTAACGCATAATATCAATTTGTAATGCTTGCAAATCTGAACATACTTCTGTTTCATCACCGTGGTCCGACTCTCCAAAAATGACTGGTTTTCCAATATTCTCATACAATCTTTCAATAACACAAGCGTATGAATTTTCTCCTTCTTCACATAGATTATTGTTGGCTCCTTTTTTTGAAATTATCATTTTATCCTGGTGAGGTGTGTAGAAAGAAATAGACAACACATCAATATTTTCATCAAACCAGGTACTGTCAATGTATTGTTCTTCATCATAAATACGATGTGGGATAATTGCGGAAGAACCTACTGGGAATTTGCCTACAGCTGCCAAGAGATGACTTCTGTGTTGAAGTGAGTCTTTAATATAACGCGCGATTGTATGGTGATAATTGTATGCTGCTTTTCTGGCTTTATCTCCAGCTTTGCCTAGACTGTCATAAGGTACATAGTGATTTAAAGCATCCTCATCAATATGCCAAGGTTCCGAAAGGATCTCAAACATTGAAATCGATGTAGAATAACCCCATCTTGCAATTATATATCTCGTCCTTTCTTTTAAATATTTCATAGATTCTTCTTCCAGAAACATATCAGAAGGCATCTTTGAATTGAGTAGTCTCGAGTAACCAGAAGGATAATTAATGTCTTTGTAAGGCCATGCTTTTTCATTTGGCCAATTATCTGTATAATCAAATTTATATTGATAATAATCGCCTAATTGCATAACTATCGTATGCAGCATCATGTTGAAATCAATTAAAACATCCTGGTTTTCACATAAATCAATCATTTGATCCACCTCCCAGGCAAAATTTTGTCTGGCATAATAGTTCCCTACCTCCTCAAACTCAATATCTGTTGCTGCGGGTGACAAGAAAAAACGAAAGTACTTCCCTCCTTCAAGCGCATATCTATTAATAAGTTCACGAAACTGCACCCATGCATCGACGTTAAGTGTCTCGTGTTTTTTTTGACTATATATCAAATTGTTATTTACATAAGGTAATGGGAAGTTATTTCCGGTTGGTATAATTAATTCACTGTCTCTTTTTAGATACTTGCCATTCTCATGAACTTCAACATAACCTTTATTTTCAGAATCAACCACATTGAAAGTAAGCAATTGACTCTCATATTTCTTTTTGCCTTTCACTTTTATTTCAATATAAGCTGTCCAGTGACCTGTTCTAGGTGGGGCAAAACGAATGCGAACTGGGTAAGGTGTGTTTTTATCTATCCAGTTGTTTTGGTCAAGATTTCGACTCATTTCGCGATAATAAAAACCGTCAACCTTATACTTACTCCCAGATGATCTATGATAAAAAGTAGCTTCTACGTCCAGTTCCCAACTTACAAATGGATTGACTCCTGAACGATTGAACTTTGGGCTGTAAAGGTAATCGTCGATTGATTTTTTTAGGTCTTCAGGTAACGTAAAACCCAGCTCAAACTTTGAGTACTTTGGCACCTTTTCCGCTTTCCCTTCTATAACTTCTAAATCAACTCTTTCAAAAAGTATTTCTTGCGCACGGGAAGAAAAAACAAATAAGAAAATGAGTAAAAAGCCAAGTTTGTTCATGATTCAAATTGTTTAATTGCCAAAAAAAACTTCCTATACAAAAGGATATAACACAGGACGACTGGGTGCTGCATCATTTTCAAACGGAGCTACTTGTAGATTTAACAAATATTCTCCATCTGCAACCAGGTCGGGAACATAAATAAACTCAGTAATCGTTCTGTCAAACCTTTGTTTATCCGGCACGCCCCAAAAACCATGATGAAATGCCAGCGTTCCTCCGTCTAATTCTTTATCTACACTTGGTAAATCAATAAGTAAATGTTTTACATCTAATTCGTCAATAAAATCCAGACACTCAATATCAATATACGGAGGGTTTGTTGACGAATAATTTTTGGACTTTTTGTCGTTCGAATTTGGAAGTGTTCGAATGATTAGCGCGTCTATCTTTTTGTATTTTTTTAATGGAAGTAATTGTTTTAAAGTAATTACTTCATCCGTTCCTTCCGTAGTTTCTCTCTTTTCAGGAGTTACTGAAATTACAACTGCATCAAAGAAATATTGATTCAGCGTTTTGTTGATGGAATAAACCGTCGGAGTTATGTGCCCCAGACATTCTGTGTGGGTTCCATGACCGTGCGGATTAAAAAATATATTCCTGAAATTTACACTTCCCCCTTCTTTGACCACACCTACCCATTCATCCGTTCTGACAGGTTCAAAACGCGGCAAATCAACATACCAGGCTCTGGGATTTGTTTCGTCGTCCGTTAGAGGAAGAGAAATATCAATTCCTTTGGACAAATCAACTCTATTTCCGTTGGAAAATGTGACTAGCATCTTATTACTCTAATTTGGTAGTGAAGCAATCAATTGTTTATAGCGTTCCTTATAAGTTTCATCGCCACCACAACCTTGCTCTAACTTTTCATTATAGAAAAACTCAATTCTATTCGTGGGATTAGGATGCGTACTTAAAAACTCAGGTACACTTCCACCGCCATCTGCTTCTATTTTTTCGAAAAACTTAGCTCCACCAGCTGCATCGTATTCTGTAGGACACAGGTAATGTACTGATGCTTTATCAGCTTCTTTTTCATGAGAACGTGAAAAACGTAATCCTATTAAACTTGTAGTAATTTGTTTTATTGCTTGACGATCGCCAGCAATTACATCTAACAAAAACTGAACACCATAAATCTTTGTCATTTGTCTGGTTGAATGACGATAATCAGCATGGCCAACTTCGTGCGCTAGCACTCCAGCTAATTGTTCTTCTGAGTCTAAGTATTTCATTAACCCTGTGTAAACGTAGATGTATCCACCTGGAGTACAAAATGCATTTTTAACATTATCATCGTGAATAATTCTCAACCTCCAGACAAATTCATCTTTATGAATTACATTACCTGAATTTAAAATGCTGTTTCTAATATCATATAAAAATCTATACGCTTGAGGGTATTGCGCGCTATCTAAGATTGGATACTCCTGCGGATTCGCTTCAATTTCCTGAGATACTTGAACCCCAAGTTCACGGTCTTGTTGAATAGTAAATAAATTAAAACCTGTTCCCTTATTTGCATTTCCACAACTTGAAGCTATGGATAAAACTGCTATTGAAACAATAAAAACTATGTGATTTTTCATCATGCTTATTAGATATTTAAGAAATTAAATTATAAAAATATATACAAATTATTTGAGATAGAAAGCCTAAACCGTATCCAATTGCTACTTCTTTTAAATTATGAGATTTTAAATACATTCTCATACTTAAAACAACACCTCCTAAAATGAAAACTAATAACAAAACTGCTAGGGAGTATAGCTCCATTCCCGTAAAATACATCAAAACAAAACCTGCCAATGCTCCCATACCAACTCCATGGAGACTCACTTTAAATCTTCGGTTCAAAACATACGAAATAGCGCTTGCAACAACTCCTCCCAATGCCATTCCTTTTATAATGTTAGGAACCATCGCTCCATTCTCTTGGAAAATGAGAAAAAGATAAAGTACAATGCAATAGAAGATCATTATCGATATAGGAGTTGAACGCTCCTCTCTATTCTCTAGACTTAATGAAGTAATCGATTTATTGAACTTTAAAACCAGTAAGGACATTCCAGGAGCCAAAACTATGAACACTCCAAAAAGGAGTAGATACAACATTTTAACTTGGTAAGGATAGTGATAAAGAGAATCCATTAGAAGAAAAGACGATGGTCTGGAAGGTAAATAAAGTACAATCAACAATCCATATATAGGAGTGAACAAAGGCAAAAACAGCCAGGAAAAAAGTTTTGAAAAGAAAGTCATCATAATTCTTTTCTCAAACGGGCGACAGGAATGTTCAACTGTTCCCTATATTTTGCTACAGTTCGACGAGCGATATTATATCCTTTATCTTTCAGTAATTTCGCCAGCTTTTCATCAGTCAATGGTTTTCTTTTGTTTTCAGCATCCACTGCCTCCGTAAGTATTTGTTTTACTTGGCGCGTTGAAACCTCTTCACCAGATTCAGTTGACAGAGATTCGGAGAAAAAATATTTTAACGAGAACGTTCCATACGGAGTTTGAACATATTTAGAGTTTGCTACTCTGGATATTGTAGAAATATCGAGCTCAACAATCTCCGCTATATCTTTAAGAATCATTGGTTGCAATTTTCCTTCGTCACCTGTCAAGAAATATTCTTTCTGGTAGTTCATGATGGCAGTCATCGTTGTCAACAAAGTATTCTGACGCTGTTTAATTGCATCGATAAACCATTTTGCTGATTCCAACTTCTGCTTAACAAAAGTCATTGCTTCCTTATCTGTCTTTTTAAGCTTCGCTCCTTCAGAATAGTTACGCAGCATTTTCTCATATCCGCGACTCACTTTTAACTCTGGAGCATTTCGCCCGTTAATTGTTAGTTGCAATTCTCCTTCCACCTCTGTCACATGAAAATCAGGCACAATTTGCTGAAGAGACTTTGAGCTTTCCTTTAGTGAACCACCTGGTTTCGGGTTTAAACGAATGATTTCATCGATCGCCTCTTTCAGGTTTTCTTCAGAAATCTCCATCTTTTCGATGATTTTCTTATAGTGCTTTTTGGTAAACGACTCAAAATGATCTTTCAATATTTTTAGAGCCGTGTAACGCGTAATATCAGAATTAAGCTTTCTCTCCATTTGGAGAATGAGGCATTCGCGCAAGTTACGAGCTGCAATTCCCGGAGGATCTAATTGTTGAATATCTTTCAATACTTCTTCTAACTCCTCCTCAGTTGCAATTACATTTTGGGAAAACGCTAAATCATCTACAATTGCTTCCAAATCGCGTTCTAAATACCCTGCATCATCTAAATTTCCAATTAAGAATGTTGCAATCATCACTTCTTTCTCAGTGAGCGACTCCATATTCAACTGGTTCATCAATCGTTCTTGAAATGATTTTCCAGATGAAAGAGGAACAGCCTTTTCTTCGTCGTCTTTTGACTTGTTGGAGATACTTGTTTTATATGATGGTTCATCATCGTTTAGATACTCATCCAAGTCAAAGTCGCGTTCTTCATCATTTAAATCAGAATCGTCGTATTCTTCTTGCTCGAAATCATCCTCGACCTCGTCTTTACCTTCCTCGAGTGCAGGATTTTCTTCTATTTCTTGTTTAATACGTTGATCTAACTCCACGGTTGGCACCTGCAGCAATTTCATCAGCTGAATTTGCTGAGGAGAGAGCTTTTGCTCCAGTTTTTGCGATAATGATTGCTTTAAAGCCATGCAGTTTGTTTTCTTCGCTTAAATTAATTCTTTTTTTTTGAAATCTAATTAAAAATCAACTAGAATTCTGCATTCAACGGTGTTCTAGGGAATGGAATTACATCTCTAATATTTGTCATTCCCGTGGCAAACATTACCATTCGTTCAAATCCCAGGCCAAAACCTGAATGAGGTACTGAACCAAACTTACGCGTATCCAGATACCACCATAATTCTTCTTCGTCAATATTGAAGTCTGCACATTTCTTCTTGAGCACATCCAAACGTTCCTCTCTTTGAGAACCACCAACAATTTCTCCAATTCCAGGGAACAAGACGTCCATTGCAGCAACTGTTTTATCATCGTCATTTTGACGCATGTAGAATGCTTTAAAAGACGCTGGATAATCTGTTATAATTACAGGCTTTTGGAATTCCTTTTCCACCAAATAACGTTCATGCTCAGACTGTAAATCTGTCCCCCATTCTACTGGATATTTAAATTTATTCTTTTTATATGGTTTAGAGCGCTGCAGCAATTCGATTGCTTCAGTATAAGTGATTCTCTCGAAATCGTTGTTTGCAACGAATTTTAAACGTTCTGTCAACGTCAATGGATTTCTGTCCTTTTCGGGTTTTGCTTTTTGTTCTTGTTGATCTCTAGCATCCAAAAAGTTTAAATCATCCTGGTAATTTTCCAAAACGAAGTTGCACAAGTATTTCAAAAAGGACTCTGTTAAATCCATATTGTCATTCAAATCATTAAAAGCAACCTCTGGTTCAATCATCCAAAACTCAGCTAAATGTCGAGAAGTGTTAGAATTTTCTGCTCTAAATGTGGGTCCGAATGTATAGACTTGTCCAAGTGCCAAAGCTCCTAACTCTGCTTCTAATTGACCAGAAACCGTTAAGTTTACAGCTTTTCCAAAGAAATCTTCAGAATAATCAACCTCACCTTTATCTGTTTTTGGAATTTCATTTAAATCAAAATTCGTTACGTGAAACGTCTCCCCTGCACCCTCTGCATCAGAGCCTGTAATGATTGGTGAATGCAGACTATAAAAACCTTTATCGTGAAAGAATTTATGTATTGCGAAAGTTAAACCGTGACGAATTCTAAAAACAGCCCCAAAAGTATTTGTTCTAAAACGCAAATGCGCTTGTTCTCTTAAAAACTCAAGACTGTGTTTTTTTGGTTGCATTACCGTTTTTTGGACATCATCAGGATTTGCATCACCAATGATTTCAATTGATTCAACAGCAATTTCGTGAGACTGACCTTTTCCTTCCGACTCAACTAACTTACCTTGAACTGAAATAGCGGAGGCAGTTGTAACTCGTTTAAGAAGATTCTCATCAAAATTTTCAAAATCAACAACTGCTTGAATGTTATTAATTGTAGAACCATCGTTAAGCTGAATGAATCTATTGCTTCTAAAAGCACGAACCCAACCTTTGACAACTACCGATTCACCCGTTGTTGGATGATCTAAAATCTCTTTAATTTTTTTACGCTTCATCTTGAAAATTTTAACTCACGCAAAAATAGAAAGAATCACTAGATATGTGATGCAGTATGAATTAAAGTTAGCAGATTTTAGTGCGAATATTCGATACACTAAAAAAACTAGGCGTTTACATCCTTTTCTAAACGCTTCACCGTTTTGTGTATATGAGAAACTGAACAGTTAAACTTCTCAGCTATAGTCGACAACTTGAGGTTTTTAATTTTCCTTAACTGATAAATTTCCTCCCGGTCCTTCTTACTAAGTGGATCTTTTCTACCCATGGGTTTACTACTACCATTTTCTCCATATTTTTTTCGGCGTTTCTCCCAAAGGTCAGAATTATCTCTTTTACCGGTGAGAAAGCCCTTCTTTATTGATTCAGAATATGTAGCCCATTCTAAATTGTCAATTTTATTATTCGACAAATCATCGTCTTTATGCATGACAATTTTCTTCAATCTTGGCCTGTCGTTTTCTATAAAAGCCATTGCCACACACTTATGTGGATATACTGTCCGGCGCTTACCTTTATCATCAATTAAATCTGTCATCATGAAGTTATTTCTGGGATGCTTCCTAAGACTTTTAATCTTTGATTTCAAACGCATAGTTCTGCCAGACTTGTATTTTTTCACGCGTTCTTTAGACCTGATTCTTCCCTGACTAGATATTTCATAGTCACTGAATTTCGGTATGATTCTCCACACTTCTTCCATGTAAATAGATTTTTAGATAAACAATAAAATTTTAAAAAGGTTCATGGATGACAGACAAATAATTTAATTTATCTATCATTTAGATTGATTGAACCAAATTTAAATGGCGTTGTACTCGAGAATAAAAGTCATGAAAAAGTTAACATTTTTATTTATCGCAATTGGATTATTAGTTAATTACAACTTTTCCCAAAATGCAAACACACCAATCAACACCAAAAGAAAAATACAATTAGCAGTATTATTCGACACATCTAACTCTATGGATGGATTGCTGGATCAAGCAAAGTCGAGGATTTGGAATATTGTAAATACAATTGCTAAGCTTGAGTATGATAGTGAACAACCAGAAATAGAAATTGCTCTGTATGAATATGGCAATGACGGACTAACAAAAGAAGACGGCTTTGTGAGAAAAGTCTCATCATTTTCAACTGATTTAGACGAAATTTCTTCTCTTTTATTCGGGTTAACAACAAATGGTGGTAGTGAATTTTGTGGTACTGCAATCCATAAATCGATTAGTGATCTAAAGTGGAGTCAGGACACGCGAGATATGAAACTTATTTACATCGCCGGTAACGAGCCGTTTAATCAAGGAGCGAAAGATTATAAGGAGGTATGTAAACAGGCCGCCATTCAAGATATATTTGTGAGCACGATTTATTGTGGTCCCTACCAGAAAGGTATTGTAGAGTTTTGGAAGGAAGGAGCAGATTTAGGAAATGGAAAATATTTTAACATCGACAGCAATAAAAAAATTCAGTATATAAAAACACCTTACGATGATAGTATTCAAAAGCTAAACGAAGCATTAAATAAAACTTATTTGGGATACGGAATTGAAGGAGACCGCAAAAAGGCTCAACAAGAAAGTCAAGACATGAATGCTGTATCCGTAGCTGAGGAGAATATGGTAGAAAGAGCGATGAGCAAATCCTCCGATGCTTACTCAAATTCCAGTTGGGACATTGTGGATTACGTTGGCGAGGATTACAATAAATTAAAATCAATTGACAAAAAAGACTTACCAGAAGAAATGAAGTCAAATTCTCTTGAACAAAACATTCAGTTTATCAAAAAGAAAAAAAACGAGCGTAAAAAAATCCAAGATAACATTCAAACATTAGCAAAAAAAAGAGGGGAATTTATTCAAGAGAAATCAAGTGAAACTCTTGAAGAAGATGATTTTGGAAAAGCCATCTCTAGTTCAATCTTAGAATTCGCAAATAAAAAAAATTACGAAATCAAATGAAACACTGATTTCCTTTGATGTTGATATAAATCTACGTATCTTTCCGTGTTATTTAATTTTTAAAACAGAAAGACTATTATGAAAAAATTTGCATTGACTTTGATGATACTTTTATCATTTACTTTTGGTTATTCTCAAACATATCAGACGGCAATAGGGGTAAAAGGCCTTGGTGGTGGTCACTATGGTGGAGGAGGTATTAACCTCAAGCACTTTATCGCTGGCCCCAATGCACTCGAGTTGACTGTAGGAGGTGGTAACAGACATTTAAACGCTCAATTACTTTACGAATGGCAACATTCTACTGATCTTGCAGAGGGATTAGATTGGTATGTTGGGCTGGGAGGAACAGTTGGAACATGGAGAAATGGATACTATCACCCTGTGCACGATGATTACTATTACAAAAGAGGTCTATATTTAGATGTGAATGCAGTTATTGGTCTAGACTGGAATCTTGAACCTGTAATAGATATTCCTTTAGGACTCGCAGTTGATGTAGGCCCTTCAATTGGACTTATAAATAGTCGTCTTTGGGGTTGGGGAGGAGCTTTTGCAATAAGATATATTTTAAAGTAAAAAAACTAAACATAAAAAAAAGCGAGGTCAAAAAAACCTCGCTTTTTTTATGGCACTAATGTCCAATTAATAACTATTCAACGTAACTCAACTTAAGCATATTTGATTTACCTTTCGATTCAATCGGCATAGAGGCAATATTTATAACCAAATCTCCCTGTTTTAAATACCCCTGTTTCTTTAATAAGTATTTAATGTCTGCAATCGTATGATCAGTACTTACCATTTTATCGTAATATATTCCTCTCACCCCCCATATAAGGTTTAATTGCGTAAGGATTTCGCGATTACTTGTAAAAACAAAAATCGGTGCTTTTGGTCTTTGCGAAGCGATCTTATAAGCAGTATAACCTGAAAAGGACATCGTCACAATAGCATTTGCATCAACTCGCTGACCTAATCTTGTTGCGTTGAAACAAATAGAATCAGAAATAAATCTCTCCTGATTTTTCTCAGGCAACTCCTCCTTGTGATAAATTAATTCAGACTCCTCTATTTTAGAAACAATTTTACTCATCGCCTGAATCACGCGTACAGGGAATTTACCAACTGAGGTCTCCCCTGAAAGCATTACAGCGTCAGCACCATCTAGGACGGCGTTTGCAACATCATTTACCTCTGCTCTAGTGGGAGTGTAATTTTCAATCATACTCTCCATCATTTGTGTCGCTACAATAATTGGTTTAGCGTGTAAATAACATTTTTTAATCAGCATTTTCTGTACCAAAGGAACATCCTCCATTGGAATCTCAACGCCTAAATCACCACGTGCCACCATGATTGCATCCGTTTGACGAATAATTTCATCAATATCCTCAATTGCCTCAGGCTTCTCAATTTTAGCTACAACTTTAGCCTTGCGCTTGTTCTTACGAATAATATGTTTCAACTCTATAATATCCCGAGCAGAACGAACAAATGAAAGTCCAATCCAATCCACATCGTGTTTAAGGGCAAATTCTAAATCCTCTGTATCTTTTTCAGTTAAAGAAGGTAAGGAAATTACTGTATTCGGAAGGTTCACGCCTTTATTGGAAGATAATATTCCACCGTGATTAACAATGGCTTTAATGGAGTCTTTACCATTAGTACTTACAACTTCAAGCTCTAATTTACCGTCATCTAATCTGATTTTTTCACCCTTTTTAACATCTGCGGGTAATTGCTCATAATTAATTGCAAATTTTTCAGCGGTACCCTCTAAGTCTTCATCAGTAACGATCTCCACATTTGTACCTGAAATCAAATCGACACCGTTATTTTTCATTTTACGCGTTCGGATCTTCGGTCCTTGTAAGTCTGCAAGAAGCGCTACATTCAATCCTGTTTCATCATTCAATTCACGTATAATATCTATAACTTTTTTATGGTCATTATAACTACCGTGAGAGAAATTTAAACGTGCAACATTCATTCCCTCTTTCATCATCGCCAAAAGCGTTTCTTTTTCTATTGAAGCGGGTCCAATTGTTGCAACTATTTTTGTTCTTTTCATATTCTTCTAAAAAATTAATTTACTGCTTGATTTCAAATCGTGCGGATCAAAAATAAACGCGGTTAAAATACTTGAAATCTCTTTCATGCGTGTTAAGAAATCATCAATTTCAATAATTCCGGATTCTTGTATTACCAAAAAATAATCAATCTGGGCTTTCTCTGGTATCAAATATTGGCTATTATTTTTATTTTTTATCAAAAAGTAATTTGCCATATTTTCCTCGTCAATCCATTCATAAAAAGAATGTGAAGAAATAACCTCTCCTTTTTTACCAGAAACCATATAAGGCTCATCAGACTTTTTAAGTTCCAATTCTAAAAATTCGTTCAGCGCCCAACACAATCTGTAATCACTGTGATGACTGCATAATCCGATCAAATCAAAATTAAAGTCATCCTCCAGCTTTAAAGTGTGTTTTGCCATAGAATTAATTTATCTTAACACCACACCAAAGG
>Ga0114916_1001247_pt1 | contig 14947 bp, 15 predicted proteins | sample MalvirAntarct_66_FD_83501 | JGI IMG/M metagenome (GOLD analysis project Ga0114916, IMG submission 83501) | Marine viral communities from the Global Malaspina Expedition - Malaspina viral metaG Antarct_66 | ecosystem: Environmental > Aquatic > Marine > Oceanic | place: West Anvers Island... | reverse complement strand
GGGGCCCGTCGTGCTGCTGATTGGCGACCTGTCGTTCCTTCACGACCTGAACGGCCTGTGGCCGGTACGCCGGTACGGCCTGGACCTCACCATCGTGCTCGTGAACAACAACGGCGGCGGGATCTTCTCGTTCCTACCTCAGCGCCAGACGATCCCGTCGAGGTTCGACGAGTGGTGGGGCACGCCGCACGGGATCGACCTCGCGCCGGCCGTCGCGCTGCACAGCGGTCGCCACACCGTCATCGCCGAGGGCGCGACGGACGTGACGAGTGCCATCGCTGACGCCCTCGCGCGCCCCGGCCTCGACGTGATCGAGGTGCAGACGGATCGTGATCGGAACGTTGCATTGCACCGGCAGGTGTGGGAGCGGGCTGCCTCGGCGGTCCGTGACGCCCTCGCCGCGGCGAGGGTGTAGCCATGCCTCACGTCACCGTCGACGGACTCGACTTCTGGGCCGAGGTGGAGGGCAGCGGGCCTCCCGTCGTGCTCCTCCACGGCTTCACTGGATCACGCACGACGTGGTTCGACCTCGTCGCGGTCGCCAAGAAGGAATTCACGACCATCGCGATCGATCACATCGGGCACGGGCGCACGGCATCGCCCGCGACCGTTGAGCGCTACCGGATGGACCGGGCCGTCGACGACCTCGTCGAGGTGGTGCGGGCCCTCGGGCACGAGCGTGCCGTCTGGGTGGGGTACTCCCTCGGCGGGCGCACCGCGCTCAACGTCACCTGTCGTCACCCGGAGGCCGTCGCGGCACTCGTCACCGAGGGCGCGAGCGCCGGCCTGGCGACCGAGGCGGAGCGCGCCGCCCGCGTCGAGGCTGACGAACGCCTCGCGCAGATGATCGAGCAAGACGGGCTCGAGACGTTCGTGGACCACTGGGAGTCGATCTCGCTCTGGGACAGCCAGCAGCAGACTCTCTCAGGGCCGCAGCGCGCAGCCCTGCGGCAGCAGCGCCTCGCCCAGCGCGCCGTCGGCATGGCGAACTCGCTCCGAGGGATGGGGACGGGATCGCAGTCGTGGCTGGGCGACCAACTCGCCCAGATCAGCGTGCCCGTTCTGCTGACGGCAGGTAGGCTGGATACGAAGTACGTCCAACTCGCCGAGGAGATGGCGACCGCGATTCCGGACTCCCGGGTGCGGATCATCGAGGGAGGCGGCCACGCGGCCCACCTCGAGCAGCCTCAGGCCTTCAACTCGGTGGTGATGGAGTTCCTCCGCGAGGTGCGACCGCTGCTGTAGCGGCACTCGCGGCACCGGCTGACGACTGGAGCTTTGATGCCCCACGCTCACCCCTTGCCTCCGCCCGGCAGCCTGCGCGCCTGGGTACTCGCGATCCGTCCTCCGACTCTCACTGCCGCCATCGTTCCCGTCGCCGTCGGCACGGGCGTCGCAGTGCGTGACGGGCACTGGATGCCGCTGGCCGCGCTCGCAGCACTCATCGGCGCGCTCGCGCTGCAGATCGGCGCCAACTTCGCGAACGACCTCTCCGACTTCCGCCGGGGCGCCGACACCGACTCTCGTCTCGGCCCGCCGAGGGCGACCCAGCTCGGGCTGCTCACGCAGCGCCAGGTGACGGCCGGCATCCTCGTCTCATTCGCACTCGCGACGGTGGCCGGGCTCTACCTCGTCTACCTCGGTGGGTGGCCGATCATCGCGATCGGGCTCGCCTCGATGCTCGCCGCCGTGACGTACACCGGCGGCCCGTGGCCCTTCGGCTACCGCGGGCTCGGCGAGGTCTTCGTCTTCATCTTCTTCGGCGTCGTCGCGGTGGCCGGCACCTACTACGTGCAGGCCGACATGGTGAGCGCCCACGTGATCGCGGCGTCGGTGCCGGTCGCCCTCACGGTGACCGCGATCCTCGTGGTGAACAACGTCCGAGACATCGACACCGACCGGCTCGCCGGGAAGTACACGCTCGCGGTCTACCTCGGCCGGAGGTTGGCGCGGACCGAGTTCGTGGTCGTGGTCGCTGGGGCGTACCTCGCGGCCGCAGGGCTGTGGATCCTCGGGGATTTCTCGGGCTGGGTGCTGCTCTCGTGGCTCTCGGTGCCGGTCGCCATCGTGCCGGGCGGCGCGGTCCTCGCGAGGACGGACGGGCCCGCCTTGAACGAGGCGCTGCGCTCGACGGCCCGGCTGCACTTCGTCTTCGGCATCCTCCTCGCGCTCGGTGTCTCCATCTAGCGAGCGTCTCCACCTGGGAAGACGGTTCCGATGACCTACACCCGCCTGCGCTGGCGTCCCTTCCTCCTCCCAATGCGACATCGCTTCGAGGCCGCCCACGGCGCACTCGACGACCGCGAGGGCGTCATCGTGCAACTCGTGGACGCGGAGGGCGTGACTGGCACCGGTGAGGCGTCTCCGATGCCCAGCCTTGGCCACGGCACCGTTGCGGACGTGACCGCGCTCCTCGAGGCCCACGGCGCTGCGATCCTCGGTGGTGCCGACGTCCCCGACGGCCCGGGCGCACTTGCGCTGCGGTGCGCCCTCGATGTCGCCGCGCTCGACCTCCGAGGCCGGAGCGAAGGCAAGCCAGTGGCCGCGCTTCTCGCCGACGGAGAGCCTGCGGGATGGGTGCAGGCGAACGCGGTCCTCGGCAGTGGCGAGCCGGGCCAGGTCTCGGAGTTCGCGCGCGAGGCATGGAACGCTGGGTACACCGTCCTCAAGCTGAAGGTCGGCGCGCGCGACCTCGAGGATGACGTGGCCCGCATCGCCGCCGTCCGCGAGGCGACTCCCGAGGCCGTCATCCGCCTCGACGCGAACGGTGCGTGGACGGAGGCGCAGGCGACCGAGGCGCTCCAGGCGCTGTACCCGTACCGCATCGAGCTCATCGAGCAGCCAGTCGCAGCGTCCGACGTTGGGGCGCTCGCGCGCATCCACGAGCAGTCCCCGATGCGCATCGCTGCCGACGAGGCAGTCGTCGATCCCACGACGCTGGCGCAGGTCCTCGAACTCCGGGCCGCCGACCTCGTCGTGCTCAAGCCGATGATGCTCGGCGGTCTCACCGCTGCTGCCGAGGTCGCCCGACGCGCGTTCGAGCGCGGCATCGGCGCGTTTGTGACGACGACGTTTGACTCCTCGATCGGCACGGCTGCAGCGCTGCAACTCGCCGCGGCGCTCCCGTGGGACGCTGCGCACGGCCTCGGCACCGGCGAACACCTCGCCGCCGACGTCACGGCGAGGACGATGCTCGCGAGCGGTGGACGCATCACGCTCCCCGACGCCCCCGGCCTCGGCATCGACCTGTCGGAGGACGCCCTCGAAGCCGTCGCCACCGGCCCCTGGGTTGAGGTCACTGGCTAGATGCCCGCGCGGCTCGAGGTCGACATCCGTGACTGGGTCGCCCTCCGCGCCGCCACTCATTCTGACCACGCTGCCGTCGAGTGTGGCGGCACCACCTGGACCTACGTCGACCTCGATCGGGTCGTGGCGACGGCAGCTGCCGCGCTGCGAGATCGAGGGACCGAGGCAGGCGAGCCGGTCGCCGTCCTAGCGGGGAATGGCCTGGAGATCGCGCGGTTCGCGCATGCGATCCCTCGCGCGGGCGGCGCGTTCATGCCGCTCAACGCACGGCTCTCGGCCCCGGAGCTGGCCTACCAGCTAGGTGACTCACGCGCCCGGTCCCTCATCGCGACCGATGAGTACGCCGAGGTGGCGCAGGCGGCCGCCGCGCTCGCCGGCGTCGAGGTAATCGCCGCAACCTCGGAGGAGTGGGATGCCGCCGCGCCGCTCGTGGGTGACGCGAGCATCGAGGCGGAGCGACCGCACAGCGTGATCTACACCTCGGGGACGACTGGGCGTCCGAAGGGCGCAGTGCTCACACACGGCAACTTCTACTGGAGCGCGGTGGCGTCTGCGATGAACCTCGGCGTGCGCCAGGACGACCGCTGGCTGGCCTGCATGCCGCTGTTCCACGTCGGCGGGCTTTCCATCCTCCTGCGCTCGGCGATCTACGGGACGACGGCTGTCGTCCACGAACGCTTCGAGGAGGCGCGGGTGAATGCTGCCCTCCGCGAGGACGGCATCACGCTGCTCTCCGTGGTCGCGACGATGCTCACGCGCATGCTCGAGGTGGACACCGCACCCCTCGGCGACTCGCTACGCGCGGTGCTCCTGGGTGGCGGCCCCGCGCCGAGGCCGCTGCTGGAGGCTGCACGCGACCGAGGGGTGCCGGTGCTGCAGACCTACGGTCTCACGGAGACAGCGTCCCAGGTTGCGACGCTGTCCTCGGAGGACGCGCTCCGAAAGCTTGGGTCCGCCGGCCTGCCGCTCTCGTCCTCAACCGTGCGCGTCGAGGTCGATGGACGCACCGCCGAGGCGGGCGAGATCGGCGAGATCTGCGTCCTCGGCCCGACCGTCTGCGCGGGCTACCTCCACCGCCCCGACGCCACCGCCGAGGCGATCCGCGATGGCTGGCTGCACACCGGCGACCTCGGCTACCTCGACGATGAGGGGTACCTCTACGTCGCCGACCGGCGCGACGACCTGATCGTGTCAGGTGGCGAGAATGTCTACCCCGCCGAGGTGGAGTCCGCGCTCCTTGCACTCAAGGGCGTCGAGGAGTGCGCGGTGGTCGGCGTGCCGGACGACCGCTGGGGGCACGTGGTCGTCGCCGTGATCGTGGGAAACGCGGAGCCCGAGGCGATTCCGGCGCTGCTGCGGGACGACCTCGCCGGGTACAAGGTGCCTCGGCGCGTGGAGCGCTGGAGTGAGCCGCTGCCGCGGACGGCCTCGGGCAAGTTGCAGCGACACCTCGTTCGCGCGCGACTGATCGAGGGCTAGCGAGCCGCGGCGACCGGCGGCGGCGTGCCCGTGATCGCAGCCCAGCCGTGGGCGAGCATGCGTCGTGCGAAGGCGGCGCCGGGGCAGTGGTTGCGCACCGGGACGCCCTCGAAGTCGCCGTAGTACCTCGTGAAGATGTCCCGGTCGTCCTGCAGCGCTGCGAGGCCGTCGAGGTACGCCTGCACCTCACCCGACCTCGGTGAGTAGTCGTCGCCGACCTGCGGTTGGCTCCAGATGCATGCTTCGAGGACGGCGCGCACCGAGTCGATGCCGACGCGCACCTCGGCGAGCCGTGAGTCGTCCACCTCGAGCCGTTCGCCGGCAACGTGAAGCGCGGCGTGCATCGCCGCGTGCCAGGCGTCGACCCGAGGGGTGTCCGCCGGGAGCGAGAGCGCCATCTGCCGGTAGTGCTCGATGACGTGGGGTTCGCTGAAGATCTCAGGGATGTCGTCGAGCAGCTTGTGGAGCTGTGAGGCGAACCCGGGCTCGAACTTGGAGACTAGCATCTCGTCGTCGGTCGCGCGTACGAGGCGCCGAGGGCGATCAACGCCGACTTCGCGATCCAGCCACTGCGTGAGCGCCCGCTCGAGTTCAGTATCAGGCTCTTGCATGGCGGCGATTGTCGCCGTTCCCGACTCCGGTCGCGACTCACGTCGGACTCGCATCAACCTCGCGATGCCCCGATCGCGCGAGTGCCCCATATACTCGCGCCCGTGCGCACACCCGCGGTGGCGCAACGGAGGCACCATGACTGACACACCAGCGCCCGATGGCGCGACCTTGCTCGATCTGCACGTGCATTCCACGGACGGCTCCGATGACGCCGGCGGCACCGTCGAGGGCTACCTGAAGTGGGTGCAGGCGAAGCGGAAGCAGGGCTACCGCATCGACGGCTTCGCGGTCACTGAGCATCGCCGCTTCGACCCGGACCTGGACTACAGCGACCTCGCCGCCCGCTATGACGCCGTCGTGCTGCGCGGCGTCGAGGTGGAGACGGACATCGGACACGTCCTCGTGTTCGGCGTGACGCCCGAGTTCCTCGAGAAGTTCGACCTCACTCGGGTCGACCACCCGTACGCCACCGTGTTCAGCGCTGCGTGGGAGACGGGCGGCGTTGCGGTTGCAGCCCACGCCGGGCGCCCTCGCATCGGCATGGTCGACCACTTCGAGGAACGCGGCATCGACCTCGCGCCGATCGGCCTCGCTGAGACGCTGAACGGCGGCAGCAGCGACTTCGAGAATGCCCGCGGCCACGACCTCGCTGTCGCGCGTGGCATCGGTGAGCTTGGCTCGTCTGACTCGCACTTCGTGAGCGCCCTCGGACGATGCATGACCCGCTTCGAGGGCTCCATCCGCACCGTTGACGACCTCGTGGCCGCGTTGCGCGATCCCGCGCGCGCCTTCACGCCGGTGCGGCTTGAGGAGACGAAGCCCGGCGCCGAGGTCGCTGAGCGCCCGACGGTGGCCCAGCTCATCCCCTCGACGAGTCGCCAGGGCGAACTCGGGGGGGACGACCTCGAGTTCGACCGCTCCGTCGTCGGGCGCGAGGTGCCGGTTGGCAAGTTGGAGGTCACGGCGGAGAGCATCCGCCTCTACTGCGAGGCACTGGAGGAAACCAACCCGCTCTACACGGACGAGACGTTCGCGAAGGAGCACGGGCCGTACGGCAGCCTGATCGCCCCGCCGGGCATTCTGCAGACCGCGCGCCTCGGTGGGCCGCCCGACGCGAAGATCGCCTTCGGGAACACGACGTTCATGGCCGGTTCGCGGCAGGAGTTCCGCCTCCCGATCCGGCCCGGCGACACCATCGAGGCATTCGCGCAGGTGAAGGAGGTGTACGAGAAGACTGGCCGGAGCGGCCGAATGGTCTTCGTCGTCCACCGCACCCGCTACATGAACCAACACGGCGAGGATGTCGCGATCACTGAGCGCTCAATGGTGCACCGCTCCGTGAAGCCGGGAGGTGGAGACGAATGACCTCCGACACGCTGTCGAGCCAGCGCTACTTCGAGGATGTTGAACTCGGCGATGAGTTCGAGGAACACCAGCAGCCGACCACCGAGCACGTGCAGGAGTTCCTCGCCAGCGGCGACGGCCCTCGCGGCGGCGGTGAGGGCGGAGGCCGGTTCTCCGACAACGCCGAGGCGAAGCGGCAGGGCCTCGAACGTCCGATCGTGCCAGGCGTGATGTCCGCCGCCATGATCACGCGCATCGTCACGGACTGGATGGGCCCGCTCGGCCGCATCGTCTCGCTCGACGTGTCGTTCCGCCGACCGGTGCTGCACAACGACAGCCTCCGCTGCCTCGCGGTCGTAACCGACGCGGGCGACGACGCGCTCGAGGCCGGTGGCCCCGGGATCGTGCGCCTCGACCTCGCGCTCGAGAACGAGCGTGGCGAGCGACCGGTCCAGGGCACCGCTGAGGTGGAGTTGCCTCGGCGAACGTAAGGTCGGAGGCGACTGGGCCTCGCGGCTAGGCGAGCCGGAGCACCCAGACATCCTCCACCACCTCGTCCTCGCGGATCTGGTCGACGAGTTCAAAGCCGCACTTCGATAGGACGCCCCGTGACGGGGCGTTCTCCACGTTTGTCGTCGCCAGCACGGAGGGGACGCCCTCGGCGCGCGCGAACTCGACGAGGGCGCGCGTGGCCTCGGTCGCGAATCCTTGGCGGCGGTAGGCCGGGAAGATCGTGTAGCCGATCTCCACGCCGCCCGGCGCCCACTGGACCAGGGCGTCCGAGCCGGGTGGGAGGTGGAACCCGGCGTGGCCAATCATCGTGCCGTTGTCGCGCAGGAGGGCAGCGCGGGCCGACCAGCGCCGTCCACGCTCGTTCCGGGAGCGCTCCAACCACGCGTCGAGGGGTGCGGTGCCCGGCCAGTCGGACGGCACCGGCCCGCCGAACGTCCGCTCCATCGCAGCACGGTCACCATCGCGGGTGGCGACGAGGAACGAGGTCGTGAAGGGGCGCAGTTCGAGGCGGTCGCTGAAGATCGAGGCGTCCGGCGGCGCGGCTATCGCTCGCCCTCGCCAGTGTCGTCCGTACCGCCGGTGTCGCCGTTGGCTGCTTCCTCGCGCGTCTGAGCGCCGAGTTCGGCCATCACGCGCTCGAAGACCTCGTACGTCTGCGCTCCGACGGCCGCGTACTGGTCGTTGAGGATGAACGTCGGGATGCCAGAGACGCCGATGGCGTACGAGTGGTCGATGCCCTCATCGACGGCCTGCTTGTACTGGCCCTCGGCGAGCGCGGCACGGAGATCTTCGCCGTCGAGGCCGACTGCGTTCGCCGCGCGTACGAGAACGTCCGGCTCCATCAAGTTCTCGTGGTCAGTGAAGTGCGCCTTGAACAGCGCGCGGTGGTATTCGAGCACCGTGCGCGCGTCCCCATGCTCGCGAGCGAACTCGGACGCCTGGAGCGCGAGGTGCGTGTGCGGTGTGAACGTGCGGCCTCGGCGGAGCTCGATGCCCTCGGACTCCGCACGCTTCTCGAGGTCGGACTTCGGCGTGTCGGGCGTCGTCGTGGGCGCGCGCACACGCCCCTCGGGTGGAATCGTCGGGTCGAGGAAGTAGGGCGCCCAGTCGAGCGTGAAATCGTACTTCTGCCACAGCCGGTCGATCACCTCGAGGCCGACGTAGCACCACGGGCAGATGAAGTCGGAGACCACGGTGATCTTCAACTTCGTCGTCGGGTCCGCAGCATCCTGGATCGTGGTCATGCGCGAAGTGTATTCCTCGCGTTCAACAGGTCAGCGGCGATCGGGCTCGGTTTCTCATCACACCTATAATCTGGGCCGCCTCGGCTCCACATTCGAGTCGGGGTGCGCGCGAAGGAGGCTTCCCCGATGGCAGACCCGGAGTTCGAGAACCTGCTGATCGACCGCGTCGGTACCGACAACCGGGTCGCGCGCATCACCCTGAACCGGCCCGAGAAGATGAACGCGCTGTCGCAGGAGTTGCTGTTCGAGTTCCGGGATGCCCTCGAGTACCTCGAAGCTGACAACTCAGCGCGCGTCATCATCGTGCGCGGCTCGGGCCGCACGTTCAGCGCGGGCTACGACCTCACGCCGCCGCAACGCACGGGCGAGGATGCCGTCGTGCGGCAGTTCCGGCAGACCGACGAGCAGGGGCGGCGACTCTGGCAGGGCGTGCGCGGCGGGATGCAGCGGATCACCAACATTCACATGTACTTCTGGAACATCCAGAAGGTGACCATCGCGCAGGTGCACGGCTACGCCATCGCCGGTGGCTGCGAACTCTCGATGATGGCCGACCTCGTCGTCGCCGCCGAGGATGCTCGATTCGGGCACCCCGGGCTGCGGTTCGCGGGCACGCGGACCTCGATGATCCTGCCGCTCCTGATTCCGATGCGGAAGGCGAAGGAACTCTTCTACACGGGCGACAACATCACCGGCGTGCAGGCGGAGGAGATGGGGCTCATCAACCGGGCGGTACCCCTCGACCGGCTGGAGGACGAAACGATTGCGCTCGCCGACCGGATCGCGATCCTGCCGGCGGATCACCTTGCGATGCTGAAGGTCCACATGAACCGCTTCCACGAGAACATGGGGATCTACTCCAGTGTGCACTCCAGCACTGACCTGGACGCAGCGGGGACGTTCACGTCCCAGAGCTACCAGTGGCGGGACAAGATGACCGAGGGTGGTCTCAAAGAAGCCCTGGCCTGGCGCGACGGCCCGTACCAGGACTACCGCTCTGCGACGGATCGGTAGCCCCGGCAGGCCCGTCAGACGGTTTCATCGACGGCGAGTCATCGCATCCATGGCGCGGTCGGCTTCCTCGCGCTTCGTGGCGCGATCCTCGTGCTGGTGCTCGTCTTCCTCGTGCGAGGCACCGCCGAAGAGCGAGCGAATCTTGTCCATGAGGCTCATCGCAACCTCCCTTTCCTCGATCGGTGGGCTGTTGATCCACCGTAGGAGCGAGGGCAACCGTCCCGTCGAGGTCAATCCGGCATTTCTTGGTGCTTCCCTCGGGAATCCGTGCCGCAGCATCTTGAGCGTGTCGATCAGTGGCAGTAGCCCGCGTGGGGCTGGCCGAGGGAGCGTGCGAGGATCGCGTGCTATCGTCCCGCGGTGACGACGGAGCCGGCTCAGGCATTGATCGCTACCCCACAGGAGGTCGCCGCTATCGCGGAGGCCATCAGGGACGCGGGCTCGTTCGCCCTCGACCTCGAGTTCATGACCGAGAGCCGCTACGTCGCGGAGCTCTCACTCGTGCAGGTCGGGTGGGGTGATCCCGAGGCGCCCGAGGTGCGCGCGATCGACCCCCTGAAGGTCGACGCCCGCCCGATCGCCGATCTCGTCGGGGACCCGACTGTCGAGACCGTCATCCACTCCGCTCAGGCGGACCTCGCCCTCGTGGGCGCCGTCTTCGGCATCCGTGGTCGAGGCATCGTTGACACCCAGATCGCAGCGGCGTTCCTCGGCCTGGGCGACCAGATCGGGTACGCCGCGCTGGTCGAGCGCACCGCGGGCGTCTACATCGACAAGGGATCGCAGTTCACCGAGTGGTCACGCCGCCCGCTCACCGACGAGCAGGTGAAGTATGCGCTGGACGACGTCCGCTACCTGCCGGATAGCTGGCAGCAGCTCCGCGTCGACCTCGAAGCGCAGGGACGTCTCGCGTGGGTGATGGAGGAGTGCGACCGCCTCGCGGAGATGTGGGCCGAGCGCACCCCGCCCGAGGAGATGTACCGCCGCGTCCGAGGCTGGAACGGCCTCCGCCGGAAGAGCCAGGGCGCGCTGCGCGCCCTCGCCACCTGGCGCGAAGAGGAAGCCCTCCGCGTGAACCGGCCGCCGTCCTGGCTGCTAAACGACCGCACGATGCTGGAGATCGCCCGCCGCCCTCCGCGTGACCTCGCGGAGTTGCGCTCGGTGCGCGGGCTCGGCGAGGGCACCGCGCAGAGGTACGGGAAGGTCCTCCTCGAAGCCATCGAACGCGGCATGCAAGATCCCCCGCCCGAGGAAGACACCCCGCCGCGCGTCCCGAACCTGGGTCAGTCGTGGCCGGCGATCCTCAGCGGGATCGTGCAGGCACGCTGTCGCGAGGCCTCGATCGCGCCGCGCTTCGTGGCTACACGCCGCGAGATCGACGACCTGATCGCGTGGTGGCTGGTGGGCGATCGCTCCAAGGAGCCGGACCTCCCGCTCCTCGACGGCTGGCGTCGGGAACTCGTGGGCGCCGACCTCCTGAACTGGCTCCAGGGCAAGACAGCGGTCGTGGTCGACCCTGATTCCGAGGCGGGCCTGACGATCCGCGGCTAGCGGGGCTGCTGCCTTTCGACTGAGCGCCCGTCACTCGTAGTTCCTCGTACTTCTCGTAAGGAGGCTTGCCTCCGGGGCGATACTGTCCGCGTCCTCGGTGGTTTCGGGGGAAATCACCGCCGAGGAATGCCTGGAGGGGGCCCCGATGGCTCATGCCATCGACTGGGTGGCGGTGCGCCGTGAGGCGCACGCCATCCTCACTGACTATCTCCGCATCGACACCTCCAACCCACCGGGGAACGAGGCCGCCGGCGCGCGGTTCCTCGGTGCGCTCCTCGAAGCCGAGGGCATCGAGACGCGCTACTTCGAGACGGCGCCGGACCGCGAGATCCTCTACGCGCGCATCCCCGGCGACGGCTCGCGCGGCGCGTTCATGCTCGGCAACCACATCGACGTCGTCCCCGTGGAGCCGGCGTACTGGACGAAGCCAGCGTTCGAGGGCATCGAGATCGGCAACCGCATCTACGGACGCGGTGCGGTGGACATGAAGGCGTTCGCCGTCATGCAACTGCTTTCGGTCCTGCTCCTGCGCCGCCTCGGCATCCCGCTCAAGCGCGACCTGATCTTCTGCGCCGTCCCCGACGAGGAAGCCCTCGGGACGTTCGGGATGCGCTGGCTCTGCGACCACCACCCCGAACTCGTCGAGTGCGTGGAGTTCGAGCTGAACGAGGGCGGCTCCGGCTCCAACGAGTTCCAGGGCACCGACCGCGAGGTCTACGCGATCGCAACGAACGAGAAGCAGGTCTGCTGGATGCGGCTCACCGCAGTGGGCATCCCGGGCCACGGTTCGGTCGCGCACGACCCCAACGAGAACTCCGCCGTCATCCTCGGCCAGGCGCTCCAGCGCCTCGTCGAGTGGGAGCGCCCGATGGTGGTCGTGCCCGAGACGAAGGCGTGGATCACGCGCCTCGCCGAGGAGGGCCTGCTGCCACCGCTCGAGGACCGCGCGGCGATCGAGAAGATGATCGCGACGTCGCCAGCCCTCCGCGCCATGTTCACGAACACCCTCAATGTCACGATGGTGGAGAGCGGCATCAAGGCGAACGTGATCCCGGGCCGGAGCCGCGCCGTCATCGACTGCCGCCTCCTCCCGGGCCAGTCCCGCGACGAATGGCGCGAGGCAGTGATCGACCAGATCGCCGACGCCCGCGTCGAGGTCGAGTTCCACGAGGAAGTCGCGAACGAGGTGGAGCCGGAGCCAGTGCCGTGGGACACGGAACTCTACCGCGTCATCGAGCAAGTGCTGACCGAGGCGAACGAGGACGCGATTGTCGTGCCCTCGATGACCGTTGGTGGCACGGACAATCGCTTCCTGCGCGCCCGAGGGATTCCCGCCTACGGCTTCGCGCCCTGCGTCCTCAGCAAAGAGGAGCGCCAGGGCTTCCACGGCAACGACGAGTTCATCACCGTGGAGAACCTACAGATGGGCTGCGAGCTCACCTACGAGATCACTCGTCGGATGTGTACGTAGCTACGAGCGGTGGCGGCTCCCCGCAGCAGCCCTCGCGGGGTCGAGCGCCCGCATGAGCGCCGTGAGCAACTCCAGGTGTGGCGTCTGGATGCCGAGGGCGCGCGCCCGCCGGAGTGGCTCGCTGAAGATCGCCTCGACCTCCAGCGCGCGCCCCTCGACGAAGTCGATCATCGTGCTCGGGCGATAGACCGCCATCGCGTCGGTGGCCGTGAGCATCGCTTCGATGTCGGCGACGGGGTCGAGGCGTCCCGACTCGCCGTGGGCCTTGAGATCGGCGTTCCCGGCCGCGACGACTTCGCGCATCACGGCTTCGGCGGCGGCGCGAAGGTCTGGGTCGCCCATGATGAGGTCTGTGGTGATCCCGCCAGCGGTCACGGCGAGGCCATTGAATGGAACGTTCCAGAGCAGCTTCCGCCACCGTGCGAGGAGCAGCGAGGGCGCGCGGATCACCTCGACGCGCGCGTCCTGCCAGAGCGCGAATGCCGCGTCGAGGGCTGCCGGGTCGTCGAGGTGGTGGCCGATCGTCACAGCCCCGTAGTCGATGTGGTTCACCACGCCCGGCTCGCCTCGGTTGATGCAGGTGAACGCGAGGCCGCCGAACACGCGCTCCCCGCCGAACCACGCCCCGACGATCTCCTCGAGGCCGAGGCCGTTCATCAGCAGGAGGATGCGAGTGCTGTCGCCTATGCAGGGCTCGATGAGGGCACGAGCCTCCTCGATCGCGGTCGACTTGAGCGCGCACAGCACCCAGTCCACCGCGCCGACCTCAGCGCTGGCCGGGTGCACGTTCGGCCGTTCGAGGTGGAAGTCACCGTCCTTGGAGTGCACGGTGAGCCCGCGCTCGCGGACCGCCTCGTAGTCGCGGCGCATGACGAAGTGCACCTCGTGGCCAGCCTGTGCCAGCCGGGCGCCGTAGTACGAGCCCACCGCGCCCGCTCCGATGACGGCGACCGTGCTCATCGAGGGCTCATCGGACGCCAGCTCACTGGACGCGGATGGCGACCTTGCCGGTCGACCGGCGGTCACGCAGCAGGCGCATGGCGTCCGCGAAGTCCTCGAACGGCACGGTGCTGGAAACGAGCGGCTGGAGGCGACCCGAGGCGTACCAGCCGAGCAACTCCTGCATGGCGTCCTGCACCGCCTCGGGCTCGTTGCGCCGCAGCTGCGTGAGGCTGAACCCCAGCGCGGAGGCGTCCTTCACCAGCAGGTGGTTCGCCGGGATCTGCGGGACGGTGCCACTCGCGAAGCCGATCACGAGGATGCGCCCTCCCGGGTTGATGCAGCGGAGCGACGCCGTGAACGCGTCCCCACCGACCGGGTCATAGACCACGTCGGCGCCATCGGTCAGGTCGAGGACACGCTGACGGATGTCCTCCTCGGCGTAGTTGATCACGAAGTCCGCGCCATGTTCGAGGGCGACGTGCAGCTTCTCGGCGGACGACGCGCTTGCGATCACGGTCGCGCCCATCGCCTTGCCGACCTCAACCGCCGTCAGCCCGACGCCACCCGACGCCCCGTGCACCAGCAGCACCTCGCCCGGCTGAAGGCGAGCGCGATGCCCGAGGGCCAGGTGTGACGTGGCGTATACGACGGGGAGCGTTGCCGCCGTCTCGAAGTCCATCACCTCCGGGATCGGCGTGACCTCATCGGCTCGCGCGACGACCTCCTCGGCGTAGCCGCCGTGGTCGAGGAACGCGAGCACGCGCTCGCCGACGCGGAGGCCGCCGACGCCCGGCCCGAGAGCGCGCACGATGCCGGCAGCCTCCGCGCCCGGCGAGAACGGGAAGGCAGGCTTGTGCTGGTACTCGCCCTTCACGATCAGCAGGTCGGCGAAGTTCACCCCGGCCGCGTGCACCTCGATCAGGACTTCGCCCTCGCCCGGTACGGGAGAGGGGACGTCCTCGATCTTGAGGTCGTCGAGGTCACCCCACTCATGGACGACGACGGCGCGCATTACGGGTACTTGCCGCCGTCGCGGTCGCCCGGCTTGTAGTCAGGGCTCCGGTAGAAGTTGATGATCTTGCGCTCCTCGTCCTCGACGCGCTGGGCCGCCTCGGCGACCTCGGGGGCGATGTCGTGCGGGATGTGGAGGACGCCGTGCTGGTCGGCGGCGAGGAGGTCGCCGGGGTGCACGGTCAGCCCCCCGACGGTGACGGGCCCGCCGACGCCCACGAGGTGCGTGTACGCGTGGGAGACGAGGACGGCCTTCGAGATGGCGTTGAAGCCCATGCCGCGCATCTCATCGAGGTCGCGGACGCCCCCGTCGGTGATGATGCCGACGCAGCCGAGGGCCTTGTGGCGCGTCGCGTTCACCTCGCCCCAGTACGAGCCGACCGCCGGCTGGTCCATCTCCTGCATGACCACGAAGCGGGGCCCGGGGACGGAGAGGATGTGGTCGGTCCAGACCTCGCGG
>Ga0114916_1001246_pt1 | contig 14948 bp, 15 predicted proteins | sample MalvirAntarct_66_FD_83501 | JGI IMG/M metagenome (GOLD analysis project Ga0114916, IMG submission 83501) | Marine viral communities from the Global Malaspina Expedition - Malaspina viral metaG Antarct_66 | ecosystem: Environmental > Aquatic > Marine > Oceanic | place: West Anvers Island... | reverse complement strand
ATTATTTTAATAAATCTGCTACATAAGGCATCAACGCAAGGTGACGCGCTCTCTTAACTGCAACAGAAACTTTTCTTTGGTATTTTAAAGAGGTCCCTGTTAAACGTCTTGGTAACAATTTACCTTGTTCGTTTACAAAACCTAACAACCAATCTGCATCTTTGTAATCAACATATTTAATGCCTGACTTCTTAAAACGACAGTATTTCTTAGTTTTGCTTGTGTCAATATTCAATGGTGTCAAATATCTGATCTCACCATCTTTTTTTCCTTTAGCTTGTTGTTCTATCGATGACATAATTATGCTTTTTGTTTAAGTTTAGTTCTTCTTCGTTCAGCCCAAGAAATAGCATGTTTATCTAACTTTACAGTTAAATAACGCATAAAACGCTCGTCACGTCTAAACTCTACTTCTAAAGGATTAATAACTTCACCATCTACAGTGAACTCGAATAAGTGGTAGAATCCACTTTTTTTGTTTTGGATTGGATAAGCTAATTTTTTCAAGCCCCAATCTTCTTTGGATACCATCTTTGCTCCTCTAGAAACAAGAAAATCTTCGTATTTCTCTACTGTTTCCTTTATCTGGGTCTCAGATAAAACGGGATTTAAGATGAAAACAGTTTCATAATGATTCATATAATTCTATGTATTAATTAAAAATGAGTGCAAAAATAGGCAATCTTTCTTGTATTGACAACTAAATTTAAAGTAATTTTCAATGATAACACGCTCTTAAACTTATGTTAAATTAAACGCTTTACCGATGTTTTTTGGTTTTTATCCGAAATTTTTGTACTATTGTCGATATCTTAACCTAAACAAATGTAATGTTATGACTTTAAACTGTGTAGTAGTTGATGACTCTGCGATACAACGACTGTCGATTGTAAAGTTAATTGAAAATCATTCATCGCTCAACCTTATTGCAGAATATAGTAGCGCATTAGAAACCAAAAACGGCTTAAACACCCATAAAGTCGATCTTATTTTCTTAGATATCGAAATGCCAGTTCTTAATGGCTTCGAGTTATTAGATGTTCTCAACAACAAACCCCAAATCATTTTTGTCACGGGCAAAACTGAATACGCATTTAAAGCTTTTAATTACGATGCTACGGATTACCTCCAAAAACCAATCACCCGCGAACGTTTTAATATTGCCGTTGAAAAGGCAGTAGAACAACACAAATTGAAACTCGATTTCAATGAGACCGATGGCGAACATATTTTTGTAAAAAGTAACCTCAAAAAACGGAAGGTATATATTAAGGACATTAAATGGATTGAAGCCCTTGGTGATTATGTTAAATTGGTGACGGAAGAAAACAGCTTAGTGGTACTCTCTACCATGAAAGCTTTTGAACAAGAACTCCCAGAAGGTAAATTCTTAAGAATTCATAAGTCATACATTGTCAACTTAGACAAGGTAGACCGTTTTAACAGCAAAAATGTTGAAGTAGGCGCCTATGAAATCCCGTTAAGTAGAAATAAAAAATCTGAACTTGTTGATGCGCTGAATAATATTTAACGTTATACGAGTACTTTGACATAATTATATTTCTATTCGCTTTTTATGGCTGTACTATTTTAAAGTCTAGATTACTAAAAATTTCGTAAAAAAGCGAAACTTTTAAGATTAAAAATTTGCCCCGATTTTTGTCTCATTAGTAATTGTCGACATTTAAAATTACCCTCACAGATCTAAAATCTTTAATACTCAAAAAGCTATTGTTCACTTTTGCAATGGCTTTTTTCGTTTTGCCTAAACTCTGTTGGGGCGGAATCTTCACCAAAATATGCTTATGAAACTGATTTCTAATTCTGGAAATCGGCGGAAACTCAGGTCCTAGTATATAATTCTTAAACACTTGTCGTAAGGCTGTGGCATACCACTCTGCCCCAATATTAACCTTATTGAAATCTTTGTGTTTTAAGGTGATTTTTATCAACCTGTAAATGGGTGGATAGTTAAAATTGTGACGCTCGTCCATTTGTTCCGCATACATTTCGGCATAATTATTTGTCGAGACTTGTTGCAAAATACGATGATGCGGATTGTAGGTTTGAATCAGTACTTTCCCGCGCTCATCCGTCCGCCCTGCCCTTCCCGACACCTGTAACATCAGCTGAAAACTGCGTTCGTGGGCTCTGAAATCGGGGAAATTCAACATATTATCCGCATTCATGATGCCCACCAACTTCACATTTCTGAAGTCGAGACCTTTAGTCAGCATTTGCGTCCCTACTAAAATGTCAATCTCTTTTTCTTCAAAGGCCCGGATAATCTTTTCATAACCAAATTTACCACGGGTCGTATCCAAATCCATCCGAGCCACCTTATGATCCGGAAAAATAGCCTGAGCCTCTTCCTGCACCTGCTCGGTACCAAAGCCTTTAGTATCCAATTCTACACTGCCACAAGCCATACAGGCTTTTTGCATGGCTGTATGATACCCGCAATAATGGCAACGCAATTCATTTTTATATTGATGGAACGTTAAACTGACATCGCAATTAGAACATTGCGGCGCATGTCCACACGTGGTACATTCTACAATAGGCGAGAATCCACGTCGGTTTTGAAATAGGATAATTTGATGACCATCCTTTAAAGCCGAGGTCATTTCCTCGATCAACCGATCGCTAAAATGCCCGTTCATACGCTTGCGCTTATGTTTGTCCTGAATGTCTACCAATTCAATGTCTGGCATCATAACATCATTAAAACGCTGTGTGATTTCCACCAAGCCATACTTGCCTTGCTGCACATTATAGTAACTTTCTAAACTTGGCGTTGCTGAACCCAACAAAGTTTTGCTATTAAATAGAGACGCCAACACCACCGCGGCATCTCGGGCATGATAGCGAGGCGCTGGATCAAATTGCTTAAAAGAGGTTTCGTGCTCTTCGTCAACAATGACGAGACCTAAATTATGATAGGGAAGAAATATTGACGAACGCGCCCCTAAAATTATCTGTGCCTTGGGCTGATTTTCCAACACGTTATGCCATAATTCAAAACGTTCGTGTGCTGAATACTTTGAATGATACACGGACACTTGCCCTCCAAAATAATTTTCGAGACGGGTTACCAATTGTGTGGTTAAGGCAATTTCCGGAAGCAAATACAACACCTGTTTACCGGTTGCAATCACCTCTTCAATAAGTTTCACGTATACTTCGGTTTTGCCGGAAGAGGTCACCCCGTGCAGCAAGGTGATGTGATGCTTTTCAAAAGTTTGCTTTATTTGTTCCAATGCCTTTTCCTGGTAGCTATTTAGCTTTTTTGAATCTTCATTGGCCTCTCCAGAGTAGCCCACCCGATCCTCCTGAATATGATGTTCATCTAAAATTTCTTTATCAATCAACGTTTTTATGATGGCTGCTGATGCCCCGCTAGCTTCTGTCAACTCAGTAATTTTTACGGGTTGCTTAGTTTTGGCCACAATCGAAAACAAGGTGAGGACCACATCCCGCTGTTTTGGAGCCCTACTCAATTCCTCCAGTAATTGCTGCAATTTTGTCTGATCTGCATAAGCGTCGTTCAACTTTACATAACGCACCATTTTAGGCTTGTATTTTTCGTACACTTCCTCCTGAAGCATAATGGCTTCTTTATCTAACAGCGCGTTGATAATGGGGAACACGTTTTTCTTATCCAGTATACTCACCAGATCATGAATTTTTAAGGACGATTGATGATGTAGTGCTTCATAGACCAAGAATTCCTGATCATTCAACTCTTCATCGTTAATACTCTTATCTAAATTTTTGGTGATGATTGTCTCACTTTCCAATAAAAAGGAATTGGGCAGCGCAGCTCTGAGAACATCGCCCAGGGTACACATATAATAGTCAGCAATCCACTGCCAGTGTTTTAGTTGTTGGGGGGTTGTGATGGGCGCATCATCTAAAATTTGATGAATTTCTTTCGCGTCATACGCCACAGGTTTTTGTTGGTGCACATTAAATACCAAAGCCGTGTAGATTTTACTCTTACCAAAAGGCACTGCCACCCGCATACCCGGTTTCAAAAACTCTGACTCAGCCATAGTGATGCTGTAGGTGAAGAGTTTTTCAAGCGGAATGGGAAGTATGACGTCAATATAATGTAGCATGATGAAATTTAAGGTAGGATTTGGTCCCGTTTTTTTGAATCGTTATATTTCTTTAAACGTCTGATGGTGGCATTAAATTCAAAACCTAATAGGAGAATGTTGGAGATTAACCACAAATAAAATAGAAGAATCAATAGCGCACCGATGGATCCGTACAACTCATTATAGGTAGAAAAATAAGTGACATAAATACCGAATAAATAGGAAAAGACGATGATCAATATAGTCGTCAACAATGCTCCAGCTGAAAAGAATTTTGAGTCTTTTCCTTCTTTTGTTCCGAAGTAATAAATGGTAGCCGTGGCAATATAAACCATGAACACAAAAAATATATATTTGGCAATGGCGGCCATAAATAAGCCTTCCTCATAGGTTTCATAACCTTGTTTGTCCATATAGTAAAGCAAGCGTTGGATGATGTAAATTTGAAAGTACCCAATTACTGCAATAGTAATAATCAATAAAAGAACTAAAATAAGTGCCACAAACAAGGAGTATAAATATTGCTTGACCACACTTCGTGTGAGCTGTTGATGGTACGAACTTTCAAATCCTGAAAACAACGCACTAATCCCGTTGGCCATTAAAAAAATGGACAACAAAAATACCGTCGACATTAAGCCGCCATTTTCGCCCTTATAAATATTCTGAAAAATATTTTCAAAAAAGAAATCGGAGGTTTGCGGTGGCAACACAGAATTCAGAAATCCTTTAAATTCATATTCAAATCCGACTACCGGAATGTAAGGAATTAAGATAATAATAAACAGCAAAAACGGAAATATGGCCGTAAAGAAACTAAAGGCAATAGCACTCGCTCTACTGGTCACCGCACCTTTAATGATCCCCTTACCGTAAAGTCTTAAAAAATAGTAGAGCGTCAATCCTTCTAAGGCAGGAAGCTCTATTTTCTTAAGAAATTTTATGAGATGCTTTAAAACGGGGATTTTTTCGAGTTTGTCCTCGATATCATCCTCAATATTTGCATCTGGCTTTTCAGACATTTAAACCGCTTTTAGACTTAAATCCATATTATACACTGAATGGGTTAAGGCTCCTGACGATATAAAATCGACGCCACACAAGGCATACTCACGCGCCGTGTCTTCATTAATCCCTCCAGAGGACTCTGTTAAACAGTGATCATCTATTAAAGCGACTGCTTTTTTGGTGTCTTCATAATTAAAATTATCGATAAGAATTCTATAGACCCCATCGGTTTTAAGAATTTCAGCGATCTCTTCAAGGTTTCTGGCTTCGACAATTATTTTTAGGTCGAGATTGTTTTCCTTTAGATAGTCTTTCGTTTTTGTAATGGCTTTGGTAATCCCACCCGCAAAATCGATATGGTTATCTTTAAGCATAATCATGTCATAGAGGGCAAATCTGTGATTCTCACCGCCACCTATTTTCACAGCCCACTTCTCAAGCGCACGAATCCCAGGCGTCGTTTTTCTGGTGTCTAGTATTTTAGTGCCTGTACCTTCCAATAAATCCACAAATGTTTTTGTTTTGGTGGCAATGGCGCTCATGCGTTGCATTGCATTTAACACCAAACGTTCCGCTTTTAGGATGGATTGCGAGGCCCCTTCCACATAAAACACGATATCGCCATACTTTACTTCAGCGCCATCTTCCATTAACGTTTCCACTTTTAAATTGGCGTCAACATACTGAAAGACTTTTTTTGCAAACGCTACCCCGGCAATAATGCCGTTATCCTTCACTAGCAATTTAGCTTTGCCCTGAGCAGAGGCAGGAATGCAGGCTAACGAACTGTGATCGCCATCACCTACGTCTTCTCTAACAGCATTGCTAATAATTAATTCTATTTCTTTATCGAATTGTGCTTGTGAAATCATACTATTCTTCTATTTTTTTCCTTAATTTACAACAAAATCACATTAATAATGATGAAATTTTTTCTTCTTCCTTTTCTGATTTTGACAAGTTCTATCTACTGTCAAAACAAAAGTAAAGTTAATATATTTCTTGATGAAAACTTAAAGCCTATAAATGAAACATCCTTTAATGAAAAAAGAGAATCTTTTATATATACTTCCATATCACATGGCAATGATTCTGTAGCAGTGCATCAAATTACGAATCTCATAAAGTTTGGCAAATTAGATACCATTACAAATTACCAAATACGAATGCTTCTGAAAAGAGATTCAAAAAATAACCATATTGCAGACAAAGATCTGATTCTGACCTTTCGTGACACCTTATATGGTTTTAAAACACACAGCAATTTTGCGAATCTATCTAATAGGGATATTAAAAATAAAATTAAACACTACGACAACATTCAAAAAAAGTGTTTAAAAAGAGACAGAAAAGATAATTATGAGCGATTCTATTTTTACAATGTAAATAAAGAATATAATTATCTACCCAAAAATTTCTCTTGGATTAAAAGCTCCTCTATTCTTAATAATCTTCTTTTTAATAATCAATCAGCCATGTTAATCTTAAAAACGAATGGTGACTATTTTTACTTCCAGGAAATTTATGAGAACTATGTTATTGAATTAATCAAAGCGGAAAATTGGGAATTATTTATCAATGAATATGAGATTGCAAAAAATACACTGTCTAAAGTACGATTTGGAAAATTAAAAAATTTGCAAGTGAATTATGAAGATGTAAAAAATAATAGTTACCCTAGGCATAACACTCAGTGTTACTACCCTGGAGATTATTAATTAGATAATTAATTAACCGACCATCCACTTCATTACAAAAAAATAGTCCTTTCTTAATATGACAATAAAACTTCTCGCCATTGGCAAAACAGACAATAAACAACTACAAGCGCTTATTGAAGATTATCAAAAACGCTTGGGTTTTTACATCAAATTCGACTTTGAGATTATTCCCGATCTGAAAAAAGTAAAGAATTTAAGTGAAGAACAACAAAAACAGAAAGAAGGCGACTTGATTTTGGCCAAACTTAACCCTACCGATGTGCTTATTTTATTAGATGAAAATGGCAAACAATATGATTCCGTAGATTTTTCAGAATACCTTCAGAAACACATGAACTCTGGCGTAAAGCAAGTGGTTTTTGTAATTGGGGGACCTTACGGATTTTCCGACGACGTTTATAGCAAAGCAAATGGGAAAATATCACTTTCAAAAATGACATTTTCCCATCAGATGATCCGCCTGTTCATGATTGAACAATTGTACCGTGCCTTTACTATTTTAAAGAATGAGCCCTACCACCATAGGTAGGTTGAATTAAAGGTATAGTAATTGAAGTTCTGACGAAGTGCTTTTAAATTATTACCCTACCTCACTCCTCACTCCTCACTCCTCACTCCTCACTCCTCACTCCTCACTCCTCATTCCTAATGCGTCTTATAAGTTTGTTTTCTCTTTTTAAGTTGAATTTCCAAATCGCTAATCGTTTCCTTAACGGCCATCTCGTAGTTTTTCTCGTCAGACGTGGCAAAAATTTGCGGCCCTGGCGCACTTAATTTGATATTACAGATTTTACCTTTTTCCGGCTCATTGCCTTCTTCCTTAAAAAAGACATCCGCATTGATCAACCAATCGTATTTTTCGGCCATTTTATTTAATTTCTCGGTGGTATGTGCAGCTAATGAATCGCTATAATCTAAGTTTACGAATTGAATGTTTATTGTCATGATTGTTGTTTTTTTGTGTGAGACTAAATTACGAGTTTAAAAAGGATTGCACGGTGACATAAATCATAAAATATGCTTAAAGTTGGCTTGCTTGCGCTGAGCTTTTATAAAACCACCCTCATCACTCCTTTAAATAATTTGCCTTATTTTTACGCTCTAAACTAAAGGATATGACACTCGTTTTTGCCACCCACAATCTGAATAAATTAAAAGAAGTTCAAGCCTTTGTTCCTGATCATATAACACTTTTGAGTCTGGAAGAAATTGGATGTACGGAAGATGTTCCGGAAACCCAGACCACTATAGAAGGTAATGCCACACAAAAGGCAGCATACATTAAAAATAAGTATGGCTATGACTGTTTTGCGGACGATACCGGATTGGAAGTTGAAGCTTTACACGGTGCTCCAGGCGTATATTCTGCCCGTTACGCAGGAGAACAGCGAAACTCAGAAGACAATATCCAAAAATTATTGAAAGAATTACAAGCGCATTCTAACCGAAATGCCCAGTTTAAAACGGTCATTGCTTTAGAATTAAATGGACAACAGCATACCTTTACAGGAATTTGTCCAGGGGAAATCGCAACCGAAAAAAGGGGTGACCAAGGATTTGGCTACGACCCTATTTTTAAAGCGGACGGCTACAATCGGACTTTTGCTGAGATCAGCTTAGAGGAAAAAAATCAGATAGGACACCGTGGAAAAGCCGTAAAACAGCTCGTAAATTTCTTAAATTTGATAGGCTAATTTTTAGTGTTTCAACCAAAAAACAACCTAACGAATTGAGAATCAAATCTCAGCATTTGAAGAGCATTTGAAAAAAACTTTAAAATAAAACCGATTTCTATAATCGGAAATAAAAAATATTATCATACATTTGCACCTTGTAAAAATTTCCTCAAGGTGAGGATGTGTTACTGGAGGTTTAGGTTAAGTATGTCGATTCGCTTCTGTTGTAACACCAAAGAACATAATCGAATACTTATTAAATCGAATGAACACATTCCAAGATTTAGGTCTTAATGATGACCTTTTACGCGCTATTACCGATATTGGTTTTATTACACCAAGTGACGTCCAAGCCAAAGCAATCCCAATTTTATTAGAAAAAGACACTGATTTAGTGGCTTTAGCACAAACAGGAACAGGTAAAACTGCTGCGTTTGGTTTTCCGATGTTGCAAAAAATCAACATTGAAAGCAGAACAACGCAAGGATTGATCCTCTCTCCTACCCGTGAACTTTGTTTGCAAATTACCAACGAGTTGAAAAACTACGGTAAATATTGTAAAGGATTTAATGTAGCTGCCATTTATGGTGGTGCCAGCATTACAGACCAAGCAAGAGAAGTAAAAAGAGGCGCACAAATTATTGTCGCTACTCCAGGCCGTATGAAAGATATGATTAACCGTAATATGGTTGACATTTCTAAAATTGACTACGCTGTCCTTGATGAAGCTGATGAAATGTTGAACATGGGCTTTTATGAAGATATCACTGATATCCTATCCCATTCTCCAAAAGAAAAAAACACCTGGTTGTTTTCTGCAACCATGCCAAAGGAAGTTTCAACCATTGCGAAGAAATTTATGAATTCGCCAGTTGAAATTACTGTTGGAAATAAAAATGAAAGTACCAATCAAGTATCTCACGAATATTATTTAGTGAATTCTCGTGACCGTTACCAAGCTTTAAAACGTTTGGCTGATGCGAATCCTGATATCTTCTCAGTAATTTTCTGTCGTACAAAACGCGATACTCAAAAAGTTGCGGAACAATTGATTGAAGATGGTTATAGCGCTGGTGCTTTACATGGCGATTTAAGCCAGAACCAACGTGACATGGTCATGAATTCATTCCGTAAAAACCAAATTCAAATGTTGGTGGCTACTGATGTTGCTGCCCGTGGTATTGATGTTGATAACATTACACACGTTATCAACTACCAATTACCTGATGAAATTGAAACCTATACACACCGTTCAGGAAGAACAGGTCGTGCCGGTAAAACTGGTGTTTCTATAGTTATTGTTTCAAAAAGTGAATTGCGCAAAATTAAAAGTATTGAGCGCATCATTAATAAAAGCTTTGACAAAAAGGAAATTCCTGATGGAATGGAAATTTGCGAAGTTCAGTTAATGTCTTTGGCCAATAAAATCCACACCACTGAAATCAATCCTGAGATTGAGAAATATTTGTCCAGTATTAACGAATTGTTTGTTGACACTTCAAAAGAGGAATTGATTCAAAAATTCTTTTCGGTAGAGTTTACACGTTTCTTTAATTATTACAACAAATCTAAAAACTTATCAGTCGCTGAATCTCGTGGAAGCGATAGAGATGGCGATTTTGGTAAGGATTACGGTAGCAATGATGATTCATCACGCTACTTCATCAACGTTGGTCAAAAAGACGGCTTTGATTGGATGAGCTTGAAGGATTTCTTAAAGGATATTTTAGATCTTGGTAGAGATGATGTCTTTAAAGTTGATGTAAAGGACAGTTTTTCATTCTTTAATACCGATAAAGGTTTACAGGAAAAAATATTAGCTTTCTTTAATGATTACAAACACAACGGTCGTTTTGTAAATGTTGAAGTGAGTGAAGATAAAGGCAGAAGTACCACCAGAAACAAGAGACGCTCTAGCGGCGGCGACGGTGGAGGCGGCAGACGCTCAGGTGGCGATTTTAAACCACGTAGCGAAAGACGTTCTGGAGGCGACTTTAAAGGTGGGAGATCATCTGATGCTTCAAGACCAAGACGTTCTTCATCTGATAGCTCTGGACCAAACAGAAGAGATAGACGCGCTGGTGCAGGTGAAAAAACAACTGCTGATTCTGGCTTTTCAAGACCTACACGTTCAAGACGTAAGGACTAATTAGCAGACGTACAGTCTTATATTTATATAAAAACGAAGTGGAAGGTTAAACTTTTTCACTTCGTTTTTTTTTAAAATATCCCCAGCGAGCTATAAGAACTTGGATCACTATACCAGATGCTGAGCTAAAGTTAATATTATATCAAATTTGTCAGCTTTCAATATGTTTTTAAGTTTTGTTTCTTACTTTTATCACTTAAACAAACCAATGAGGCACCTACTAGTACTAACTGCTTTTTTATGTATTTCTTTTTACAGTGTGGCCCAAGAGCTTACTACCGTTAAAGGTGTGGTATACAGTACGACTACCAACGACATTTTAGAGAGCGTCAACATTGTCAACTTAAACCAAGTTGTGGGTACTACCACAAACAGCAGTGGAACTTTTGAAATTAAAGCAACCGCTAATGACACTCTACATTTTTCTTTTTTGGGCTACAAATCCATAAAAGTGCGCGTGACCAATGACTGGCTTAAATTTGGGGAAACTAAAATCGAAATGACGGAACTTGCCCTCGCCCTGGAGGAAGTTGTAGTCAACCAGTTACGTCTTACAGGTTTTTTAGAGGTGGATATGAACCAAGTCCCTGTCAGAACCAATTACCGATATAGCATTTCAGGACTTTCTACCGCAGGCTATGAAGCCGGTAACAATACTAGTGCGGTTAATAAGGTTTTGGGCGCCATCTTTAACCCTGCCGATTTTCTTTACAATATGTTTGGGAAAAAGCCCAACGAGCTCGGTAAGCTGAAGCAAATGAAAAAGGATGATGAAATCCGCAATTTACTTGCCTCCCGTTTTGATCGGGAAATGCTGATGGTGTTGCTGGACTTGAATCGTGTGGATTTAGATGAAATCGTAAGCCAGTGCAACTACTCCAGAGACTTTATACAAACGGCAAATGACCTTCAAATTTTAGACGCTATTAGCGAATGTTATGAAGAATACAAAATTTTGAGCCGAAGCAAAAGAAGGAACTAACCTTCTACAGTCGCATAATACCGCTCAACAATCTTATCATAGCTTTTGAGTGTTTTAGAAATCCAATCCAAACGCTTTTCCAACTGTTCGTCTGCCGTCATTTGCCAAGAAACTTCAGAACGCCTTAATTTATTAGTAACATCTTGGAGTATAATTGCTGCAGAAACAGAAATGTTTAAACTTTCAGTAAAGCCCACCATCGGAATTTTCAAAAAACAATCTGCTGCCGCCATCACTTCCGGAGACAACCCTTCCGTTTCCCGTCCAAAAAAGAAGCAGGATTTTTTAGTAATATCAAAATCGGCGAGCACTTGGTCATTGTCGTGTGGTGTTGTAGCTACAATCTGGTAACCCGTATCTTTTAAATTTTGAATACAATCAGCAACGGTATGGTAACGCTGCAAATCGACCCATTTTTGAGATCCCATCGCAATCTCTCTGTCTATACGTTTAGAATTTCGCTCTTCCACGATATGCACTTCCTGAATGCCAAACACATCGCAGCTACGGATCACGGCGCTCGTGTTATGCAATTGGTATACATCTTCAGTAGCTACGGTAAAATGCTTGGTCCGGTTGGGCAGTACCGTATCAAATCGTGATTTACGCTGTGGTGTCAGATAGGTTTCTAAATGTTCGAGAAGCTGAAGGTCAATCATTGAAAAGTTTTATATTTAATGAAATTACGGGAACAAAGATAAGGCGTCAGATTAAATTGAACATAGTATTTTACACAAGTGATGGCCAAAACGACCTCATTAGTTAAGAACATTAATTAACCCATCATTAAAACAGATTGTTATGAAACATATTGTTGTACTAACTGGAGCGGGAATAAGTGCCGAAAGTGGTTTAAAAACCTTTAGAGATGCCGATGGACTGTGGGAAGGTCATAATGTTATGGACGTGGCGACCCCCGAAGGCTTTAAAAACAACCCAGAATTGGTATTAGAATTTTACAATCAGCGCAGGCGACAATTGTTGGACGTACAGCCTAACAGTGCACATCGCGATTTGGCCGCATTGGAGGCTGATTACAAAGTGACCATCATCACCCAAAATGTAGACGATTTACACGAACGGGCGGGAAGTTCGAACGTGGTGCATTTACACGGGGAATTGCTGAAAGCACGTAATGTTGTTAACGAAGATGATTACTTTGCTCACGATGGAGACATAAAATTAGGTGACACCTGCCCTAATGGACATCAATTACGCCCTTATATCGTGTGGTTTGGAGAAGCAGTACCTATGATTGATAAAGCCATGGAAGTGTGCGCCACTGCTGATCTTTTAATAATCATTGGCACCTCAATGCAGGTGTATCCAGCGGCCAGTTTAATGCATTATGTACCAGAAGACACTCCAATTTATTTTATCGATCCCAAACCTGCTATGGTGAGTCGGGGGAATGTTACGGTGATTCCTGAAACGGCTACCGCGGGTGTTAAGAATGTTATCGCGATGCTGCGCTAGTAACGAAACGTATTCCAGACCTCATAGAACTTATGTAACAACGACACAGTTTACTTCTAAAGCTGCATTGAATCCACTGAAAAAGTGTCAGCAAATAGTCTTAATCGCAGTTGAGATTAAGGCATTCCGAAAAAATATAGCACAAAAAAAACCTGACTTTAAGGTCAGGTTTTTATAGGATATAAACTTAATGTTATTTGTTTTTACCAACATTTCCTTGTGCCACTAACACTGATAAATCAGCAGGCATTGGGTTGTGCACATTAACATAACCGTCAATAGTTAACAGTTTTTCGTAGCCGTAGAAATCCGAGCTAGCGTTTAATTTTTTAAGGTTCGTTTTACTCATCCCTGTCTTCCCTTTTACAGAGTTTAAGCTTACGGTAATTGCACCTGGTGCATTTGCAACGCTACCGGCATGGATATGCGCAGGATATTCTACACCGTCTTTAGTTCCTTTTAAAGTAATGGTAGCCAAAGCTTCACCATTTTCACGTTTCTCAATCATAAAACTCCCAGAGATTGCTGGATCAGAAACTGACGCCAACGGGTAAGAAGTAGAAAGACCTGTTAACTCATTCTCTCCAATATCACCCTGAGCCACAAGAGTTGCTAAATCAATAGAACTGGCATGAACGTTAATGTAACCGTCAAATTCCAATAATTTTTCATAAGAAATTGCGGTTTGATTATCCAAAGCAGTTACAGTTATCGTGCTAAAACCTGTAGTACCGTCAACAGTACCCAATGTAAGCGCGATATCTCCACCTTCAGCTGCAGTATTCAAATGAATGTGAGCAGGATGCATTCCCCCACTAGGAGTGCCTTTTAACTGTAATTCAATAGTTGTTGTTTTATCATCAACTTTAATAAATTTGGCGGTTCCACTGATTGAAGGATCAGCCACAGAAGCTAATTGGTAGGTTTTAGATTCAGGGGCCTGTGTTGCATCATCGTCATCACTACAACTGGTAAAAAAAAGAGTTGGCAAGACCAACATCATACTAAACATTAATTTTTTCATAGATATAATTTTTAAGTGTTAATAACCGCAAAGCTACTACAGCACGATAGCACTCACTTTACATTTTGAAGAGTTTAACTTAAGATTTAGAGAGATTTAACTAAAATTTAGGTTGGTGTTAACATTCTACATCCACTTTAGTGTACGAAGAGTCTGTTGTATAGCGCCAAACGCGAGATTCTGGCTCATCTACACGCATATGCCACATTTCAAGAAGCTGATAATTTTTCGGTCCTATACTTATGTTATACTAAACCTAAAAATCTAAACCGTTGGCGTTTGCGGATCTCTTCTGAACACCTCAATCAGATCAAATATAAGGATACAGAAGACTACCCAAATAAAGCCCGCAATAAAACCTCCGGCGATGTCTGATGGGAAATGCACGCCCAAATAAATTCGGCTCAACCCAATGCTGAGAATTAATATTCCTAGCAAAAAAATAATGCCATATTTTAAAAAGCTATTGATTCTAAATCTATAAATCAGATATATTAAAAACCCGTAAAAGGCCATAGCACTCATAGCGTGACCACTTGGATAACTCAGAGTTTCTACAGAGACCATATGTTCAATGCCTGGTCTGGCCCTATCGACAAAACGCTTTAATATTAAATTGGAAATGGCTGATAAAGCCAATACGAAAAACACCTGAAGCATCAGTTTCCATTGTTTAAATACAAAATAAGATAAGCCTGCAAATACGATCAATACAATGGCGTAGCCATAAATATCACCTACGTGGGTTACAAAAACAAAATATTTGGTGAGTGCTTCGGAGCGATGGGAAATAACGTATTCCGTAATAT
>Ga0114916_1001245_pt1 | contig 14949 bp, 16 predicted proteins | sample MalvirAntarct_66_FD_83501 | JGI IMG/M metagenome (GOLD analysis project Ga0114916, IMG submission 83501) | Marine viral communities from the Global Malaspina Expedition - Malaspina viral metaG Antarct_66 | ecosystem: Environmental > Aquatic > Marine > Oceanic | place: West Anvers Island... | reverse complement strand
GCCATCCGCGACACGTTCTGCCCGCTGGTCGATGTTGGCAACATCCTCAACTTCCGTGCCGACCTGGCCAATCCCGTCGAAGGGGTGGCACTGCTGGTCGAATCCGAAGGTGGTGGCCAGCGCGCCCTCATGGTCGATGCCATCCAGGGCCAGCGCCAGGTCGTCATCAAGAGCCTCGAGGCCAACTACACCAACGTTCCGGGCATCGCTGCGGCGACCATTCTCGGCGATGGCAGGGTGGCTCTCATCCTTGATGTTGATGCAGTCGTCACGGCTTCACGCGGCCAGCCGCTGAGTTCTGACATGGCTCTTGCGGCCACTGGATAAGGAACGGAAAGATGCTGGTTTCGGAACACGGTATGATGGAATTGATTGCTTTCACCCTAGGTGAACAGGAGTTTTGCGTCGAAGTCACATCGGTACGCGAGATCCGCAGCTGGACACCGGCAACGATCCTGCCTCACTCACCGGACCATGTTCGTGGCGTGATCAATCTTCGCGGCGTGGTGATGCCTATAATGGACCTGTCACTGCGCCTGGGGATGGCCGCGTCCGAACCGACGCAGGAACATGTCATTATCGTCACCCGGATCGGCGAACAGACAGTCGGTCTGTTGGTCGACTCGGTTTCCGACATCTTCACCGTCGCCGCTGACTCTATTCAACCGGCGCCGGACGTCAGCCGGAAGATTGATCGTGAGTTGATCCGCGGGATGATCCCGATGGATGACCGCATGATCTGTTTTGTCGAACTCCACGCCCTTTTTGAGACCCTTGAAAGTGAGGCCGCATGAGCGCCGCTGCAATTCTTCAGTCCGGACGGCCTGACGACACCCTTGTGAAGGGAGAGTATCCGCTCACCCGCAAGGATCTCGCCGAGATTGCCGGAATGATTTATTCCGATGCAGGTATCGCTCTCAACGAGACCAAGGCCTCGCTGGTCTATTCACGGCTCTCCAAGAGGTTGCGCCAGATCGGGCTCAACAGCTTCAGGGACTACTGCGACCTTGTGGGCTCTGCCGCCGGTGCGGACGAGCGCCGCGAGATGCTGAGCTTTCTGACCACCAACTTCACCCGGTTTTTCCGTGAAAACCATCATTTCGATCATCTTCGCACGGTCGTTCTTCCAGAACTTCTGACGCGGGCCAGGGCTGGCGGTCGGGTCCGCATCTGGTCGGCGGGTTGCTCCGATGGCCAGGAGCCCTACTCGATTGCCTTGACGCTGCTTGCGATGGCGCCGAACGCCGCGACGATGGACATCAAGATCCTCGCCACGGATATCGATCCGAAGATCATCGCCCAGGCCAAGGCGGGTATCTATGATGGTCAGTCGATTGAGACCGTCGATGCCGCCATGCGCAGCAAGTGGTTCACCCAGACGCCGGAAAAACGCTGGCAGGTCGGCGATCAGGTCAAGCAGCTTATCAGCTTCAAGGAACTGAACCTGATGGCGCAATGGCCGTTCCGCGGTCCGTTCGATGTCATTTTCTGCCGCAACGTGGTGATCTATTTCGATGAGCCCACCCAGGCGAAGATCTGGGTTCGCTACGCCGATCTGCTGCCGGTCGGGGGACATCTCTACATTGGCCATTCGGAACGTCTGTCCGGCGAAGGCAAGGACCGCTTTGAAAACACGGCCATCACCACCTATCGGCACAAGGGGAGGATCTGACAACCATGACAGCACGAACGCGTGTACTTGTTGTAGATGACTCTCCGACGATGCGGAGCTTGATCAGGGCGGTCCTGCGCTCCGATCCGGCTATCGAAGTCGTAGGTGAGGCTGCCGACGCGCTTGAAGCGCGGTCGGCGATAAAGCAGCTCAACCCCGATGTGATCACTCTCGACGTCGAGATGCCGAACATGAACGGCATCGAGTTTCTCGACAAGATCATGAAGCTCCGGCCGATGCCGGTGATCATGGTGTCCACGCTGACACAGCGCGGCGCCGAGGCCACCCTGGCGGCGCTCGAGATCGGCGCCTTCGACTGCATCGGCAAGCCATTGCCCGGCGACCCGCAGCCATTCGCGGGACTGGCCGAGACCGTCAAGGCGGCGGCGCGTTCGCAACGCCACTTGCCTGAGCCGATGGTCGGCGGACAGCCAGCCGCTGCCGCTCCGGCCTACTCGGCGCCCAGCGACTACCAGCCGGCCCGCAAGATCATTGCCATCGGGGCATCGACCGGCGGTGTCGAGGCATTGATCGCGGTGCTTACCAAGTTCCCGGCCAATTGCCCTCCAACGGTCATTACCCAGCACATGCCCGCCACCTTTACCAAGAGCTTTGCCGAAAGGCTCAACCGGTTGTGCGCTCCCCAGGTCAAGGAGGCAGAAGATGGCGACCGTCTCGAGATCGGCCGCATCTACCTGGCGCCGGGCGGTGACCGTCACATGGAGATATCCAACCCGACAGCGCCGCGCTGCATGCTGGTCGAAGGCGCACCCGTGAACGGACATCGGCCTTCCGTCGATGTCATGTTCCAGTCGGTCGCCCGGCTCGCAGGGCGCAAGGCGGTCGGAATCATCCTTACGGGAATGGGCCGAGATGGTGCGGCCGGACTGCTCGAAATGCACAAGGCTGGCGCCACCACCATCGGCCAGAACGAAAAAACCTGTGTCGTCTACGGCATGCCGCGCGTCGCGCAAGAAATCGGTGCCGTCGATTTCCAGTTGCCTCTTAATCAGATTGGGGAAGAAGTCCTCAAGTCAACAACTACAACCTCTCGCAAAGATAGGGTCGCGTGATGTCCATTGCACAGAAAATCAAGGTTCTCATTGTTGATGATCAGGTGACCAGCCGGCTCTTGCTCGGCGACGCGCTCCAGCAGCTCGGTTTCACCCAGATTACGGTGGCCGGTGATGGAGAGCAGGGTGCCAAGATCATGGCCCAGCAACCACACCATCTGGTGATTTCGGATTTTAACATGCCGAAAATGGATGGCTTGGGCTTCCTCCAGGCGGTTCGGTCCAATCCGGCAACCAAGAAAGCAGCCTTTATCATGCTGACGGCCCAGGGTGACCGGGCATTGGTTCAGAAGGCGGCGGCTCTTGGCGCCAACAACGTACTGGCAAAGCCGTTCACCATTGAAAAGATGAAAGCGGCGATCGAGGCCGTGTTTGGATCTCTGAAATGACAGCAGACGTCCAGTTCCGAAGGATCCATGTGATCCAGGGTGAGTATAAAGTATCGGACGATCCGGACGTCGTGTTGTCGACCATTCTGGGCTCTTGCGTGGCCGCATGCATGCGCGATCCCGTCGCCGGCGTTGGCGGCATGAATCATTTTCTTCTGCCCGGCCAGGCCAACGGCTCGGGCGGAGAAGCAACCCGCTATGGCGTGCACTTGATGGAATTGCTCATCAACGGCCTGCTCAAGAAGGGGGCCCGCCGCGAACGTCTGGAAGCCAAGATCATTGGTGGCGCAAAGACGATCGCCGGTTTCTCCAATGTCGGAGAGAAGAACGCTGAGTTTGCCCAGCAGTTTCTGACAGATGAGGGCATCCGAATTATCGGCAGCAACACCGGCGGCGATGTCGGGCGCAAGCTCGAGTATTTCCCCGTGAGCGGCCGTGCGCGCCAGTATCCGCTATCCGGTGCGGAAATGCAGAAGACCGTGGCACTCGAAACAGCGCCGCCAAAAATCATTGCACCGAAGCCGGTGGACACATCGATCGAGTTTTTCTGAGGAGTTCCACCATCATGACGCAATTGCCCTATGACCACGGCGGCGACGCAAGTGAGCCGTTGCGTGAAGTGATGGCCCGTATCCGGTCGGAACTCGTTGATGTTGCACAGCTGATCGAAAGGCTCGAGCCGCTGCTGTCGAATGGCCGGTCGACCGAGTTCCTGGCCTCTCCCGACCATATGCGGGTGATGCAGGGGATCGATCTGGCTGTTCAGAAGACCCACGGCCTGGCGGATTTCCTGGACGGTATCAGTGAAAGGCTGGAGCCTGAGCACCTCATCGACATCACCACAGCCCTCAATGTGATCACGCTGGAAGACATGAAGCGGCGCCTCATGGCCTCGATCCATGCACCCTCATCAGCCGAAACCTACCAGAAGGCATCGGGAGACCTGGAGTTTTTCTGACCGCGGGGTAAAGCGGACCCGCAGACCATCTTCGCGCAAGTTTCGCCATCTAGGGTGAACATACCGGTCAATGTGGCCGGCATCTTTTATTGAGCGCGGATACAGAATGAGTCTGTTGAACCAGCTGTCACAAATTACTAAGAATCTGGCCGGCCTCGGTCAGACGAAGTTGTTTGCTCTTGTCGGGGTTGGCGCCCTGTCGATTTTTCTGATTATCGGCTCCGCGATATTTCTCAACCAGCCGACGCGTGAGACGCTCTATATCGGGCTCTCCGGCGAAGACATCAATCAGATCAGCCTGGTTCTCGCAGAAGCCAATATCGATTTCGCAACCGGTACGGATGGAAGTTCTGTCACAGTGCCCGCGGGCATGACAAGCCGCGCACGGATGTTGCTGGCCGAGCGCGGCCTGCCGTCCTCCAACACCGCGGGCTACGAGCTGTTCGATCAGGTGGGCTCTCTCGGACTGACCAGCTTCATGCAGGAAGTGACACGGGTACGCGCACTTGAGGGTGAAATCGCCCGAACCATCCAGTCCATCAACGGTATCTCCGCCTCGCGCGTCCACATCGTCATGCCTGATCGCGGCAATTTCAGGCGCGGAGACCAGAAGCCTTCGGCATCGGTCATGGTTCGCGGTGGCAACAACATCGCCGGCCGGACCGCCGATTCGATCCGGCATCTGGTTGCGTCCTCGGTTCCAGGCCTGACCATTGATGAAGTCACCGTGCTCGACGCGACCGGTAAGCTGCTTGCCGCCGGTGACGACTTCTCGAATTCGAACCTCAACCGTTCGCTCTCGATTGTGCAACTCGTTCAGGGCGAAGTCGAAACCAACATCGAAAAGGCCCTGTCGCCGTTTCTCGGCATCGAGAACTTCCGGGCCAGCGTCAACGCCAAGGTCAACACCGACAGTCAGCAGATTCAGGAAACCGTTTACGATCCGGAATCCCGTGTTGAACGGTCCATCCGCATAACCCGGGAAAACCAGACGTCCAGCGAATCCAATGCGGCGACGCCGGCGACCGTCGAGCAGAACATTCCGGACCAGGGGCCTGACGCCACCGGCGCCGCCGGACCGAAATCCAGCGAACTGGCCGAGCGCAAGGAAGAGCAGACCAATTTCGAGATCAACTCGAAGACGGTTTCCACTGTCCGAAACAGCTACAACATCGAGGGCCTGTCGATCGCGGTCGTCGTCAACAAGGCCCGCATCGATGCCATGCTGGGTGGAGAGCCGACACCTGAGCAGACCGCTGCCTATCTTGCCGAACTTGAGCAGGTGGTCGCCTCTGCTTCCGGCATTGATGCCGAACGCGGCGATCGCGCCACTGTCACCGTCATGGAGTTCCTTGCCAGCGAGATCCTGACTGCCGACGCAGCGGAACCGGGCTTCATGGATACGCTGAAGACCCAGCTTGGCACCATTATCAACGCCCTCGCGTTCATCACGGTTGCCGTTCTGCTGATCGTGTTCGGCTTCCGCCCACTGCTTCGCGGGACCGCCGGTGCTTCCAGCCAGGATGAGCTTGGCATGGATGATGAACTGGAACTGCCGGACTTCTCGCCGGCAGCCATGGGCGGCGGCTCCATGCCAATGGAAGGCTTCGGTGCAGACTTCGGCTTTGGCGAGGAAAGCGAATCCGAGCTCGAGCTCGAAGACAGTGGCACCTTCAACCGTCGGGTCAAGGAAGGTCCGGAACGGCGTCTTGCCCGTATGGTCGAGATCAACGAGGAACGCGCTGCGAAAATCCTCAGGAGCTGGGCTTCGAGCGAGGCGGCCTGAGCCAAGAGTTAGTCAAGCGAAAGTGAGAATCGCGTTCACGTCTGAAATTGCGTGAAAACACTCAGCTAAGACCTTTTCGGTGTTTCCGTTTTCACCGAACTGCACTGGCCCAAGAGGCCCACACCCGCTCACGGTCTCAATCCCCAGTGGCAGGTCCGGGCACTGCACCAACGACCTCGCCCTGCGGCACATAATCGGTGATCGTCAACAATCCGAAAGCGCGTTTGAGCTTTCCTTCCCCCCGACCCGGACCTCAGATCGTTCTTCGTGTTCCGTACAATCGGGGCGCGGTTTTGAGAAAGCGGCCGTCAGCGCGGTTGCGGCCGAATGGCCGGACCCAAGCCCCATTCTTCACGTGCTCGCGACGCTCTTGCCGAATTACCCGGCACATCACGAGTGATTCGTCCCGATGGCATGCAAATTACCCGGATCTGACCGAATTTCGCTCATAGAACGAACAATATGTCCAGTCCCAGAAAATGGTCATGTTTTCTCGGGGTAATTTTCGGCACACTATGGCTGTGGCTGGATTGATTCGTTGATTCGCTTTTTGCCGGGAATGACAAGTGGCGGCTTGGCCCGGCGGGCACATCACGAGCTGTCGCACAGATTGTCTGTGCTTCTGCGGGTCCGATCCACGATCGTGGTTGTAGATGCGTCGCTTGGTAATGGCGCGTACGGGGAAAGGGCAGTCGATGATCGCGCGCGGGGCGTTTATCCATGAATTGGAAGCTCAGCGGACTTATGGGCACCTGACCGGCGGCATGGGCCTTATCTGCACTTACGCCGGTGCGCGATCCTATCTGCTTGCCCGTACCGATCTCTATTCGGACCGGAACCACGATTTCATCGTGACGTCGGATTGGCCGTTCAACCTTGTGCGTCAGTATGGGGCGACACTTGTGGATTCAGAGGCCCGCACAAGCGAGGTACGGCGCTGCCTCCAGGCCTTCGAGCCAATGTTTCAGGAGATAGACGCCTCCGTGGACCTGTCTCCCGAATATGCGCGGCGGATGTGCCTGATACCCTACAATGCCGGCCAGGCTCGCATGTTGCTGGCTCTTCTTTTCGACAAGGACGCTTCGGTATCCCACGACCGCTTGCGCGACGTGGCATTGGCAACCGCCTATCACACGGCGCAATTTCCCGAGATCGTATCGAACAATTACGCATTGTCCGACCTCACGGTTCGGGAAGTTGAATGCCTGTCCTGGATAGGCGAGGGCAAGACCAGTGATGAAATTGCCCTGATCATCGGGATTTCGCGCAATACGGTCAACAACTACATCACCAGCATAATGAACAAGACTGGTGCAAAAACACGCTCCGAAGCAGTTGCATTTGCTGTTCGCCAGCGCATTATATAGCCAGAGGAACGCACCTTATGGAATTCGGAGCCTATCAAGATGCGCAAGCCCCGGAGCGCTCGGAACGCTCCCCGGGTGCTGGTGTGGCGGGAAATGCAGGTTCGATTGCTGATCTGTTTCCCAAGCTCGTCTCCATGCAGCGTCTTTGTGGCAGCACGGCATTCGCACTGCTGACTGTCCAGGCCCACACACTGCTGAAGCCGGGACAGATCGAATGCGTGGTTCAGAGTCCAGGTTCGCAGGATCAAGTGAACAGTTTCATCCGGGACAGGTCCGAATTTCTGCTCGGTCACCTGTATTCGTCCCCTTGCCCGCTGATTCTGGCGCCGCGGGACGCCGTTGTCTTCGAGCACTCCCCGGCAACCATTGTCCGCGCCGATGAGGGGACGGCTCTGCACCTGGCATTCCCCGTGCAGCTGGGAACGATGGGCAACGGCTTTGTTGTGTTCTTCGATGCTCGTGCCATACTCAACAATGATCTGCTGATGGACATGCACCGTAAGTCCGTGACGGTGATACGCGAAAAGTTGCGGCTCGCGTTAGGGATGTCTGTCGGTACCGAAAACCTCAACGATCGCGAAATCGAGTGCCTGCAGCTTGTTGGCAATGGCATGAAGAGCGAAGCGATCGGTGAACAGCTCAATCTGTCTGTTCACACCGTCAACGCCTATCTGGGCTCGGCAACCACAAAGCTCAACGCCGTCAATCGTATCCAGGCAATCGCCAAGGCAATCAGGCTCGGTGTGATCGCCTGACTGGCGTCGACGCGTGCAGCCGAAATGGCTCCATCATCCCGAATCGGGCCTGAAGCAGTGAAAGGCCTGAGGTGGTGCCCACATGGAGCTGGCCCAAGCAGGGCGTCGTGGTTCAGGCTGACGGGCGCGAAACATGCACCGCTGAGACGAACGGACGAAAGGCTGCTGCGCGCAGGCTTTCGGCAAGAACGACCGTGTTGTCATCGGGGTTTTCGAGCGGTTCTTCAAAATCGATGTGGTTGATTTCGATTCCGCCACAATCCTGCTCAAGCACCAGCCGCGCGTAGATCGTGACCTTCTTGGGACGGATCTCGAGATCCAGCACAACCCGCGGCTGGCCACCCCAGTCGAGATAGTAGTCACCGCCGATGCCCAGCTTCACCGTACCGGGCAGAAAATACATCTCCGCTGCCGATGCCACCAGATCGGCGAGGTCGCCATGCCGTTCGAAACGAAGCATGGAGATCAGGTCAGCCACGTCGATCAGGCGCAGCTCGCTCGCAACCGTGCAGATCGCGTCTGCGATGATTTTTTCCTGCTCGGCGGTAAAGGGATGCTGTTTCATGAGCGCGCGCCTGGAATAGTGGAATTTGGTTTGGCCGAATAGATCCGGTGCACCAACTCGGCCACAGCCTTGTAGAACACCGGCGGGATGAAGTTATCGACCGAGACTTGCGCAAAAATGGAGCGCGCAAGCGGAGGATCTTCGAACACTGGAATTCCGTGCGCTTCGGCAACTTCGCGGATCTTCAGCGCGATAAGATCCTGGCCCTTGGCTATGACGATCGGTGCGCCGCCTTCTTCGCGCACATAGCGCAGGGCGACCGCGAAATGGGTCGGGTTTGCGATCACCAGGGTCGCCCGCGGCACATCTGCGATCATCCGGCGTCTGGCCCGGTCGCGGGCAAGCGAGCGCTGACGCGCCTTGATGATCGGATCGCCATCCGACTGCTTCAGCTCGTCCTTGATATCCTGCTTGCTCATCTTCAGGTCCTGGTGCCATCTGTAGCGGGTCCAGAGAACGTCGACGATGGCAAGGGTCGCCGTGCAGATCAGCACGACCACGATAACCTTGCCGGCCATGCGGGCCATGTCGGGGGCGACCAGGATCGGGTCCATGAACATGAAATCGAGCGAGCGGTAGAACTCCGTCTGCATGACCACTGCGACGACAGTCGAGACCACCACGATCTTGAAGATGTTCTTGGCGAATTCCACAAGACCCTTGGGGCCGTAGATCCGGCCAAACCCCTTGATGATGGAAATCCGCTCCAGCTTCGGCTGAACCCGGTCGAGAACGGGACTGGGCATGTTTTGCAGCACCGATGCGGCGATACCGAATCCCATCAGCAGTGCGAATGCAGGAAGCAGAATGCCGCCGGCCTCGAAGAACAGCAACTGGAACAGCGCCATCGCATCGCCGCCGGTGGTCAGCCGCCAGCCATCCGATTGCTCGAACAGATCGCGCAGCGTTTCGGTGAACCTGGCAGCACTGCTGGGCAGGAAGAATACAAGAAAAACCAGCATGCCGAGCGTCGAGGCAAAGACCGGAACCTCGCGACTGAAGGGCACATTGCCCTTGTCCACCGCGTCGCGGATCTTTTTCTCTGTTGGCTCTTCTGTTTTGCTGTCTTTGTCTTCGCCTTCAGCCATCTCAGCTCAGGCTCAAGCGGCTTCGGCGTCGGCAGATGGATTTTCACGCAACGTCAGCTGGTCAAGTCCGGCAAGCCTGATCGCTTCCTGGGCGATGCTGCGCCGGGCAACCGCGATTTCCCGGGTGCTGACACCGGCGGTTCCAGCGGCCAGATCCGATTCGATCATCCGGCGTTGGCGTGCACCGATGGCCGACAAAATGGAGTCGGTCAGGGCCTGGTCGGCGCCGCGCAATGCGGTGGTGATGATATCGCCCGAGATGTCGTTGAACAGCGTTACGCGGCTCTTCTGCGGCATCAGCAGAATGTCGTCGAACAGGAAGATACGCGGCCGCACTTTATCCACGGCAGTCTTTGAAACGGTCTCAAGCGCGCCGAGCAGTGATTCGACGTCCGGCTTGGACAGCTCGTTCATGATCTCGGCCACTTTGACCGAACCGGTGCTCGACCGTTCCGCCTCGATTGTGGCGACCAGATCCCGGACCCGGGCCTCGATGATCTCGGCAGCGCGCGGGTTGACGTTTTTCAGGTCGACCGCACGGCGCACGATGTCCACCCGCACCTTTTCCGGCAGCTTCATCAGCGTCCGGCCGGCAAAAGCTGTCGGCAGCATCGACACGATATAGGCGGCGGTCTGCGGATGTTCGCTCTGCAGAAACTTGCCGACGCGGTCCGGGTCGGAATCCTGCAGCCGGTCCCAGATCGATGTCTCATAGCTCTGGAACTGGGTGCGCCGTCCGAGAAGCCCATCGACTTCGTCGGGTGTCAGGCCTTCTTCCAGGATGCCTTCCATCGCCTTGGCGTTGTCCATCAGGCCGGTGCCCTCACTGAACAGGTCCTCGAATTCGTTGACCAGTTCGACAAGTTCTTGCGGCTTGATGGTGCGCAGGTTCTGAGCTTTCTGGATGATTTCCTGCAATTCCTCGTGCTCAAAGAACTTCAGCAGCTTTCCGGCAACCGGCTTGCCCATGGCGAGCAGAACCGCCGCGGCCTTTTCCGATGGCGTCAGCGCGGTGCTGACTTCGGTGCTCTCGGGGCTGAACTCATCATAGCTTGTCATATCAGTTCGACTTCTTCTGCGGTTCGCCGATGACTTCGATGATCTTGACGGCGAACTTGGTGTCGTCGGTTTCGAGAACTGTAATCTCTCCGCGGCCGATAAGCTTGCCGTTCACCATGATATCCACAGGTTCCCCAATTTTCCGGTCCAGCGCGATGGTCGCGCCTTCAGACAGGTTCATCAGTGTGGAGACAGCCATCCGGCTCGAACCGAGAATGATTTGCACATCTATGGGAATGCCGAGAACCAGGTCGACGCGGTTGGTTGAACCGCTGGCGCCGATCTTGACGCCGGGATTGGAGGTAGGTGCCGAACCGAAATCCTGAACCAGCGCATTGCCAGCCGTTGCTGGGCCTGCGGGTCCGTCCAGATCCGGGACTCCGAAGTCTCCGCCGAAATCCGCCCCGCCTGCGAAATCGCTGCCATCCAGGTCAGGCGTGTCGAGACCCGCGCCGAACTCGGAAGTGTCTGCTGCCGAATCACCAATGTTGAACGGGTCGTCGGCTGTGGCGTCATCCTCGAAGTCTGCGCCAAAATCGGAACCAAAGGCTGCTGCGCCACCCATACCATCCACGCTTTCTTCAGTGAGACCGGGCTCTGAGCCGGCATCTTTCTTCAGTACGCCGCGAAGATCACCCACGGCTTCATCTATTGCGCTGTCGTCCTGCGCTATCAGATCATCAATGCCATCGAGTGCTTTTTCACCAGCCATATGTCTTTATCCCGCCTGAAGCTTGCCCGGAGCCTGCCATGGGGCTTCCGGGCCATCATCTCACTTGAAATCGGTTTTCCAGTTTTCGTCCGGCCCTGCCTGGCCTTCGACTTTAACCATATAACGTGTGCCTGCGCGCCCGAGCGCACAGGTGTAAAGGGGTTGTCCGTTTGCGCTCAGAGTGACCTCGATGTCGCCATTATGGGCAAATGCAATCAGGTCGCCGGGCTGCAAACGGCTTATCTCGCCAAGTTCCAGGGACTCCAGCGCCACTGCCGCCTGAAGGCTGATCTGCGACTTCGAAACCCGGTCGCTCAGCCGCTCGGCCCATTCCCCCTTATTCCCGTCGGCCTTCTTGTTGAGCTTGGAGGAGTTGACCTTCGTCTTGAGCAGCACGGATTGCGGCAGGATGAGTGTCAGGGGAGCAGCGACCGCACCGAATTCGATATCCAGCGTCAAGGCGACCGCATGGAAATCCGCAATCGCATCATCCTCTGCCTCGGGATGTTCCGGCTGAGGGTTCTTTGCTCTCGCCTTCGCGTCAGGTTTGGCCGCGACAAGGTTGCGGAGACTGTCATTGAGCTGTTCGAACACCACCAGGGACATGTCGAGTTCGATGCCCGACAGGGGCCGGGCGGCAATGTCGAGCTGGTCTGGGTCTGATCCGCCGAGCAGGCATTCCACCATGCCGATGATCAGTTTCGTGCCGCACAGGCTGCAAATGTCGTTGGACCAGTCGGCAATGGTCGCTTCGCAGTAGACGGTGTCGCCGCTCAACTGAGAGAGCAACTCGCGGCGGCGGCCCAGATGGATATCGCCGGGACGGGCGTCGATCGTCACCCCGGTGGCCGTCAGAAAGGCTGAGGAGAGCACCGGACCAAGCGCATTGAGCAGGGTATGGCTTCGCGACTCGATGTCCGCGCCGTTGCCCTTGACGCCGATCATGCGATCCAAAAGGTCGGGGTCGAAGGCCAGGTGCTCTGCCGATTGCTCTTTTTGTGGTTCAGCGCTCATCGGGTCACGCCGCCTTTGCGTCGCTGCCGCCGCCAGGATTCATCATTTCCTGCTCGACTGCGTCAATGGATGGGCGCTCGTAGGACGAAATGGTCTTGCGGCCGTGTTCGAGGGCAACCTGCGGAACCGAGCCGTTCATGTAGGCCAACAGCGTCTGCTTGACGATGGTGTAGAGCCGGTTCTGCTTGGTCCGGACGATCTTCACATTGGTCGCGATCGGGCTGAACACGCAGTAGGAAAGGAAAATTCCAAGCATCGTGCCCACGAGAGCAGCGCCGATCAGGCCACCCAGCACGGCCGGAGATTCGTTGATCGCGCCCATGGCTTTGATCACGCCCAGAACGGCGGCGATGATGCCGATGGCCGGGCAGGCATCCGACATGGTGCTCAGCGCATGGTAGGATTTCAGCCGGTCCTGCGCGATGGTCTGGATTTCCTCGTCCATCAGCGCTTCGATTTCGTGCGGGCGGGCATTGCCGATGATGATCAGGCGGACGTAATCGCAGATGAACGAGGTCAGTTCCTTGTTCTTCAGGATCGTCGGGGCGGACTGGAACAGTTCGGACTCTTCCGGATTGTCGATGTGCGCTTCGATTTCGTTGCGGCTCTTGGTGCGCAGGTCGCGCATCAGCGAGTAGAGGATGCTCAGGGTGTCCAGATACTCGCGTTCCTTGGGAACCTTGTTCTTGAAGGCTTCGCCCAGCGCCGAGATCGTGTCCTTGATGGTCTTGACCGGGTTTGTCATGATGAAGCCGCCGATCGCGGCGCCGCCGATGATGACCAGCTCGAACGGCTGGTTGAGCACCTCGAGGTGTCCGCCCATCGCCATGAATCCACCAAGCACGCAGCCAATGGTGATGACAAACCCGATAATGATATTCATGACGCCTCGCCGCAATGATTTACATGCATACCAATCACTACGGCTTGAGCCTTGTGTGAAGCTGAATCTGGCTGCTTGATGAATGGCTTCCTGACAATCTTCAGCTTCGCACAAGCAAGATGGCCTAATCCGGGACATGCTTGCAGCGGTTGCGCCGGATTTGCATCCGCGCGACGCGCCCTGAGGCACAACGGGGGTGAATCCGGTGACGTCAACATACACCAGCTACAATCTGATCGCGCGGGATCTGCCGCGCTCGATCGAGCGGATCGCCAGCCAGCCCCAGATCGCCCGGGAAAGCGAATATTATCTCAAGCGGATTTCGGAGATCAAATCCATCGACGAATTCATGGCCGATACGCGGGTCTTCAACTACGCCATGAAGGCGCATGGTCTCGAAGACATGAATTATGCCAAGGCCTTCATGCGCAAGGTGCTGACCGAAGGCGTCGACAAGGAGGACGCCTTCGCCAACCAGCTCGCCGACTCCAAATACAAGGAATTCGCCGAAACCTACAATTTCGCCCGCAACGGCGAGACCGCGACCATCTTCACAAAGGCTCAGCAGGGAACGGTCGACAAGTACCACCGGCTCACCCTTGAGGAGGAGGCCGGCGTCGACAACACCGGTGTACGGCTGGCGCTCTACTTCGAACGCACCGCGCCGGAACTTGAGTCGGTCTACGGCATTCTTGCTGACACCGCGCTCTATGAGGTGGTTCGAACGGCTCTCGGCATTCCTGCGGAAATCGCCGCGTCGGATATCGACAAGCAGGCCGACATGCTCAAGTCGCGTCTCGACATCGAGGATTTCAAGGATCCCGAAAAACTCAACACCTTCATGCAGCGGTTCACGGCTCTCTGGGAGCTGGACAACCCCTCCTTCGGGTCGGTCGATTCAAGCCTGCTGCTGAGTTCGTCCACCGGTTTCGGCATCACGCCGGAGCTGATGCTCTCCATCAACAATCTCAAACTCGGGGGCCGCTGATGCAGGGTTCGCTTTACGTTTCATTGTCATCCCAGATTGCGCTTGAACGCCGTCTGACCACGCTGGCCGACAACGTCGCCAACGCCAATACCACAGGGTTCCGGGCGACGGAGGTGAAGTTCAACGAGGTTCTGGCCAACACCGGATCGACCGACGTCTCTTTCGTCGACGAGGGCCAGGACTATCTTTCCACCGCGAATGGGGGTCTGAAGACCACCGGCAGCGCGCTCGACTTCGCCATTCGTGGCGATGCCTGGTTCATGATCGAAACGCCGACCGGCAAGATGCTGACCCGCGACGGCCGCTTCACGCTGACCAATACCGGCGCGCTGGTCAACATCGATGGCTACCCGGTGCTTGACCCGGGCGAAGCGCCGATCCAGCTCGATCCTGACGGAGAGGCGCCCAAGGCCGGCCGTGACGGCGGTTTGACCCAGGATGGCTTCCGCCGCGGTGCGATCGGCCTGTTCACGGCCGATTTCAGCGCCGGATTTACCCGCAAGGCGCCGCTGGGCATTGTGCCCACCATTCAGCCCGAACCGGTGCTCGATGAAGAAAGCGCCGGTCTGTTGCAGGGCTATATCGAGAATTCCAACGTCAATGCCATGTCCGAGATGAGCAAGCTGATCATCGTCTCGCG
>Ga0114916_1001243_pt1 | contig 14969 bp, 9 predicted proteins | sample MalvirAntarct_66_FD_83501 | JGI IMG/M metagenome (GOLD analysis project Ga0114916, IMG submission 83501) | Marine viral communities from the Global Malaspina Expedition - Malaspina viral metaG Antarct_66 | ecosystem: Environmental > Aquatic > Marine > Oceanic | place: West Anvers Island... | reverse complement strand
GCCACGCCTCGTTCCAGGGGCTGCGCGAGGACAAGGAGGCCAAGGCCGTGGTACGCGAACAGGCAGCCCCGACGCCGCCCCCCAAGCCGTCGGCGACACCGAAGAAGGCACCGGCGAAGGCACCGGCCCCTTCGAAGGCGAAAGCCGCCGACGGCCCGAAGCCCGCCGACGACGAGCCCGATCTCGACCATCTCGGCGTGCGCCTCACCAGCCCGAACAAGGTCCTCTACAAGGACGCCGGCCTCACCAAGCGCGACCTCGCCGAATATTATCTGGCGGTCGCGGACTACATGCTGCCGCACGTCGCCCGCCGGCCGCTGAGCCTCGTGCGCTGCCCCGAGGGCAGCGACAGCGAGTGCTTCTACCAGCGCCACCCGACCCGCGGCCTCTCCGAACACATCCATCCCGTGGAGGTGCGGGAGAAGGGCAAGACCGTCGAGAGCCTGGCCGTCGAGGACGTGAAGGGCCTGGTCGCCCTGGTGCAGATGGGCGCGCTGGAGATCCACCCCTGGGGCTCGCGCATCGACGATCCCGAAAAGCCCGACCGGCTGATCCTCGACCTCGATCCCGACACCGAGATCCCGTTCAGCCGCGTGGTCGAGGCGGCGCACGCGATCCGCGGCTTCCTCAAGGACCTGGGCCTCGAGAGCTTCGTGAAGACGACGGGCGGCAAGGGCCTGCACCTCTACGTGCCGATCCAGCGCCGGCACGACTGGGCCGAGGCCAAGGCGTTCACCAAGGCCATCGCGTCGGCCGTCAGCCGCGCCGCGCCCGACGAGTACACCGACAACATGGCCAAGACGCGCCGCACCGGGCGCATCTATGTCGACTATCTGCGCAACGACCGCGGCGCCACTGCCGTCGGCGCCTGGTCCACCCGCGCCCGCCCCGGCGCCACCGTCTCGATGCCCCTCGACTGGTCCGAACTGACGACGGACCTGGACCCCAAGCGCTTTTCGGTGGAGAAGATCGGCGAGCGGCTGAAGATGCTGAAGTCCGACCCGTGGGCAGAGATGGGCGATCTCCGCCAATCGATCAGCGCGAAGGCCAGGAAAAGCATCGGCATGAAGTGACCCGGCGCAGGGATACGCACATCACCATGAAACCCATCCATGTCGTCGGCGGCGGGCTCGCGGGAAGCGAGGCGGCCTGGCAGATCGCGCGGGCGGGGGTGCCGGTCGTGCTGCACGAGATGCGGCCGCTGCGGAAGACCGACGCGCACCAGACCGACGGGCTGGCCGAGCTGGTCTGCTCCAACTCGTTCCGCTCCGACGATCCGGAGAACAACGCGGTCGGGCTGCTGCACGCCGAGATGCGGCGCTGCGGCTCGGTGATCCTGGCGGCCGCCGACGCGCACCAGGTGCCGGCGGGCGGTGCGCTGGCGGTCGACCGGGAGGGCTTCTCCGCGGCGGTGACGGCCGCCCTCGCCGCCGAGCCGCTGGTGACGATCGAGCGCAACGAGATCGAGGGCCTGCCGCCGGAAGCATGGGACTCGGTCATCGTCGCGACCGGCCCGCTCACCTCGGCAGCACTCGCCGAGGCGATTCAAGGGCTGACCGGCGAAGACTCCCTCGCCTTCTTCGACGCCATAGCGCCGATCGTCTATCGCGAGTCGATCGACATGGAGAAGGCCTGGTTCCAGTCGCGCTACGACAAGCCGGGTCCCGGCGGCACCGGCGCCGACTACATCAACTGCGCCTTCGAGCGCGACCAGTACGAGGCCTTCATCGCGGCCCTGCTGGAGGCCGACCGCATCGACTTCCGCGAGTGGGAGAAGAGCACGCCCTACTTCGAAGGCTGCCTGCCGATCGAGGTGATGGCGCAGCGCGGCGCCGACACGCTGCGCTTCGGGCCGATGAAGCCCGTAGGCCTCACCGATCCGCGCACGGGCCGGCGGCCCTGGGCGGTGGTGCAGCTGCGCCAGGACAACGCGCTGGGCACCCTGTTCAACCTGGTGGGCTTCCAGACCAAGCTGAAATGGGGCGAGCAGAGCCGCGTGCTGCACATGATCCCCGGCCTGGAGAACGCCCGCTTCGCCCGCTTCGGCGGCATCCACCGCAACACGTTCCTGAACAGCCCGAAGCTGCTCGACGACCGCCTGCGCCTGCGCGCCGATCCGCGGCTGCGCTTCGCCGGCCAGATCACCGGCGTCGAGGGCTATGTCGAAAGTGCCGCCTGCGGCCTGCTCGCCGGCCGCTTCGCGGCGGCCGAACGGCTGGGCACGTCCATCGAGTCGCCGCCGGTCACGACGGCGCTGGGCGCGATGCTGGCCCATGTAACCGGCGGGCATCTGGCCGAAGGTGCCAGCTTCCAGCCGATGAACGTGAATTTCGGCCTGTTCCCGCCGCTGGAATTCGAGGGCAAGAAGCCGCCCAAGGGCAAGGACCGCAAGCGCGCCCTGGCCGCGCGCGCGGTCACCGACCTCGGCGGCTGGCTGGAGGTGGCGCCCGCCGCCTGACCCGGACGGGGCTTCGTCGGCGCCCTGTTCAGTAGCGCCCGGTGACCGAGGCGGCGAGCAGCCGCCAGGCGCGCGACGGCAGCGGCGACGCGACACGCGCATCGAAGGGGTTCCAGTCGGCGCGGCGCAGCTGGACCAGATGGCCGCTGGCGAGGGCGCCGCAGAGGAGTGCCGGCAACGCACGGCGCGGCACCTCCCGGCGCAGCGCCCGGCCGGCGGCGAGCCGCGCCTCGGCCGCCTCGGCGACGCGCCGCACCACGCCGGAGAGCGCCGGCGAGCCGCCGCGCTCGACCACGTCGTGGGCCGCGAGGCCCGCCTCCGCCAGCAGGTCGGCCGGCATGGCGCAACGGCGCATGCGCGCGTGGAACGGCGCGGCACGGATCAGGCCGACGAGCCCCCAGGCGGTGCCGACCGCCTCGCCCGCGGCCATTGCAGGGGCATCGCGCGCGCCCAGGACCTGCAGGGCGAGCCGGACGAGCCCGCCGGCGGTGTCACGCGCATAGGCCGCGAGCGCGTCGAGATCCGCCGGCGGGTCGTCCGCCATGTCGGCCTCACGCGCCTCCAGCAGCGCCTCGAACGTGCTCCTGTCCAGGTCGAAGCGGTGCACCGCCTCCGCCAGGGGCTGCACCACCTGGTGACGGCGCGGCGTGCCCTCGTAGATCTCGGCGATCGCGTCGCGCCACCATTGCAGGCGGATGCTGCCGATGAGCTGCTGCGAAACCACCTCGCGGCTCTTCGCGACCTCCAGGTTGAAGGCGTACAGGGCGAGCAGGCCCGGTCGCCTGGCCGCCGGGGCGAAGGCCAGCGTGGCGAAGCGGTCGGAATCGGCGGCGCGTACGCTGTCGGCACAATAGGCCAGCGCATCCGGCGACACCTGGATCTGCATTTCGGCGTTCATCCTGTCACGGCCCCGCGGTACCCGGTGAAGGGCCGGTTGAAGGGCGGCACTTTTCGGGTATGTTGGCGTTACTCGCCCAACGGGGACGCGAGGCCAGAAAGCCGCCGCCCGAGCACACCAGATCGGGGCCGTCCTTCCACCGATTAACCAACGGAGCTCTCATGGCTTTCGAATTGCCGGATCTTCCCTACGACCGCAGCGCCCTCGAGCCCTACATGTCGGCTCGGACGCTCGAGTTCCACCACGGGAAGCACCATCAGGCCTACTACACCGCCCTCAACAACCTCGTGAAGGACACGCCGTTCGCGTCGATGTCCCTCGAGGAGATCATCAAGAAGACCTACAACGACACCTCCAAGGCGGGCATCTTCAACAATGCCTCCCAGGCCTGGAACCACAACCTGTTCTGGCCGAGCATGAAGAAGGGCGGCGGCGGAGCGATCCCGAGCGAGCTCGAGAAGCGCATCGTTTCCGACTTCGGTTCGGTCGACAAGTTCAAGGAAGAGTTCGTCGCCAAGGGCGTCGGCCAGTTCGGCAGCGGCTGGTGCTGGCTCGTCGAAGAGGGCGGCAAGCTGAAGTGCACGAACACGCCGAACGGCGTCGACCCGCTGTGCTTCGACCAGACGACGCTGCTCGGCTGCGACGTGTGGGAGCATTCCTACTATCTCGACTACCAGAACCGCCGGCCCGACTACATCAAGGCCTTCCTGGATCATCTGGTGAACTGGGAAGCGGTCGCCGGGCGCCTCAAATAGGCTCTCCTCGATCGCGGTGACGACGAAGCCCGGAGGTCCGCCTCCGGGCTTTCGCGTTTTTGGCCGGGCCGTTTGCACCCGCAGCGGAACTCTGCGCCGCCCCCGTGAGTTAATCGGATAATCCTCGCGTCGCCCGCGGCGCGTTTCTGTCACGGGAGATGGCAATGGAATTCATTCTCGGTCTCGTCCTGCTCGCCCTCGACATCTGGGCGATCATCAACGTCGTTCAGAGCAGCGCCAGCACGCTCGCCAAGGTGCTGTGGGTGCTGTTCATCCTGTTCCTGCCGCTGGTGGGCTTCATCGTCTGGCTGATCGCCGGCCCCCGCAGCGGCACGCGTAGCGCCGTCTGAGGCCGGCAACGGCTGCGCCGCTCGCCGGATCCGGCGCCGGACCTCTGGTTTTCCAAGCCCCTTCTCGCCATGTCTCGGCGGGAAGGGGTTTTCGACGATGACGACAGAAGAAACCGGACTGACGCTGCTCGGCGGCACCGCTCACACGCCGGACTCTCCGGACGATGCGGTAATCGAAACGGTGGGCAATCCGCACCCGGATGCGCCCTATCTCGTGCGGTTCACCTGTCCGGAGTTCACGGCGCTCTGCCCGATCACGGGCCAGCCGGATTTCGCGCACTTGGTCATCGACTACGTGCCCGACCGTCTTCTGGTCGAGAGCAAGGCCCTGAAACTCTTTCTCGGCGCCTTCCGCAACCACGGCGGATTCCACGAGGCCTGCACGGTGTCGATCGCGCAACGTCTGATCGCGGCGGCGGCGCCGCGCTGGCTGCGCATCGGCGGCTACTGGTACCCGCGCGGCGGGATCCCGATCGACGTCTTCTACCAGACGGGCGCGGCGCCCGACGGCGTATGGATCCCGGACCAGGGCGTACCGCCCTATCGCGGGCGCGGCTAGTCAGTCACCGACCGGGGAATGGCCGAGCACGGCCGCCAGTTCGGACAGCGCCTGTTCCGCACTCCCGACTTTGATGGTGCGCATGCCTATGGCGCGCGCCGTCTTGAGGTTGACGCCGAGATCGTCCAGAAAGACCGCCTCGTCGGGCGCGACCCCGACCGTCTCGCAGGCGATCTCGTAGAAGCGCGGCTCCGGCTTGCGAACGCCGACCTTGCTGGATTCGATGACCGCGTGGAAGAGCGACATCGCTTCGGCGACGGCTCTCGCCTGCTCGGGCGGACGTGCCGCGGAGCGCACGTTGTTGGTCAGGCACGCGATGCGGTAGCGCGCACGCAGATGCCGTAGGGCCTCGACCATCTCCGGTCGCACCGGGCCGGCGAGCAACGCCACGACCGCTCGACCGTCCAGCTTGTGACCTGCTTCCAGCGCCTCGGCCTCAAAAGCCGGACAGAAAGCGTCGAGGTCGATCTCGCTTCGCTCGAACCGGGCCCATGCATTGCTGTCCGGGTTGCGCGTGTTGAGCGTCCGGATGAAGCCGTCGGGCAGGCCCGTCTCGCGCTCGTATCGGGCGAAGGCGACGAAGGGGCTCTCGGTGATCACGCCGCCGAAATCGAACAGGACGGCGCGCACGGGTTTGCCGCTCATCGATGCGCCCTCGGGTTTGCGGACGCAGTTCCGTCCAGCGGCATCGTGTTCGCAAACCTGGAGCGTCCCATTCCCGTCGTTCCCTGCGGCCATGCCAAATCCGCCCCACAATGTGTCAGCCCCGCCGACGGGCGCAAGGGAGGGAGATCATCGGTGGCAAACCGCCGGGCGTTTCGCGGCAGTCTTGTTCCTCGACTCCCATACCGATACGGGGGCGCCGTCACCAACGGCGCCCCCGACGGGCTCAGGCGAAGCTGAAGTCGTCGGCGCGCAGACCGGACAGATCCACATTCAGGAGGGTGATGACGTCGTCCGGATCGAGCGTGAGCAGAACGTCCGCGCCATCCTGAACGCCTGCCGCCTTCACCGCGGCGAAATCGCCGAACAGACCGTCCTGGAAATGGATGACGTCGCGGCCGCGGCCGAAGTCGGCGATCCGGTCGAGACCGAAATTCGCCTCGAAGACGAAGGTGTCGTTGCCGAACCCGCCATCGAGGAAATCGTCGCCTTCCCCGCCGGCAATGCGGTCGTGGCCGAAGCCGCCGCGGATCACGTCGTTGCCGGCATTGCCTGCCAGTCGATCGTTGTCGAATCCGCCGTCGATCGTATCGTCGCCACCACCGCCGGAGACGACGTCGCGTCCGAAGCCGCCCAGCAGCATGTCCCGCCCGGCGCCGCCGACGAGCCTGTCGTCGCCGAAGCCGCCATCGATCACGTCACGACCGGCACCGCCCGAGATGACGTGGTCGCCGAGCGCGCCGTAGAGTTCGTCGTTGCCGGCACCGCCGTCGATGTCGTCGTTGCCGAACCCACCCCTGACGTGGTCGTCGCCGAGGCCACCCTGGATGACGTCGTCGCCGAACCCGCCGTTGATGGTGTCGTTGCCGGCACCACCGTCTAGCGCGTCGTCACCGAAGCCGCCGGAGATATCGTCGTTGCCGGATCCACCGACCAGCGTGTCGTCGAGCCAGCCGCCGACCAGTACCATGTCGGGATCCGGATCGGGCTCGGCGCCCTCCAGCACCGTATCCTCGCGAACGGCGAGATTCTGGATCCGCTCGTCCTGTTCCGGCGCGGTCTCTTCGGCGGCGAAGGGCACTTCGGCATGGTTGGCGAGAAGATACTCCGCGAGAGCGTCCTGCTCCGTCCCGGCCGCAGCGAAGTCGGCCTCGCCCTCCGCGAGATTGTCCGTGCCGAGGTCGATCCTGCCAAGGGTCCCGTCGGGAAAGGGATAGCCGTCGCCGCCGTCGGCCAGGAAGCCGAGGGTGACGACCTTGATCTCCCGCGACGCGTCGCCGACCACCGCGCCGTTCTCGACGATGACGTCGACCGGCAAACCGTCCTCGTCGACGACCGCCAGCGACCGGATGCGATCCCCCGCCGCGGCCGACGGATCGTAGCTCACCTCCATCCCGCCGATCTGCGGGAAGGCGCCGGGCGTGGCACCCGGTGCCACGCCGGCGAAGGCGTGCTCCATCACCGCGAGCAGCGTCGCGGCCGAGATGGTGACGATCGACAGGCTGTTGTTGAAGCGCAGCGCGTTCTCGATGTCGAGCTGCGAGACCTCGCCGTCCGCCGGCGGCACCAGTTCGCCGGTCTCGCTGTCCAGTTCGCCGATGCCGGCGCGGATGCCGCCGCCGTTCTTGATCGACACCATGACCTCGGCATCGACCTTGCGCGCCTCGGCGAGGTTCGCATCGGCCGAGAGGTTGCCGAGGTTCGTTTCCTCGGTACGGACCGATTCACGTCGGCCGTCGAGGTAGACGTCGGTCAGCCCCAGGACGTTGCCGTCCTTCACCGTCACGACCTCGTCGACCGCATCGACCAGCCGCTGCACCAGTTCGCCCTTGGAGTTCTCGGCGAACGGATCGGCCTCGCCCCAGGCGGCGGCGACGACCGCTTCGGTGCTGGCATAGGCGCCGTTGACCGTCTCGTCGAGGCTGTCCGCCAGGACGTTGCCCTCGGCGTCGAACGTCACGACGAGGCGGCCCAGGTAGGAGTATTCGCCGTCGGTCGACACGATCAGCGTCGTGTTGCCGTCCGCGTCGGTCGTGACCAGCGGATAGTCGCCGTCGGCCGTATCGCCCTCGCGCAGCACGTCCGTCTCGTCGGCGAGCAGCGTGTCGGAGCCGCCGGCCAGGATGATGTCGACCCCGTGCAGCAGCCCGGCCAGTTCCTGTTCCAGCGCGATCTGCTGCAGGTGGCTGGTCAGGACGATCTTGTTGACGCCCTGGTCGCGGAGGGCGTCGATCGTCGGCTGCAGGATAGCGGCGAGCGCCGCCATGTCGTTCGTTCCCGCACCCGGCTCGCGCACCGCGACGGCGCCCGGCGACGAGATGCTCTCCAGCAGCGGCGTCGTCGCACCGACGACGCCGATCATCTCGCCGTTCTCCTCGATGATCGTCGCCGGCGCGATCTTCGGCGTGACGAAACTGGCCGGGATGTCGGTCGGGTCCGCCCTGAAGGCCTCCGAGGAGAGGATGTCGTCGGTCAGAAGCCCGGCGAGGTTGCTGCCCGAGAAGTCCAGGTTCGCCGAGAGATACGGGAACTGGGCGCCGAGCCAGGAGATTGCATCCGGGCTGCCGGACGCGCCGATGATGTCGGCGACGGCACCCGTGCCCGCGTCGAACTCGTGGTTGCCGAAGGCGGAAGCGTCGAAGCCGATCACGTTCATGATCGACACGTCGACGCGGCCGCTCCCCACGCCGAGGCCGGTGAAGATGTCGGTGTCGTAGAGGTCGTTGTAGACCTCGTTCAGAACGCCCTGGACGCTCGGGTCGGCAGCGGCGACGAAGAACGGCCCGGGGATGTAGTTGTCACCGGCGGAGATCGTCACCGAGTTGGCGTACTCGTCCTCGAAGAGATCGGCGAGCGCCGCGAAGTTCGCCGCCCGGCCGATCGCCTCGACACCACCCTCCAGGTCCGAGGCGTGCAGGATCTGCAGCTGGTACTCGGTCGAGGCGGCCGGTTCGATTTCGACGCGCGCCACGATCGCCTCGTGGTCGCTGGCCTGATCGGCGAAGTCGACGTTGGCGTGAACGATATCGACTTCCGCCCGGTCACGCAGGGCCTCGTTGAACAGCATGTGGTCGAGGACCTGGGAATTGCCCTCGAAATTGTAGGTGTAGGTCGCGTCGCCCTCGAGCGTGTCGAGCCGATCGAACAGGACCTGATCCGCCCCTTCACCCTGCAGGGTCTGGACGGCCCGGGAGAACTGGAGGTCGTTGAGGTCGCCGAGGAAGACGACCTTGGCGTCCGGCTCGGCGGCTTCGAGGGCGGAGACGTGCGCCTTGAGGAACTCGGCCTGGGCGAGCCGCTGGTCGGCACCGCCGTCGATCGACGGCTGCTCCGTGCCGAACAGCGGCGTGCTGCCGGACTTGGACGGGAAGTGGTTGTTGATGACCGTCACCGTCTCGCCGTTGAACAGGAACTGCGCCTGCAATGGCTGGCGGGTGTCCGCGAAGGCGGCTTCGCCCGTGCCCAGCGCGGTCACCGACCCCTCGACCAGATCGACGCGGTCGGCGTTGTAGAGGAAGGCGTTACGGATGTTGCCGCCGGGAACGCCGCCGCTCGTGCCGTCGGCGGGCGCCACCTCGGCGAAGGCGTAGGTCGGGCCGCCGGCCGCCGCGATGGCGTCGGCGAGCGCCTGCAGCGTCGCCGCGCCGGAGACCGTGCCGTCGTCGACCTCGCCGCTGGCGTCCTGGATCTCCTGCAGCCCGATGATGTCGGGCCCGCCGAGGTTCGTGGCGATCTGCGCGCCCAGCGCCGCGAGCTGCGCCGTGTCCTGGGGCGACAGGTTCAGGACGTTGTAGGTGGCGATCGTCAGGCCGTTCTCGGTCGGCGTGAGCGCCGTCGTCTCGCGCTCCAGTGCGCTCGGCGCCAGGATCGGGAACGCCTGGGTGACCTTCACTTCGAAGTTGCCGAAGTTGTAGTCCACGACCCCGGTGACGTCGCCGAGGCGCGCGCCGACATCGACCGTCTGGTCGAAGTTGCGCAGCACGTCGTTATCGAACTGGATCTGGATCCGTTCGGGGTTGGCATCGTCGGGCGCAAGCGTAATGCCGCCGCGGTCGTTCCGCCCCGTGGCACCCTCGCCCTCGTCGGCCAGGACGAAGATCTCGCCGAAGCGGTTGGTCGCCGAGACGGCGACCGCGTCCTTCACCGTGACGCGCATTCCTTCCAGCGACTCGTAGAAGTCGATGCCGTCATTCTCGGGATCGAAGACCGCGAGGCCGTCGTCGTCGATGATCTCCGTGGGAGGCATCCACCCGCCGTCGCCGATGACGGCGGCCTCCGGCAGGGCGTTGCCGCGCGAATCGATGGAAAGGTCGGTCACCGCGCCGATCTGGGTCGTCGACAGGTTGCCCGTCGCCGCACCCCCCGGGAAATACTCCTGCACGGTCCCGGTCAGGGTCACCGCATCGCCGACCGCTGTGGTCACGTTTCCGCTGCCGGTGAAGACGAAGATCGCGTCCGAGGTGGCGACGTCGCCGTCGCCGGTCGGATCCTGGAGGTAGAAGCCGTTGCTCTCCAGCGCCGTCACGATGCCGCCGGTCGTGACCGTCATGCCGGCATAGCCGGACTGATGGCCAGCGCCCTGGATATTCGAGATCGTCGGCGTGACGTCGATCTCGAAGACCGACGTCGTGCCGCTCACCTCGTTGCCGGTCACCAGCATCGGCTTACCGGTCGGGCTGTCGTCGGCCGCAATGAACGCCAGTCCCTCGGGACCGAGGTCGCCCGCCGCCGCGCTCTCGGCGTCGACGGTGAAGTCGCGGCTGTTGATGTACTGGACGAACTCGGGCGCGGTCGGATCGGAAATCCTGTAGACTATCGCGCCGCCGGCGCGCTCGAGCCCGACGAAGGCGTAGGTCTCGGGGCCGATCGTCCCGATGGTGACGCCCTCCGGCTCCGGACCCTTGTTGTCGCTGCGGCTGTCGATCGAGTCGTTGTCGTCGTTGGTGGCGTTGAACGCCTCGGGCAACTGCGCCGCCAGGATCTGCTCGAAATCGTCGCCGGAGTCGAAGACGACCATGCCGTCGCCGTTCAGGATCGAGAAGGACCGGCCGCCATAGACGTGGATCTGATCGATGTCGCCGTCACCGTCCGTATCGCCGTCGATCGACGACGCTTCGAGCCGGCCCAGCACCTCGTCCTCCTGCAGGGCCTCGGCGTCCGGAAACACGGTCGGATCGAGGACGAGATCCTTGATCCGGAGCTCCTCGCCGCGGGCGTCGCCCTCGTTGGCGATGACGAAATAGGTCTGCCCGCCGCTCTCGAACGAGGCGATGCTGTCGGGCATGTACATGCCGAAGACGGGGACCTGCGCGATGTTCACGCCGCCGTCGCGGTCGCTCGGGTCGAGACCCTGCCCCTCCAGGCTGTGATCCTTGAGACCGAGGCCGACGATGTCGATGATCTCGGCGGTCTGCAGGTCGATGATCGCGACCGCATTGTTCTCCTGCAGCGTCACCATGGCGCGCGTGCCGTCGGCGCTGATCGCCGCATATTCGGGCTCGAGGCTCTGCGAGGCCGTCTTGCCGGGGAACAGGCGCACGCCCTTCTCGCGCAGCGCGTCCTCCTGGCCGTCGAAGACGGAGAAGTCCACCTCGACGACGGTGGCGCTGCCGGCACCGGCCGACAGGTCGACGATGCTGATCGAGCCCGGCGGGTCGACCTCGTCGGTGAATTCGCCTTCGTTGGAGACGACGATCTTCGTGCCGTCCGGCGAGAAAGTCAGCGCATCGGGCAGGACGCCCACCTCGACCTCGCCCAGTAGCGCGCCATCGGTGTCCATCAGGACCACCCGCCCGCGGCCGTCGTCTTCTTCGCCCTGCACGGCCGCCGCAACGATCCCGTTGGAGACCGCGACGCTGTTGACCTGACCGACATCGATCTGCGTCAGCAGGGTGGGATCGCCGGCCCCGTTCATCTGCAGGACATCGATGGTCCGTGCCGAACCGTTGACGACGAAGAGGCGCTGCGTGACCGGGTCGTGCGCCACGATCTCGGCTGCGCTCTCGTCGAATATCCCGGTAGCGTAGCGTCCGGTGTGGGTCAGTGTGATCGACATTCGCGGCTCCCATCGTCGGAAGGATGAGCCGGGCGCAGCCCGACGGCGCCGGCACGTTAACCGTGCCGCCTGACAGGCGCGTGACGATCGGAAGACAGGCTCGTCTCAGAGCGGCCGGATCAGGGCCGCTGGCTGGCGACGCCCTCGATGATTTCGACCGCGTCGTCCTCCGCCCCCTCGCTGCCGAGACCGGGACGGGCACGGGCGATGGAGCGGGACAGCAGCAGGACGGGAACCAGGCCGACCGCGACGATCGCCAGGGCGGCGGTGGAGGCCTCGGCGAGCCGCTCGTCCTTGGCGAGGTGATAGGCCTGCACGGCGAGCGTGTCGAAGTTGAACGGCCGCAGCAGCAGGGTCGCCGGCAGTTCCTTCATCGTGTCGACGAACACGATCAGCCAGGCGGTCAGCAGGCTGCCGCCCATGATCGGCGCGTGGACCGTCAAGGCGGTGCGCAGCGTGCCGGAGCCGAGCGACCGGGCGGCGGCGTCGATCGACGGCGAGATCTTGGTCAGGCTCGCCTCCACCGTCTGGAGCGACACCGCGAGAAACCGCACCAGGCAGGCGAAGACGACGCCGGCGATCGTCCCGGTGAGCAGCAGGCCGCTGGAAATGCCGAACGTGGATCTCATCCAGGCGTCGACCGTATTGTCGAACATCGCGAACGGGATCAGCGTGCCGACGGCGATGACCGAGCCCGGCACGGCGTAGCCCAGGCCCGCCACCCGCACCGCCGTCGTCACCGAGGCCGAGCGATAGCGCCGCACGCCGTAGGCGAGCAGCAGCGACAGCGGTACGGCGAGACAGGCCGTGACGGTGGCCAAAGTCACGCTGTTGCCGACGAGGGCCAGGTAGCGCGGACCGAACTGCGCATCGCCGTCGATGAGCGACAGGTGCAGCAGCAGGATCCCCGGCAGCACGAAGCCGAGCAGCACCGGCAGCGCGCAGACCAGTGTCGCGGTCCAGGCGCGGGCGCCGGCGAGCACGTTCGCCGGCAGCGGCCGATAGCGGATGCTCGTCTGGTGGAAACGCGCCTGACCGCGGTTCACCCGCTCGAACAGCAGCACCAGCGCGACGAACCCCAGCAGCGCCGCCGACAGCTGCGCCGCGGCGACCGGGTCGCCGAGCGAGTACCAGGTCCGGTAGATGCCGGTGGTGAAGGTGTTCACGCCGAAATAGGAGACGGTGCCGAAATCAGCGAGCGTCTCCATCAGCGCCAGCGCCGAGCCGGCGGCGATGGCCGGCCGCGCCAACGGCAGCGCCACCCGGCGTAGGCTCTCCCAGCCGCTGCAGCCGAGCGTCCGGCTGACCTCCAGCACGCAGACGCACTGCTCCAGGAAGGCCGCACGCGCGATCAGGTAGACATAGGGATAGTAGACCAGCACGAGCATCGTGACGGCGCCGCCCAGCGACCGCACCTCGGGGAACCAGTAGTCACGGGTCCGCAGGCCCGTTACGTCGCGGATCAGCGACTGAAGCGGTCCCGCCGCCTGGAGGAAGTCGGTATAGACATAGGCGAGGACGTAGGCCGGCACGGCGAGCGGCAGGATCAACGCCCATTCGAGGACGCGGCGCCCCGGAAACCGGTACATCGTGACCAGCCAGGCCGCACCGGTTCCGACCACGGCGACGCCGATGCCGGAGCCGATCGCCAGGATGGCGGTGTTGCGGACATACTCGCCCAGGACCGTATCGGCGAGATGCGCCCACGTCCCCTTCCCCGGCAGGAACAGGTTCGCCAGCACCGCGACGATGGGGATCGCGAACAGCGCCGCCAGACCGAACACGGCCGTCCGCAGGCCGAGTCCGTCGCGCCGCCACCGGATGCCGTTGCGCCGTCCGTCGCTCATGCCGTGGGTCTAGGCCGCGCGGGCGCGCGCCGCAAGATGCGATTCGGTCGCACGCCCGCGCCGGCGACCGGGTAGCCGGTCGCCGAAGCCAATCAGACCTGCAGCTGCTGGTAGTTCTCGTAGCCGATCCGCTTGATCAGATCGAGCTGGGTCTCGAGATAGTCGACGTGGTGCTCTTCGTCCGCGAGGATTTCCTTGAACAGGTCCCGCGTCACGTAGTCGGCCACCGTCTCGCAGTGGGCGATCGCCGCGCGAAGGTCCGGAATGGCCTTCTGCTCGACCTTCAGGTCGCACTCCAGGACCTCGCGGACGTCCTCGCCGATCATGAGCTTGTTCAGCTCCTGCAGGTTCGGCAGCCCTTCGAGGAACAGGATGCGCTCGATCAGCTTGTCGGCGTGCTTCATCTCGTCGATCGACTCTTCGTAGGTCTTCTCGCCGAGCTTCTCGAAGCCCCAGTTCTTCAGCATGCGCGCATGCAGGAAATACTGGTTGATCGCCGTCAATTCGTTGGTGAGAATCGTATTCAGGTGCTTGATGACCTGGGCGTCGCCCTTCATGTCGGCCTGCCTTCCCGTCGGGTACGGCGCTGAACCACGCCTCTCGACGGAGTCATAGTGCCGGGCGGACGGTCTTTCAACATCGGCGGCCGGCCGGGGCGAACCCCGGCCTGCGGGCTTCGGCGGACGCCGCGTGTCAGTGGGCCTGCTCGACCAGTCCGTGCTCGCGCGCCCAGAGTGCCGCCTGGGTCCGGTTCTCGACGCCGATCTTGCGCAGCAGGTGGCGGAGCTGCGCCTTCACCGTCGCGTCGGTCGTGCCGAGCGAGCGGGCGATCAGCTTGTTCGACTTGCCCTCGAGCAGGCCGTGCAGGATGTCGATCTCGCGCGGCGTCAGGGTCGCCTTGCGCGGCGCCGAGGCGCCCATGCGGCCGCCGATCGACAGGCTGGCGGACAGGCGCGTCGGGAAGACGTTCTCGCCGAGCGCCACCAGGCCGATCGCCTGGGCCAGGGCGGCCGGCGACATGTCGGTCAGGAGATAACCGCCGATGCCGCTCTCCAGCGCCTGGATCATGTCGCCCGGCTCGGCGCGGCTCGACAGGACGACGGCGGAGACGTCGGGCCAGCGGCGGGCGACCTCTTCCATCCAGGCCCAGGCGCGCATGCCGGTGCCCGGCGCGTCGAGCAGGACGATGACCTGCGGCGCGCGGCCGGAGCGGCCGAGGGTCTCGACGGGTGCCGCCGCGTCGGCGACGACCTCGACGCTGGTATCGGCGAACAGCCGCTTCAGGCCCTCGCGGAACAGCATGTCGCCGCCGACCAGGGCGATCGCGACGCGCTCCTCGGACTGCGAACGCATCGGAACGGGCATGTGGGCCACGGGGCGGAAG